>OLSB01000004.1_pt1 | contig 323506 bp, 261 predicted proteins | sample 1672071 | NCBI WGS metagenome assembly OLSB01 (sample SAMEA3136642, study PRJEB25190) | human gut metagenome | biome: human gut; feature: human-associated habitat; material: faeces | place: Austria | collected 2013
CAAACCCGCCGAAAGAATCATCGAGCTGTTCAACACCATGCAATACGCTCAATAAGAGGCTTCTGCTGTTTTCGTGGGTTAGATTGCGGGTTGTGGCAGTCGTATGTCGAGTCCGCCGCATCGGAGCATGACCAGGGCGATGAGGTTGTCGACGTGGTGGAAGCCGTAGGCCATGCGGATGGTGACCTTGATCCTGTTGTCGAACGCCTCGAGGCGCGCGTTCGAGTATCCCGGCCGGATCGTGCGCAGGATGCCGGGGCGGCGCCGTCTGATCTTCTTGGCGAGTCCGACGATCTCGGGTATGCGCGAACGGGACGCCCGGAACACCCAGCGGTCCAGTTCCGTCGTGGCTTGGCCGATCGGGTGCTTGAGCGGGGTGCGCAGGAGTTCCTTGAGCTGCCATGCGCGGTAGAGCTGCCCCTTGGGGTCCGTGTCCCGCAGGCTTTCGAACTGTTTGTGTTCAATTAGTTGTTGCGGGTTTAGTCACGATGATTTTTCGGGTTTAGGCAGAGCATGCCGACCACGGAATGGTCTTGACTGGATGGTGCTTGTATCTCCGCCAGAAAGGACCGGAAAGGATTATGGTCGGCATGCCCCGAGTACAGTCTATCCGTCGTTTGCGGCGGAACGGGGAATCCGTCGCGTCGATCGCGCGGAAAACACATGTCAGCGAGCCGACGGTGCGTAAGTACCTCGCGAAGGAGGATCTGTCGGCCGTGCCGTCGGTGAGGAAGCCGCGCGCGTCGGTGATCGACCCGTATCTGCCCGTGATCGAGCAGTGGCTCGCGGAGGATCGCGCGGACTGGCGCAAGCGGCGGCATGCCGCGACCAGGATCTGGGAGCGGTCGGGGGACGAGCATGGCGCGGAGGTCTCCCTGTCCACGGTGGCGCGGGCGGTGGCGCGGCCCGGGCGTGAGTTCGCGGCGGAGCGTGATGAGGCGTTCATGGACCTGGTATGGCATCCGGGCGGGGCGCGGGCCGATTTCGGCGAGGTCGACGTGCTGTTGCGCGGCGTGGTGCGGCGGATGCATCATTTCGTGCTTGATTTCCCGTATTCGAACGTCGGTCTGGTGCGGTCGATGCCGGGCGAGAACGCTGAGTGCACGTGCCTGGCGTCGCGCGACCTGTTCGAGTGGCTGGGCGGTGTGCCGGAGCGGATCGTGTCCGATAACGCCGCCGGCGTGGGCCATAAGGGGTACGGGGGGCGGGCCGCGCCTGACGCGCCTGTTCCGGGCCTTCCAGGCGCGTTACGGGTTCGATTGTTCGTTCCGCAACCCGTATCCCGGTCATGGGAAGGGCGCGGTGGGGTCCAAGGTCGGCATGGTGCGGCGCAAGCTGTTCGTGCCCCGGCCGAGCGTATGGAGCCTGGAGAACTTTAACGCCGGGCTGCCGGACCGGTGCCTGGAGCTGGCCACGGAACCGCATTGCCGCAAGGACACGGAGGAACGTGGCCTGTTCTCCGAGGACCGTGCGGCTCTGCTGCCGTTGCCCGGGAAGCGTTTCGACGTCGGTCGCGTGGCGGCATATGAAGGCCGGCCGGTACGGCGTGGCCACGCTCGAGGGACGGCATCGTTATTCCGCGGACCGGGCGAACGCGGGCAGAGAGGTGGTCGTGGGCCTCCGCGCGCTCGAGGCCGAGGTCCTCGACTCGTCGGGCAAGCGCCTGGCGACCCATCCTCGGACGTACGGCCAGGCCAGCACGAACGGCGAGGACCCGTCCATGCGGTTGGCGCCGCTGCGCGACAAGCCCGCGTCCTGGCCCAACAGCCGGGTACGTGACGCGTTGCCGGACCCGTTGCGGGAATGGCTGGATCGGCGGGACGGACAGACACGCGACGAGGCGCCGCGGACCCTCAAACGCGTTGACGGGGAATCCGGGTGGGCGAACGCGGCCGAGGCGGTGCTTTCCATCCTCGAATCGACCGGCGGGGCGGACCGCGCCGGTGTCGCACTGCTCGCGGCCGGGCTCGCCGAGGGCGTGGCGGGTATCGAATACGACGATGACAGGCCGGATCTGAGTGAATACGACATCGCGTTCACCGCGGACGTCGGCGTGCGGGGAGGCGGGCGATGAACACGAAGACGGACGAAGGGCTCTACGAGAAGGCCCGCAAGCCGTTCATCTCCAAGGCGAGCATCGACGAGTTCGCCGGCTGGGCCACGCCCCGCCAGGTCGACGCCGTCCACCGCCTGCCCGACACGGAACTGGCGAACAGGGGACGCGCGAAGCGCGACAGGCTCCTGCGCCGCGCCCGGTTCCCCGTCGTCAAGGGTCTCGACGGCCACGACTTCACGAACGTCAGGCTCCCCGACGGCTACATGCTCGATGGGCTCCTAGGGCTCGGTTCCATCCCGCGCGCGCAGGACCTGGTGTTCTACGGCAAGACCGGGCGCGGAAAGACGCATCTCGCGATCGGGCTGGGCATGAAGGCGATCGACATGGGGCTGGGCGTGCGGTTCCATCAGACCGCCGAGCTCGTCCTCCAGCTGGGCAAGGCCAAACGCGACGGCACGCTCGGGACGATGCTCCGGGACATCGGCCGTGCCGGCCTGGTCATACTGGACGAGTTCGGCTACGTGCCCTTCGACATCGACGGGGCGCGCCTGCTCTACCGGATCATCGCGGGCGGCTACGAAAGACGGAGCGTCGTGTTCACCACGAACATCGAGTTCGGTAAATGGGGCACGGTCTTCGCGGACGACGAACTCGCCGCGGCGATCATCGACCGCAGCGTGCGCCACGGGCGGCTCCTCGAGCTCACCGGCCAGAGCCGCCGCGTCAGTGAGGCCCTCATGTTCGGCAGGAACACCTCCGCGCAACCGGAAAAACAAGGAAAATGCATGCGACTGCCTAAACCCGAAAAAAATACATGACTAAACACGAAACACCGACTTGACGAAATACAGGCATGCCCGCCGCGCGCGGCGCGGCCGCCGTCCTCGTCGTCGAAATCCGTGTATATGACCGGAACGCCCATGCCTATCCCCTTCCGTGTTTTCCATCGGGCATGACCGTGCCCCGTTCGACGAACGCGGCCACGTCGGCCGCCTTGTAACGGATGTGCCGCCCCACGCGCACGTACGGCAGGCACATCCTCCTCGCCCGCCACTTGCGCAACGTCTCCGTCGACACGCCCAGTATACGTGCCACCTGCGTGGCCGTCATCAGTTCCGGTACCTCCATGCCGGAACGCATGCGTCCCGGAACGGTAAGGAGCGGTAACGACCACACCGGACCCGCGTTTCCGGGCATGGCGCGAGCCAAGGTGGAGCGCACGACGACAAAGGAGGAGAAACATGCCCTACATCGACATCCACAACGAACGCGTCTGGATACCCGAACGGCCCCTGCGCTCCATGGACGAGGCCCGCCCCATGCGCGACGGCGACCTGTGGCGCTGCCCGGCCTGCGGGCGCGAACTGGACGAGGAGGAGAACGACGACGGGACCATCACGCTCGTCTGCCCGGCGCACCAGGTCGGCTGGGACGCCGGACACGAGGACGAGCCGTATCCCATGGGCGGACTGGTGTTCCGTCTGACCATGGGCGGACTGGTGTTCCGTCTGACCATGGGCGGCGGCGTGTTCATCGCGGGCCCGTGCATGGCCGTGTGCCTGGACCGCACCTCCGCGGTGAACGCATTCTTCGCGTTGGGCGAGACGTACGGCCTGACGCGCATCGAGGGCGTGCGGCCGTGAACGCGTTCAAGGGCCGGGGCGGCCACTCGCACTGCCCCGCCTGCTGGGCGAGGATGTTCAGGTCGGCCCCGTTGGACGGCGGCCCGGCCACGCTGGTCTGCCTGCGCTGCGGGCTCGAACGCCCGCTGGAGCCGGTGGCCGGCCCGCCCGAACCGTACACGCGGGCCGTGCGGGCGCTCGACATGCTGGCCGACGCGTTGGACGAGGATGTCATGCCCTAGAGCCCATGGCACGGGCGACGGCCTCCTCCCGCTCGTCCATGCGGCGCGCCAGATCGAGCTCCGCTTCGACGAGCAGATCGAACGAGGCTCTGTCGCGCCGACGCCGAAGCCTGCGGCGCAGGCGGGCGACCCTGTTCTCGGCCGTGGCGACGGCGTCCGGATCGATGCCGGACAGGTCGGCGTCGAGCAGCAGCGCGTCGGTGACATCCAGCACGGCCTTCAGCCGCACGAACTCCCCGGCGGGCATGGTCTCGATCCGGCGCGCCCCGCTCTCGTACTCGCTGACATGGCTTTGCGTGGTGCCGATGGCGCGGGCCAGCTCGGCCTGCGTCATGCCCGCCCCGAGCCTGAAACCCCTGAGCCTGTTCATGGCATCCATCCTAAGCGACGCATACACGCGCATAGCAATGCACACACATGCGAAAGGATGCGCGACATGGACACGGACGGATTGCCGAAGGAGCAGCTGCTGGTGGACAGGCCCACGGCCATGAGGATGCTCGGCGTCAGGGACCCGAGGACAGTCAACAAGCTCGTCAGGAACGGGCGCATCACCGGCTTCACCGCGTGCGGCCGGTGGTACTTCAACCGCGCCTCCATCGAGGCGTTCGCACGCGGCGAATAGACACCTTAATATATAGGAGACGGACATGGCGAAGGCGTGGATACGTGACCGGTGGCTCAAATCGAAGGCGGTGGTCGACGGCGTGGAGCTGACGCCCACCACCGGCATGAAACGACAGGTCGCCGCCAACCCCGACACCGCCGACGTGCCCGCCGCGCTCAGGACGGCCGACTACGGGCGCGGCATGCGCTGGCAGGTCTGCTGGCGCGCCGACGGCCGGCAGCACCGCGAGAGCCTGCCCACCCGCGAGGCCGCCGAGGCGTGCGCCGCCGAACTCAACGATGACATCAGGTCGGGCCGCTACGTCGACCCGCGTGGCGGGAACCGCACCCTGGATGAGGTGTTCCCCCTCTGGCTCGCCGACCACACCGGCGTGCGCCCGGCCACGATCGACAACTACATCAGGCACTACAACGGCATGGTCCGCCCGCGCTTCGGCTCCACCCGCATCGGCGACATCGACGAGCGGGCCGTCAAGGCATGGGTCGCCGACCTCGACTCCGGCGCGATACGCACCAAGTATGGCGAACCGTACACGAAGGGCGCCATCAAGACCGGCGTGCGCCGCCTGCTCGGCAGCATGCTCCGCTACGCCGTGCGCCGCCGGTGGATCATGGCTGACCCGACCGCGGGCGTGCGCCTGCCCCGCGCGCCCATGCAACGCGTCGACGCGTTCACCCCGGCCGAGGCGCGCGCCATCGCCGACGCGGCCGGAACGCTCCGCACCCCGACCGGCAGGCCGTGCGGACGGCCCATGGATCGCCTCATCGTCCTGCTCCTCGCCTCCACCGGCATGCGCCCCGGCGAGATGGCCGCCCTCGACGTGCGCGACGTCGACCTCGCGCACGGCACGATCAACGTCGACAAGACCATGACCAAGGCCGAGGCCGGCCACTACCGGTACGTGCAGGGCGACACCAAGACCCCAAGGGCCGCCGGCACCTGCCGATACCGCCGTTCCTGCGCGACGGGCTGGAGGAGCTGGTCGCCGGCCGCGACGGCGGCGAACCCCTGTTCACCTCCCCGCGCGGCGAACGCCTCCTCTACGCCCAGTGGACCAAGCGCGTGTTCCGCCCCGCCATGGCCGCCGCCGGAATCGACCCCGACGGGCGCACCCTGACCCTCTACTCTCTGCGCCACACGTTCGCGTCCGTCGCCATCGCGGCCGGCGCCGACGTCAAGACATTGCAGGAGCTCATGGGCCACGAGGACGCCACCGTGACCCTGAACACGTACGCCGCCGCCTTCGCCGACCGCCGCGTCGAGGTCGTCGGCGCCGTGTCCGACGCGTTCGACGACGCACTCGGCCAGACACCCACGGACGGGCATTTTTGAACAATTTTCCTCCGGGCGTGTCGCAGTCCATTCTGTGGTTTTCCATGTTACCCCGATGTTACCCGGCACGTCATCCCTGACGCTGGACGGTGCCCGAAACGGCTTGATTCCGCAGTTTCCGAGGGGTCCCGATTTTCGCGGAAAGTTACCCCTTGTACGGTGGAAGGTTCGTGGCGGCCATGAAGCCGCAATGCGGACGGACCTCATAGGCCACGCCGCCGCCGTAACGCGCGGTGAACGGGTCCCCCGTCGCGATCCTCTTCATCGCACGGGCGCATTTCGCGTCGGACATATCGGACTCCAGGTCGAAGACCCACAGGGCGTCGGTCAGCTTGCCCGCCTCGTTGCCGCCGTCGAAGCCGCCCTCGGCCAGGCGCTCAATGTCGATGTCGCCGCACCAGCGGCCGAACACATCCTTGAAGGATTTCATCAGCATGCCTTTGCCGTTGCCGCCGTCGCCGTAGAAGCACCAGAGGTTCTCCATCCGCGGAGCCATGATCGGATACGCCCAGTACAGGGCGAGGTTCATGGCGGACGCCTCGGTCTTGGTGACGAACCGCATCCACTGGTGGACGCGGCCGCACATGATGCGCCAGTCCTTGTCGGAGCCGGGCAGTGCCTCCTCGGGCACCTCGACGTCGACGATGTACGGCACGCCGTCGGGCCTATCCGTGGTGTATGCCTGTGTCGGCCTGCCGTCCTTGACGTACATGACCGCCTGACGGCCGGACGGCGTATGGATTCGGGCGCCGCGGCGCACCGGCGCGTACAGGTCGGGGCGGAGCCGCGGCATCAGGCGGATCATCGCCTTCAGCGCGCGTTCGATCTCCCTGACGCGGCCGGATGTCCTGACCTCCAGCTCAACGGCGAAGTCGAGCACATGGTAGCTCGACATCGCCTCGACGCCGTCGTCGGGCCTGTCCAACGCGTAGAACGTGTCGGGGTCGTCCTCGCAGCAGCGGTAGCGGCCCTCCACGATGGCGGTGACGGCCTTCTGGTAGCCGATGGGCCAGATCGGCCTCCCCGTCGACGTCTTGGCGGCCTCCGCGATGGGGCCGGAATCCGTCAGCCACCTGTCCGCCGTGTCCAACGCCGGCGGCTCGCTGAAACGGATGCCTCCCAGCACCGGATGGGTGTCGATGTCCCCGCCGCGCAGGTCGTACTTCGAATTCAGCAATGCCAGAAGCCCGTTGAGCTGCTCGGCCGTATAGTCCTTCCCGGGACGCATGGCGTCCTCCTGGTCCACATGGTTCGGCATGTGCGATCCTTTCCGCCCGCCGGATTCTTCCCGATCCGGCGGGCTCTTCCTTGCCTTGGGTCATTCGTTCCCTGCCGAAGCCGGCCGGTAGCTGGCGGCGATGGCCGCCTCCACCGCGGACTTCGGATAGCGCACGCATTTGGATGTGAATTCGTAGCGCGGCACCCCCATCGCCCGCATGATCTTCGTCACGCTCGGGCGCGCGATGCCCATGCGCTTGGCGATCCAAGCGATGGTGACCAATTCGTCCTGTCCGTCCATCGTCAATTCCTTTCGACGTCATGCGTCTATGCGGCCGGATGCCGCAAAGACCTTCAGGCGTCTCCTATGCGTCCTGAGGGAATCCGATGGCGAAAACGGCGAAATCATGCGGGAACGGCGATGGAGGGGATATATCCCGGATTGGGATGTCAGCGGTTGGCGAAGGCGGGGCGGATATGAAGGAACATCGGCGTCGGCCTTCATGACGCGTCCAAAATCAACCAGCGTGAAGGCGATTTGGGCACCCCGGGACCGGCTTGAAGACGTTAACTGCAAAAAAGCAGTTGCCGCCGTCCGGATCGCAGTTAACGGAAAAGCCCGAAAACGGCGGAATGAAGCCATTCTCAGACAATAAATGTAGTTAATGTAGTTAATGTAGTCATTTGCGATTTCTTTTCGGTGAAGGCATGGAGGCCGATGGCCCCCACGTATCGCCCGGATGCCTTTCCGTTTTCTTATAGGCAAATAACTGCAATAACTGCATTAACTGCATTTCAGGCCGGAAAACGGCGGAATGAAGCCATTCTCGACATGCGGCAAAGGCCATCGTTAACTGCAACGATGCAGTTAACGACCCGCGGTTAAGTGTATTCGCCGCTTTTTCCGGGCGTCGGAGCGCGTTCGGCGCCGACGGCGACGTCCGTCCGCGACGCATAGCCCCGGGCATGGGCAACAACCAACTATCGGCCGCCAAGAAGGCCAAGAACGACGAGTTCTACACACGCATGACCGACATCGAGCACGAGCTCGTTCACTACCGGAAACATTTCAAAGGCAAGGTCGTCCTGTGCAACTGCGACGACCCGTTCGAGAGCAATTTCTTCAAATACTTCGCGTTGAACTTCAACCACCTGGAGCTGAAGAATCTCATCGCCACCTGCTACTCGGGCTCCCCCATCGCCGGCGGCGAGTACCAGCCGTCCCTGTTCGACGACGACGTGGACAAGGACACCGGCCGCCACCGCAAGGCGTATAAGGCCGTCGTCAACGTGTTCCGCGACACCACCGGCGATGGCGGGTTGGACATGGACGACATCAGGAACCTGCTCGACTCGGGCGAGAACGAGCTGACCGAGCTGCATGGCGACGGCACATACGGCGCGGGCGACTTCCGTAGCCGCGAGTGCCTCGAACTGCTCGACAAGGCCGACATCGTCGTGACCAATCCGCCGTTCTCGCTGTTCCGCGAGTATGTGGCGACGCTGATGGAGCACGGGAAGAAATTCCTTGCACTGGGCAACATGAATGCCATCACCTACAAAGAGGTCTTCCCGCTACTACGCGACAACAAGATGTGGACCGGATTCAAGCATTTCGGCGGCGGCATGAACATGATTCAGCCCAAGGGATTGTTCGACTCCACAAAAACGAAATGGCTCTGTTAGACCAAGGTTGACTTAATACATGGAACGCCGCCCACATGATGCGTGGCGGCGTTCCATGGTTACTCCATGAATTTCCAGATGTCGTTGACCAAAAGATTGTCAAGAGTGCTGATCTGTTTCTTGAGAACTTCATCGGTCTTCATTACCGGTCGCAAATCGCAATAGTAGACGCCGTCAAGTGGATTGAGCTTAATGGTGTAACCCTTGAAATGCCCGGTCAGGAAGGTTTGTGCCACACGCCGTCCACGAACAGGTACGGGTACGAATGGGCCGCCAGGGGACGGTTCCGCCATTGATCGATGTCCTCGTACACGCGCTTGAGCTTGTCGGAGAGCGTCTGGGAGGGCATCCGCTCGCCCCACAGCAGGCGGCTGATGTCGTCGACCTGACGCGTGCTGACGCCGGCCAGGTACATGTCGATCAGCGCCTCCTCGACGCTCTGCTCGCGACGCCGGTAGCGTTCGATGACCGCCGACTCGAAGACCGCGCCCTTCAGCTTCGGCACCCTGAGCGTCATCGTCCCGGCCTTCACGGTCAGGTTCCGCTCGTAGTGGCCCGCACGGTAGGCCCTCCGACCGGACGCACGCTCGTATCTCGCGGCCCCGGTGATCTCGTCGGCCTGAAGCGTCCGGCATCGCGTTCAACAGCTCCTCGACCTTCCGGGACACGAGACGGTCCAGCTTCGTCTCGAGCATGTTCTCGTCGACCTGTAGAATCTGGTTCGACATGGTTCGTCGCCTCTTTCCATAGCGGTTTTATGTTTGGCGACTGAAATCGTACCCCGGCGACGGACCATGTCCCTTCATTCAGGCCTCAACCAAAGTGCGCAACAAACCGGGCGTTAGGGGCTGCGGACGTTTTCTTGGAGATAGTCATGCAGCCATTCCTTGGCTTTGACGGTATTGTACCGGACTCATCCAGCCCAGCGACTGTTTGATGCGCTCGTGGTTGTACCAGCGTATGTACTCATCGACCAAGGCGAGCACCTCGTTGCGGGTGTGTTCCTCCCACTTCTCGGGGTAGACCGCCTCGGTCTTCATCCTGCCGAAGAATCCCTCCGCGGCCGCGTTGTCCGGCGAACAGCCCTTCGCGCTCATTGAGCGCGTCAGCCCGTAGCGTTCCATGAGCTCCAGCCATCCGGGCCACCGGTAGTGGCATCCACGGTCGGAATGCACCAGGGGACGCGCGTTCCCCGGCAGCGTCGAGGCCGCTTTCTCCAGCATCCGGTTGGCCAGCTCCGCGTTGGGGCTGAAGCCGGCGGTGTATGCGACGATCTTGCCATCGAAGCAGTCGATCATCGGCGAGAGGTACACCTTCCCGTCCCTGGCCTTGATCTCGCTGATGTCCGTCAGCCACTTCTCGTTCGGACGCTCGGCCGTGAAGTCCCGGTCGACGAGATTGGCGGGAGCCGGCGTCGTCTCGCCCTCGTAGGAACTATACCTGCGTCGCTTGGGCACGTGCGCCACGAGCCCTTCCTCCGCCATGATCCTGCGGACCACCTTCTCCGATACGCCGGTCTTGAGCACCGCCTTGATCCTGCGGTACCCGTACCTGCCCTTGGAATCGGCGAACGCCCCGGCCACCTCTGCCCTGAGTCCGGCGTACTTGTCAACGCCGAGCCGGGCGTGGTGGTAGTGGTAGCTGCTGGGCGCGATGGCGAGCAAGCATGTCATCGAGCTGAGCGAATACGCCGGCCTCAACCGGTCGATCAACAGGGTCTTCTCCCTGTTCGACAGGCGCCGCAGGTCGGCGCCGGGGTCTTTTTTACGACCTCCACCACCTCCCGCATCAACGCGTTCTCCAGCTCCAGTTCCTCGACCCTGCGGCGCAAAGCCTCCGCGTCATCATCATCGGCTGCGGACGGCCGGCGGCGGGAGTCCGCGGGCTTATTGCCCTGCGCGGAGTTCCTGTTTTTGGGCTGCAACGCGGCCATGCCGCCCTTGCGGTACGCCCTGACCCAGCCATGCACCGCGCCGACGCTCACGCCGAGCTGTTTGGCGGCCTGCTTCTGCTGCATGCCGCCCAGCACCAGCTCGACTGCCCTTCGCCTGGTCTCCAGTGGGATGATGGGTTTGGCCATATGGCCAGCATACCGGGGATCCATCGCCAGCCAACGCTCCAGACACTGCCTGGTCGGATAACCCAGATGCTCCACCACCTGGGCCGTCGTCATCTGCGTGGTGAAATACAACTCCACCGCACGCTCTCGTTCCTCAAGACTGAACATACGAAAATCTTTCCGTTCGGTCTCCAAGAAAACGTCCGCAGCCCCTTATCTAAAAACGGCAAATCCATGTGTCAAAACAGCGAAAATACAGTATTCTTGCTGTTCTGACAGGTGGATTTGACGTTTTGGCATATGAGTTTGACGAATTTGCCGTTTGCGCAGTTAAATGTGCCGCTGCCAACAGAACTCGGAAAGTATCTGCCGACAGCGGCAATGCTGTTTCTGCTGAAGATTGCAAACCAGATGATTAGCGGCCGCCGAAGGAACCTCCGCCGGAACCGCCTCCGGAACCGCCGAAGCCACCGCCGCTGAACGAACCGCCAGAGCCGCCTGACGAGGATGGTGTGGCGGTACTGATCGTGGACTGAATCGATGAGAAGCCGGAGCTGATCTGCGTGCCGAGGTCGCCGAACCCAGCCGAGAAGCCACCGCTGCCGGATGCAAGATTGCCGAAGCCAGCGCCCGCGATCGTCGATGGTCTGGTAGACCAACACACCAAGCCCATCGTGCTTGCGTTGCTGTCGAGCCAACCTGGGTCGTTCACTTCAGGGTATGCCTCGGCCAGCTGCTGCAAAGCCTTCTTCGAAATGTCAAACGCAGTGGCGTAGACCAAATACCTGTCCCACAGCGTCAGGTCGACCACCCCACGGTCGGAGAACTCACTGAAGTCTTCCAAATAGTGCGCCAAACCGAGCACTTGGCCGGCGTATGGCTGGCCGGTATCGGTTAAACCGGTGTGCACGCTGTATGAAGCCGCGAACACGCCCGCGATCGCAGTCGGCAAACTGATGCACAGCGCCAGCGCGAAATTATTGTCGACGGTGATGAACACGAATGCGCCTATCAATGCCAAAATAATCGAAAGCGTGCTGCATGTTGTCGCCGCACCGCCCACGCTCTTCGTGGCATTCAACTGCGTGAGTTCCTGCTCGCAAGCCGAGTCGAAGCGTTCGACAGCCTTGTAGCCCTTCTCCCACTTCTTGAACGCGCGGTTCATCTGGTCGAAGTCGAACACCGGCGTGTTCAACCGTTTGTACGCCTCTTTGAAGATGTCAAGCAGGTGCTCCTCCGACTGGCTCAGATTGAGTTCGGTGTGCACATCTGCAAGCGCACGCGGCATGATCACCACAGTGCTCTTTTGCTGAATTTTCTGTTGTGCTCAGCCTGCATCGAAATCATCTGTGCGAGTGAAGCGGAATTCGCGCGACTCATATCGATACCACGATAGGTGTCTGCGCGGCCCGGATAGATGGCGATCGCGCCCTTGCTCACCAGCGACATAGCTGTGGCTGCCATCTCCCTGTTGCTCAACGTGCCACTCTTTTTGCCTGGTGCCACGACGTCGTAGAGTCGTGCCGCAGCTGCTGGGCTCATCTGCGGTGGATCGCGCCAATATGTGATGTCGCCGGTATATCGGCTCGCCTTCACGCTCTTGATTGCGGAATAGATGCCAAAGATCGCGAGCGCCAAGCCAGCAACTGCGAACGAAATCCATACAACCAGTCGCTGAACCGCCCTCTTATGCTGTCGCTCATGCCATTGCTGCTCCTGCAGGGTTTCGTCGTCGATCGTCCATTGGCGGGTATCGGAATTGTTGTGCCGCTTCACACCCTTCATGAGGTCGTCGTTCACCATGACCACCATATCGAGGTATTGACCTGCGGCCACGTTGTATGCGGTGAATTGAAGCTTGTTCCCCGAGTGGCTCGTGGTGGAGTTGCCGGCATAATGCAACCATGCCCACATGCTCTTGCTGTTCGCGCCTTCCGGCAGCGTCACGGTGGTGTTCATCACCTTGATTGGCGTCGGGTTCGAGTCGCCGAATGGCTCCCACTGGAATTTTGCGGCGTCGTTGTATTCGGTCGTCACGCCTTCCCAGGTCATGTCGATTTGGAAGCGCAGGCTTGATCGCGATTCGGTGGTGGGAATGTTCCAGCCGATCTCCACGGTCTTCGCATCATCGTCGTCCGCACTGCTGGCCACCCCGTCCGTTTTCGTGTCGAACGGCTGAGGATCATCTTCGTCATCGGTAACGTCGGCGATATACCAATGCCTCGCATATTTGCTGTTCCACGTGCTCAGCGGAACGTCGCTCGGAGATTGCAGATCTATCTGCGAATACTTCTCACCGGTGCTCAGATTCGTCACGCTAATGTCGGTGATATTCGTCAACTTCGACGGATTCAGCGTGTATTGCTGATACAGCTGCTTCCACGGCACGGTGTTGTCATCGTCATCGGTGCGCGAATCCAGCTTCATGTCGATGGTTTGGCGAATGCGCAGATCGCCGTTCTGCTCAACGGTCACGTCGTAATCGAGCGAATTGTAGGTCAGGTCAGAGTCGTTACCGTTCGCTTCCAGCACGCCGAATATCACGACGATGGCGATGAGGATCACACTGACCGTGATCGATGTGAACGCTGATTTACCCAGTCTTTTCATCGGTTTCTCAGTTCTACTGCTCACGCTTACTGCTCACTTATGTGAGCGCACACAATATTCGGCGTGGTCGCACAGCACACAAAGCTGCACGAGCACGCCGAACACTTACGCTAGAACTTGACTTGCGGCACGTTCTGGCGCGTCTGCTCGTCAACGTTGAAGTATTGAGCCGGCATGAAGTGGAACATGTTGGCGATGATGTTCGTCGGCACCTGCATGATCTTGTTGTTATATTTGAGCACAACGTCGTTGTAGAACTGGCGACCGTATGCAATCTTGTCTTCCAGACCTGCAAGCTTCTGCTGCAGATCCATGAAGTTCTGGTTCGCCTTGAGATCTGGGTATGCTTCGGCGGTGGCGCGCAGGTTGACCATGGCATTGTTCAGCTGCTGCTCGGCTGCCGCGCGCTGCTCGAGCGTCGTGTTCGGATTATTCGCCGCCGCGATCACTCCGGCGCGCCTGCGTCACCTGCGTGAATACGCTCGACTCGTGCCCTGCGTAGCCCTTCACCGTTTCCACGAGATTCGGAATGAGATCGGCGCGCTGCTTGAGCAGCACGTCCACCTGAGCCCAACCATTGCTGACGCGATTGCGCATGGTGACCAAGCCGTTATACATGCTGATCACCCAGATCACCAGCACCACTATGATTGCGATGACAATGATCGCAACGATTCCACCACTCATGTTCTCTCCTTGAACTCCGGACGTCTCCTAGACTCTGGCATCACTAGTTACAAATTATCGCATCTCTGCAATTGCCTCACAAAACCTCGTCCAGCTCGTGGGCTGATGCACGCGGTTTGACTAATAAACCGAGAGGGTGAGGCGGCAAAGCCAACCTCACCCTCTGGTGATTATCTGTGCATTACCTCACTCATCGTGCGGCTCAGCTTCGCGACGGCTGTGCACGCAGAGCACTATGGCGAGCGCGATCGTCACGAGCAATGCCGACAATGCCACTGGCCAGATGACCGGCGCACCCGTTTGCGTCAAGCCAACGGCGTGATGCTGTTCGCCTACGGCAGATGACGGTAGGCTCGGTTTGCCGCTTGGCACGCCAGGCTGCGAGCCTGAGGTTCCGGCGTTCCCTCCAGTGTTTCCGCTAGGCGTATCCGTCTGCTCGACGTCGTTCACATGCTCCTTGCTTTGCAGGAACGTCGCTTTCGCGAGTTGCACATCGGTGTGCAGCACTGGCAGACGTCTGCCTGCAGCGGTGGAATATGTGACCCCGTTGAGGTTCGGGAACACCGCGCGCACATATTTCGTGCCTTCCGGCAGCGAGTAGGCGTCGAACGTTGTGCGAGCATATGCCGGGTGGTCTGCAATGTAGTTGTCGACTACGGAAACCTTCGCCGGCTCCCACGTCGCCCCGTCTTTCGATGTTTCCACACGGAAGTCGATGTTCGCGCCGTCGTTGAGGCCGGAGCGAATGGAGTAACCGTGCCATCCGTTCGCCGCGTTTGACCAGGCGTGTCGATCGTAGATCGTCTGGTAATACGCCGTCAGATGCGCGTCTTTGACGCCCGGCACAAACCATGTGATCGACTGATCCGCGTCCGCATCTTCCTTGGTCATGACGCGGTTCGTCTCATACCTCGGTTGACCTTCATAGAAGAAGTTGTTCTTGTTCTGCCATTGCTTACTGCCGTTCGACACGGTTTCCAAACCGTCGGTCGCCGCTGACGAGCCGATGCGATACGCGCCTGCCGGGAACTGCTTGGCATCACTCAGTCCCTCGAGATCGTCGAATCTCACCTGATCTTGGTCTGCTCGCTGGTAGACGCGCACCCAGTCCACGAGGAAGTCGCTGTTCTGCTTGGTGTTCTGGCGTGAATAGTCCACGTCTCCCACCCAGCCGTCACCGACCTGCGTTTCAAGAATCGGGAACATCGGGCGAGTGTGCATGCCGTCGCGCCCATCGTCACGCCCGCGTGTGCTGGTGAACACAGACCGTCCGTCGATGTACCAGTTGATGCGTTCCGGGCTCCACTCCACTTCGTAGACGTGGAATGCCTGGCTCCACGCCTCCCAGTTGGTGTTCGCCTTGCCATCAGACTGCTTATTCTTGTCGAGAATGCCGAAATGGTTGGTGGTCCAAGCTGTCCACGGATCCTGCCCCAAATATTCGAGCACGTCGATTTCGTCGTGACCCGTTTCGTCTTGCGACAGCATCCAGATGGCCGGCCAGATGCCTTGCGAATCGTTGACTTTCGCACGAACCGCCATGCGTCCGTTCTGGAACGAATACTTGTTCTTCGATTCCAAGCGGCCGGATGACCACGTCACTTTCTTCTCGTTGAGCTGCGTGCCGTAATCGTCGTAGCCCACAGCTTGCTTGAGCGCTTGGGTCGAGCCGTAGTTCTTCGTGTTGATCGCAAGGTAGCTGTTGTCGCCGTCTTTGGTGATGCCGACTGCATCGCGGTTGTAGATCGCGCCGTGGTTCGCCATGCCGTCGATGATGTTCCACTTGCTCTCATCGATGGAGTCTCCGTTGAACTCGTCGCTCCACGCAAGCGTGTCGTATTTCGATTCCGGCGACACATATTGTGTGCGCGACTCATCGTAGGAATTGCCGGTCGCCCAAATCTGCACTTCTGAATATTTCGTTGGACTGCTGGCGTTCCTGTTGACGGTGAAGCGCACGTCGGAGCCTTGCATGTCGGTTTCCACGACGATCGGCTTGTCTCCCACGGTGACGTTGCTGTGCTCGTAGACCGCGGTTCCACGCGAACTCGGCGTTGACGCTATGCTGACACGAATGGAATCGTAGGTGCCCGGCTCCAGTTTCACGACTATCTTGCGAATGCGATACGTGTTCTTGTATTCGAACTGCAACCAATGCAATCCAAGCGAGTTGTGCACGGCATAGTTACTGTCCATCTTCCCGTCGTTGATCGCCGCAATATTCGTGGGCGCCAAGCCATACACGTATGGCGTCTTGCCCAGCGCGATATTGCGCAGCTCTTCTTGTGCGGGAGGCGTTTCCGAATCCTTGAGTTTGGCGAGCACTTCTATTTCGCGGAACTGCACGCCGTTGCTGTAGCCAGCCCATGATGAGTTGGTGTTGCGAATATAGTGCCCTCGCTGCCAGATTCTCACATAGCGAGCGTCGATCTGCCCTCCAGTCGGAACGATTTTCTGCGCCGCCAAATGCGTCGCAGTGGTTTCCTCGTAGTCGGCGGGCCCGCTGATCACCGTGGACTGCGAGAAATCCGCGGTATTCGAGACTTCGACTTTCACCTGTTTGAATATGGAGACGGCGTTCTCGTACCCGTTGTGATAGAGGTTCACCGCGGTGATGCTGCGGTTCTCCCCCAGATCGTATTGCAGATACACGTCGTCCCATTTCGCGTACCCGTTGTCTTCGCCGCCGGTTTCGGCTCCTGCGTTGACTCGGGTGGATGCGTTGTCACCGAGATCGGCATATGTGCCGTCGGTTGCAGCCGCCGGATTGAGTATCGTCACCTGAGGCACGGTAGACATTCCGGTGTCGATGAGATTGGTGCTGTTCGTCGTCGGCTGTTTGCCCAACAGCACGTTCCCGACATTTGCTGTTTGGCCGGATTCCTCACCGTGCGCTGGTATGCATGGCAGTGCGGCGAGGGATGCTGCCGCGAGCACGGCAACGACGGCTCGCGATACGTTTTTCCTGAGTTGCATTCGGGCTATTCCCTTTCTTGAAAAATATTGATAATATTGATATTATTCATTTCACTGCGCCTCCGGTGATACCGCTGATGATCTTGCGCTGTGCGAAGGCGAAGACGATGAGCAGCGGGAGACTCATGAGAATGATGTAGGCGAAGATCAGATGCCAGTTGTTCAAATACAGACCGGCGGAGGCGACGTTATACAGATTGAGCGGCAGAAGATTGACCTTCCCCGACAGAATGAACAGTGAATAGAACACGTCGTTCCAAATGTAGAGCGTCACAAGAATCGTCGCGGTAGAGAGCGTTGGCAGAAGCAACGGCAGCACGATCGTGAAGAAGATGCGTGCGGGACCGGCGCCGTCAATGCGTGCGGCTTCTTCAAGAGAGACCGGAATCGTGCGGATGAAGCCGGTGACGAAGAAGATGACGGTAGAGAGATAGATGCCTACGTACACGCCGATCATACCGGGGATCGTGCCAGACAATCCGGTCATTTTCAGCAGCATCATCACTGTGACAACTGCCGGCGGCAGAATCAGGCCGGAGATAGACAGTGCGTATACGATCGCCATTGGCTTGGTGGTGCGGCGGGCGAGCACCCAGGCAGCCATCGAGCCGAACAGCAGTGCCAGGAACACTGATGGCACGGTGACGAGCACCGAGCCGAAGAACGCCGACACCATCTTGCCGTCTGTGATGACGGTGCGGAAGTTCTCCAACAGCTGCCAATGCGATGGCAGGCTCATGTTCGGGTTGATGGCCTCGGCTTGGCTTTTGCCTGCCGTCACGATGAGCAGCCAGAACGGTATGCCGAGTAGCAGCAGCATCACCACAACCACCAAAATAGCATGTACAATGACGTGCGTTTTGCTCATTTTGTTGACGGCTACCGAATCATTCACTTTGGGGGCAGCCCCATATGTTGCGGAACTCATAGCGTCTTCGCCTCTCTTCTGCGCAGGAACCAAATCAGCGGCAGAGCCACAGCCGTCACCATGACGAACAGCACGAGGCTCATCGTCGTGGACTGTGAATACAGACCCTTGCCGAATGTGCGCCACACGAATATGTTCAAAATCTCCGTGGAGCCTCCCGGCCCTCCTGCAGTGGTGGCCTGAACGATGTCGAAACCGTTCATCGAGCCGAGCAAGGCCGTCGCCACGTTGAACGTGAACGCCGGGGCGAGCAGCGGGAATTTGACCTTCCAGAAGATCTGCCTACGGTTTGCGCCGTCGATCGAGGCGGCTTCAAGCACGTCCGGGTCGATCGTTTTGAGACCGGCGAGGAATATCAGCATCGACAAGCCCATCCATTTCCATCCGTGAATGGCGGCGACGAGCACGAGCGTCCACACTGGGCTGCCGAGCCATGCGATCTGCACGTTGGCACCGGAGATCAGCGATAGCAACGAGTTGAGCGCGCCATCGGTTTTGAGCACCGCCTGCCAAATGTAGCCGACGGCGAGCGCCGACATGATGACGGGGATGAAGAACATCACTCGGGCGAACCGGTTGAGCCTGGTGTCCTCTTCGAGGAACACCGCCAGAATCAAGCCGAATGTGTTTTGGAAGATCGCGACAAGCACCGCGTAGATGAACGTCGTGCGCAGGTCGCGCGTGAGCGTGCCGGATTGGAAGAGGTCTCTGAAATTGTCGAGGCCGTTGAAGTCGATCGTTTTCGAGAATGCCGACCAGTTCGTGAATGCGAACACGAAGTTGAGGATTGTCGGAACGAAGAAGAAGAACAGCAGAACCGCGATCGCCGGAACGATGAACCGCACCGGGTAGTTCTGTTTCATCAGTTTGACGCGGGCGTTGACGCGATGCGCGGGTTTCTTCGCTGAAACCTCACCCGCAGTGGTGGAAGTTGTAGTCATGGTGTTAGCTTTCTGGCCTGCCCGAGCCTTATTGCTCCAGCTGTAGCAGCCATAGTGTTGGAACATGGAGGTCACATGGTGCGGGTGGGAAATCATGGCACCCGCACCATGCGCCGTCATTGCAAAAGCCTTAGAAGCCCTTGGCTCCCTGAGCCTTTGCAAGCTGTGCGAACTGCTCCTGCGTGGCTTGCGTGACCTGCTCAGGCGTCTTCGTGCCTGCGATCATCTCAGCCAGGTAGAGGTACAGATCTGGATTGGCGATGGCGAACGACTGCATCGAGCCAGCGCCGGTCTTCACGCACTCAGAGGCATCCATCAGCGCTTGAGGAATCGTGCTTGGGGACTCGACGGTCTTCAACGACGAGATGACATTCTGGTCTTTGACGAAGTCCTCATAGCCATCGCTCATCCAGTACGAGATGAACTGGCGGGCAGCGGCATCCTTCTTGGAGTCGCCGGTCTTGAACGAGACCACTGCGTTCGTCTGTTCTGGAATGATCGTGCCGATGTTGTCGTCAGTCGAGATCGGGAAGAAGCCTATCTTTTCGTCCAACGCCTCCTTGTTGTTGTCGGCGAGAGCAGCCACCGAATTGAACAAGCCGCCGACGGCGATGATCATGCCGGTCTTGCCGTTCCACAGTGCCGCAGCCTCATCAGAGTCCTTTGCAGTTGTGGCGTTGGAGTTGTAGAGGCCCTTGTCGAAGAGGTCTTTGTAGTTGTTAACGGCCGTCTGCACGGTGCTGTCGGTGAACTTCTCCTTACCGGTGTTGATGCGTTCCCACAGACCTTTCTTGGCTGCGTCGGCCAGCTGCACCGACACCGCATATTGCGTTGTCCACTGCGAACCGCCTGCTTCGAAGAATGCCGAATCTGCGGCCTTCGTGCTCTTGACCTTCTGCGCCGTTTCGACGAGTTCGTCCCAGTTCTTGGGCAGCTCGTTGATGCCGGCCTTCTTGAACACGTCTTTGTTGTAGAACACGCCTTGCACTGATGGCGAAGAGATCATCGCCGCATAGCGCACGTTGTCAACCACGCCACCGGCATCGGCGATGCCGTCAGCATAGTTGCTCACCCATGGAGCGTTGTCGAGCTTCTGCAGCTGGTCTTGGGCGACGAAACCGGCGAGCATCGAGCGCGTCGGCTGCCACATGAGCAGATTGGGAACATCACCTGTGGTGACCTTCGTCTGCACATTCTGCTCATAGTTATCGGGGATCGTTTCGATGGTGACTTTCGCTCCGGTTGCCTTTTCGAAGTTCTTCGCCACTGTTTCGGGGATCTTGTTCGACGTTTGTGCCGCCCAGAACTTGAGCTCCACTCCGTCGAGTTTGCCTGTAGCCGAAGGCCAGTAGTCCGCGGCGGAGGTGTCGGCGTCAGATCCGCTAGACGAACTCGTTGGATTCGAGCATCCCGCCAAGCCAAGCGATGCGGCGAGCAAAACGGCGACTCCTGCAGTGACTCGCCTATTGAGATTGAACTTCATTGTTCTACCTTTCTTTTCTTCTTTGTGTTGACGCCATACCGGCAAGATGCCAATGCGACGCCGCGTTTGTGTGCATATCTGTGAACTATGTGTGCGAGGTTGTTGCTCCTTTCTGTGGGTTCGCGATGTCCAAGCATTCGATGAGCACGGCATGCTCCGGAGCCAACTGTGGCGGCCGGATTCCCCACTGTGTGAGGAGGGCGGCGTCGAACACCATGCCCTCGTCGAGCCACCATGGTTGTGCCGTTCTGGTGGATGGACTCATTTCATGCAAGTATTGGTTTGCTCCGCCGAAAGGCCGCACAAGGTAGCGATGGCCAGCGGTGAGACCGGGGAATCGTATTGCACCGTTCGGGTAGGTGTTCGAGCTGGAGACGACGGTGTAGCGATACAGCGCATGTGCACCGTCTTGCGACACGATGCCATCGACTCTGACGGCGGCATCATCGATATCCGCGTGCACGAGGTTTCCCTCATGCATCCACCCGCGTTGCTGCTTGTACAGCGATATCCACTCGGTAAGCTTCTTCAGGTCTTCCTGAGGCACTTGCAGCAGATTCCATTCGACGCCCAGATGACCGAAGAACGCCATGGCGATGCGGGTCATCAGCGTCGTTTGACGTAGTGTGGCATGGTTCGGCGAAGCGGAGATATGCGTTCCCATCATCTCTTGCGGCACGATCAAGCTTGTCCCGCGTTGAATGTCTACGCGCTCCATAGGATCGGTGCAGTCGGACGCCCAGACTCGATCTGCGCGTTGCAGCATAGCCATATCGATGCGCCCGCCGCCCGATGCGCAGCTTTCAATTTCCAGCTTCGGGTAGTGCTGCTTCAGCGCGTCGATCAGCTCATATACCGCTTCAGTTTGCACATGCACGGCAGGTCGTTCGGAATACAGCGATACCGCCTCTGTAACCGGCCTGTTGTGATCCCATTTGATGTAGTCGACACCACAGTCGTCGATGATGGCGCTCAACGAATTGAAAATGTAGTTACGCGCATCAAGGCGGCTCATATCTAGAACGTATTGGTCGCGTCCCGACAGTCCCAAACGAGTTACATCAGGTGAAAGAATCCAATCCGGATGCGAGCGCGCGAGTTCGGAATCTAGATTGATCATCTCCGGTTCGAACCAGAGTCCGAACTCCATACCCAACTCGTGCACATGGTCAGCCAGAGCTTGAAGTCCGTTCGGCCACACAGCATCGTCCACTTGCCAGTCACCGAGTCCTGCGGTGTCGGTGCGACGGCCGAGGAACCAGCCATCATCGACGACGAAGCGTTCCACACCGACCTGTGCGGCAACGTCAGCCAGTTCTAGCAGTGTCGTTTCGTTCTGGCCGTAATACACAGCTTCCCATGTGTTCAACGTCACCGGTCGTGGCCCCAGCTTGTGAGCGAGTCGCACTGTTTCACGGAAGCGCGCGCTTGCTTCGTTGAGCCCGTTGCCCAAAGAAACTTCCAGCACAGGAGATGTATATGTTTCGTTGTTATCAAGCGTCACTTCACCGGCATACAGCGCCTCGCCACCGCCCAGCAGTGAACCGCATTGCGGAGTTTTCTCAGCGAAATGCACGGTATTGCCGCTCCACGCCACGTGTGCGCACATCACGCGGCCTCGCTCAAACGAGAAGTCACGCGTACCGGCGCACAGCAGCGTCGTCGAGTCGAATCCGGTGCGACCGACCCACGACTCTTTGGCGTGCAGACCACTGGTGAATGGCATCCGTTCAACGTGCCGTTCACGAAGGTGATGCCCAGTGCAGGTCTGCAATTCGGTCATGGAATCCGGCACCGGCACACTGAGCAGCAGCGAACGCACCTCAAGCGGATTGTCAATGAGATTGGTGAGCCGTGCATGCTGCAGAATCAAGCCAGCCTCATTAATCGAGATCATAATATCGAGCTGCACGCCGCACTGTTCGTCCACTGCTTCGATATGCGCCCAAGTCTGTGCATTGGTCAGCTCCGTAATGGTGAATCGGGGGAACAGCTGCACGCCATCACGCGCGAGCACTAATTTCGGAGTGCCCAGCCAAGCCTCCGATTGCGTGGGCATAACGCTGGGATTCTGCGCATGGTCGAGATACGCACCGATCACTTGAGGACCACTGATCCCCGTTTCGGCGGGCGTGTGAGATGAATGCTCTGAAACGTTAACGGATGTTGGCATCAGCAGCATCGACTCGATGCGCGGCAGTCCTTCGCTCGGCACGTGCAATGTGAGCGATGTGCCAGCCATACCGTGAAGGCCATTTCCGGTGATCACCACGGTCGAGGGAATCCGAGTCATGTGATGCCTCCATCTTGAACGTTTCGTTTCTAGAAAGAATCATATCACGGTAGCGGTTACATGGCAATGCAACTCTGTAATTTTTCTCTGCAAACAGAACTAGACAAGTTGCAAAATCGTTGAAATATAAAGTAAAATCAAAACAAATCGACTGAAGTTCGTAAATATGCAAATACGTGCGTATCATACAATAGAAATCGGTTTCATAAATAATTGGCATAGATGTCACTGGCCGGCGAATGCAATGCGGCGCCGCCAGCCATCACACCAACTCCTCCACCGCAAAACCTAGAATGAGGAATATCATGATTAGGAAGAAACGTCCGGCCGTCATCAAAGACGTGGCCGCACTCGCTGGCGTCTCAGTCGCCACGGTGTCTCGCTACCTCAACGATTCACCACACATGAGCGACGAAACGCGCCAGCGCATCGCGAAAGCGATCACGCTCCTCGACTACCGCCCGAGTCACATCGCACGCGGTCTTGCCACCTCCCAAGTGCAATCGATCACCGTGCTTTCGAGCGAAACAACGTTGTTTGGCTCGGCATACACAATTCAGGGCATTGAAGTAGCTGCACAGCGGCAGGGGTATGTGATCAACATCTCCAAGTTGCACACGCAGTGGTCAGATGAATGCAAAAGCATCGTCGATATGGCACTCGACCAGCATCCAAGCGGCATCATCATTCTGCAATACGACGCCGCCGCCATCGAATCGATTCACTACATTCCCGACGATCTGCCATGCGTGCTTATTGGAGGACGGCCGGACGGCAAGCACGCGCACATCTCGTTCGACGAATATCACGCCGGCTTTGCAATGACCGAATACCTGCTGTCAACGGGCGTGACGACAGTGCACCATGTTTCTGTTCCTGGCAAAGGCGGCGGCGATGACCGCACCAAGGGGTGGGAAGCCGCACTGCGGCAGCATGGTGCTGTGATCTACAAGCCGACCACTGCGGTGTGGTCGCCGGAAAAAGCTCGCGAGCTTGGGCGGGACTATGCGCATGACAGCACGGTGGAAGCCATATTCGCAGGCAACGATGAGATCGCCATGGGCATCATCAGCGGTTTGATGGACGAGGGGCGCCGTGTGCCCGAAGATGTTCGTGTGACTGGGTTCGACGACAATCCGTTGTCGTCCATCTGGAGGCCGGCGATCACCACGTATCATCAATATTTCACGCAGGGCGGCGAAGATGCCGTCACGATGCTCATCAAGCAGATCAATGCCTCGAAATCGACGGATGCAGCAGAAGCGGTGACGCAGCCGGAGTCGTTGTGTATCAAAGGCGATCTGCTTATTCGTGAATCCGCGTGAGCGTTAGCTATTGCGCGAAATTCTTTACAAGCTTCAATAACAAATGATGTGGGGGTCTGGTTTCCCAGACCCCCACATCACAATTCACAGTGACACTCCATTATTGGGGCGTCACATTAGCGAACAATCAGTCGTCGAACGGATCGAAGTCGCGGCGCACACGGCGACGCGGACGCTCGTGACGCTCTTCGCGGCCTGCGCGGTATTCGTCATAGTTCTCGTCTGCAGCGTAGCGCGGGTTGCGATCGTCGTTGCAGCGCGAACGGCGCGACGAACGCGGCCAGCAGGCATGCCAGCACGGCCAGCATGGCCGACGCCTTTTCCATGAATCGTGATTGTGATGTTCCCATACCATGTGGCTATGCGTCGCGCGGGGACGCATAGCGGTCGGTATGACATATTCGAAGAAGCCAATCGCCGACCCGGAGACCGATCCGGAGCCGGACGACGCCAAGAAGAAGCCCTACGTCCCCATCACCGACCGCCCCCTGCTGGGCGTGCCGGAGGCGGAGGCCCTTACCGGCGTGCCGGCGAAGATCATCCGCGCCCAGGTACGCAACGGCCTGCTGAAGGCGCGCATGGCGGGCAGCACGACCATGCGCATCCGCCGCGCCGACCTGGACGCCTGGCTCGACGCGCTGCCCGCCTGGCACGCATAAGGAAACCCCCACTTGCGTCCGATTGTGGACGAAGTGGGGTTCTTCAGAACACCATAGGTGCAGCATAGGTGCAGTGGGCTATTCTGGATACCGCGAAAGCCCTACTGCCGGCTATGTTCCGCCCTATGCGGCCGTCAGATGTGGAAGTACAGCTCGTACTCCAGCGGGGTCGGAGCCAGGCGGGCCTGGTCGATTTCGCCACGCTTGATGCCGATCCAGGTTTCGATCAGGTCGTCGGTGAAGACGTCGCCTGCGGTGAGGAAGTCATGATCTTCCTCAAGGGCATCCATGGCCTCTGCCAGGGAGCTCGGAACCTGCTTGATGCCTGCGTGCTCTTCCGGCGGCAGCTCGTACAGATCCTTGTCGACCGGCTCCGGAGGCTCGATGTGGTTCAGGATGCCGTCCAGACCTGCCATCAGCTGTGCGGAGAAGGCGAGGAACGGGTTGCAGGACGGATCCGGAGCACGGAACTCGATGCGCTTTGCAGCCGGGGAGGTGCCGGCCAGCGGGATACGGATGGCGGCGGAGCGGTTGCGTGCGGAGTACACCAAGTTGACCGGAGCTTCGAAGCCCGGGACCAGACGGTGGTAGGAGTTCAGGGACGGGTTGGTGAAGGCCAGCACGGAGGAGGAGTGCTTGATCAGGCCGCCGATGTACCAGCGGGCAAGGTCGGACAGACCACCGTAGTTCTTCTCATCGTAGAACAGCGGCTTGCCGTCCTTCCACAGGGACTGGTGGCAATGCATGCCGGTGCCGTTGTCGCCTGCGATCGGCTTCGGCATGAAGGTTGCGGCCTTGCCTGCCAGAGCGGCGGTCTCGTGAACGACGTACTTGTACTTCATCAGGTCATCGCCTGCGTGCTGCAGAGAGTTGAAGCGGTAGTTGATCTCCTGCTGGCCAGCGCCGGCGACCTCGTGATGGGAACGCTCGAGGATCAGACCGACCTTCTGCAGGTTGGCGACCATGTCGTCACGCAGATCCTGGGTGTGGTCGATCGGCGGAACCGGGAAGTAGCCGCGCTTGACGCGGTTCTTGAATGCGATGTTCGGGGTGCCGTCGTCTTCGGTGTCGACGCCGGAGTTCCACGGAGCTTCGATGGAGTCGACCTCGTAGAAGGAGCGCTGCATGCTGTTCTCGAAGCGCACCTTGTCGAAGATGAAGAACTCGGCTTCCGGAGCGAAGGAAGCGGTGTCGGCGATGCCGGTGGACTTCAGGTAGGCCTCGGCCTTGCCTGCAACCTGACGCGGATCGCGGGAGTACGGCTCGTCGGTCAGCGGGTCGACGATGGAGAAGGCCACGTCGAGGGTCTTGTGCTTGCGGAACGGATCGACGAATGCGGTGGAAACGTCCGGCACCAGCTTCATATCGGATTCATTGATGGCCTGGAAGCCTTCCACGGAGGAGCCATCGAACGGCATGCCGTCGGTGAAGGCGTCCTTCAGGAATTCGCTTGCCGGCACGGTGAAGTGCTGCTGAACACCGATCAGATCAGTGAAGCGAACGGAGACATACTCGATGCCTTCCTTGTTGATAAGGGCCTCAGCATCAGCCTTGGTTTCAAGTGCAGTCACGGGACCGCTCCTTTCGAATAAGTAACTTACAGGCTCTTAGTCTAGGAACGCGCGTTTCGCTCACTCGCCAATTGGGTTACGAGAATGTTTCGTAATGACATATTCGAAGGATGATTTCGCGAAAAACTGGGGTTCAATTGTTACGAACGCTCGTATTTGCCTCTGCAAAACCGTTCAATTTGTGGACATTCGTGTCGTCATGTCGCTTGCGACGTCCATTTCTTTTCTCAAAAACCTTACCGCATGCGCGCAGGCCAGCGGAAGGTAACGGAGATATGAAAAAAGGAACCTCGATAATGTGTTCATCGAGGTTCCCATATGTAAGCCGGCTTTACGATTCCAGGAAAATCAGCGGCCACGCATAGCACGACGGCTGATGCGCTGCGGGTGCATCGGGTCGACGCCCTTCGGAATGCCCATGCCGTTCTTCATCTGCAGAGTGCGCAGACGCTCGTTGAGGATGTTCAGCTCGGTCTTGGTAAGCATGAAGCGGCTCTTCGGATGGATGGCTGCCATCAGCTTGTTCTTGTGGCTGGTCGGCTGGTAGCTCTTGCACTTGAGCACGGTCTTGCGCAGATTCTTCAGGCTCGTCTGATTCTTGCCCTGGCCGACGTAGATACGGTAGACGGGAATATCGGAACCGGCGGTCACACCCTTGATATTCTGCTCCTGACGGTCCATGGCACGCTTGACGCGATTGTAATCGCCCTCGCCGAGCAGATAAATGCCGTTGTAACCGGTGCCGCGCCAAATGGCGTCTTTGGTCTTCGGATCAACCCACACCGGCTCCTGCGGAAAGTTGAAGCCAGCCTTGTTAATGTTGCCGAGCACGCTGATGGCAGCACCCTGACGCCCTTCAAGCTTGGCGTATCCGACTTTGTCGGCACGGTTGGTGAGCATCATGGTGGCGAACAGCAGGCCAAGCATGATGGCGAGGATCATGGACGTGATCCATCCGATCACCGACCACTTGAACACGATGCCAAGCACCACGAACACAACGATCGGCGCCACGAACACGCCGCCGCACAACCACGGAAGAGCCTTATCTTCGGCGTGGGTGTACTTGAAGATCTGAATGATCTGTTTGATGGTGCTCTGCTTCTTCTTTGGCTCTTCTTTGTCTGCCATCGACTTCCTCACTTGGTTATGCGGTTACTCACACTGGAACGGTAGTTTATCAGGAACCATGCCATATCGCATGATTTCCGCTGTTTCCCCTTTATTGACGAGGATTATCGGGTGTGCAAAGGCCTGCCATCCGCTTTGAGCAGCGCCTCTCCGAACGATTCGCTGAACGTAGGATGCGGATGGATGAGCCTTGCCGCGTCGGCAAGCGGTACATGGTTACCGACCAGCTGTTCGGCTTCCGCGATCAGATCGCTGGCTATCGGACTGACGATGTGCACTCCAAGCACAAGAGGAACGTCAGGAGCGTCAGTCATCGCACCGCTGACGATGGTCATGGATCCACCCTCCCCGCTCATGAGCATACGCGAGTTGGACAGCATCGGATATGCGGTTTCCTGCGGATCGACAATGGTGTCACGTGATTTCGCCTCGCTGAGCGTAAGCCCGACGCTTGCCGCCTCGGGGAAGGAAAACACGACTTGCGGCACGGTTTCGTCGACGACAGGTTTGGGATCAAGTCCCGCGATGGTTTCGGCGATGGTGATGCCCTGCTCGAACGCACGGTGCGCCAAGGCATGCCCCGGCGTGATATCTCCCAAAGCCCATACGCCTTCCACGTTCGTGCGCCCGTACGCATCGGTCAGAACATAGCCACGTTCATCCAATGCGATGCCGTTGGAAGCGAACCAGTCGGCATCGGTGTTCGGCATGCGGCCAATGGCAGCAAGCACCACTTCGCCATACGCGGTGAGCTCCTCACCGTCATCACTCTGCCTGTAGTGCACGGTAGCACCCAAGTTTGCTCCAGTGTCCACATGACTTACCGACGTGCGCGCCACCACATTCACGCCATGGCGTTTGAGCTCACGCGTCAACGTCATCGAAGTCCGCCTCTCCCAAGACGACAGCACGCGATCCTTGCGAATGAGCAAGGTCACCTTGCATCCCGACGCATTCCACAATGATGCGAATTCCAACGCCACCGCGCCAGCGCCGATAATCACCGCGCTGGATGGGAACGTGTCCAATTCCAGAGCCTGCGTCGAATCAATCAACGCTCCGGAAAACGGATCGTTAGGCAACGGCAGCGGGCGCGAACCGGTCGCGAGAACAATATCGCCGCCTGAGATCGTAAGTTCAGGTCCTACAGGTTCCCCTACTCCCGCCTTGATGGAACGCAGAACCTGCGTCTCTCCCAAGGCCGGCGCAACATGCACCTCATAACCATTTTTCAGCTGTGCCTCGCCACGGAACACCGTGACGCCGCGATGCGACAGCAATCCCGCCAACCCCTTCGTCATCGTCTCCACCGTGGACGTACGGAAGTCACGTAATTTGCCGAAATCAATGCTCTGTAAGGTGGCACTGATGCCCATACGTTCCGCCTGGCGTATGTTCTGCGCACTGTGTGCGGCCGTCAGCAACGCCTTCGACGGAATGCAACCACGATTGAGGCAGGTGCCTCCCAACGTTTTGTCGCGTTCGATGAGCGCCACCGTTTTGCCGAGCTGCGCGGCACGCAATGCCGTGGAATATCCTCCTGGTCCCGCTCCGATGATGACAATGTCGAAATGCTGTTCAGTCATGCCTGCCCTCGTTGATTCGTGCGTTACAACTGGTTACATGGTAATGGAAAAGCCGTCGGTTTTCGCCGACGGCTTGAAAAAGCAACTGCGATTCTCGCAGAATGGATCACTCGGGCCAGTGTCCACGCTTCTGATAGCGCGGCTTCGGCAGACGCCAGCGACGCATCTGGATGGCACGGCTCCACGCGTAGGAACCGGAACGCATGCCCTTGGCCACGGACTGCTCGCCGAACTTTTCAATGAGCTTCTTCTTGAGCTTGCGCCACATGATCACGATGTCGATGATCACCGCAAACAGATAGATGTACATAAGCAGCATCAACGGCAATGCCAACGCCGGCCACTTGTAGGTCACGAAAATCGAACCGATCAAAATGACGAAGGCGACCGGAATGAAGAACTCACCCAAGTTGAAGCGGGCATCGACGTAGTCGCGGATGTATATACGCCACGGCAGACGCTCGGACTTCGGCATATGGTTGATGTCGCCCTTCTGCATGGCATCGTATTCGGCGTTTTCACGCTCGCGCATACGCGCCTTGGCGGCCTTGCGGCTCGCTTCACGATCCTTGGGAACCAGCGGACGGAGATTCTGCGCCTGGGCATCCTTGCGCTTCGGCGTCGGACGCCCCTTGCCGGCAGTAGGCTCCGCAGCCTTCTTCCCGACAGGCTCCTGGTCCGCATCTTCCTTCTTATTAAACACACTCATGCTATAGAGCGTAAATTGACGTATCGACGCCTTGCCTCATTCATGTCAACGATTGGACGTGATTGGTTCGACGGATACAATGGTCATTCGATAGCATGCGGCGGCACGTTTCCAAGATGCGTATATGCCGCATATATAAGGAGGAGCAGTATGGCAGTTTTACATGCCGATGAGATTCGCGCGCGCGTCGAAGCGGATTTTGACCGCATTGTCGACGTGCTGAACAAGAAAATCGCGTTGCAGTCCATTTCCGCAAAAGGCATTACCGCGGATCATATGAAACAGTCCGCGCAATTCGTGGCCGAAGAGCTGAACAAGGTAGGTGTCGATGCGCATGTGGTGCAGTCGCACAATCCCGATGGCACGCCGGGCGCTTGGGAGGTCATCGGTTCGAAAATCGTCGATATCGACGCTCCAACCGTGCTGTTGTACGCGCATCACGACGTGCAGCCGGTGCCCGATGCCAGCGTATGGAACACCGACCCATTCGTCGGCACGGTAATCGACACACGCCTGTACGGACGCGGCGCGGCCGATGATGGCGGCGGAATCGCCATTCATTCCGGCGCATTGCAGGCGCTCGGCGACGATTTGAAGGTCAATATCAAAGTCTTCATCGAAGGCGAAGAGGAAATGGGATCGCCAAGCTTCATTCCCTTCATCGAGGAGCATAAGGACGAATTCGATTCCGATGTGATCATCGTCGCCGACTCGGGCAATTGGTCCGCTGAAATCCCCTCGCTCACCACGTCGCTGCGAGGCAATACCGATATTGACGTGCACGTCAAGGCGCTGCATCATCCGGTGCATTCCGGCCAGTACGGCGGACCGATCCTCGATGCGAACACGCTTGCCTCCATGCTGATCGCTTCCATGTATGACGAGCATGGCGATTTGGTGGTGCCGGGCATCGCCTCAGAAGATCCAATCGGCGGACTGCAGCGAGATATGGATGAGGCAACCGTACGTGCGGATGCCGGCATCGTCGATTCCTACCGTCTGGCCGGCACCGGTTCTTTGGCCGCACGTCTGTGGACCAAGCCGAGCGTGACCGTCATCGGCTTCGATGCTCATCCAGTGGAGGGATCGTTCAACGTGATCTCCCCTGAAACGACGTTCCGTCTCAGCCTGCGCACCGCTCCAAACCAGCGTCCGGAAGAGGCTCAGGAAGCACTTGCCAGGTTCATGGTCGAGCATGCTCCGTTTGGCGCCGAAGTGTGGGTCGACAAGCTTGATAATGGCATGGGTTGGGCCATGGATCCAAATGCCGAGGCTACCAAAGACGCCATGGACGCCATGGAAGAGGCGTTTGGCGTGGCTCCGGTCAATAAGGGCGAAGGTGGCTCGATTCCGTTCATTCCGGAATTGCAGCGTATTTTCCCGGACGCGCAGGTACTGGTCACCGGTCCCGAGGATCCGAAGGCCAACGCGCACAGCCCGAACGAATCCATCAGTCTTCCCAGCCTGAAAAACAATGTGATCACCGAAGCGCTGCTGCTTGACAAGCTTGCCAAGTAGCGGATATCACATATCTTTTTGAGAAAAACAACGGGCAAATGCGAAGGGCGTTCCATTCCATACAACGAATGAAACGCCCTTCGCAAATCCGCCGCGCATTCAACAAACCTCGTACTGCGCAGCCCTGCTCCGATTAATTGCCAGTGCCGGTAAAAGCCCAATGCCAGTAACCGGTGAAATAAGCGCAAGACAACGCAATCACCGGCACGGCCACGCAAATCACGTAAAACAGCCAATCGACGGCATGTAAGCTCGATTTCCTAGCCTCGCTTCGCGGAGCGTCCGCGCCGAAACCACGAGCTTCCATGGCGGTGGCGAGTTTCGTGCCGCGTCGAATCGACACGACCAGCAGACTGAACGCCTGCGAGAACACACGTTTGACGGCGCTGCCGTCGCCCAATCCACGAGAACGACGGGACTGCCCAAGCGCACGCCAATCATCCTGCAGCAAAGTAAACATGCGCATGCCAGCCAAACCGCCATACACGAAACGCGACGGCAAATGCAGAATCTGCACCAGACCATCGGCCAAATCAGTCGGATCAAGACCAAGCGCAAGAATCACGCCGGGAACGGCAATGGCCGCCACACGCAGGAACGTGGCCAACGCCAAGTACAACGATCCCTGCGAAATCACAACGACATCACCGAGATTGACCAGCACGGCCCCGGAGGTCTTGCCATACAACGACACGGAAATGAAACTTCCCGAAGCGGCAATCCACACCGGCCAGGTTTTACGAAGCACCGTCCACGGAGCGACGCCGCCAATCCAGAGCAACAACACCTCCAATGCGAGTGCCACGGACGCGGAGACCACGTCCAGCGTCACGAACATGGGAATACATAGTATCAGCGCGCCGATGAAACGGCTGACCGGATTGATTTTTGCCACGAACCATGACGGCGATGCCGGCTTGGCATCGTCATGACGTTCCTTGTGCGGTACCACGCTGATGGTTTCCAATTGTTCCATCTCACTCCCCCTCGCTTACGAGAACGCGACGCGCTCCCAACGTTTCGATCAATGGTTCGTCATGGGTGACCATGATGACGGAACAGCCGGCGTCACGCGCACCGGCGATCAGTTTCACCATTTCCGTCCATGTGGTGAAGTCTTGGCCGAACGTCGGCTCGTCCATCACCAAGACTTTCGGCGCGGCGGCCAGCATGGAGGCAACGGAAAGCCTTCTTTTTTCGCCGCCCGATAATGTGAACGGATTAGCTTGAGCGAATCTAGCAAGATTCATACGCTCAAGCATGTTGTCGGCTATAGCGTAAGACTCTTCTTCGCTCTTGCCCATGGATTTGGGGCCGACCGCCGCTTCGTCACGCACGCTGGATGCGACGAACTGGTGTTCCGGCTCCTGGAACACCATGCCGATCCGTCCGAGCAGATCCCGACTTTTCCAAGTGAAGACGTCGTTCTCCCTACGTGCGGGAACCATGGTCTCATCCATGCTCACACGGCCGGAAATCGGCTTGAGCAAGCCGGCCAAAGTCAACGCGAGCGTGGATTTTCCCACGCCGTTTTTGCCGGTCAGTGCGGTGATCTCGCCAGCATGGAACACGAGGTTCACATGCTCGCCAAGCGCGAAGTCACGCCCGAAGCTGAGATCCTCCGTTCGCAGAACAACATCTCCCGACGATTGGCTGGATTCGGGGGTATGACTTTCGATGGTGCGTCCTGGAACCCATGCGCCGCCCTTTGCGAGCACCGATGCCATGCTGCCGAACACTTCTTCCGGAGTGCCGTCTGCGATGACGCCGCTGACATGCGAGTCGGCCTCCGGCTTGCCGAGTACGATAACCCGATCCACCAGATCAAGCCATACGTCAATATGGTGTTCCACCACCACCAAGGTTTCACGGGTCTGTTCCAGCACATGGCGTACCGCATCATGCACTTCCTTGACGCCCTCCGGATCGAGGTTGGCCGTCGGTTCGTCGAGCAGCAGCAGTCCGGGATGCATGGCGAGCACGCCGGCCAAGGCCAGACGCTGGCGCTGGCCGCCGGACAGTCTGCGTGTGGAGCGGTCAAGTTTCATGTAGCCGAGTCCAACAATGTCGAGCGAGGAACGGACCCTGCTCCAAATCTCATCTTTCGGCAGATTCAGATTTTCACAACCGAAAGCGGTGTCATCGCCCACACGTTCCAGAATCGTCTGCGCGTCAGGATCCTGCAACACCAATCCGGAACGTCCGCGTGCCTGACGGGCGTCCACTCCGTCAATCAGCAGCTCTCCTTCAAGCTCGCCTTCGTCATCGCCGCCGAGCACGCCGGCAAGACCGGACATCAACGTCGATTTTCCAGCGCCGGAAGCGCCCAACAACAACACGCGCTCCCCTGGCTGTATGGTGAAATCCACATGCCTTAACGCGAAATCCTTACGTGAGGCGTGTCGCCATCCCCAATCGCGTGCGACCACCCCGGCTGCGGAAAACGATTTTTCTGCATCAGTACCCATGAATCGTTCTTTCATTCCTCTTGCATTCCGCGTTTGCAGAACGAACACGCATCAAAGAAGTCCCGTATCCACCACTGTGAATGCGATACGGGACTTCATTAACGAATCGTCATACCAAGGCCTTCGCACGGCCGGATTCGAAACGGTCAAGCACGCCTGTTTTAGCGATGGCCTGCTGCAGCAGATACATCAGGACTCCAGCCACCAGAGCGCCGGAAATAACGGAAGTGACGCAGCTGACGACAATACGCAAACCTGCCCAAGCAGGATTCACGGTCCAGTTATACAGGAAGCATCCCAAGCCGGCGAGGGTTCCAGCGATGGTGGTCGACAGCAAATCCCAACGTTTGTATGCAAAAATCGCAAAACCGATTTCGGCAGTGAGGCCTTGGCAGATACCGATAATCAAAGAACCGCCGATGCCCCACGGATTGCCCATGGCAAGCTCCAGAGCGGCGGCAAGGGTTTCAGCGAACAACGCAGCGCCAGGCTTTCGCACGATGATGGCGGCCAGCGGACCCGCAAACAGCCAGATGCCGTTCAACAAGCCTTCGAAGCCCGGCGTCACCGCTTCGAAAAGCGTAATCGGAGCGGCGCAGATGACATCCCAGCCCCAGAAAATCACGCCAGCCGCAACCGCGATGATAGCGGCCACGACGATGTCAACAACTCGCCATTTATTGTTATGCTTCTTCACCACGGAAGATTCATTTACGGTCATGAATGTGCCTTTCTCTATGTCAAGGCACGGGAAAAGAGAGACGTCCGTGCGCCGGCATTACCCGGTATACGTTCATACGGTTGAAGCGCTTGCTTCCTCTCAGCCATACGGCCCCCGTGTCTGCGCTTGATACTACACAAGGCACAAGATTTTCACAAGGGTCATTTCATTTCGCGTCGTTTTCCACCCAGACGTTCCCCGGATGAGCTGTGAATCCGCAGCCGCATTAGGCCACCGTCCATACCGCGGGTCATGACGGCCTGGATACGTGCCCCGCACATCACATAGGTCTGTGCATCAACGATTCGGCCAGATTCCTGAACGTCTCGCCAATGCCATCGGCGCGCAACGCGCCATCCTCGTTCAACACGGCGGGGCGGCCGGCCTCACCGGTCTCACGCAATTCCGGCTCCAACGGTAGCTGTGCGAGCAAAGGAACATCATAGCCAAGGCTTTCGGTCAACTGCTCCGACACACGCGCACCCCCACCTTCGCCGAAAATCCGCAGGCGTTCGCCCTGATGCTCGTAATAGCTCATGTTCTCCACAACGCCGCGTACCTTCATCGGTACCTGCAATGCCACCAGGCCGGAGCGGACCGCAATGTCCGAGGCGGATGGCTGCGGCGTGGTGACCACCACCAGTTCCGCGTTCGGCAGAGCCTGCGCCACGGAAATCGCCATGTCGCCGGTACCTGGTGCCAAGTCGAGCAGCAGCACGTCAGGCTCGCCCCACCATACGTCTGAAAGGAATTGTTCAAGAGAACGCTGCAATCGCGGGCCTCGCCAAAGGATCGCACGATCGGCGCCGGCAAACATGCCGATGGAAATCAATTTCACACCCCATGCGGTAACTGGCATGAGCATGCCGTTCAGATTGGTGGGTTGCGCATGCACGCCGAACAGTCGCGGCAGTGAGAAACCATAGATGTCGGCGTCGATGGCGGCCGTGTCGTACCCCAATGCGGCAAATGTGGCAGCAAGATTCGCAGTGACGGAAGACTTGCCGACGCCTCCTTTGCCGGATGCTATGGCGAAAATACGGGTTTTGATGCCCGGCTTGTTGAACGGATTCTGTTTGCGTTCGGCCTTGAGGCCTGCCACAAGTTGGGTGAGCTTGTCTTGACTCATGGACCCGACTTCGATGCGCGGCAGCAATGTCGCTTCCGGATATGACGACACCGCTCCGTTGATCTGGTTGGTGATAGTCTGCGACAGTGGACAGCCTTCCACCGTCAGTTCGACCTCCACACGAACCTCGTAGGTGTTCGTCTTACCTTCCACCGGTATCGCGTCTATGGCTGCGATCATGCCCAAATCGGTCACGGATCGGCCCAGTTCCGGGTCGATTACTTTGCTGAGTCGCTCATAGATGCGCGCTTCGATGGTGCGCTCGTCGGTCATGGTTCCTCCTTTAGCCGCGTACCAGACTAGCGTCTGGAAGCGCGGCATGCCAGAGCCTTCTTGTGATTACGTTGCCGGCTTGATATGGCACGCGTCACACCGTTCCGTTTTCCAGCAGCAGTTTGAACTGGTCCTCGTTCAGCATGGCGATTCCCAATTCCTCGGCTTTGGCGGCTTTGGCACCAGCGTTTTCGCCGACGACCACCCAATCGGTTTTCTTGCTGACCGATCCTGCGGCCTTTCCACCGCGGGAGATAATCGCCTCTTTGGCGGAATCCCGCGAGAAATCAACCAACGAACCAGTGACGACCACTGTCTTGCCTTCCAGTGTCTGCGGCAGAGCACTGGTCTGTGCCTGTCCGACTCCCACTCCGGCTGCCTTCCATGCTTCCAGCACCATGCCACGCCAATCGCCTGGATTCTTGGCCGAAGCAAACCAGGTGACCACGGATTCGGCAATTTCCGGACCGATGCCGTCTATCTGTGACAGTTCATCCACGCTGGCTTGTTCGATGGCGTCGAGCGAACCGAATGTGTTGGCGATGGTACGCGCCGTGGGAGGACCGAGCCGCCGAATGGACAGGGCCACAAGCACACGCCATAGGTCGGCATGGCGCGCCTTGTCCATTTCGTCAAGCATTTTCCTCGTGTTTTCCGCGGGGCGTATATATATCGGCTGCACACTGGATGTTCCGGAACGCGACACCTTGGTTTCCTCGCGAACGACCACGGCATCTTCAGGCACGTCATATTCGGGATATTCCGCGGATTCGTCGACGGAGTCCTTACGTTTTCTTGCAACTGTAGGAGCTGTCCAGAACGCCGGAACCTGATGCCACAGTCCCGATCCGCCAATGCGTTTGCGTATCTTTTTCGGTTTGCCGTTCTTGCCGATGGTTTCGTGGATTTCGATGATCGGCGCTTCACGCCATACGCGAACATCCTGCAGATCGGCGGACGTCAACGAAAACAGACCGGCTTCGCTGGACAGCACCGGTGTTTGGCGGGCCGGCAGCTCCAGACCTTCCACAGGCTCGTACGGTTCGGGCTCCGCGCCCGGCTCCACCACGATTTCCGTGATGTTCGGCGCGTAGGTGGCCGTCGAATCGGGACGGTCCTCTTCCGGATTCGTCAAAGCGATGGCGGATTGGTCGCCTAAATGCTCGATATCGAACGCTTTCCTGGATGCCAGATTGATGATGCGTTCGGTCAACTGTGCCGGGCAGGATTCCACGTTCGGGCAGCGGATGTCCTTGTCCCCCTCTTTGGCCGGAGCGAGTTCCGCCCCGCAGCTCGGGCAGTGCGAAGGCATCACGAAACGGCGCAGCTGGCCTTCGTGTCCTTCCCTGCGTTCCAGCACAGGACCTACGAGTTCGGGAATCACATCGCCCGCCTTACGCACCACAACGGTGTCTCCGATGAGCACACCCTTGCGTTCCACTTCGAATGGATTGTGCAAGGTGGTTCTCGACACCGTCGAACCCGCAACATATACGGGCTTCAATATGGCCACTGGGGTCACACGGCCGGTGCGCCCCACCTGCACGGTGATGTCAAGCAGTTCCGTATTGACTTCCTCCGGCGGGTACTTGTAGGCGATGGACCAACGCGGAGCACGCGAGGTCGCGCCCAACGATCGTTGCAATCCCAAATCATCCACTTTTACGACAATGCCGTCGAGCGCGTGTTCGATGTCTCCACGATGCTCGCCGTAGTAATCGATCATGTCGAGAATCTGGCTGAATGTGGTGACCTCACGGTTATGTGGCGAAACGGGTATGCCCCACTTCTTATACAACCCATACGCTTCGGATTGGTTGTTGACCGCATCATGGTCGGCACCACGTTTGGCGCCCCACTGGAGCGTTCCAATGCCATGCGCATAGAAGCTCAGCCTTCTGGTGGCGGTGATGCGCGGATCCTTCTGCCGCAGGCTTCCGGCAGCCGCGTTACGTGGATTGGCGAAAGGCGCGCGCCCAGCATCCTCGTTTTCTTTGTTGAGCGTGTTGAAATCGTCCCATCGCATGAAGACCTCACCGCGGATCTCCACGAATTCGGGAATGTCTTCTTCCGGTCCCGCAAGATTCTGCGGAATGGTGGAGATGGTGCGCACATTGAGCGTGATATCCTCGCCGATCACGCCGTCACCTCTGGTCAGACCTTGCTCGAGCACGCCGTTACGGTAGATGAGGTTAAGCGCAAGACCGTCGATTTTCACTTCGCATGTCATCGGCAAAGGCTTCGTCTCAGGCCAATCAAGTCCCCGAATAACACCGTCGTACCATTCATGCAGTTCCTCAAGCGAAAAGACATCGTCAAGACTCATCATGCGAGACGGGTGGCGTACCGATGCGAAATCATTGGAGAAGGTGCCTCCGACACGATGCGTCGGCGATTGCGCGGAATCGAGGGATGGGAACTGGGCTTCCAACGCCTGCAGACAACGTATTCTCGCATCATAGGCGGCATCGGACGAGACCGGCGCGTCATCGATGTAGTATGCGATCTGGTCGGATTCCACCCACGCCGCCACACGCGCCCACAATCGAGCCGCGGCTTCAGCACTGATGGACGAGACATCAAGTCGGGTCAACCGCATGGCGTCGGCATCGGTTGGCTGCAATGCGGCGATCCAGCGTTCACTGCCCGGCGCATATGAGCTGACTCCCCCGTCGGGAACCACAGCGGTTGACGCGGAGCCCGTATCGCCGCCCATTTCAGAAGCGTCAAAATCCCATGCGAGTTGTTCGGAATCGTCATGCCTTGTCATTGTCATTGCCTTGTCACTGTCTTCAATGTTTTGCCGGTCAGAGCCGCCATGCACACATTATCGCACAAATGTTCGATTTACTGCATCGCCAACGTCTGTTTGGCGCACTGCGGAAAGCACGCCGTTCAGTTGTTCAACGACCTCAGGAACTGCATCTGCACCACGTCGGCACCGTCGCGCTCCTCGTCATCCATCCTTGAAGCGGCAACCGAAAGCGTACGTGCCGGCACGAACATGCCTTCATCCACACAGACCCGCGCGGCCTTGCGTACCAAGGATGCGACCTGGGTATTGGGCCATACCGGCAGTCCCGCTTGGGTAAGCACGTGCATGGCTTCCGGAACGTCGGTGGGCACCGGAATGCATTGCGATTGCGCGCGTCCGATCAATTCCTGCAGCTCGCTCTCCAGCATGGCGATTCGCCCGGGGGCAATCTCCTCGCTCATGATGTACGCGGCGGCCGCGATGTCGAAGTGGTCACACATCCATTCCGCATAGGCGAGTCTGTAATAGGCGAACGACGCATCCTCACGGTCAAGTGCGACGTGCAACGCGTTGAGGCAAGCCGCTCTGGCCGGATCCCAATCCTCGGCGCGCGCCAGTTGAACCGCCAGCTTGAGATGGGAAAGCGGGTAGGCCGGCGCATATCGCACCATCGCATTGAGATGCGGCAACGCGGCCTTCACGCCTTTGACCTGTGCAAGCACGTCGGCGAGTTCCATATGCGCGTAGAACAGATTGTCCGGAATCAGCACGGTCCGTTCGCCTTCCGTGGCGAACATGCGATTGTAGATGACGCGTTCCGCATACGAGTTGAAATACCGCGGCACGCCCGGATTCGAAGCGAACAGTCGGTCCATTCGCTCCAACGCCGCTTCGGCCAGTTCCACGCTTTGGTCGACCTGTCCTGAGAACAGCAGGTCTCTCGCCTTGATGCGTTCCGCGTCAAGCTCGTCGGCCAAGCGGAAGGAGAAGTCCGGAGTGTCTTTGCCATCGATGAGCGCACTCGTCACCTGCGGAGCCAACGACGTCAATTCCGGGTCGGCAATGGTGTTGATGACGTCCATGGCCTGCTTTGCCTTGGCCACCGATTCCAGATGGGAGTCCTGCGCGATTCTGTGGAATTCGCCAACCGCGCGCTGCAGCAGGTCGACGCGCTGAATGGACAACCCCGACATGTCACGGCAGCCGAACAGCTGTGCCGTGTCATGGTCGAATATGGCGTCGGAAAGCTCAGGCTCCTCCTGACTTCCGGATGGGGAGAAACGACTATCGCGCAAATCGAACGTGGCGTCCACTGGCTTCAATGCGCCGAGGCCGTCCACATCCATTTCCGCATCGAACATACGGTATGTGCCTGTTGGATCAGACAATCCGCACTCGCCCAGACGCTCCATGAATTCGCTTCTGGTGAAGGTGACCGTCACCAGATTGCGTACGGTCGGATTCTTGCGAAGCTGGCTTAATGGATCATCACCATTCCCATCGAAATCGCCGAAGCCGATCAGTCCCGCGTCAAGAGCGCCATCATGCACGCCCTGTGCGGAACCGTCGTCCATGCTAGAGGAATCGTCCGCAATCTCGTCGGGAACCGCGAACGTCACTTCGTCGAAGTCGATATCCCGCATCAGATCCTCGAATTGGCTGTTCAACGCATCATCCGTATCCTCGGAGTTGACGCCATCAACGCCCATGTCGGCGGATCTCGGCGCCACCGGACGGGACGGGTCTCCGTGGAAATCGCCGTCCTTCGGATCGGCCTTGGACCCAGAAACACCCATATCTCCAGTACGAATGCGTTCGAAAGCCGCCAAAGCCTCGCTCATCAGCTCGCTGATGGCGGAATCCTGCTCGGCCACGGCCTCTTCCAAACCAATCGAATCGATATGCATCGACACACGCTGTATGCCCGGATCGGCGCCAAAACTCAACGCGGCCATCATCAGTCCAACACGCAGATTGTAGTCCGCGCTCATGCGGGCGCGTTCGGCGTCCGTCATATCCACCCATGCGTGGCGGGACACGTCATATTTGGTGGATGGCATCATGGAAACGCCGGCAGAGGTGAAACCGATGGCCATATTGCCGTCTCGGAGACTGCATCGGAAGTCCACGTCGAAGCGGTATGGCAGGCGCATGCTGCGCAATAGTCTCGACATTGTCTGGCGGTATACCCATTCCGAACCGCCTTCGGCTCCGAAGGCGGTACCATCCTCGCCGTCCTTCGTGTTTTCGGCGATGGAACGTCTGGTTTCCGCGGCGATGTCCACCAGACGCATGACGGCCTGCACGCCATCATCCTGCCGGGAGTCGAGGATTGCGCCGAATTCGTCATCCGGTTTCAATGCGATCAACGCCGGATTTTCCAGCAACGCCATGTCGATCTGCGCCGCTTCGGCTCGTGTCACGGTGTCTTCCGTGGGGAGCCTGCCGATACGGGCGTTGCGTTCCAACCATGAGCTGACTGCGGCGAAACGGTTAAGATTGCCTTCGATGTTCAGCGCACGCAACGATGCCGAGAACGGCAACGTGGAATCCCATGCGAAGAAGTAGCAGCCGGAATAACTGGACGTGTACAGATGTAGCGGTTCCGCACCATGTACGGCCTCAAGGCCTTGGTCTTTGTCGAGGGCACCGGCCTCGCGCATGAGGTCGGCGAAATAATCCTCGAGTCCGGAGGCGCGCATGCCGTGCGAGCGGGCACTCATCGTGTCTCTGATGGATCGGCGGATCGCGCCCATCGGCGCTTCTCTGTTGAGCCTGCGGAAGATGTTGCCCGTGCCGAATCCTACGAGTAGTCCGTTCATTTGCGGCAGCATGTAGGCCGCGAAGAACGCGATGGCGATGGCGTCACGGTATTCCAGGTCGAATCGCATGGCTTCCGGCAGGTTGGCGCGCATCTGTTCAAGCGTGTAGCGGTTGCCGACCTTGAGCCAGGACGCGAGCCACATCATGCGTCCTCCGGGCATGCGCCCTACGACACCGCCTTGTGATGCGCGTACCATTTTTGGCGTGCCGTTCGCAGCATGACCGAATCGTGGGCCGTCCGGCAGAGTGAGGGTCTCCTCTTTGACGAAGATGAAGCGTGGGTCCAGTTCCTGCACGTCCATTTCAGGATCGGTGCCTGCGAAGACGCGCGCTTTGTTGTCGGCGAGCGCGATTTGTGCGAAGTGGTTGTTGTCGGTGAATAGTCCGATGGAGAAGGCTTTGCCTTGGGTTTGTGGCAGTTGCGCCCAGCCGAGTTGGAGTGTGCTTGGTATGCCTTCGAAGCCTTTGATGATGTGTCGTTTGATGAGTGGGTTGAGTTTGATGGCGTTGCGGGTGAGTTCGCCGACGATGTCATCTGGCGTGTCAAGGGCTTTGCCGAAGGGGTTGGTATCGGTGGCGTTGTGGGGGTGTTTGTTGTGGTTGATGAGTTGTCGTACCCCTTGCATGGCGTGGTTGAGCATGGTCCGTCCTTGGTGTGGATGGTGTGCTGATGGCGATGCTGGTGTGAGGTGTGACATGTGGGCCATTCTTTCAATTCAATGCGACATGCAGCCTTTAGAATAAAGTTCGTGACTTTTTCGAAACAGCGTTTTCAGGCGCGTCATCGTGTGTGCGCAGCTATTGTAGCCGCTTTTGTTGTGGTGGTGTTGGTTGAGTGCGTGTTGTGTAATGTGCCGTTTTTCCGCTCGTTGGCGGCGTCGGGTGATTCGGCGGCTGCGTATAACACGTTGGGGCCGGGGCTTGAGCGTCGTGATGACGGGTTGTTGGAGGTTACTGATCCGACGCAGGCGTATTTGCAGGTGGCTGCGGATGGTTCGTCTGAGTATGTGCGGATCGTGCCGGTGTCCGATGAGGTTATGGGTGGTGTGCCTGCCGGTTCGCGCGTGTTGCGTACGGTGCGTGTTCGTGCGGATGCGGATCGTGTGGCTGGTTCGTTGTGTTCGGTGTCGTTGGATTCGTCTCGTTCGTTGTATGTGAGGGCTGCGGCCGGTCGTACGGTGCGCGTGCAGGTGGTGGAGCCGAAGGGGTCATTGATTCCGTTTGATGCGGTTCGCGCGAATGTGCGTGTGCCGTTTTCGGTGAGTCCGTTGCGTGTGGCGTTGTTGGTGTTGGTGATGGTGTTGGTGGCGTTGTGGCGTCCGGGCTCGCGCCTGTGGAAGGTGCCGTTGAATACGTCGAGTGTGCGTCAGCGTGTGACGTTGGGCGTGTTGTTGACGGTTCCTGGGTTGGTGACTGTTGCGGCGGTGGCGTGGCAGTTGGTGTCTGCGGTGCCGTTGAGTTTTCATACGGATGGCATGTATACGTATGATTACGATCAGTATGATCATGTGGCTCGGGCGTTGCTTGATGGTCATGCGTGGCTTGATTTGGATGTGCCCGACGCGTTGCGCGATGCGGATAATCCGTATGATGTGACGACTCGTCAGCAATTGCTTGCCGATGGTGTGAGTCCGGTGTATTGGGATTATGCGTTTTTTGATGGTCGTTGGTATTCGTATTTTGGCGTGGTGCCGGCGTTGCTGTTGTTTGTGCCGTATCGTGCGATAACGTCGTTGTGGGTTGATGGTGGTCTGATGATGCCGTCTGGCGCTGCGGTGCCGCTGCTGATGTTTGTTTTTTTGGTGTTCGCGTGCCTGTTGACGATTCGCGTGATCGAGCGTGTGCGTCCGCATGTTTCGCTGGCTGCGGTCAGTATGTTGTGCGTGTTTGTGGTTTTGGCGTCGAACGCCCCGTACTTGTGGTATCGGACGAATTTTTATTCGGTGCCGATTGCGGCGTCCTTGTTGTTGAGCACGTTGGGCTTATGGCTATGGATGGGTGCGGCGCACCCGAACGCGGCCGATGCCGGTGGCGATGGTGGTGCGAATACGGTCGAATCGTTGTCGCTGCCTCGTTTGGCTGCCGGTTCGGTGTGTATTGCCGCGAATGTGGGTTGCCGTCCGTCGTTTGTGGTGGTGGCGTTTGCCGCGTTCCCGTTGTTCTGGCCGCAGATTCGTGCGATTGTGGGGCAGTTGCGTGCCATCGCGTCTGGTTCCGGCGTGCGTGGGCGTGCGCGCACCGTGTTGCATGCGTTGCGCACGCCTTTGGCCGTGCTGGTGCCCGCATTGGTTGTGGTGGTGCCCTTGTTCGCCTATAACATGGTGCGTTTCTCCTCGCCGTTCGATTTCGGTTCGTCGTATCAGCTGACGGTTACGGATATGACGAGTTACCATCAGTCGTGGTCGAATTTTGTTTGGACGGTCGCATATTACCTGTTTCTGCCGTTGCGTTGGACGGATACGTTCCCGTTCCTTGCCGTCGATCCCGCGCCTTTGAAGGATTGGGGGTTTGCGGAGGCGATGCCCGGAGGCCTGTTCGTCATGGTTCCGCTTGCTTTGGCTGCGTTGGCTTGCCCGTTCCTACGTAAGCGCATGCGCGTTCGTGGCCATGCCGGCATGTGGCCCACATTGGTGATGTTCCTGCTGTTGGGTTTGCTGATCGTGGCTCTTGACGCGCGGCTGGGTGGCCTTGGATGGCGTTATATCGCCGATTTCGGCTGGCTGTTTGCGTTGGCTTCGCTTCCTTTGATGCTTATTGCGCTGGATTGCGAACGTCCGCGGCTTCGCTGGCTGTTGCGCGTGCTGGTGTTGGCGCTGCTGTTGTTCACGTTGTCGTTGACGGTGTTGTCGTTGTTCCTGTACGGCCGCGACGACGAGTTGATTCGTAATAATTCCGGTTTGTTTCATGACGTGCAGTCGTGGTTCACCCTGATGTAAGTTACGGCGTTTTCAGGGTTATTTCAGGGTTTTATCACAATTTTTCCAATAAATCATTCGGCTTGTTCCGAGTTTTGCGGATAACAGTGGCGATGTAACTGTTCGCTGTGAGATGAACCCTTGTTGGAGACATCAGTCATGAAATCGCTTCCACTTTTGTCGAACCATCCTCGTGTAAGACGCTGGACCGCGGCCGTCGTCGCATCAGCCGTCGCATTGGGCGTCTGCCTCGCCAGCTACGACAATGTCGATGCGGCCATCAAACAAAACAGGATTGAACGACTGAACGCACGTATCGAGAACGTGTACACAGCCGACTATCAGGATATGGCCGACGACAAGCTCGAGCAGGAAAAAAGCAGGTCCTCCGCAACAGAGGATGACATGTTTGTCACCGAAGATCCGTACGGCACCAACACCACGTCACTGTATGTGTATTTCACTACCGACGACGCGGTTGCCGTCTCCTATACCGTGCATGCAGACGGCTATACGGATTTCACCCGTGACGCCTATCAGGAATCGCAATACAGCAAAACCCACGAATTCCAGCTGCTCGGCCTCATTCCCGGCGAGAAGAACACCGTCGCCATCACGCTGACCGATGCCGACGGCAAGTCCCGCACGCATGCCATCGAACACAGGGGCGCATCCCTGCTGGGCAATGAGGAGGTGCAGTCGGAGAAGACCGTCGCAGCCGATTCAGGTGAGGATCTGGGCGGCGGCCTGTATGCGATTCTCGGCAATGATTCCGACGAACAGGATTTCATGTTCTACTACGATACGAACGGCGTGCTGCGCGGTGAGATTCCGGTGCTCTACTATCGTTCGCACCGTCTGCTGTTCGATGATGACGGTCTCATGTGGTTCTCCGCGTCCACGCATCATATGGTGGCGATGAACCGTCTCGGCAAGCTGGAGAAGATCTACGATCTGGGATCCGACTACATTCTGCATCATGATTATGCGATGGATTCCAACGGCGACATCGTGCTGCTGGCCACCGAGCTCGGCCGTGACGACAACGCCGTGCAGGATCAGGTCATCAAGCTCAGCACTTCCACCGGAAGTGTAACCCGCTTGGTGGATTTCGGTGAGCTGTTCGCCGACTATAAGGCCTCCACCACGCATGCGGGAACCGACGAGTCGGATTCGAATGCCAAGAATCGTTGGGATTGGCTGCACTGCAATACCATTCAATTGTTGGATGACGGTTCCGCATTGTTCTCCGCCCGTGAGACGTCCACCATCATCAAGGTGGATGATTTGGAATCGGATCCGACGCTTGATTATATGATCGGCGAGCCATCCGTGTGGGCCGGCACCGATGAGGCCAGCAGTTTCCTGACGAAGTCCGGTGATTTTTCGGATACCGGCGGCCAGCATTCTATCACGTATGTCGCCGATGATTCGCTGCCTGACGGCCAGTATTACATGTATATGTTCGATAACAATTTCGGCACTTCGTTGACGCGTCCTGATTTTGACTGGTCGGTGATCGACGGCATTTCGACCGAATTGTCGTCCGATACGGCAAATTCGCGGTATCGCAAGTATCTGGTCAACGAGAATGCCGGCACGTATACGGAAGTGTCATCGTTCGACGTGCCATATTCGCCGTATGTCAGTTCCGCGCAGGAATTGGATAATGGCCAGATCCTCATCGACTCGGGCATGAAGGGTCTGTTCGGCCAGTACAACAAGGATGGTGATCTGCTGGCGCAGTTCAAGATGACGTTGAACAGTGCGTACATCTACCGCGTGTACAAGTACGATTTCTCGGGATTCTATTTCGCCTGACATCCTGTCCGCAGGCTTGACGGGGCCGGGAATCTAAACTCCTTGTGGGAGTTTGGATTTCCGGCCCCGTTTCGTATGCAATGGGTTCGGCACGCCCGTACAATGGTTGCCATGGGTTTTTTCGATTCGCTGTTTTCATCCAAACGTCCCGAAGCGACGCATGACGTCACGTTCACGCTAGATCAGGCAGGCCACACGTATGAGGATGGCAATGTCGGTCTGGAGCCGACATCGTTGACGATCACTCCGGAAAGCAAACGTGTGGCTGTGATCGGGTTGAATGGTTCCGGTAAGACCACGTTGCTGCAGCTGTTGGATGGCGCATTGTCTGCGACGTCCGGTTCGGTGCGTATCGACGCGAATGGTGCTGCGTATGATCCGTCGGTGAAACGTGATCTGAAACGTATCGAATCGATGATCGGCCGCGTTCGTCGCGAGGAAATTCCGAACAGTTATTACAAAGCGGATTCCATTCGCGAGGCGATTGATGAACCGTTGAAGAAGCATAAGGTGCCGGAAAGCGAACGCCAGGCGATCATCGGCAATCTGTTCGCGCATTTCGATCTGGCGGCGGTCGCACGTGAGCCCGCCTCCGCATTGGATAGCGAGAAACGTCATCTGCTGGCGATCGCTTCCGCATTGAGCTTCTCCCCCGCGGTGATCGTTGCCGACGAGCCGACCAAGGGTTTGGACGAGGTGGCGTCCGCGCATGTGGCGAAAGCTCTGTTCAGTTACGACAAACAGGTAGTGTTCGCCACGCATGACACGGAGCTGATCACACGCGCGGAATATGCGATCGACCGCACGCTGGTGGTCGACGATCATCAGGTGGTGTTCGACGGTGGCCCGCATGAGGCCGTGGCCTTTTACACGGACCTCATCCGCGCTAAATATGAGGCTTCCAAAGCCTGACCATACCCACGGATTATTCCCGTTCCCCACATGTTGCGGCTCCTTCATCGGTGTCGACGATGGAACCACAACATGTTTCAGCCGATCATTGTGTTGACGGTGTCAAGCACCGTCTGAACGTTATGCCTGAATTCGTCGGGTTCCGGCAATAACGAGATCGCGAGATAGCCGTTCGACGTCATATCGAAGAAATAGCCGGGCTGTCCTGAAATTCCGTGCTTTTCGATCATGGACAACACCAGTTCGTTCTCGTCAAGCACGCTGGGCACGCGCAAAAGCACATTCCATCCGCCTTCGGCACGCAACACGCTGACCATGCCCTGCTCGTCATCATCCAGCATGGTATGCAAGGCTGCGAGGTTGGTTTGCACGCGCTCTCGCACGCGCGCGGTCTGCGCGGCTGCGGCGCCCAGCATGGCGGGGATCTGTTTGGCGATGATCTCACTCATTGGCAGATAGTCGTCGGCGACCACGTCGAGTCTGCGCTTGGCCTCATCCACTTCAGCCGCCGGGCCGGACACTTGGATCCAACCCACTTTGGCATGTGGCGCGGCCAACGTCTTCGAGAACCCATCCAATGCGAATGTGAGCGTGCCGGTCTCCCCCGCGAGACGCGCGTTGCCATCGAATGGTTCAAGATCATAGTCGTAGAACACCTCATCGGCGATGATGGCCACCTCATGGTCATGACAAAGCCGCACAATGGCCTCACGTTCCGACGCTTTGACGTACGATCCGGTCGGATTGTTGGGATTGATGAGCACCAGCGCGCGGATGCGGCCGCCATCTTCACCTTCAAGCGCTTCGCGTAGTTCGGCCACGTCGATGTACCAGGATCCGTCGAAACGTTGCTGGTACTCGATCATGTCGACGCATTCGAGTCGTGCGATCGATTCGATGAGCGGATATCCCGGCTTCGGTGCGAGCACAGCGTCACCTGCATTGCAGAGCAGTTTGATCAGCCATGAGTACGCTTCGGACGTCGAGCTCAATATGTATAGGTCGTCGGCGGTAGCGGTATTGCCTTGTTCATGCAGGAATGCGGCCAGCGCTTCGCGTGCGTATCGTTGCCCGCGTGGCTCCGCTCCGTAGACGTCCGGCAATAGTTCCGACGCGAGCGCATGTTTGGTTGGATTGGAGTCGTTGAGTTTGCCGAGTGTGATGCCGTTTGCTTTGGCTTCCGCTTCGGCTTTGGCGATGGGATTGGGCTCGCTGATATCGACTCTGGAGGAAAAACGCATGGTCTCCACCATACTCTCTGGGTTGCGCAAGTGTTGCATCGAGCAAGAAGGATGCATTCGCCATGCGATCATCAGAGGAATAACAAGAGCCGTACGACGGATGAATCGGACGGCTCTCGCTTATATGAAGGTTAGGAACCTTTATGGTTCACGACATCACTTCTGCTTGATGCTTGCGTAGTACGCAGCGCCGATGATGCCAGCCTCATTGTGCAGCTTGGCTGCGACGATCGGGGTCTTGATGTCGATGTACGGCAGGAACTTCTCGGACACGCGGGACACGCCACCGCCGACGACGAACAGCTGCGGATCCAAGTAGAACTCCATCAGGGAATAATACTTGGTCAGACGCTTGGCCCACTTCTTGTAGCCCATATCGAGCTTTTCACGAATGGAGGATGCCGCGTACTTCTCGGCGTCACCCTTGCCCTTGAGCAGTTCCAAATGGCCGAGCTCAGTGTTCGGAATGAGCTCGCCGTTGAAGATCAGCGCGGTGCCGATGCCGGTGCCCAGCGTGGTGGCGACGACCAGGCCGTCCTGGCCCTTGGCTGCGCCGAACTGCTGTTCGGCAAGACCGGCCGCATCAGCGTCGTTCACCACGGTGACCGGACGGCCGCAAGCTTCGGAGAACACTTCGGTGACGTCCACGCCAACCCAAGACTGGTCCAGATTGGCCATATAGCCGAGCTTCTCGCCAACATGAATCGGAGCGGGGAATGCGATGCCGACCGGAGCGGACTCAGGAACCTCAAAATGCTCGAGCTGCTGGCGAACGATTTCGCCAACGGCCTTCGGAGTGGAAACCTCCGGGGTGAGGATCTTCAGACGCGGTTCAGCAAATTCGCCCTTCTCGAGGTTAACCGGGGCTGCCTTAATGCCGGAGCCGCCAATGTCAACGCCAAATGCCTGTGCAGTTTCAATCATCTTCGACCTCTCCTATCAAGGTACATAGTGGGTATATCGAACCGGTAAACGCCATAGTAACTCGCCCCATGCCCCAAAACGCGCCGACAATACACAATTGGTGAATACGATTGCATAATCTGTCGCAATGAAACGCAAATATTTGCGATTGTTTTCTGCAAACGATTCGCCCCATGCCAACGCAACGCATCGGCATGGGGCGAATCATAAGAAAATAACCGTCTGAAGACGGTGTAGCCACATTACTTGAGCGGCGGCATCGGCTTCCAATCCGGATCATGCAGCAGCTTGCGCGAATCCCACCAACCCTTGGCAATCTGCACCAAGCCGGTCTTGGCATGCTCACGGTCCACCATCACCAAGCGAATGACCTCCTTGGCGGCGGTCAGCAACGTGCCAAAGCCGAACATCAGCGGACGGTAATCGCCGAACGACATGAAATAGCGTGCCATGTAGCCACGGTTGCGCATGATGTGGTAGCGGTTCATGTCGGAAGTGGAGTTGAGCTGACGCACGCCGGCGATATCCCAGTTACCGATCTCGCGCGTACGTCGCAGGATCACGTCGGGCACCACGATCGGATTGGTGACCTTGCTGGCGCGATAGCCGTACATCGTATCGTCCCAGTAGATGAAGAAGCGGGGATCCGGCAAACCGATCTGTTCCACGATATTACGGCGGAACAGGCCGCCTTCAAAGCATAAGGTGTCCATCACACGATAGCCGGGACGCCCGAACGCGGCCGGAGCGATCGGATTGGGAATGCCAAGAGGCACGATGAAATCGTACTGCCAGTAGAACGGGCCTCCGTCGTAGTCGTATCGGCTTCCCTGGATCACATCATGGCTGCCGGTCCACTTGGCGAGCCTTTCGATGGCCTCAGGCATCACGGCCACGTCGTCGTCCATCACCCAGAACCACTCCGCACCCAGCTCGTATGCCTTCTTCACACCTGCGGAGAAGCCGCCTGCGCCGCCGAGGTTGTCGGATTGCGGCGCGTACACCACACGGCTTTCGTTGCCCGACTGGTCGGCGATGGTATTGCCCCACTGCGCGGTGACCGCTTCACGGAAATCGTCGACCATGCCTTGGGTCGCCTCGCTGTGCTCGTTGTCCACGACGATGATACGCCATGGCGCCACAGTGAGTTTTTCGATGGATTCGAACAGGGTGGCGAGCAGCTGCTGACGCCTGTACGTCACCACGACGATAGCCAGCTTTTCGATGGTGTTCTTCGCAACTTGCTTTTCAGTCATACGTTCCATTCTTGCACTCGCCCTCAACCGAACATCGCCTGTGTTCGCATCATGCGGCACGATTCCATTCGACGGACGGGCTCTTGCACATTTCGTGCGGCTTTGCCATAATGTACGGCGTAATGCAGGGGAACCCGTGTTTGTCGGGTTGAGATGGGCCAAGTGAGGCCTGAACCCTTTGAACCTGATGGTTAACACCAGCGTAGGGAGGCATGTCTAGTGACTGCTGTGACATCAACAACCGATTTCGATTATGAGTTCGACGCCGCCAAAGGCATCCAACGCGACAATCTTCCGCCGTTCGCGCAGCGCATGCGCAAGGCCGCCGACCTGGTTTGGGAGGAAGGCTACCAGCAGCCGTTCATCCGCGAGCTTGGCGAAGGCACACTGCAACGCGAGCGTTTCGCCTTCTATCTGCTGCAGGATTTTCGTTATGTGAACGATTACGCCAGAGTGCACGCTTTGGGGTTGGCCAAGGCCACCGACCCTGAAATCATGGCGTTCATGCTCAAGGTGCAGAACGGCGCCCTGCAGGTCGAGACCGAAGTGCATCGTTCCTACTTGGCCAGCTATGGCATCACCGAAGAGCAGATGAATAATGTGCGCCAGTCGGCCTTCGCGCGTGCCTACACGTCGAATATCCTTTCCATCGCCTATGGCAAGGATATTCTCGACATTCTTGTGGCCGTGCTGCCGTGCGCCTGGGTGTATGCGGATTATGGTTATCGTCTTGCCGCCGAGTTCGCGGACACGCTCGACAACAATCCGTACAAGAGCTGGGTCGACATGTATAAGACCGACGAGTTCTGGCAGGATTCCGTGTGGCTGCTCGATCATATCGAGAAACTGGTGGCCGACGCGAGCGAGGAGCGCAAGCGCGAGCTGATCGACATTTTCGTGACCGGCGTGGAGAACGAATACATGTTCTGGGCCAGCGCGTACGACATGCAGTACACATGGAAGCCCGAATGGAATCAGGCGCGCTGATAGCACTCCTTCATGGGGTTTCCTGACTTTCGATTGTTTATTTTCATTGCAGCAAGGCGGGTGTCTTCTGATTGGTTTTCAGAAAGCACCCGCCCTGTTATGTTTGGTCGCGTCAGTTTCCCGCTTTATTCGCGTACGAGGCGGATATGTTCCACGTCGTCGCGATGGGAGCGGCGGTAGAGCACGAAACGGTTGCCGATGACCTGCACGAGTTCCGCGTTCAGTTCTTCAGCCAATCCCTCGCCTGCCTCCTTGGCGGTCAGACCGGATCCGTCGAGCACGGAGCACTTGATGAGCTCACGCTTTTCGATGGTTTCGTCCGCCTGCTTGATGGCGTTTTCGCTCAGATCGTTCTTGCCGACCTGGATGAGCGGATTGAGCTTGGTGGCCAGGCCTCGCAGCTGCTTGACCTGCTTCTTGGTTAATGCCATAACTAATTCCATTCCTATCTATGATGCTTGCTCAAGAGTAGCGTGAGGACGGTAAAATCCGCCGACTGCCTTCAGTTTAGTCCAGCGATCAGAACCAACGCAGCCACATATGCCACAACCACACCGCCCGCGGCAATGTCTCGTTTGGCGATGCTCATCACGCGCCAATGTGTGCGTGCGATACCCTCTTCATAGCATCGCGCGTCAAGTGCGAGACTGAGATTGTCGGCATGGCGTATCGCCCCTGCGAACACCGGAATGATGATGGAAACCATCGCCTTGATACGCTGCACGAACGTTCCCGTTTCGATGCTGCCACCTCGAGCCGCCTGTGCGTCCGCAATGGCTTTCGCCTCGCTTCCCAGAGTGGGCAGGAACCGCAGTGCGAGGCTCATCACCAGTGCGATCTCCTGCGCGTGCACGCCTATTTTTGCGAAGGGTTTGAGCAAGGCTTCGAACGCGTCGGTGATGGCCGTAGGCGTGGTGGTGGCGAGGAATACCGCTCCGACGATAATGACCGCAACGAATCTGCAGGCGTACAGTATAGCGATACGCACACCGTCGTCGGTGATTGGAATCGGTCCGATGTTCGCAAGAACATTGCCGGATCGTACGAAGAACACATTGAGCAGTCCGCAGAACACGAACAATGCAAGGAACATGTGAATCGATTTGAACAGTTGTTTCACGCCGATGCCTGATGTCGCAACGATCATGCCGGTCAACAGTGCGGCCACCAGTAACTGCCAGAAGGAGCGGATGGCGAATGCGGAGAACATGACCGCCAACGCGCCCACCATCTTCACGCGCGGGTCAAGCCGTTCCATAAAACTACGGTTTTCACGGACGTCTCCCTTTGCATGTCCGGAGCCAAGCGTGTGCAGATTCTTCGAACCTGCCGTTTCGGAAGTGACATTGGTTCCGATATCTCGAGTGACGTCATTACCGTTTTGTCTGCGATCAAGCGCGATCACCCGATCGGCGAGCACGTCGATTTCCGTTTGCGAATGGGAAATGATAAGTACGGTGACGCCTTGGAAATGAAGGGTTTGGATGAGATCGTGCACGCGGGTTGTGGCCGCTTCATCAAGTCCCGCGGTCGGCTCGTCCATAATGAGAATCCGCGGTTGGCATGCGATGACGCCCGCTATGGCAACGAGTCGTTGCTGCCCGCCGGAAAGGTCGAATGGCGAACGGTCGGCAAGATGTTCAATATGCAGCAATGCCATGGCTTGGCTGACATGTTCATCCACTTGCGCTTCATCAAGCCGTTGGTTGCGCGGACCGTAGGCGACGTCCTCGGCTACGGTTTCGGCGAAAAGCTGACGTTCGGGGTGCTGCATGACGTAGCCGATGGTGGCGCGCAGTTTCTCGCGGTCCGCACGCTTGAGCGGCTGCATATTGCCGTTGGCGCGTTGGCGTGCGACGGGAATGGTGTTGACGGTAATGCTGCCAGATTGCGGCTGTTCCAGCGCGCAGAGAAGACGCGCGAGGGTGGTTTTGCCTGCACCGTTATGCCCTGTGATGGCCACGGTTTCACCCTCATTGATGGTTATGGAAAGCTTATCGAGCACAGGCTTGCTACTGTTTGGATATTGATATATCAGATTATGGATTTCAATGATTGGTACAGCTGATGTTAGCTTCGATGCGCCATTTGCAATATTGGATTTGGCAATTGGGTTGTCTTCTTGCGCTGTGCCTGATTCGTCCATTTCCGGAATACTTGCAGTATTACCGCGAGCGCTTTGCACGATACGCCCGTTATCCAGGCGAATGATGCGGTCGGCATTGACGAATTCGTCACGATGGTGGGTGACGAGAATGATGGTTGTGCCGTGCTGCTGCAATTCGTCAAGAATATGCATGATGTCGGCACGGCCTTGCGGATCGAGCATGGCGGTAGGCTCGTCGAGCACGAGGATTTCGGGATTCATGGCAAGCATGCCGGCGATGGCGACGCGCTGCTGTTGGCCTCCGCTCATTCGCGTGGGATCGGCTTCTCGTTGTCCGCTCATGTCGACTGCGTCAAGTGACATGGCGATCCGCATATCGATATCATCATACGCAATGGCGAGGTTTTCCGGACCGAAGGCAACATCATCCTCGGTAATGGTGGTGACGATCTGATCTTCCGGATGTTGGAAAACCGCCCCGATACCATGCCGGGCGCTGCGGTAAGCGTCAGCGTGCGCACCGCTTTCATCGAATACGTTGTTTCCCAACAACGTGACATGTCCGGCATCGGGTGCGGCAAGCCCTGCAATGATGCGTGAAAGTGTGGATTTTCCTGATCCGTTTGGGCCTGCCAAGCATACACGTTCTCCTTGGCGGATGGTCAGGTTCACACCGTCGAGCGCCCAGGTCGCGCCGGCGTCATACGTGAAACGAATATCACGCAATTCGACCGCAACGATGTTCGTGTCGCTATCAGGATTCATGGAATCGTCTTTCATAAACGGAAGGAACCTTCCATACGTCGAAAGGTTCCTTCCTATTCATCAATATGCGGAATCGATATGGTGAACGAGGCTCAGCGGTTCAACAGGTTGGAGATCGGCTTGTAGATCAGGAAGGTGATCACGCCATGGATGGTGAATTTCAACGCGTTGAACGGCAGAAGCGCCGGCACGATCAATGCCACGACCTGTGCGGTGGTCATGTGCGCGTAGAACGGCGTGACGATCAGGTTGCCCACAATCGCCATCGCCAAGGCTGCGATCGCACCGACGATGATGCCGATGACCGCGCCTTTGCGGGTCTTGTTCCTGCGGTAGATCAGTGCTGCCGGCACGGATAATGCCAAAGCCACGAGCACGGCCATAAGCGTGCCCCATGGGTTGGTAAACAGGTGCGGCAGGAAACCAAGCACGCTGACGATTACCGCCGCCGCTGGCCCGTAGGCGAAACCTGCCACCAGGCTGACAATGCCGGATGGATCATATTTCAGCCATTCAACGCCTGGCACAATGGGAAATTCCACAAAGCTGACGGCCATCGACAGCGCCACGAACAGCGCATACATGGCGATGCGTTTGGTGGACCAGCGTCCAGAGTCGGCCACGCCTGTGGAATGCGCGTTGTCGGGGCGCGTCATGCTTTCGCTGGCGATTTCGGCGGTGTTGTTTTGGGTATTATTTGGTGAGGATACACTCATGTTGAGCCCCGTTTCTTCCATCCGGACTTTGACCGTTGGCCCCGGATTCTCACCGGATCAGCCGCTTTCGCGGGTCGCGGGCTTCGGCATGGGACTGTTATGAACGTCAGTCGTACCGTTACCACCAGTAAGGATTTTCACCTTCCCTGAAACTTGCACGACAATATATACGCCCACCATGCGATATTCGCAACCTGTGTTCCGTTTTTATCTTGCGATTTGGAACGCAAGATTCCTCCGACCGCACGTCACGACAACAGGTCGAGTAGGTCGTCTTTGCTGAGCGTGCCGACGCCTCCGGATGCGGTACAGTTGGTGAACTGTTGGGCGAGTTCGCTTTTCTTCTCCTGAAGTTTGAGAATACGTTCCTCGATGGTGTCTTTGGCTACGATCTGGTACACGTTCACATCCTGCGTCTGGCCGATACGATGCGCACGGTCGGTGGCCTGGTTCTGCGCGGCGGCGTTCCACCAAGGGTCGGCGTGCACCACTACGGATGCGCCCACAAGGTTCAGTCCCGTGTTACCCGCCTTGAGCGAGATGAGGAACACGGGAACATCGTTGCCATTGAATTCGTCCACCAGTTCCACACGGCGTTTCTTCGGTGTTTCACCGGTGATGGTGTAGAAATCCACGCCCTGTTCAGCCAAACGTGCACCAATCAGGTCAAGGAATGAAGTGAACTGCGAGAATACGAGAACCTTCCTGCCTTCGTCCATGCACGTGGATACGAGTTCGCAGATGGCGTCAAGTTTGGCGGAAGCGTTTTTCGCATCCGCATAGACGAGTCTCGGATCGCAACAGATTTCGCGCAACAGTGTGAATTCCGCAAGGATTCGAATCTTCTTCGTATTGAAGTCGGCGTCCTTGGTTTTGGTAAGGGTGGCGCGCAACCGTTGCTCGTGCGCCGCATAGAGTTTGCGCTGTTCGCCTTCCAGTTTGACGGTGAGCACGTTTTCGAACTTGTCAGGTAAATCGGTCAGCACGTCTTTTTTCAGACGTCGCTTAATGAACAGTCCGACCAAAGCCTGCAGTTTGTCAGCCATGACGGAATGTTCAGAACCGGGTGCCATGATCGGCTGTTCGTATTTTTCTCGGAACTTCGTGTAGGTTCCCAGCAATCCGGGCATGAGGAAGTCGAAGATGCTCCACAGTTCGCTCAACCGGTTTTCGATGGGGGTTCCCGTCAATGCGAACCGGTGTTCGGCGGTGATCTGTTTGACGGCTTTCGCCAACTTCGTGGCATGGTTTTTGATGTATTGCGCCTCGTCGAGCGCCATCAATGCGAATCGGCAGGCGGCGTAATCATCCACGTCGCGGCGCAATAAATCGTATGAGGTGATCACCACATCGGTACGCTGCATATCGTTGGATTCCGAGGGGTTCTTCCATTGCTGCGCCACGGTTGCGATGAGTTTGCGACGTTGTGCTTTCGTGCCGGCCACGACTTCGATGGTCAGATCTTGCGTGAATTTTTCGCATTCGGCGGCCCAGTTGTATACCAAGGACGCCGGGCAGACGATCAACGCAGGACCACTGCCCTTGCGAGCTTCCACCAGTGACAGCAATTGCACGGATTTGCCCAAACCCATTTCGTCGGCGAGAATGCCACCGAAACCTTTGTCCCACAAGGTGGAAAGCCATTGGAAGCCTTCCACCTGGTATGGGCGCAGTACGTTTTTGAGGTTGCGGGGCACTTCGTATCGTTTTGGGTCGATGATTTTCACATCGTTGACATAGTCGACGAACGATTCGCTTTTGCCGTCGTCATCAACTTGAGCATCCAAGAGGAACGCCCGATATCCGGGAATGGTGATTCTTCCGGAATCAATCTGTTGCTCATCAAGGTCAAGATCTGTGACAATCTGATCAAGTTCATGCAGATCGGCATTCTTCAGATCAACGAACGTACCGTCCTTGAATCGATGGTAGCGGCGGTTCCTGCGGTAGGAATTCAGCAACGCGCCGACCTCGTTCATCGGCACTTCGTCGGCTATCGGCGAAATCTCAACCAGATTCGAGTCGATGGACAGTCCGACCTTCACTGTAGGGCTGCCTGGCATCATCATGCCGTCGAACGCGGCCGTGGAGAACACCTGCCCGACCGAGCGCAAGATATCCACGCCTTCGGTGAGCAAGAGCAGAATAGTCTGTTCGTCTTCCTCACGAATCCGCGCCACGTCAATGGAACTCCATGTCGGGAAAAGCTGGCGAACCACCTGCACCGCGAATGATTCGCGGGCCGTATCTCGTTTGATGAGCGCCGCTTTCGACCGCGAGTCCGGATTAATCACGCCTCGTAGCGCTTTGGCGGTCGGCACCAACTGGAACACAAAATCGCCATATCGTGCCACAGCCTCGCAGGTGATGCCCTGCAGATCACGGTCCAAGTAGAATTCGATCTGGCAGTCGGCTCCCATCTGTTCGGCGACTTCCTGTGGAATGTCGAAACCAATGCCCGCTTCGGTAAGTTTTGGCAGTATTGTTCGTGCGAACATGGGCCAGTCGTTTTCCGCAATGAACACACCATCGCTAACGTTCGACGCGCACAATGTCATCAACGCGTCCACTGCGGGAAGGATGCTGTCGGTACAACGGAAGAGTCCGCTCACTGGCATCATATGGGAATCCATCGGAGTGCCGTTATGCTCGGCACTCATGAGGTACACGCCCCGCTGCCCAACAATCCGATCCGTGATGGTACGGTTCGACGTGATACGCACGCCCGACGAAGCGCCTTCCTTCACATATTCGGCGATGAACCGAAATTGCGGATTGCCATCGAATATGGCGATAGTATGCGATCTGGACTCCCCTGGCGTGGCCACTTCGACATAGCCCGGAGCGGCGTCATCCGTATGGGCGAAATCATCCGGAGTGAGCTGCCGCGCCCTCTCACGCCCCTCATGCTTGGGAGCTTCCAGCGGCCCGCGTGCTATCAGCACGTCTTCGATGTAGTCCTGTTGCGGTTCCGCTTCGAACAGGTTCAGCAGATCGCACAATTCCCCATCGGTAAGCATGATTTCACGTTCGATACGCACGTCTGGCGCGTAATAGTAGTTGTTCTGCAGTTGCGCTGCGGCACGTGATCCAACAACACCTTGCAGGAATCGGAACAGCTGCAGCGAGAACGGTTCGAGCATGTCCGGAGTGTGGGTGAACGAGAGTTTCTGCCCGTATGACACGTATGCCCCGTTGTGCATGTCGGCTACGAATTTGGAAATGCTTTTGATGATATAACTTGCGTCGCCGCAGCCGATTTTCAACGTCAGGCTCCACAGCTCACGGTTCATGATCAGCGTGGGCTCCAGACGCACGCTTCCCGGTTTCACTATGATGGAACCGCTCTTGCGTTTTGTTTTCGTGGCCCCTTGCGTAATGACGCCTCGTTGCTCGTCGGCGAGACGGCTTTTCGCGTCGACGATGCGCTTGAGCACGTCAAGCTGCGCGCTTTGACCGGTATTGTCATTCTTCGCATCCAGCGCACGCATGTAGTCGGATAGGATATGCGAGGTCACGCCACTTCGCTTGAATCCGCGGAACCGTTCGGGCTGGTCAAGAAACAGCAGCAGCATTGCGGCGACATGCTTGCACATGCCGGTATAGCGGCGCCCCCCAGCCGGATCCGAATCGAACTCGTCATCGTCCTGCACATGACCAAACGTCGATCCTGAACCGAAATCATCATAATCATCGACATAATCGTATTCATCGTCATCATCATCGAAACTGCGATATTTTGGATTGTTGCGGTAGCTGGGCGAATATGCCGACGAATACGTGCCATAACCGTGCTGCGAACCGTTGAACGCGGGGCACGAGCAATACCTGGCCAAGAAAAGCTCATCATGCAAATCAAGCGTGGCTTGCACTTCGTATCGGCTGGACGGTGAGGTGGTGCCCCGCATATCGGCATGCAGGATGATGCGGTCGGAATCGGAGTCGTTCAGGCAATGCAGATCCGACATTTTCGCACGCCACTGGTTGGCGATTCCACGGGCACGCTGCAATACAGGCTGACTGCATTCGCTGCGTAGTTCGTCGGAAAGCCATGACAAAGTATCCGCCAACTGAACCCCAATCGTTCGCACATTTGTTCTTATGAAAGAGTATCAGCACAGCGGAACAGGAAAGCCGTGGCTGCAATCCCAGCCACGGCTTCGCTCCATACAGGTTATATCAGCGGCAACGCTTGGTGAGCGGCTGCCATGGATCGAGTTCCACCGGTTCGGATTCCAGCAGCGGCCCGATCTACGCTGGTTGGTAATGGAGCCCTGCTTCAGTTCTATGGAGAAGTCGCGCGGCAGCGAGCGCTGACCCTTGTAATCGGTGGCGGCTTCGATCACGCCCACAGATACCGTCGCGTTGACCGTGGAACCGACCGATAATACCGGTGCAGGCATGAGAACCGCTATAACCTGTGCAGCTGCGCGATATCATCGCGCAGCTGGTTGACGGTGTCCGTCAGTTCCCGCACATTGTGGCGCAACTGTTCCGCTTCCGATTCCGCCTCATCCGCACGCTTGTCGGTCTCGTCACGAACACGGTCGACAATCCATGAAGCCAGCGTCGCGGTGACGATGCCGATCAGGGCAACGCCGGTTATCATCAGTCCGATGGCGATGCATCTTCCCTGCCATGTCACCGGGGACAAATCGCCATAGCCGACTGTGGTGACGGTCACGAACGACCACCATATCGCTTCACCGAAATCGGTGATGGAAGCGCCTGGAACCCCACGTTCCACATCCAATTCGGCAAGGGCGCCGATATACATCAGTAGTGTCACGCTGCAGCATGTGTACAGTGTGATGCGCCCACGCACCGCCATGCCACCGGTACGATTGAGCACGTTGAGCACTGCCACCAGACGCAGCAGTCTCAATGGCCTGAAGACGGGCAATGCGATGGACACCAGCATCAGCAGATTGTCTTTGAACCAGGTTTTCTTATCTTCCGCCAGCAGGATCGAAACGACGCAGTCGGCGATGAACACCATCCAGATGATGTTGATCACCATTTCACACAACAGGATATGCGTCCTCGCCAGAACTTCCCACGAATACGCGAACAGGAACACCAACGCCAATGCCGTCATGAACCATTCCGTCGCACGACGCCATTTGTTCAATGTCATACCCTTCCTTTCTTCCCGACTGCCATCATACGGGTCTCCCCGCACGCGCGACCGTCAGCTTTTGATGGGCATGCGATTGTCGAGCGACTGACCGTTGGCGTAGCAGCGGACGTTGCCTAATGCAATGGAGATGACACTGCGTTCGGTGATCTCAAGATGGTTGCCTCCCGCCACATGTGGGGTGATGAGGCATTTCGGCTCGCACCACAGCGGTGAGTCGGCCGGCAGCGGCTCCGGTTCGGTCACATCGAGCGCGGCGCCATGGATTCGTCCTTCCGCGAGCGCGTCGGCAAGCGCCTGACTTTCAATGGCGTCGCCGCGGCCCGCGTTGATGATGATGGCGTCAGGTTTGAGAGATGCGATACGTTCCGCATTGAGCAGGTGGTACGTTGTCGGAGTGGATGGTACGCACATGGCGATCACATCGGCGTATTGCAGGACGTCGTCGAGGGAATCGAAACCGACCATATGATCGATGCCCGGCGCTTCGACGGCGGGATTACGGCGAATGCCGATGGTTGTCATTCCGACGTTTTTGCAGAGTCGTGCGAAGTGTGATCCGATGTCGCCGGTTCCGATGACGAGCGCCGTTTTTCCGTTGGGGCTGATGGCGCGTCCTGCGTCCTGCCACATGGCGTTCGGGTTGCTTGCCGCGTAGATGTGCAGGTTCTTCATGATGGCCCACATCATGGCGAACATGTGTTCGGAGACGCTTTGTCCGTAGGCTCCGGTGGCATTGGTGAGCATGGATCCGGGCTGCAGGATGCCGGGTCGCTGGTATTTGTCGACGCCGGCACTCCAGGTTTGCAACCATTCGAGTTTGGGGCATTGCGCGCATTCCTCGGGCGCGATGTTGCCGATGACTGCGGTGGCTTTGGCTTTGAGTTCCTCCGGTACTGCGGCAGTCCAGCTCATGCTTCCCCGTTGGGCCGAATCGCCGACGAATTCCTGTGGCATGTCTTTCGCGGCACGTATGAATTGCGCACGTTCGGATTCGGTCAACGGCAGGCAGTTGACGATCAATTTGCGGTCGTTCCATATTCCCATGCGTTTTACCCTATGACAATCGTCGGATATAGGGTTTCACGTTGGGTTCTGGGTCAGACGCCGAGTTCGTCGGTGTCAAGGATGATGGTGACAGGACCGTCGTTGGCGAGCCGCACGCGCATGTGGGAGCCGAATCGTCCTTCTTTTACTTCGAGTCCTTGTGCGCGCAGGGCGTCGTTGAATCCGTGCCATGTCTGTTCTGCGTGCGCGGGCGCTCCGGCTTTCACGAAGCTTGGGCGGTTGCCTTTGCGCACGTCCGCGTATAGCGTGAATTGGGAGATGGACAGCACACTGCCGTTCACGTCGTGGATGGAACGGTTCATTTTGCCGTTCTCGTCTTCGAAGACGCGCAGGTTGGCGATTTTGCGGGCGAGCCAGTCGATTTGTTTCGCTCCGTCCGTGTCTTCCACTCCGGCAAGCAGCACATAGCCGATGCCTATATGCTGTGGTTCGAATGTGGTGTCGACTTCTCCGCTTGTCTCGTCGACCACGTCGACGGATCCTTCACTGACCTTCTGCAATACGATGCGCATATTCCGTCCCGTTCTTTTCAGCCGGCGTAGTCGACGATGGCCTGCGTGACCTGTTTCAGGTAGTCGAGTGACGTCTGCCAATCGTCCGGCACTTCGATGGAATGGTTGGCACCAGCATACGTGCGCACATGGTCGGTGAGCAGATGCGCTTTGGCGTCATCGTAGTATGGGTCGGCGTCACCTGCGCAGATTAGCGGCATCGGGCTGCCGGCAGTTCCCGGCAGCGGCGCGGGAATGACCGACTTGTGCTTGTCGAATGGCGGCGGATTGAGTACCGGGGTGAGCAGCACCACGCGCAATCCTAGCTTTGCGGAATACGGATATGAGAGTGTGGAAAGCGATTTGGTAACGACCAGCAACTGCGGCTCCTCACCCGATTCGGCAGCATGTTCGAGCGCCGCCTTGCGCCATTCGTCGACCACGCGTTCCATGCAGGCGATCATTTCCGGAAACTCGACGCTTTCCGTCAGTTTCAGGTCGAGACGGTCCACGAACCAGCCATTGGTGGCGAGCACTTGCGCGGCCCAGTACAGCAGCGGTCGGTCTACGGTGTATCCAATGCCCGGCATGATGAGCACGTGCTTGCCGGTTTCGGTGTTCTTCACACGGTTCTTACCCCATGGTGTTACCGCTGGTGTGACGTTTTTCGTTGTTGGTTGCGTGCCGTTCTTGCCCATGCTGTGTTTGATTCGCCTTTTCGTGTGTTCCGTCCGTCTTGGCCGGTCGTTGTGGCCGGCGTCGTTTCCCATACTGCATGCTAGGCGGCGCCGGCTACAATCGTTTCCGTCAGTTCACCATGCATTGGTTGTTGTGGATTTTCGTGGCCATGTCGTTCGTTTCGGCGTCGTAGATGTTCCAGTTAGGTTTTCTCATCCCATATTTCATGGCGGCCTCTTTTCGGATGACTACGTTCATTGTATGAAGCATTGAACGCACAGCAGTCGAAACGGCCAAAACATCAGCCGAGCAGCTCATACACATTGCGCATGGCGAGCAGCCCGTCCGTCATCCACCGGTAGGCTTCCGTCATGTCACCGGAGAAATCCACATCACGACGCACCCAAAGATGCCAGTTTTTCTTGTCGGCTTCCGGCTCGTCCCACATCACCTCGCCCAGATTTGCCAGTATCCGTTCAACGGAATCCCTCATGGTGTAGAGCTTCGCGTACTGGAACGTGTCGGTGAAGTACAGGTCGACCGTAATATAGCCGCCACGGATATTCAGTGTCCCCTCTGGGTGGCAGATTTCCGAACCCACGCCGAAACTTGTCCATGTGTCGATGTTTGTCTTACGGCCGGATGGATCGCCATACACGTCGACAAAATCAGCCCGTGTTGCGGCATATTCGTACAACCCATTCCAGAAGCTGCGCCGCGGCGAGATATTACTGCTGATTTACCGCAATTCGTTCAAAGTTCTGCCGTCCGCGACTTTCCACACTGTCCACCCGTTGACCTGCTTGTCCTCGCCGGTTTCGAGCATTCTGGCACGGCGAAACGCGCCGGATGGACTGTCGAATATCTTGCCGTTGGCCAAGCGGATGCGATGGTCTTCGGTTACGGTAGCCGTGGCGGTTACGCCAGCGTATCGGCTTTCCAGCACATCTCCGGCCGCGAGGACTCCGAGTTTGCACAAATCAGCGAAATCAACGGCATTCTGTTCGCGTTCCCCTTGGCTCGCGTTCCGATTGCGCAGAGTCTGCATAACCTCATTCCCCGCTGTGGGGCGTGCCCGCACCTGCAATGCGAGATCGGCAAGTCGGGTGCCTCGCTGCGCGATCGCCTGTTCGTTCCATTGTGAAGCATCGTGCAGTTCCGTGGAAATGGATAGGTATTCGCTATCGTATCCGCCGACCGCACGGTTCTTCTTCTGTTCGAACGTTCCGTCGGAAAGCTCCGAATTGTATGCGGTCAGTGTCAGATTACCCAGACTGTTCGCCAATAGCGGGAATCGGTCGAGGTCTGCGAGCATATTGCGCCATTCGGCGTGCGCCATGGCGTTCTGCGGCATGATGTGTTCGATGGTGTATTCGCTGAAGGAACGCGGATCCTTGGGGTGGTTATAGTTCTCCAAGCCGGCAAGCAGATACTTGCATCGCCAGGCCGGCCGGTACAGGTTCTCGCCGAGCAACGCCTGTCTGAATTCACTGTCAGTAGGCATGCGTGTAGCTTTGGCGGTCTCGGTGATGAGTAGTGCGGCGAAGGTTTCGGCCAAATCATCTTCAGCCGAATCAAGTCTGACGATCAGCGACGGAACGAGCTTGTTCAATCCGTTGCTGGATACCGAGCAGATCATTCTGCGGAACAGATACGATTCAAGATCCGCAAGCATGCGCAGCAGTCCATCACAACTTACGCGATCACGCTTCCATGCCGCGAACATGTACATAACCAACGGGTCCGTAACCGTGCTGCCCAGTTTTTGAATTGATTCGAGACGGCGGTCCACGTTCATATCGCCGCTGCCAGCGGCGGCAACGCCTTTGATAGCGGCATAATATTTGGCGTATTCCAGCATGTTCGCCAGAAGATTACGCGTGCGTTCCATGCGCAGCAAGGAACTGTCGGCCGCGAAACGTTTGAATTCCGCGTACATGACGCGGCCTTTGAGCACGGGCTTTTTCAATGTGACGACCATCCAGTCGTGCAGGAACGCATCGAATGAGAGGTTGCCGAGAACACGTTCCATGGGTAGCCAATAGTCTTCGTATAAAGTTTTCTGCTCGGCCATGGAGCAACCCATGAGCATGTAGTTGCGTACCAGGTCGGAAGTCTCCAGATCAAGCCCGGTGGAATTCATTGATTCGAATACCAGTTGCGGTTCGTCACGATCTTGGTCCAAGGTGACAGACACGACTTCGAGACGCTGCAGACCGTTCCACACCACGTTCGCATCATCGATTGCGGCGACCAGCGAACGGAACAAATCAAGATTTACTTCCAGCCGGGAACCCGTATTGGCATGGTTCGGCCGATCAGTGGCGACCACATGGTCGCACATGCTGTGCAGCACTTCCCTATCGTCGCCGGAAAGCGTCAGCTTGTAGCGGCCTTCGCCGGTTGCATACTTGTCGACAAGATAGCCACGGTCGATGAGCATGTCTGCCGAGAATCGCAGGTTTTCAGGGCGCTCTCGAGCATATTCGGCCAGTGCGATAAGCAGCAGGGTTACCGAGGTGAGGCGCTGCTGGCCGTCGATGAGCAGACACCGGCTGACACCATCCGGGCCGATGCCGCCTTCCTGCATCCACACGATCGATCCGGTGAAATGCATTCTCTCAGGATGCCTGCCAGCCGTTACAATGTCGGCCCACAATTGCCGGCACTGCGCCTTGCCCCATGAGTATCTGCGCTGATACACCGGAACCACGAACCGAAGCGAACCGGTCAATAAGTCCAGCAGGATTTTCTTTCCAGCGTCCATGGTGCCACCTCTCGAAACATTGATTTTTCACCCCTCATTTCCCATGAAATGAGAACAACAGCCACGTGACACCGCAAGCAATGCGTCTCTATGGCATCTCAGTTAAAACGTAGATGATTACTTCTTTAATGTTGCCTTGATCGCCATGAAGACCGCCTTGCCGACTTTGGGACCATACTTTCTTATCAAAGCGACCATCAAAGTTCCCATGGCGATTCCGGTCTTTTTCAGGTAGCCGGTAATTTCTTCCCAGCAAGCAGGACAGAACGGCAGCTTGTTGTCGGAAGCCAGTTCTATCTTGCACTTGATGCAAGAGCGTTTTTTCGACGCAGGATTCTCTTCGTCAACACCTGCAATTTCATCAGCAACTTTTTCAGCATCCTCAGTTTTCTTCATCATGCTGCTTCTCCTCATCGTTAGAATCATTCCCGTTCCCATCATTCTCGGTAATGAGCTTCGGAGAAATTACTTCGCCCGCGTCGAGAGCCTTCACCACGCTTTCAATGTTCGCTGCAACCTGCAAAGAACCGTCAATAAACTTTTCCTGATTACTGCCCCTGTTCTTGCTCTTCACGCTGCCTACAAGGTTGAGCATCGTATCGCGCTTATCGAGATCATAGTTCTTAATGAACTTATTAAGATCCTGAAGGCAATACGCGGCCACGTCCTGTTGCCCCAACGCCATATGCGTTTGCATCTGCACGTTCACTGCATTCACAATCGCCACATAATCCTGCATTGCCCTTAATGCAGCATCCGATTTCTTGCTACCCTGCTTCACCAGCCGCTGCTGCTGCGCAAAATTACGCACCAGCAAAGCCTTCGCGCGCGTGGCCTCGTTCAACGCTTCACGTACATACTCATTACGTTCCCGACTGCTCTCGATACGACACGCTTGCTGGAACATATCAAACGCAGCATCGACACGGGCCAAACGATCCTGCTGCATTTCCTCACCGAGCTGTTGCACAGCTCGGCCGACTTCATCGATTTTTTCCATTACCAAGCAAAGGGCAGCCTGTGTTTCAAGATGCTGCATAGCCGGCAATAACGTATCATTTCTGACGACTTTCTCCAAACGCACTTGTTTGAAGATTTTATTGCGTTCATCGAACACTTCAGCGAGAATCTCACCGTTTTTATCCGTGGCGAAATGGAGTTTGCCCTCTTCAATCATGCGCATAATATGTTCCGGAAGCTTGGCTTCCAAATGCACAGTTCCGCCAAACATACTTTCTAGTGTTTCCGCCAGAGCCGGAAGCATGGTTGAAAGCCATTTCCAATCAGTCAAATGCCAAAACAGATTCTTGCTGTCTTCGTCAGACAACCAAATCTCCCACGCCGGCCATCATCCATCACGATTTCGCAAGGCACAATTGGCACAGGACGATACTCCCCCTGCTTGTATATTGGTCGGCTTGGATCATCACCGCGAAAACCGCAATACGGACACATGGTCGCGGTCTCTGCCACATACGTTCCGCAAGCTGGACATTGGACATTCATTTTTGCCTCACTTCTCGCTGACCCGCTGATACGTGACCTTGCATTCCTTAACGCGGCGGAGCTGCTGATGGCGCAACAGCGGGTTAAGCCAATCGCCGTCAACGAATTTCTGGAAGATGTCAAGACCACGACCGGGAAGAATTTCCCAGCCGGTATCCGCAGTAATGGAACGGTCGTGCAAAGTGTCTCTGAATTCGTATGTGAGGTTCACGCCCAGCTGTGCGAACGTCGATGCCAATTCGTTCAAACCATTTAGCTGCGACTCCACGAATCCAGACTCATTATGCCCAGTCACCAGACGAACGGCTACATCCTCATCGGGATTTTTGCATCTCAGCAGCATCTCCAAAAACTCAGCCAGATTACGCAGCTGGTACGGCATACGCACGTATGCATCTTCTATAACGATTTTCTTTGCCCCGGCCAAGTAGGGGCCGAATAATCCGAAATACGTGATTCCACGTTGGTTTTCGATCAGTTCCCGCTGCTTTCCATCGGCCTTTGCCGCAAGACGCTCGATTGGAGTCATCGTAGCTGTTTCTTGCTGCCGCGCTACGGGCAAGGCATTGGCGTTCTCAGAAGAACTCGCTTCTTTCTCGTTACCCGCAATTGCCATGGCTTCACCGGCAACAGACGATTCCGACTCGCCTTCATCTTCCGAGTTCTCAACTACACGCCCACGCCAATACAACTGCGGGTAGTCAAGCTCTTCCAAGGTCTGCACGGCAACTACTTCACCGTCGTTCGCACGCTTGTATGTGAACTCGACTTCCTCCATGGTGGAGTCGATGCGGCACAGCTGGTCTTTGACGCGCTTACGGCCTTCAATGGCGCAACGCAGCAACGGTTCCATCTGTTCGGGAGTGGCCTTGCCGTCCGGGTAGATGAGCTTCATCAATCCGGAGAACGTCTTTTTGATGCCGTCCTTATCTCGCGTGGACAGTGTGGAAGACAGTTCGAAATACTTTTCGAACCGGTCGCTGTAATCGGCATCGCGCAGGTTGTGCAGAATCTCCGCCAGGTAGTCGACCACGAATCCGAATCCGCTGGTGAACATCTCAGAACGGATCTGTTCGAACTCCCAACCCGGCAGGTAGAAGTGGATGCGGTCCAGGAACGCCGGATCATGGTATTGCTTCGGCAGCTCTTCGAACAGGTCGGAGTTTTTCAGCATGTACGGCACGTTATGCGAGGTGTTGCCGACGAACGCCATGCTCGCCTCGCCTTGGAACGTCTCGACGCCACGGGAGAACGACTTGTTGGCCATGTAGTTCTTCATGATGTCCACCAAGTCCCGGCCGGCCTTCTTGGCCTTGCCCGCGAACTCGTCGAACGCCACCGTATCCCAATAGCCCACAAGCCCCAAGTGTCCGTTGGAATTGTTCACGAACAGTTTGGCCACTGTCACTTCCCCGCCGGATATGAGCATGCCGTGCGGTGAGAATTCCGAGTAGATGTGCGATTTGCCGGTGCCTTTCGGCCCGAGTTCGACCAGATTGTAGTTTCGTTCCACAAACGGCACCATGCGTACCAGATGCAGCAGTTTCGCCCGGTCGGAGAATAGATCGGGATTGAACCCAATGGATTGCATCAGCAGATCGATCCATTCGCTATCGGTGAATTGCGAACGTTGCTGCATGTAGTTTTCGCGATCATCACGCGACATCTGCACAGGCTTGAGCTGTAGCAACTGCCATGGCACTTCACGCGGGTCGCCGGAATATGCGTAACCGATCTGGCACATACACCAGATGCCCGTCACCAGCAGTTTCGGATAGGCCTTTACAAGGCTTGGATCGACAATGACCTGGCTGATGCCGAGATTGGAGAATGTAGCCTCATATAGGTCGGTCTTCTCGTTAAGGGCCACCTGTACACGGTCGATAATCCTATGGCTGCCTTTCTCGCGGATTTTCGATTGGATAAGATTGGCTTCCTCGCGATGCACATAGTTGTTTGCAAGAATGGCACGCACTCGATCCACACCCGACTCGATACTGGCCTGGTCGGTGTTCGTGGCATATGCGCTGAGCAGGAACTCCAGCACATATGAGGGCACCAGCGCATTGCCCTTGACCTTGTTCACCAGATCCTTGCGGACGGTGACTCCGGGGAACAGGTCGGTGGTCTTGACATCCAACGCGCTCAGGGAATTCCCATCCGCGTTGTGTTCAGGACTTTCAATCCAACCGTTCTGGCTCATACCCTGCTCATTCATTGTGTTACCCCTTACGGTCGCTTTCCTCTGTGCTCATCCAATTCAGTCGAAGAATCCGGCATCGTCGGCCACCACGCCCTGTTTGAAGAAGTATCGTGCCTTCTGGTCAAGCATGACCAGCACATTTGACCCATCTGTCTTCTCACGCAGGCGCAGTTCGATATTCGTTCCATTGAATCGTTCCGCGTCACTGATCAGCATGAGCGTAGCCGTCACATGGCGTTCGCTTTTCTCCTGACCGAGCAGATCGAAGGCGACCGGTGTTTCATTGGAGATGAGCACATCATTGCCTGCCGCATCACGCCCCCACAATCCGGCCAATACGGTACGTGCGCGGATTTTTCCTCCAACGGGCTCGTTCTGGAAGAATTCCACAGTCAACTGTCTGCTGGAAAGCCTGTCGGTTCGTTGCAGAATAGTGAATTCCACAGGCCTCACATCGTCGGCCGCGGAACGCCCCTTACTGACATGCAGCACAGGAACGACGATTTCCTGCAATGCTGCTCCTCCATGCACATACTTCACACCGGCGCCCTGCATACGCAAGCGCATGATGGAGTTCGGCACTTGAATGCTTATGCCTTCATTCCGAGCATCGTCCATTCCTATCTGTGTGGCATTGAATGTCACGAACGCGCGACCCGGAGCAAGATTGGATCCGATGGAGAATCGTCTCTTTCTCACCCATACCGCATCGCCCTTGGGCTGTTCGCTCAACCATTCCGTACCGTCCAAATCTCGGTCCTGATAGAGGAATCCGTGATCCGCGGTGATGATCATGTTATGGACGTTGCCGCTGGCAAGTTTTTTGACTACTTCGCCCAGTTCCTTGAACGTCTTCTCGCATGCGTCCACTGTTTCCGATTCCGTTTTCTCCGTATCACCGGTGGCGTCGATATGGTTGTGATACACATACAGCACGTTGCAGGATTTATATAGTTCTTTGATTTCGCTGACTTTCAGCTTTGTCAAATCGTCATATCTAATCGCTTTGCCGCCTACGGCCGAAAGAATGGCGGTGCGCGCTTCGATTCCTTTGGTGCTGCGTCCATCAGCCAGAACATACAAACGGTCTTTGCTGTCGAATTCGAGCGAGCCGTGCGGCAGCAACGCCGCCATACCAAGTTGCGTATAGGATGGCAGAACGCTGTATTGCATATTCAGTTTCGTACTGAAACGGCTTTCCCTGTCGATGCGTTCAGACAGTTCCTGCGCAACCTCGTAACGTAGCGCATCGGAAATGATCACGGCGATTTTTCTGCCGGCCTTCAAGGTCGGTGCGATTTCACGTTCATAGAAATTGGTTTGTGCGTCCACGCCTATGAACTTCCATTGGTTAAGCGTATCAACCTGCTTCTGCCAAGACTGCCCCAGATCCTGTTGATATGCCTCGTAGGCGCTTTGCAAATCATCGTCCACGCTCACCGCATCCGGGTTGGCGCGATGCCATGCGAGCACATATCTTCTGTATGCGCCGTCGGCCTTGTATAGCTTTTCGGCATACAGCTTCATCCCCTGCTCCGGCGAGCTGATGGTGCTGACGAGTTCACCGCATTCAGCCAGAACGGCACGGAGCCTGCTTGCTGCGGCAATGCACTCATATTGGTCGGTATATTCTGCATACCAGAGCTTTTGCTTGCGCCCATTGATGATCCGTTGCACTTGGTCGTCCGTAATGGACTGCGAACCCAACCGTTCGAACAGCTTGTTGACGATCATCTCGTCCACGTCGCGGAACAGGTCCCGGTCGGCAAGCTCCTCCACACTCATATCGGCGATTCGAGTGGACAGTTGCAATTCTTCCACGGCGTTCTCGGAAAGATTCTGCAGCACCGTGCGCATGTCGATGTTCTTATACCAGTCGTCCCAGTCGCGAATAATGTTCGCATAAGTGGAGACGGCGTTCCTGCCATCGGAGAATCCGTTCCATGCCAGCTGGAACAGCCATAGCACGAAGTCCTTCACCGTTGGTTTGGCTCCAGTACCAGTATTCACATCGAAATGGTAGATTCTTCGCGTGCCATTCCAGTGGAATTGGCTCAATCCCATTTTTTCGATTTCTTCGATGCCGGATTCGTCACCCTGCGAATATTGTGCAAGCAGCTCAGCCCAGATGTCTTGCATGCTGTGCCGATCCTCTTTCAGTTGCAACAACGTGGCGATCATCTTCGCTTGGAAATAGGTGTCGTCGTCGTGCGCGTTAAGACGTTTCGCGAAGCGCTTGGCACGTTCTTCACTGTCGAAGAACTTCGGTACACGCTTCATCACTTCCAACCACTTCTTTCGGGCGTCGGCGGAAGCCTCCGGCAATGTTTCCGTAAGCGTAACGGCGAGTTTGTCCATGGTGAACGTGGGGCCGTATGCCAGTTCCAAGTCCAACAGCCAGTTGTCTTGAACCACCGGAGCCGACTCCGTCAGATACACGAGGAATTTTTGATCCGGCTGCTCGTGGAACATGCGGTAGCGCACTGTGAACGGAATGTACCGTCTGTCGTTCTCATCACCGATTTCCGGGGTAATCAGTTCGACCTCGCGCAGCGCTTCATCAGTGGCATGCTCCCCCACCAATGTTGCTACATCATCCGCGTACTGCTTCTTATCGTCGCGCCAGAATACGATGCGCCCACGTTCATCTGGCTGGCTGAAACGTTTGGCAAGCAGCCTGGTTACCTGACTATCCTCACTCATACGGTTCCGTCCTTTTCTTCGCTTCAGCGTATCGAGTAGCACGAGCAGCACCGATTTTCACTGCACTGCCTTCCTCTATTAGGCTCTTCAATATTCGTTGAGCCTGCCTTTCCTGCACACCCAGTATCCGTATGGCGTCAGAGATAGAAATACTCGCATTCTTACGCAGCGCATCAAGAATACGCTCTTTCTGGGATGGAAGCACCGCAATGGCGGCATTCGGAGCAGCATTCGTTTTTGAAGTTGTTCCTTCCACAATCCCGTCATCAGAAAGCGAATCCCGTCGTAATCCCGTCACAATCCCGTCACCAGAAAGCGAATCCCGTCGTAATCCCGTCACAATCCCGTCATCAGAACCTGTCTCCGAGCCATTGCGATAGATATTGATACGCAGATCCGTATCGCCGCCAAGGAATTCCGGTTCCGGCAATCCGGCATCGCGCACCTCCTGCATCACACGCAGGATGCCGCTCCCCCAGTGCTCGATATAACCCATATATTCAAAGGCAGAGGCCAATGCCTCGTTGCGGATTTTCGAATAGCCCTGCTTCATGCGTTCAATGGTCTGCCCCATTGGCAAGCGCCCGGGCGAAGTGATCTCCAATCGATCATCGTAAATCGCGATCTGAATGCTCGAATGGTCGATATAGCTGCGATGTACTATCGCGTTGACAATCAGCTCTCGAACGGCATCCGGCGGAATCTCATACACGTCCTGCCGGTACACGCCCTTGAATCGGGCACCCATATGGATGTTGCGCAACACATACTGGTAGGACTCTTCGATGAGTTCCTGGGGCGTACCCGCGAACTCTCGCCGATCCACAAACACAGCTTTGGTGGTTCCTTTGAATACGCCGCATTGCACCACGGATCGGACGGCCTCATTGCCAGTCAGAATCGCATAAGCATTGGTAGGCACCAATTGCCCATCCTGCTCTGCCAGCACGCCCCATTGCAGCAGCTGTTTCTCCGTAACCGTTTTGACTTTCGAGGGGTCTTCAGCATTATCTTTCGCGGTTTTCGTCAGACTTGCGCACAGTGCTTCGATGTCTTCTTCCGTTATGGACAGTCCAAGGTACTGCACTTGGTCGAAGCTCCGGCTGCTGCCTTCAATGGTCAGCTCCCGAATGGTGGGCTGGTCTGCTTGACGCGTGGTGCCAGCTACGCGAACGAATGTTCCCTGTTCCTGGCCGAGCGACTTGATATGGTACGGACGCTGCAAGCCGGGAGCGATCTCAGCCACGATAACCGTTTTGCCGTTCACATCATGCATGGTGATGTCAGGAATAATCAGTGGCTCGCAGCTATTGACGATGGCGTCCGAAATGGAGTCCATTACCGTGAACACCTTGTCTTCGGCAATGCCAACCACGCGAAGCGTTTGGTCTTCGACGCCGAACACCAAGCAACCACCCTGCCCATTGGCGAACGCCACCGCGGTTTTGGTGTAGTTGATGCTCCTAGAGGGAGGCAGGAGCTTGTATTCCACATTCTTGGATTCGCCATTCAGCAGTGTTTCATTGCTCATTAGGTGTTTGCCCTTTTGGCTCATTTATACGATCAATCCAATTCAATTTCGTTTCTATTCCCATACGCTTCAACTGCTTTTTAACGGAACATAACGCAACTTTACTGAAAAAGGGAAGATCACGATTGTCTCTTTTTCGAACAATCGCAAATACAACTTCATGTATTGGATTAAGCGCTAATTGAAACTGTTCGATTGATGAAATTGATTCATGTTTTCCAATCTGCTTAATTTTATCGTCAACCAAACGAGCATAATCAGCCGCATCTTTTTCCATAGAAGCAGAGACAAGTCCTTGATTAAATAAATGGCTCATTGTTTCTGATCCTGTATACTGCTTTACATGGATTCTTTTTCCATTATTAGTTAGTACATCGCAGAATTCAATTCTGCTGTTTTTTCCACCATACGAAACCAGCCTTCTATCCATGAGCAACGCACATTCTTTGTTGAAATTAAGGCTTCTCTCGAGTTTTAAATTATATTTTCCTTCATACTGAAGCTTAATAAGCTTCCCACCGAATCCTTTAATTTCTTCAGTTTTCATATTTTCGCTAGCATCATATGGGATAAATTGTATTTCTGAAGCAGATGTATCTCGAAAATCGGCATTTATCTTTTCAAGATAATCACTCTGAATTTCATACCACACACCACTAATTACACAATATGACTTGCTATCATAGGTCAACTCGCCAACAAGACATTTATGTGCTTGCCAATGCCGATAAGTCATGTCATCGTTCCTCGAAATAGCAGTTATTCGCCTATTCTTGAGCTGTTCAATAGAAGCAATAGGCTTTTTAAAGGAACGGATTACATCCGCCAAAAGCACATCATCATGAAGGACAGGCCTCTTATTTTTATCAGTCTGAGACCCAATTTGAAAACCTTCGATTTCATCCCAATTAATAATATCAGGAACTGCCATCCATAAATCATGCTGACTATCATCGTTATAGCTATAGTCCGCGATTTGCCGAATAGATTCGTCCCATAATTCTTGTTCTAGAGCGGGATCTTTTACAGGAGCGATATTGTCAACCCAATCAAAATCTTTCTTGTAAGTTTCTTGACAGAACAATTCATAGAGAGATTTAAGGAATTCTTGCACATTATTTACATCGATTTCTTTTGTAACGGCAAGAGAATCTCCGCCAGTCACTGTCCCACAAAGTAAATCATCTTCTCCACATTTAGCCGTTACTTGACTTAGTAAATTCCTGTCAGTATCAATTGCAAAGTCATCGATATCCCCCATTCGGGACAACTGTTCACTTGAACGCTTAGCACTACCTGAAACATCAGCGAAATGAATCGCTCTCAATGTGTCATTCTTCACAGAATTAAGTACACATTTCAGACCAAAACGTTCCTCAATTGCAGAACGATTAATAAGTGTGCGACCATATCCAAAAGTAAGAACAAAATAGCGCTGATTATCCCCTCCACCTGACGAAATAGTTTCATCTGCTTTTACGCCAAGCGAATCATTCCCAACAATAACCGGAACGACAAGGGCTGCTCCAATATTGGCAACTTTAAGAGATTCACTTTCTACCGTCGAATTAAAAAAAGTATCAACCCATCCAGGCTCGTGCGGTTCACTGGAACGAGCGAATAGCTTATAACTCTCATGCCCCTTGACCTGCAACTCAACAATACGGTTACCATCATCTGAAGCAGGAGGAATTATCTCTCCTACTGAAAAATCTTGTTTTATCAGATAAATGCTGAGCTTATTCTTTGCCATTGCTAACTTCCTTGTCTTCTTCCTTCAATGGATGGGTGGGCCAGGTCCAGGTGGAGACTTCTTTTCGCTTTCGCTCGATGGAGGGAATGGCACGAAGGGCTTTGCCCATGCGCAGGTAGTTCACCAGCACACCGTCGTCCAAATCCATTTCCAGGTTGCGGGTAGCTAATGGGTACAGGGTCTGGTCCTCGTAATCCTTGCACTCGAGAACGGCCTTGCGCAGTTTGGCGGCCTGCTTCTGGTCCGCAGCACGATCCGAATGTTCCAAGCTATCGGCGATGTCGGCGATTTTGTTGGCATAGTCACGCAGATAGTTGAGTACCACGTTCGTAGTTTTTGGCGTATACCGGTGCAGGTACACGAGCGCCTTGAACGAGCCCTTGTTGCTGGTTTGACTAGAGTACTGCCAGTAGATCGGTCGATTCGAATACATCTTCACGTGGTCGTTGTAGAAATCGTTCACGAAATACTTGCGGATGCTTTTGTCCAGTATCTGTTCGATGTAGGCGATGTTCGCGGCCAGATTCTCCTTGCCGAATGCCACAGAGAGAAACCTGCGGAACCGGGTCACGATATCGTCCTCGAAGCAGTCCGTTTCCGTGACCGGAATGACATTGTCTTCATCCGGCTCGAACGATGGGTTCGGAATCTGCGCGTGGAAATCATCAAGTGTTTCACCCTGCGAAGCGAGAATCAAACCAGGCTTATCGAGCGAATATCTACCGAACATGCAGCCCACCGCATAGGAAATGAGCTCCTTGACGACATCTTGAGCGAATTTCTCGTTACGTACCTCCGGAGTATCCTTCGGATATGCGAACGCGACGTTACGCTTCAATGACACACGTTCCAACGGCACATCGCATGGCACATCATCACGCACACCGTATGCGTCCGCAACAACTATGTTGTTATCAATCTCAAGCTGCCGCTGTTCCGAAGCAATCATTGCCCAATATGAGCAAACATTCTTAACAAGCTCTTCTAGGATGCCAGACGAAGAGTCTATCTGTTCCCCAACAAACAATATCGGCTTACTGAAATTCCATGAAACTTCTTGAGTGTTCCAATCATCTTTAGCGTTCTGAATCAAATTATCAATTTTTAAATTCCAATTTCCCGGAAGAAGATTGGCAATTGGCAACTTCGCAACTTGCCCAACCTCAAAATGCAGAGTTGGCGCCATTGCAGCTAAAAGCTGACCTGTTACCGAAGCATTGCAAATTGCAATGAGTTTATCTCTATCCAATTCATTTTTAGGGAAAAGACAATCGCCAACATGGCTGAAAATGAAACCTTCCGGATAATACCGGAATGAGGGAGTTCCAGAAGATACATTGGACCACGAAACTGCAGACTGAAAATAAAAGTCGGTATTCTGTGGACGAGATTTTAAACGCCCTCCATCTTCCGTTCCAAATGAACGAAGTTCTTCACCGTCACCCTCCCAATTGACCACATAATCTTGGTTTCCATACCATTTGCGGTATTCGCCACCTTTGTTATAGGGAAACCATTTATCGCAAACCGAAGTTTTTCTGTCCTTTGCGTTATCAGACGTAAGCTTCGATTTGGATTGCGAAACTTCCCACCATTCACGAATGAAGCGATTATTATCAGCGGTCGCAAGCCCCTGCCTTGGTTTTGCGACTTTTTCAAGCTTATCTCCCTTAGTGAAAGCCTCAAGCATGGGTTTGCTAAGCCAGTAAACGATTGGCGAGCCGGGGATTTGCGCGAACTCGTGCTGGTTCACCTCGAAAAAATACTTGCGCATACCCGAATGGGCAGATTGCTCATTATTGTGCGCTTCGATAATTTCCAATGCACGAGGTCCTTGCTGTTTCGCACCTACGAAATCGCTAAGTCTAACAAATGCGCTCTTCTTGCTGCTGTATCCCTTTTCCAAAGTAAAGGTGCAGATTGGAACGGTAGCGCCTTCGAAGCCAGAGTACTCCAGTTGAATCAATGAACTGATGTGTTCCTGTCGGATAATCCGTTGACGCATCTGCTCATAGGAAGATATGAACATCCACACGTAAGGAGTCATGAAGCCAAGCTGCCCATGCTTAGGCACCAACTCAAACAGTCTATAAATGAATGCCGCAAAGAGATCAGCCTTGCCATCCTCATAATGGTCCTGCACGAACTGTTTGAGCTCGGCGCTCATATTCTTTGCGCCCATGTATGGCGGGTTCGCCACTACTGCCGTGTATTTGCGGGCAAGATACCTTGTCTGGGCGAAAACCTCCTCCACGCGTTCACGCAGAAGCGAGTCAAACAACGTGGTTTCGGCTTCAGTATCTTCTGCCGATGCGGCAAGATCAACAAGCTCCTGCGGCGGCTCAATCAGCGAACCGTACACATCCGCCTTCGCATAGGTATTCCATACCGTGAAGTCCAAATCCACTTGGTATAGGTCATTCAGATCGGCGACATCGCCTTCCTCGAACGAAATCGGCGCAATGCGCTGAATGTTCGGCTCCACCTGTTTCTTGAAGAATCTGCGGGAACGGGAGCGTGCCTTCATGGTCAGGGCAAAGGCGGCAAGGCTTGCGGCTCTCTCGTCGATTTCCATGCCGTATAAGTTGTGTTTGAGAATCAATCCGGGAATATCGCTCGGCGCATACCCTTCTTCTTCGTAGATCTCATACAGCAGGTCGAACGCGTAGGTAAGCATGTGGCCGGAGCCGCATGCGGGATCGCACACGGTTAGCTCTTCAGGCGTTTGAATGTTGAGAATATCCTCGTTCTCAGTGGAACCATCCTCCGAAGGATGAATATAGTAGTCCCAGTTCTTGTACAACTGGCTGTCTGGATGGGACTGCATCCAAAGCCTGCCAACCGTGTTCTGCACCAGGTAGCGCACAATCCAGTCCGGCGTAAACAGCTGAGTGGCGGCGGGAATCTCATCGGCTCCAGCCTTGCGATTCCTCTTGAACCCGTCCATTACCTCGTTCTTGCGTTCCGAAATGTAGTACTGGTACAGCCAGCCGATGATCTCCACATTGCCGGACGGATCGTCAACACCGCAATCCTCCGGAGTCATAGCCTCCACCGCATTCCTCAACACGGAACCCTCGGCGAGCAGATCGGCTGGCATGAGCAGTTCATCCACCCTGCCGGCCTCCTTGCCGACGTTTTCGAACATGAACGGTAGATTATGATTCCAGAACCGGCATTCAGATTGCAGCAGCAGACCATAAGCCAGGCCCTGCGGATCATCCGCCAAAATGGAACCACTCAGCAATCCTTCGATGCGCTCTTTGGCCTTATCATTCACCCGCAACGAGAACACCCTGCTGTCATACTCGCCTCGTTTCGCGGCTGCAAGCACTTCCGGCAGACCATTCGTGCTGGTCAGGCCAGCTGGAGAGACCACCGGCGTGCCGGTGAACCCGTGCACATCCATGTAACGGAACGCGATGATGCGGTTGAACCACCGGTACGCATAACGTTCCACCACATGTCTGCGGCCCTCTACGCCGCCACCGGCCTGCCCGATCTCACGCTGCAGAAAATCGAATGCACGCGGGTCGTCAACCTGGGCGTCGGAATTCGGCACCAATGCTGCGTCAAGCCGGGCCTGCACCGCATTCATGAGCTGGCGGCGCGCATCCGTTGCGAAGGCTTGCAGTTTCGACGTGTTCATAGCAGGATCTTCTTTCCATTCTCAATGGCGGCGATAAGCTCACGGCGGTAGGCATCAAGGAAGTCATCCACATCATCCTTGGTTTCCAAAGCATCCTTGGTATGCGGCCTGCTGATGGTAGCGAACGACACGGCCACGCGCGGGGTTTCCTCTTGCCGCGATTCAGGAATGTCCACATCCGTCGTCATAGCAGTTGGAACCTGCGCCTCACTTGCGGGCACGATCTTCGGTCTCGACACGGAAGCCGATAGCCTGTTAATGAGTTGCGGGTAAGTGCGTTCGCTCAGTTCGTGTACGCTTTCGCGCATTTTGTAGATGAACGGTATGTGCTGCATGCGTTCCGCCACTTGGTCCAGTTCTGTCTCGACCTTGGTTTGCGCGGCTTGTGTTGCGTGCTGATATTCGGTGGAATCGTGGATTCTGGCGCGAATATCTTCCACGTCCTTAAGCGCGTTGGCGCGTTCGGTTTGGATGGTTGCGTCTGTTGCCTCACGCAGATCGTCAATGGCAGTCTTGAATTTATTGGTTTTGCGGAAGATGTTCGGGTCGTTTGCCAGCTGTTCCGCGGATTGGTACAGGATTGCCGTAGTGCCAGATACATAGTCGATGTTCGGCTTGTTGCTTTTCAGCCATTCCAACCCGTCTGCAAGAATCCTGGATTGGGAGCCGTTGAGGAAAGCGGCAATCGGGTCGATTACGTCTTCTTTAAACTCGAGCAGTTCCTCGGAACCGTTTTCGGTTTCTTGTGCGGTGAAATCGCCAAGCAGCCAGTCCTCACCCATTCCGGAGGCATAGTTGATTTTCTCAATGGCCTTGTCGAGCTGCTGCACAAAGCCGAATCGGGCATTGCGCACGCGCAGCTGGGTCAGACTCTCCGCTTCCCGCTTAAGTCGCGCGGTAACGGCCTCCGCCAGATCAATCGCGTTCGATGGCAGGTCCGCGGCGGTGAGCCCAAGGAAATCCCTGGCGAAGTCACGCAGCTGTGAAACTTTTCTCGTGTCGAATACGCGTGGCAGATCCACTCGGATGGAATCCTGCTTCTTCGTTTCTCTAAGCAAACGGGCGGCCTCGCTGCGCTGCACCGGCTTGCCGTCAAGCGTCAGCGTGATTCTGTCGGAACCATACAGGTGGCCGATGCATGCGAGCGTGGCGGCGTACGGCCAACCATAGGGAACGCTGCCGTAGGCATCAAGAAGGCTCTTGACGGTGGCGACCATGCCTTTGCCTTTGTCACGACTGACCGCAGCGAACACATCATCGGCGGGAACGTCGAGCTTGTCCTGCACTGCGTTCATGCCGTCAAGCATGCCAGGCTGGTGCTGCGAAGCGTTCATGATGATGCGAGCGAGATCCGTTTCCTCGTATCGTTGCCCACCAAGTAGGGAAAAGTTCGTGTAGTACCGGCCGATGAGCGTTCCAAGCCCTTCCGCCATACGCGCCTGCACCTCGGTGGATTTCACTTCCACTTTTCCGCCGTTATAGTCGAACTCTCCATTGGCTGCGGCTTTGACGATGCGGGTACGCAGCTCCGTGTAAAGCCTTTCATTGGCGACGCTCTTGCGGGAGATGATCTGCTGGCGCACTTCTGACTGGCTGTTCTTGTCAGTGCGCATGAGGTATGTGTAGGTTTTCACGTACATGCGCAGATCATCGAACAGTGTTCTGTCGGACATATCCAACAGCAAAGTGATGGTGTCGCGCATGCCCATGCCCATGCGAATGGCGTCCGCACGGTCCTGCGCATTGGTCGATGTGACCACGTTCAGCCAGATGAGCTGCTGCGCGGACTGTTGCACCCCATCGATGCGCAAACCGTAGCGGAACTGGGCACGCTGTTCGCCGTATGCCACGGTCATCTTGCCGAGCACGTCACTGACCAGGATCTTCTTCAGCTCGTCGATTTCCTTGCTGGAGTCGATGTCCGTGCTTTTGATCTCCTGCTCGATATCCTGCTCTTCGTTGGTCAGATAGTTATAGGTATCTCCCACACGCTGCACATACGTATCTTTTTCCAACTCTCCCAGAACATACTTGATGTTCCGTTCCAGTTCCATCACGTCCATGTCGAACTGGTCGGTCAGCAGAATGCGCAGGTTATGCGGTGTGGTGGGGAATCCGTCGACATGCTTGACCAGCAGCAGCACCTTCAGCAGGCGCACGCCCAGCTCCTTTACATCGGAGCCGAGTCTCTTTTCGGCTTGGTTGATGCGGAAGTTCGAGGTTGATTGGATGGCGTCGGCAATACCGTCATATAGTTTGTCGAATGGCATCAGGGCCCCGACCATCTCATTCTGGCCGGATCGCAACGTGCTGCTGATGGTGGAAAGCATGGACCGTTCACCCACAGATGCGTGGCGTCCGGAGAACATGTTGTACCGGCTCATTTCCCGCAGCACGTTCTGGAACAGCTCGAACTCATAGTTCACAAACGGATACGATGCGATGAAATCGTCCTTGCTGTATGCCTTGTTATTACTGAATTTCGAAGTCTCACGAGTGAATTCGAACATGGTGCGCAGGTTCGCGTTCTGCTCATCCCACAGCTCGTTCATCACCGACTCATATTCCGGTTTCTTGGTCAGCAAGCGCTTCTGAATGACCTCCACCACGTCGGCGCTGTTAAGCTTCAGCTTGATGGAGAATCTGCCCTGGATCTTCGAAAAATCATAGCTTTGTTGCTTGGTCCGATCGCCAACAATGGTATCCATGTCTTCCTGGGAAGTGACCACCACCCATGCACGCCCGTTGGTCTTGACGGCAAGATCCTCGGCGATGGATTGCAGTGACAGCATGAGTTCTCTGTTCTCACCGATGAACTGGCCTACCTCATCCACGAGGAACAGGATGCGGCGGTTCGGTTCCTGACGGGACAGCCACACGTTCACGTCGTCTGCGAAGTCGCCGACCGTCATCGTGTACGTATCCTCGTACCGTTGGATGATGCTGTCTTGTTCCGGTTTGCCTGTCACCGCGGCATAGGCTTCGCAGATCTCATCATCCCATAGCACGGCCTCACCACGGCCTTCGCTCCATGGTTTGCCAGCCACCTGTTCGAACTCTTGTTTGAAATCCTCGAAATAACCATTGCTCGCCAAATCACGTTCGAATTTCGCAACGTATGGATTCTTGCCGTAGAAACCACGCGCCTCATCGAATACGCGAACAAAAGCGTACAGCAGCATGTCGGAGGCATTGGATTTATCCGCCTTCTGATCGATGTTGAATAGAATCGACGTGGCTGGTATCGTCAAAGCCTTTTCAAGCTGACCTGCAAGCATCTGGTCATCCTGTGCTTCGGCCTTGCCCATGAAGGCATGAACAATCTGTTCGCGACTCATGGTCGGCTTATTGCCCTTATCAACGAGCTCAGCCGGGACCTCACCCAGAATATGCGACAGCATCTTCAGCAGGTGCGATTTACCGGAACCGAAGAAACCGGAAATCCATGCGCCATTCTGTTCGTGGTTCGACGGGTCGTTGTATGCGTCAAGGATTTTAGCCAGATTCCGGCAGATCTCCTCCGTCAGCACATACTCATTGACCTCATCGTTAAGATTTTTCTCATCATTGGCCTTGATCACACCATTGATGTTGCGGTCAATGTCTTTATTGAACAGCTCCTTGAAGCTGATGCCGCTTTCCCCGTTCATTTGTGTTCCCTTCTTCTTTGAACGAATACTTGCAAATCCTGCCTCGTGTCATGTTGCAGCTGACAGGACATTCCTTTAAACCGCTATGCTTCCAGCTGCACGCTCATCTCACGCAGATTTTGCGCACGATAGTAATTGTCTCCCGGCAAACAGTTGAACAGCGACATGACCGATCCTGAAGTAGCGCTTCTTGTGAACGTACCCGGATAAAACAGTACCAGCGGGCGATCATCGATACGCCCTTGCAACGCGTTGAGCAGTGTATGCGCACGAATATACGGGTAAACCTTGCCGATTCCCGTAATAAACACGATATCGGCCCCGCCTTCGCTCTTGGCCTGCTCGTAATGATCACGAATGGTATCGGGCAGATGATTCGCATCGGCACCCAGTATATTGTCGAGCAATCTCAAGAAGTTATCCGTGTGAACATCCGATGAAACCTTTTTGTGGCGTTTTTCCTCCCTTTTGAATATGCGATCCAAAATGCCACGCTTCTCAAGAATCTCCAAAGCAATGTCGTACAAATCCAACGTAAGCACTTGCGGAGCGTAATCGCCATCATCTTTCGGCGTCATCGTCTGCAGACGATTCGTCAACTGCTTGATATGCTCGGCGACTTCAAGCTCCTGCATGGGCGGGTAGTCATAGATGTAATACGGCTGTTCTCCCGCCAGCCCGCTGTTGGTCCGGAATGAACGGGACTCCATGATCTCATATAAATGAGCGAAATCAGCATCAATGTCACGACGCTCATCCACAAATCCAATACCGGCGATGGAATCAGCCATGCTATCCTCCGTTCTGCTCATAACGACGATTCGCGCATAGGAAGATACCCGAACGAATCCGCCCTCTTTCTAAGAATATCCGCCAAAGAGGGACTGGGAAGGAAAGACAGCACCGTGTCGGAATTTTTATCGAACAGATGCGCCTCCCTCATGGCCTTGAACAGATTGGACCGAAGTTTCTTCGCCGTTCCCTCGCTTACGGTTTCCAGTTCAGGATGCCATGTGGCTTTGTCCGCAATGAACCGATCATAATCCTCAAAGTCCAGATGCGTATTGCCGGTAAGATAATGCTTTTTAAGTACTTCGCCGGCGAATTCCCCGACGATTGCGTAATAACGGCACATCGCGATCCACATAAGTGCCTCGCGGTCGGATGTGGAGGAATCCGGGCCTGCCAAATATGCAAGCTCCCCAACCGTGAGCGCACTGAGCCGCCTAGTAGTTTCCGCCACAACGCGCCTGTTCGCGGAATCCGTGCGAATCGCAAGAACGTTTTCCTCGATGGCCTGTTGGCGAATCGCGGCAATGGACTTGCCCACCTCGGTTTGGGAAGAACACTCAGCGTCGCCGCCGCCTGCATGATTCAGATGATTCAGATACATTTCCGCAAGCGCCCGGCCCTGCGAGGCAAGAAGTCCACCGACAGTGAAGGAAAGCCGGTACCGCTCCCCCTGCGGCACCTCCGCACCATACGAGCCAGCCATGCGTATTCCTCCCTTTGCTAAGGCACAAGAATATTTCAGAATATTCCTAGGTCTGGAATAATCACGACATCCAAGTCATGCCTGCAACCCCTCACCGCATCATTTTGAAACCCCTTCCGATATTCACTGTTCAGCATTCTGGCAACAAGTAATATAGGTAGTGCACAAACTCAGAACAAGCTGAAGTCGAAGGAGACACACCATGTTCAGTAAGGTCCGAAAAACAAGAAGTGATTGCACTGTTGATACCTATGAAAAGAAGCATGATCTTCCAACTGGCACCATTCGAAACAAAGACGGACGAAAAGCCCGCAAGGACAAAAAGCTTGCGACACTCCGCAAAGAAACCGGGAAGGATTTCCGCTGAAAATCTGCTTCTGGAGACGAGGCATCCCCCGAAAGACGTTCCAGGCAGAAGACACGCAACGATGTTTTCAGACAACATCTGATCCGCCTTCTCTGAACTACACTGTTCCTAGAAGAGTTTCCGTGTTAAAAGGGGCGCTCAAGGCACCGGTGCCGCCGTTGCCAAGGGAATGCAGGACGCCGAAAACCAGGCCGCGCACATCGCGCAGGATGCGGGCGACGCCATTGCGAAAGGTGCTCAGGACGCAGGCGCCGGGATAGCCGACGGAGTGCAGCAGTTTGGCAAAGGAATAGCAGACGGATTGAAACAGCTCCCGGAGATCAAACTACCCAAGTTCGGGTGGGGCAAGAAATAAACCGGAGAGTCACGCCGTGAGCACCGAGCTTCTTTTCGTCGTTTCGCGGGACTCTTCCATCTGATCATCATCAACACGTGCCACAAACAAGCCAACAAGCATTTTGGGGAGGGCTATTCGTGCGATGTTGCGCTCTATCATTGATAAAAGCATCCAGCAACCGCATATAGTAAGGAATCGCATGCGTTATTTCACTTCGGACACGCATTTCGGTCATCCACTAGTCACCGCGCTGCGCGGGTTCCTGAACAATGGCAAGCTACGTGCTGAGTACCTCGACATCTGGCAGACGCAGACCCGCACCGCCGCACACGCGTGGATCAAACAATATGTGCACGACAATCAGACATCGTTCAAAGCGATCTGCGACATCGCACGTCATGAGAACACCATCATCGACAATATCAACGAGATCGTCGGGCACGACGACGAACTGTGGATTCTCGGCGACCTCTCCTACCGTTGCACCGTCGAGCACACACTCGAATGCCTGCGCCGAATCAACTGCCAACATCTGCATCTGATCATCGGCAACCACGACCGCAACTTCCGTCTCCGATTCAATGACATGCTATACGAAGACGTGTTCGAGACCATCGACGACTACTGCGAAATCGACATGGAACTTCCCGTTCTCGATGAATCCGGCAAAATAACGGTGGCGACCACGCAGCAAAGCATCGCCATGAGCCACTTCCCCAGACTCTCGGCATTGGCCGAAGAACACGGCGACTGGCCGAGCAACTGGAACGAGTTCGCCGATATGGCGCCTACCACCGAAGGCTGGCTGCTCTACGGCCATACGCATCAGGACGTTCCCGACGGCACTGATCCGCGAAGTGTGAACGTGGGACTCGACGCATGGGATTTCAAGCCCGTCAGCGAACAGCAGATCCTCGCCTGGCTTGTATCCCGGTGTGCCGACCAATCAAAGTGAATTCCACCCTGAGCATGGATCCGGGCTGTAGGATGCCGGGTCGCTGGTATTTGTCGACTCCGGCACTCCAGGTTTGCAACCATTCGAGTTTGGGACACTGTCGGCATGTTCCCGGATCAACATTGCCGACGATGGCGGTGACTTGAGCTTTGAGCTCTTCGGGGATGATGGCCGTCCATGCCATGTTGCCACGCTGCGCCGGATCGCCTACGAATTATTGCGGCACGCCTTTGGCTGCACGCATAAACTGCGCTTGTTCGGATGGCATCAACGGCAGGCAATTGACAATAAGTTTGCGATTATTCTCGATTCCCACCCATCCCACCTTAGGACAGACATGAGATAAGCCTTTCGCATGTGAGTGGCGAATAGATTCAGCCGAGTCTGACTTGACCCCGGCTGAATCACATGTATGCGCCCGTCTGTTCAGGCAAGGGACTCGTACGCTTGCGCATCGACCGGTTCAAGCCATTCGTTGCTCATCGCGCCAGGGTCTCCTGCCGGAACCATGAACGCCAGGTGGGAGAAGGATTCGCCCGGAGCCGCACCATGCCAGTGTTTGGTGTCTGCAGGAATGCACACGGCTTCGCCAGCTTTGAGTTCCTTGGGTTCCTGACCTTCAATCTGGTAGTAGCCTCGACCACCCACTGCGATGAGCACCTGGGCTCCGCCGTGATGTATATGCCAGTTGTTGCGGCATCCCGGCTCGAAGGTGACGTTGTGGATGGAAAATTCAGGAGTGTCGAGCACCGACGCGAGATAGCTTTGACCTACGAAATACTGGGCAAAGCCGTCGTTCGGCTCTCCTATGGGGAATGCGCTTGGATTTTCCATAATGGTCCTTTCGTTGTAATACGCGTTCATTGAACCTCGACGAAAATGCCGTGTCAATGTATAACGAGTGACGAACATGCTTTTCCATACAGCAAACGCATATACGTATAATAGAGGCAAGAGGTACGCATTAGGTTCATTCGCGGACCGAGCGGTGCTATAGAAAGCAACATTTCACACATCCAACCGACAAAGGAGCTCCATCTGATCATGACCGACATGAAGTACGCGCCGCTAGGCTGGTCCGGCATCAAAGTATCCAAAGTATGCCTTGGCGGCATGAGCTTCGGCAAAACCTCACCGGACTTCCATCAGTGGACCATCGACTACGAGATCGGCGGCACGCTCAAGCGTCTAGACACCGACTATCTCGAAGAGCCGTATACCGCGCATGAGCTAGTCGGTCCGCTTTCCCGCCCAGGAGAGAAGGCCTTGGCCGGCACTTTGGCTCCCACACTCAAGGAAACCACTCGAAACTAGATTCTCTTGACTCCGCGGGGCAGTATCTGCCATATATGCTGAGTTAGAGGTCGAGGCTCTCCACCCAAGAGGAGACTTCACCGGCCGAGGCGTTGGACGAGAGCCGTTGTCCTTCCTGCCAATCACCGGTGCCGACCATGGTCGTCAAGTCAGAACCGCTGCTGCCCAGCGGTGATGACGAAGAAGCGGCGAATAGAATGACTTCTTGCCGATGAAGTCATGGTCGGTCACAAAGTGATTGACCGACAATGCAGCTCCGCCCCACCAGATCGGATAGCCGATGAACACGGTGATCCAATCACTCACCTTTCACAGCGATGGGCAGAAACGTTCAGCAGCGCCCCTCGTACAGGAAGAAGGAAAGCGAACCGTCTTCCAAACCACCTTGAGTAAAGGAATCCCTGCGTATGGTACGTTCCGCTTTACGCGTCAAACCACGGTAATCATAAAAACCGTAATCGCAGGTAGTGTCAGTGAAGAGGAAATACTCGTTCATTCCAGCATCACGAAACACGTCAAGCATGTGATTGAACAGCTTACGGCCGACACCCATGCCCCGCGCTTCCGGAGAAACCGCGAACAGCGTTACCTCAGCCTGATAGCTTTTGCCGGCATCTCGCTTCAACACTTCATCGACCTGCAAAATCGCAATCTGATCGGCAAGTCCTCGACGACCATCCTTGCTTGCCAACAAGGGCAACGCCAAGCAATTTCGCGCAATAGCATGACGTATCCTCTGCGCCGTGGTAACACGGGACCTCAACGATCCCAATACCACGCCAAGCACCCGACCATCACGTTCAGCGACCGTAGCCTCGGTGGTGCGAGAAAGAAAATCATGCATGTCGATTGCCGCAAGTCGGTGCATATTGCGCAGACGAATCGCCTTGCGCAGCTTGTACTCACGCAACTCGCGCTCATTGTTCGGAACATTCCCGTTATTATCCGACTCATCATCCGCATACCAAGCCTGTCGAACAAGCTCTTCAAGCGCAGGAAAATCCGTGCGACGCATCGTCCGAAGCATAATCGTTTCTGAAGTCATGCTCCCCCATCCTAGCCGCAGCCATGCCAAAGCTCCGTTCATGGATGGCATAATGCACATAGTATTGCAATAGCAGGAATGCGCAGGATTTGTTGGCATTGGCGTGCGACGCTTGGGAGTCTAGGGGCCACGTGCTTAGGATGAGACAGGATTGCGTGCGACACGCAATGAATGAGAGGTTCATCATGGCAACGTTGATTAGACGAATCACAGGCACTCTATGCTTAGTACTCGCCGTGGCATGCGCATGTTACGCTTTCGCCGTGCGCAATACGCATTCCGGCACGAGTTTCTGGATTGTTTGGCTAGCGTTCGCAGTTTTGTTCGCGATACTCGGATTCGGTCTGCTCTTCCGGTGGTGGACGATATTGCCAAGACTGGTCAGAGGCATATTGATTGCGGTCGCGTGTATTGGTCTGGTCGTGTTCGGCACAGTGGAAAGTTGCATCGTCAGTAAAATGCATGCGCAGGGCAAACCGGATCTTGATTATGTGGTGGTGCTCGGCGCCCAGGTGCGTAAGTCCGGCCCAAGCCTTGTACTTCGCTACCGTCTCGACAAGGCCATCGAATATTTAGATGAGAATCCGAATACCATCTGCATCGTTTCCGGCGGAAAAGGACCGAATGAACCGTTCCCCGAAGCCCAAGGCATGGCTGACTATCTTAAGGAACATGGTATTGCCGAACAGCGCATTCTTGAGGAGCCGGATTCAAAAACCACTGAGGAAAACATCGTCAACAGCAAGAAGATGATCAACGACGATAATGCTTCCATAGGCGTGATCACCAATAATTTCCACATGTTTCGCGCGTTGCAGATTGCCGACAAATATGGCTTAGACAACGCCCAAGGCATTGCGGCCGGCTCTCCCCCGGATATGCTCGTCAACAATATGGTTCGTGAGTTTTTCGCCGAAATCAAATTCCTGCTGTAGCCCACGTTTCGGCAATCTTTTTGCTCTGGTTAAAGATCCGAATACGAATACATTGAGGGGTGGGATCCATACTGGATTCCACCCCTCAGCGCCCTAGAAAGATGACTCTAACGAGTCAGGCATTAAGAGAAGCTCACTCTTCGGAAGCGAGTTCGTCAGCCACCGCGGCGGCTGCGGAAGCAGCTTCAACGCTCTCGGCTTCTTCATCTTCAGCGGCTTCGCCGAGGAAAGCGCTCAGGTCCAGGGTTTCGCCCTCGGACTTGAAGGTCACGGCACGCATGCCGGCAAGCAGACCCTTGGAACGGCCGACTTCCTGCACTGCGGAGCCGAGCTGGCCGTTGCGCATGATGGCCTGGATGAAAGCGTTCGGATCCATGCCGTACTGCTGGGCGATGGAAGCGAGGAAGTTGAACACGTCGGCCTGGGAGACCTTGATGTCCAGCTTCTCGGCGAGCACGTCGAGCACCATCTGGTCGCGCAGTTCCTTCTCAACGGTTTCTTCGGCTTCTGCCTTCTGCTCCTTGGTGGCTTTGGCCGGATCAGCGGTCACACCCTTGAGCTGCTGCTCAACCATTTCAGCCTTGACGCCCTTCGGCACCGGAATCTCCAGACCTTCTTCGAGCTTGGCGATGAAAGCGTCGCGGGCTGCGGTGGCCTGACGGCCTTCGGCATCCTGGGAAGCGGCCTTCTTGAGGTCTTCCTTCAGCTCGTCGAGGGTGTCGAACTCGGAAGCTTCGGAAGCGAAGTCATCGTCGAGTTCCGGCAGCTCTTCAGCCTTGACGGAGTTGACCTTGACCTTGACCTGGGCCTTTTCGCCCTCGTGCTCGCCAGCTTCCAGCGTGCCTTCGAAGGTGGTCTCTTCACCGGAGGACAGGCCTTCGAGGGCCTCATCCAGACCGTCAAGCATGGTTTCGGAGCCGAGCTCGTAGCTCACGCCTTCCTGGGAGTCGACCACTTCACCGTCGATTTCGGCGGTCAGGTCGATGTTGGCGTAGTCGCCCTTGGCGGCCGGGCGGTCCACACCCACGAGGGTGCCGAAACGCTGACGCAGGGCTTCCAGACGGTTGTTGATGTCTTCGTCGGTGATTTCAGCCTTGGCGACCTCGATCTCCATACCGTCGATTGCCGGCAGTTCGATGTCCGGACGGCGCTCAACGGTGGCCACGAACTTCAGCTTGGTCTCGTCCTTAGCGGATTCCGGCACTTCCTGAACATCGATGTCCGGCTGGGCCATCGGGTGGATGCCCTTTTCTTCGAGAGCCTTGGAGTACAGCTCCGGCACGCCGTTGTTCACGGCTTCGCCAGCAACAGCACCGAAACCGATGCGCTGGTCGATGATCTTGCCGGGCACGTGGCCCTTACGGAAGCCAGGCACGTTCACCTGCTTGGCGATTTCTTTGCGAGCATTGTCGAGATACGGGTTGAACTCTTCCGGATCAACGGTGATGGTGAGCTTCACCTTGGTCGGCTCAAGATTCCTGACGCTGATTTTCACGCTTGCGCTCCTGAAAAATACGGTTCTTCACATTTCTGCCGTTAGGCAACCTCTACATAATAGCGCGACTCACGGACTCTGCAACCAGCGCGACCTGCCACGCCCTCGCGCCCTGTTCGGTGAGGAATTGCGCAACGTCACGTTTTTGCGGTTCGTCGGTCCAACACAGGTTGCGCAGATACTGCGGTTTGATGATGACGTCCGCGGGGGTACGCGTGTCTTCCGCTATCTGCGCCACCATCTTGCGTGCCTTGTCAAGCGTTGCGAGACGTTCCGGATAACGTTCCCTCCAGACTCGCGTCGCTCGTGGAGCGGATATGCTCTGCGCCTCCTGGTTTTGGGGATTGCCGCTTTCGATGACCGGCCATTCGCTTTCCGGCAGATCAAGCGCCTGTTGGATTATTCTCTTCCACATGCTTGGCTTGATTTTACGTTGGATCGGCGCGTAACGTTCGAACATTTTCTCCTGTTCGGCACCGGCTTGGATGCGTACACGCTCGTTGATGGAACGGACCGCCCTGAATTGCGCGGCGTTATGCGGCTTGCGTTCCGCCACTTCGATGATGGTGCTGTCGGCGAGCAGCAGTGTCGGCGAAATATCGTATTCGCGTGCCAGTTCATCTCGTTTGGTCCATAATGCTTTCGCCACGGCCAGGGCCTGGCGGTCCCTCATGATTTCGGTGATATGCGAGATGCGCAGCCATGGGATGGGATGCTCCTTACGTGGCGCAGTTCCTTCGCGCAGCGCGTAATCGAATTCCTCCTCAGCCCATTCGATCTTGCCTTGCTTTTGCAGTTCGGCGCGCATGGTCGTTTCAAGCTCGATCAGCAATTCAACGTCCAGCGCCGCATAATTACGCCAGTCTCGGGGCAGCGGCCTGTACGACCAGTCGGCCGCGGAATGCTCTTTCGCAAGCGTCAGTCCCAGATAATGCTCGGTAACGGCAGCTAATCCGAAACGTTTGAGCCCCAGCAGCCGTGCAGCGATTTCCGTATCAAACAAACGTTTCGGCTGCAATCCCAAATCAACGAATCCCGGCAGATCCTGCAACGAATCATGCAGAATCCATACCGCATCACCCACCGCACGATTGAAATCGTTCCAATCAGCACCTTCCGCAGCCAATGCCTGCGGATCAAGCAATCCTATGCCGGCACCGTCTCTTTTGAATTGCACCAACCAATCGTCATGACCGTATCGGAAGCCAGACGCACGTTCCGCATCCGCAGCCAAAGACCCATGCGAAGACGCCAATGCGCTGCAGTACTCGCGGAATGCCGGTAGGGTGTCGATCACATCGGGCACGCCCTCACGCGGCTCGGCCTGCAACCTTGGCTCGTCAGTCAACGGGATAATCCTCCTCGGATTGCGTCATGGACCGGAGGAACCTAGCCCACGCGCCCACTTGGGCGCCCGCGTCAAGGCCTCCATCGGCATAGTCTAGTGGCGTCCAAGACACACGAATCTCACACCCGGTTTCGGGAGCGTCGGACTGAGTGCCAAACGTCGTGCTTTTCGTGACTGTGACGGTTCCCGAAACATGTTCGACATCGCACGAACCAACACGGTCCATCATCGCATCCCAATACATGGACGGTATCAGACAATCGCCTTCGCCTCCAGACAACGGCAACGCGGCGAAAGCGACGCAACGCCAATGAGAATGCCAGTCATTTCGGTATTTGTGCGAATACAACATCATGATCCAGCCTGTGGAACGCGCCTCGTCGCATTGCATCTCAACTCCAATGCCGAAACTCGCCATGGCGCACGGCACTGGAATCTCACGATACGACACGCTTGGTAATCGAGGCATGCGTTCTACGGAAAGCACGGCGTCCCATACCTTGTCTGGCACACCGGAGGGTCGGGTCAACATTTGTTCAGGAGGGTCGGCGTAGGCGCACGATCCCCTACCTGTGGCACGCGCTTCGTTGGGCGTGCCTTGAGGAAAAGCATAGATGTCCACCATGATTCAAGGCTACGGCAGAGTCGCCGGTTTTGCGGTATTTCACAGCATTTCGCCACGCGTCGAATGTGAAGATTTTTCCGCGTGGCGAATGCTGGTTCAACAATTGCACGAATATTCCTTTTTCCAATCGCTGAGGCACTTTCAAACGATTGATTTGCCGGAATCGTTGGCTGGAATATGCGTGGCTTCGCGTTTAGTAGACGGTGAAGCCGTGCGATTGGAATTGTTCCACCACACGCTGTTTCATTGCCTCGGACGGCCCCTTCTGGTCTTCCAACGGGTAGGGAATGTTGAGCATATGCCATTTTGGACGGCCAAGCTGGTGGAATCCAAGCACATCGATATGTTCCACTGCGTCGCCGAACGACTCGCAGATCTTCGCCACATTCTCAACGTTTTCCTCGGATGAGGTGAGTCCGGGCACAAGCACGAAACGCACCCAGATCTTCTTGCCGCCCTTGGCCAGACGCTGTCCGAAATCGATGGTCGGTTGCAGAATGCCGCCAGTCACCTTCTTGTAGGTTTCCTCATCGCCGGACTTGACATCAAGCAGACACAGGTCGATGTCGTTCAGCATGTCGTCGGTATAGCTTGCGCCAAGGAATCCGGAAGTATCGAGGCAGGTGTGCACGCCCATCTCCTTGGCCGCACGGAACACGCGGGAAACAAACGCCGGTTGCATCATGGATTCGCCGCCCGAGAAGGTGATACCGCCATGCGTCGCCTTGAAAAGATCCACATAGCGTTCGATCTTTTTGACCATGGCCTCGTAATAGACGGGCTTGCCGTCACGCATTTTCCACGTATCCGGATTCTGGCAATACTGGCAACGCAATGGGCAACCGCTCATGAAGACGGTCATGCGTGTTCCCGGACCGTCGACGGACGTGTTGATGTCCCAGGAATGCACGAAGCCGATATCACCGCTTTTCAGCGCGTTGATGCGGTCACGCCGGTCCAGTCCGATCGGCGATTCGAAGCCTGACAACCCTCCCATAAGCGTTTGGTTGACGTAGTTTTGCGATTCTCTGAGCATATGCCTTGTTGTGGAGCGAAAATGTACGTTCTCAGACATCGGTGTCCTTTCGTTGTATCTCTCCAATGGTTTCCCCACATTGTACAGGGAAAACCAAGGGGCGAAGCTTTCACGCTCCGCCCCTTGCACTCTACCGCTTCACACGGTACCGTTCAGTCTCAGTCGACGACGGCGCCCTGGTGGAACGTACGGGAGATCACGTCGAGCTGCTGCTCCTTGGTGAGCTTGACGAAGTTCACCGCGTAGCCGGAGACGCGCACGGTCAGGTGCGGGTACTTTTCCGGATGCTCGACGGCATCCTCGAGCTGTTCCTTGCGCAGCACGTTGATGTTGGCGTGGTACAGACCGTGGCCGTTGCCGGCGTCCAGAATGCCCACGAGGTTGCCGATGCGCTCATCCTCGTCGCGGCCCAAGCCATCAGGGGTGATGGTGTTGGTCAGCGAGATGCCGTCAAGAGCGTCGTTGTAGTCGATCTTGCCGACGGAGAACATGGAAGGCAGCATGCCATGGGAGTCCATGCCGTTCTCCGGGTTTGCGCCCGGAGCATACGGGGTGCCCTTCTTGTGGCCGGACGGGAAGGCGCCGGTGGCCTTGCCGTATTCCACGTTGGAGGTGATGGTCAGGATGGACTGGGTCGGGACCGCTCCGCGGTACACCGGCAGGCGCTTGACCTGGCCCATGACGGTGGAGACAACCCACTTGGCGATCTCGTCGGCGCGATCATCATCGTTGCCGTACAGCGGGAACTCACCCTCGGTGCGGTAGCCGACGATCAGATCGTCATCGGCGCCTTCGACGTACTCGTCCTCATGGCCCGGAGTGGTCTTGGCGTCCTTGTTGTAGATCGGGTAGACCTTGGCGTACTTGCATGCGGACAGGGAGTCGGCTGCGATGGACAGGCCGGACATACCACAACCGAGGGTACGGTACACTTCCTTGTCGTGCAGAGCCATCTCGATGGACTCGTATGCATACTTATCGTGCATGTAATGGATGATGTTCAGAGCCATCACGTAGGTCTCGGACAGCCATTCGAGAGCCTTCTCGTAGTTGGCCTTGACCTTCTCGTAATCCAATGAGCCGTCGGATTCCGGCTGAATCGGCTCGATAACGCCCTTGTCGATGACCTGCATGCCGGTCATTTCGTCGCGGCCGCCGTTGATGGCGTACAGCAGAGCCTTGGCGGAGTTCACACGAGCTGCGAAGAACTGCATCTGCTTGCCCACGCGCATCGGGGAGACGCAGCATGCGATGGCGGCGTCATCGCCCCAGTGGGAGCGGATTTCCTTGTCGGACTCGTACTGGATTGCCGAGGTGTCGATGGAGATCTTGGCGCAGAAGCGCTTGTAGGCTTCCGGCAGCTTCGGATCCCAGAAGATGGTGATGTTCGGCTCCGGGCCAGGTCCAAGGTGCTCGAGGGTCAGGGTGTCGAGCAGACGGAAGGAGGTCTTGGTGACCAGCGTACGGCCATCATCGCCGAAGCCTGCGTCGGACCAAGTCGCCCAGTACGGATCGCCGGAGAAGATCGCGTCGTAATCCTTGGTACGCAGGAAGCGCACGATACGCAACTTCATGACCAAGTTGTCGATGATCTCCTGTGCGTCGGTCTCGGTGATCTTACCGGACTTCAGGTCACGCTCGAAGTACACGTCGAAGAAGGTGGAGACGCGGCCGAACGACATTGCGGCGCCATCCTGGCTCTTGACGGAAGCGAGGTAGCCCATGTAGGTCCACTGCACTGCTTCCTGAGCGGTCTGTGCCGGACGGGACAGGTCAAGACCATATTCGTTGCCGAGGTTGATCAGCTGCTTCAGGGCCTTGATCTGCTCGTCATGCTCCTCGCGGAAGCGGATCCAGTGCTCGATCTCCGGCTCGGTGAAGTCGTTGCGGTACGGCACGGAGTCCTTGTCACGCTGCTTGAACTTGATCAGGGTGTTCACACCATACAGTGCCACACGACGGTAATCGCCGATGATGCGGCCACGGCCGTAGGCATCCGGCAGGCCGGTGAGGATCTTGTTGTGGCGGGCAACCTTGATCTGCTTGGTGTACACGCCGAAGACACCGTCATTGTGGGTCTTGCGGTACTTGGTGAAGATCTTCTTGATTTCCGGATCCGGCTCCTTGCCGGCTTCCTTGATGGCCTGCTCGACCATACGCCAACCGCCGTTCGGCATCATGGCACGCTTGCAAGGAACATCGGTCTGCAGACCGACAACCACATTGTCGACTTCCGGAGAGTCGATGTAGCCGGCGCCGAATGCGTCGATGCCAGCCGGTGTGTGGGTGTCGACGTCGTAGACGCGCTGCTTGCGCTCCACGGCCAGATAGTTGTCATCGAGATACTGCCACAGGTGCTTGGTCTTCTCAGTGGCGTCAGCCAAGAAGGACTCGTCGCCCTCATAAGGCGTGTAGTTCTTCTGAATAAAGTCACGGACATCAATGTCCTTCTGCCAGTTGCCCTCAGCGAAGCCTTCCCAAGCCTTAGCCTGAAGCTCTTCCGGGGAGACTGCCGTCGCATCAACTGCTGCCATTTCCACTCCTTCTGGGTGTTGGTTTGGCGACGCATCGTTACGTCGTCGCTAGTTACCGATTCTAGCTGCACGAACCTGTAAAGAACCTGAGTTTGAGAGGAAATAAAAGTGACATATGTCACACTTGCGAAGTATAAGAAAAAATCGCGGTGCCGTAATCCAGACACCGCGATTTCTTATATCGCATCAACTACTTTTCATCGGAAGACCAGCGTTTCCATTCGCGATCCTGTTCTTCCCATTTGATGTTGCGTTCCTGCACGATCTTCCATGCATCGAGCGCGTCTTCCCTGGTTTTGTATGGTCCCATACGATGGCTCGCCGGTGAGATCATGCCCAGTTCAGGCTGTTCGGTAACCGTATTGAAATACCATTGCTTTTCCATATCACTCCTTACGAAGCGCGTAACGAAACAATAGTCCGCCGCTGTTCTATTCGCGGAACGCGTTGGTAATCGGCAAGCGGCGGTCACGGCCGAACGCCAATGCCGTCACCTTTGGCCCAAGCGGGTATTGACGGCGCTTCCATTCGGCACGATCGACCAGTCGCATAACCGTGTCGACGGTGGTCTCATCGAAACCGTCTGCCAGAAGATCCTCACGACCATGCGCATGTTCAATGTACATTGCCAACACCTGATCGAGCAGCTCATATTCCGGCAGCGAATCGGAGTCTTTCTGCCCCGGGCGAAGTTCGGCGGATGGAGCCTTTTCAATCGAATTGACGGGAATCATCACGCCGTCCGGCAACGGCGTCCCCGCAGACCCCTGCTCGTTGCCCACGATATGCAGTCCGCCAATGCCCATGCCTTCGGCGGCAGCCTTGTTGCGCCAGCGGGAGATCTCCCACACACGGGTCTTGAGCAGATCCTTGATCGGAGCGTATCCGCCGACCGCATCGCCGTAAATCGTGGAATAACCGCAGGCAAGCTCCGACTTGTTGCCCGTGGCGACAGCCAGAAGCCCCTTGGAATTCGAATATGCCATGACAATCACACCGCGAATACGCGCCTGCAGGTTCTCAGCGGCCACACCTTCAAGATCGAGCTGCTTCTGGAAGGAGACGAACAGCGGTTCGATGGGCTGAATGCCGTAGTGCGCTCCAATATTCTTCGCCAGATCGGCGGCATCATCTTTCGAACCGTCAGACGAGTACATGCTCGGCATGGAAATGCCATACACGTTAGCTCCTCCCACGGCGTCCGCGGCCATGGCCGCCACCAATGCGGAGTCGATGCCGCCGGAAAGGCCAAGGCACACGCCCTTGAAATGGTTCTTGGCCATATAATCCTTCAAGCCGAGCACACAAGCGGTATACACTTCCTCATCCGGATCAGGCTTGGCCGCGATAACACCAACCTGCTGATGTTCGGAGGCAGTATCCAAATCAAAGAAGCTCAAATCCTCCATGAACATCGGAGAACGTTCCAGCAGTGTACCGTCAGCGTCAACCACAAAACTGCCGCCATCAAACACCAGATCATCCTGACCACCCACCTGATTGAGGTAGACCATCGGCGCGTTCACTTCAGCCGCACGGCGTACCGCAAGATCGAGTCGAGTATCAGTCTTACCCTCCTCATACGGAGAACCGTTCATGGTAAGCAGCAAATCAATATGCTGCTCGGCAAGTTCTGCCACAGGACCGCCATCCTGCCAGATATCCTCGCAAATAGCCACACCAATACGTGCGCCATTCACATCAAGCACCATGGACTTATTGCCAGGACTGAAAATGCGGAATTCGTCAAACACGCCATAATTGGGCAGGAAGTGCTTGTCATAGCCGGCCCAAACCACGCCGTCATGCAATACGACGAGTCGGTTGCGTGGCTTGGATGTCTCGCGATCAGTGCCGACCGTGCCAACCACCACAAACAGGTCGCCAAGCCCATCGGCAGCCAGTTCGGTGGCGAGCCAGTTGGCTTTGTTCCACGCGGCTTTGCGGAAGGTGGCCCGCAGGGCGAGGTCTTCGATGGGATATCCGGTAAGCGTCATTTCAGGAAAGACCACGACTTGTGCGCTGTTGCTGGAAGCGAGATGCGCATAGCGCATGACTTTGTCTGCGTTGGAGTCGAGGTCTCCCACGCAAGTGTCGATTTGGGCGAGGGCGAAACGAATGTCTGTCATAGTTGACTAGTGTATTGCGATTTGCGTATCAGATATGCAAACGGCACGCATATGGCGAGAAAAACCACATGCGTGCCGAATGATCATCGTGCATATCGCATATATCTTCAGCTATCTTCGATCACAGGAGAATTGGGCCGAAGATCGACCAGCTTACGCAAGTTCGTTCAACACGGTAAACGCTGCGTTGGTATAGAATTCCACGCCCGCCTGTAAAGATTCGTCCAATCCCACGAAGTTCGGGCTGTGCCAGTCGGAGCATCCTTCCTCACCATTGGAGCCGATGAAGGCGAACACGGGCAACGCAACCTCGGTGTATTCGCAGAAGTCCTCCCCCGCCATCGACGGGTGGATCGGCTCAAGTTGCGCATATTCCCGCACATCATCGGCCACGATCTTCGACAGTCCCTCGTCGGAGACCAGCGGATCCTGGAAATCGTCCCAGTCGATGTCTGCGGTGATCCCGTAGCCAGCTGCGATGGCGTTGACCTGTTCCTTGAAGCGTTCACCGACCATGATGCCGTCTGACTTGTGGAAGTAACGCACGGTACCTTGGAAACTTGCCTTGGCCGGCACCACATTCCATACATGACCGCCATGCAGTTCGGTGATGGAAAGCACCAATGGATGGAATGGCGACACATTACGGCTCACGATGGTCTGCAACGCGAGAATCATCGTGGCGAGCGCTTCGATAGGACCGGTGCCCTTGTGCGGGTAGCCGGCATGCGTGCCCGTAGCGTGGAGCGTGACATGGAATTTCACGCATCCGGCCATCATGGGGTCAGGGCCGATGGCAATCTGCCCGGGCGCATAGTTGGGGTTGTTGTGTGCGCCGATGATGGCGGAGACGTCGGCCAGCAGTCCCGCGTCGATCATGGCGCGTGCGCCGGTGCCTGTTTCTTCGGACGGCTGGAACAGCAGTTTGATGGATCCCTTGATTTGTTTGCGGTGTTTGGCAAGCCAGAATGCCGCTCCCAGCAGATATGACATGTGCAGGTCGTGGCCGCAGCCGTGCATGACTCCATCGTTGACCGAGGAGAATGGCAATCCCGTGTCTTCCTGAATGGGAAGACCGTCGATGTCGGCGCGCAATGCGATGCGCGGTCCGGGTTGTTCTCCACGGATCAGCCCGACCACACCCGATTCGAGCGGATTGTTCAGGATTTCGATGTCGTGCGCTCTGAGCAGTTGCTCAATGTAGGCGCTTGTTTTGAATTCCTTGAAGCTGCGCTCCGGATGGGCGTGCAGGTAATGGCGGATTTCGATGAGTTCCGGCGTGATTTCGACATGTTCAGTCATCTTGCGTGAATCCCCCTTGGTTGCTTCTCTCCATTAAGATTAAGCGGCTTTCACCGTTGCTGTCAGCGTTTCAGCAGGTGCTTCGCGATGGCATTGGCGACGCCCTGCACCACCTGAACAAGTACAATCATAATGATTACCGCCGTCCAAGTCACAGTCTGGTCGAATTTCTGGTATCCGTAGGCGATGGCGAAATTACCAAGACCGCCGCCGCCGATGTATCCGGCCATGGCCGACATGTCGAGCACGCCGATGAACAGGAACGCGTAGGCGAGAATCAGCGGCGCGAGCGCCTCCGGAATAAGCACGGTACGCACGATGGTGAATTTCGAGGCTCCCATGGCTCGTGCCGCTTCGATCACACCGGAGTCGACGGGAACCAGATTCTGTTCGACGAGCCTGGATGTGGCCATGGTGCACATGATGATCATCGGGAAGATCGCGGCGGCCGTGCCGATGGAGGTGCCGATGACTTTGATGGTCAACGGTTGCATGGCTGCGAGGAAGATGATGAACGGTATCGGTCGGATGATGTTCACGATCACGTCGAGGATGCGGTAAACGACCGCGTTTTCGAATAGGTTGCCAGGACGCGTTCCGTAGAGTACCACGCCGAGGACCAGTCCGAGAATACCGCCCACGATCATGGTGACGAGCACCATTTCCAAGGTTTGCCCGATGGATTCAAACAGGAGCGGTCGTAGTACCGTCCAGTCGCTACGGCTTGCGAGGGTTACGCCTTCAATCTGTGTCATGCCTGCTCCTGTCCGGCCTTGATAAGGGCCTGTTCATATGGTGTCGGCTGTGCCGCGGTACCGAAATCGACGATATCGCTGTTTTGCGCCAGTTCGTTCAGGAACGATTCGACATTATCTCCGCCGAATTCGTAGGTGATCGCTCCGATGGCCACGCCGTTGACAGTGTCGATACCGCCGTACAGGAGGCTGCTTCGTACGCCGTGTTTGGCGATAAGTTGTGAGATGTTCTGCCCGGATGCCGCGATGACGGTACCGTCTTCACGCTCTTCGACGTCATGCTGTCGAATAAGCACTGTGACGATGTGTCCGAGATTTTCCTCATGCATGGTGTTGATGCGCGACTCTTCAGGAATACCACTGATGGCGGTGGAGATGAATCGTTTGGTCACCGGCTGTCGCGGGGCCGCGAACACGTCGTAAACGCTGCCGGATTCCACTACTTTGCCGGAGCTTATGACCGCCACACGGTTGGCGATCTGCTGCACGACGTTCATCTGGTGGGTGATGAGCACGATGGTGATACCCATTTCCTTATTGACTCGTTTAAGCAGCGACAATACTTCCGTAGTGGTTTCCGGATCCAGAGCGCTGGTCGCCTCGTCGGCAAGCAGGATCTTAGGATTCGTGGCCAATGCCCTGGCGATGCCGACGCGCTGCTTCTGGCCGCCGGAAAGCTGCGACGGATATTTGTTCGCATGGTCGCTTAAGCCTACGAAGTCAAGCAATTGCGCCACGCGCTTGTCCTGATAATCCTTGCGCCAATGGTCGAGCTGCAACGGATAGGCGATGTTCTGCGCCACTGTTTTGGTGGAGAATAGGTTGAACTGCTGGAAGATCATGCCGATTTTCTGTCGAATCGGACGAAGCTTGGATTCGCTGAGCGACGACACTTCGGTGCCAAGTACCGTGACCGTACCCGATGTCGGCTTCTCCAAAGCATTGATCAGGCGCACCAATGTGGATTTGCCGGCTCCGGAATAGCCGATGATGCCGAAAATGTCACCTTCGTTGATGGTGAGGCTCACATCGTCGACGGCGCGAGCAACGGTCGTGCCGCGTTTGCCGCCGTCAGTGCCGCTGCCACGCTGCCGGAACTCCTTGACCACATGGTCGAATGTGATGATCGGTGTGTGTTCTGTCATACTGCCGCTTTCATTAATGGTTTTTCAACCCTTGACCATACAACCACGCCTGACGTTGGTCGCACATACAGGAAAGCCCCCTCCTTGGAGGGAGCTTTCCGAAAAGGACTTACTCGGCGTCCTTGGCTTCCTGTTCGATCGTCTTCAGGTAATCCTGAAGTTCGGATGTGCTGAACTTGTCAGCCAGAACCGCGGTGCCGCCGGAATTCTCCTGCAGCTTGTCAAGCACGCTCGAGGTCTGGAAGATCTTAACGACCTTCTTGTAGACCTCGTTGTTCACGTCGGCCTTGCGAGTGGCAAAGATGTTGATGTACGGACGGGCTTCTTCGGATTCGGCGTCATCCTGGTAAATGGCGTCGGTGGCCTTCAAACCAGCGTCGGCGACATAATCATTGTTGATGACGCCTGCCGCGACCTGCGGGTCCTTCAGGGAGTTGGCGACCTGTTCGGCCTTCAGCGGGGTGACCTTGACCTTGGACTTGGATTCGTCGATGTCCTGCGGAGTGGAGAACGGCGTCCAATCGCCCTTCATCGTCACCAAGCCTGCAGCCTTGAGCACGCCGATGGCACGGGCCTGGTTGGTCTCGTCGTTCGGAATTGGGATGGTGCTGCCTTCAGGAATCTCGTCGACGCTCTTGTACTTGGTGGAATACACACCGAGCGGGTAGATTGCCACGCCGCCGATCGGCTGCAGATCCTTGTTGTTCTGCACATTGTAGTTGGCCAGATACAGTAGGTGCTGGAACTCGTTGAGGTCAAGCTCACCGGAGTCGACGGCCGGATTCTCGGAAGTGTAATCCTGGAAATCAACGATATCGACGTACAGGTTCTGCTTTTCGGCCTGCTTCTTGAATTCCACCCACTGCGGATCGGTGGCGCCCACCACACCGATCTTCACCGGGTTGGCCTCGGTTCCCTTTTCTGCGGTCTTGTCGGGTCCGTTGAACGCACGAACTCCAAAGAACGCTCCGACCGCGACCAGTGCGACCACCACGACGGCGATGATGATGTTACGTACCGTGTGATTGACGCGGACCGGTTCTTCCGGCAATCCTGCCGGCTGCTGATTTGCTTCTGCCATGATGAATCCTCTCTCTTCTTCTTCCTCATTGCTTTGCATGGTTTCCAACGTGTCTGTGATGGACTGCATGCCATCGCGTCGTGTCCAACCATACGCGACGCTTCCGCTGCGAGACGCCGAAACCTAAAAATTGCCTTATCGGAGTTCGTTATAGCGGGCGTTCAATCGCAATGATTCCAGCATTTTCATCAATCCTCCGGAATGCATGGAATCATGCACAATAGTGGCATGCACAGGTGTGTCGGCAATCATGTCCGCTCCCTACACTGAGACAAGCGAGCAATTACGAAATTGCATATTCGGAAGGTGTTTTCCATGACCACAATCGACATTAAAGCGGCGTTTTTCGATATCGACGGAACGTTGACGAGCTTCACCACGCACGTCGTACCGCAATCCACCATTGACGCATTGCGCGCGCTACAATCCAATGGCGTCAAGATTTTCATCTGCACCGGTCGCCCTCCTGCGCAGATGAATGTCGTGTTGGATACCATTCCCGTCGATTTCGATGGCATTGTCGGGTTCAATGGCCAATACTGCATTGACGACAGCGGATTTTTGGAAAAGCATACGCTTGACGCAACCGATGTGGCCACGATCGTGCGTTGGCTGGATGAGCATGAAGACATCGTCGCCTGCATCGGCGAAGAGGATTACGTGTATTTCAACCACAGCAACGATCAGATGCGCCGCACGTGGGCAAGCCTGGGTAAGACCGCGCCGGACGTATTCTTTGACGATCCTCGAGTGCGCACGGCGAAACATGAGACGTTCCAGATGAGCCCATACATCAGTCGTGACCAGGAAGCCGAGCTGTTGTCGCTGCTGACGAACACGCGTGGCGTGCGATGGCATCCGGATTTCGTTGATCTGATTCCCGCTGACGGCGGCAAGGATCGTGGCATCCAACGTTTTCTCGACCATTATGGCTGGTCGAAGGAGCAGGCGATTTCGTTCGGCGATGGCGGCAATGACGTGGATATGCTGCGCTTTACCGGCATCGGCGTGGCGATGGGCAACGCCACCGAAGAGCCGAAGGCGGTGGCCGATTACATTACCGATGACGTCGATCATAATGGTATTTGGAATGCTCTCAAGCATTTCGACATCATCTGACGATCTACCGTTGACCGTATTTCATTTCACTGCAGCAAGTAGATGCATGCGGCATCACAAGTTTCCCATCGCTCTGTCTCTGCAATAAAGCAATCGACCAACACTTCCGGCTCATCGGAAGACGGCATTTCGGGCTGCGCGCAATGCGCACATCCGCAAAGTCATGCAAATACTAGTTAACGCAATACTATTTGGTGGATTTTGTTCCCGATGTTTTTCGTATAGCACCCTAGGTCAACCCTTTTTGGTATTTTTTCATTGGATATGCCATACGATGGGATATCTTTTCGGAGTATACGAGATTAGGGAAAATATGGTCAACCACCATAAAATGATTAATGCTGCAATCGCAACGCTTGCGACTTGCGCCATGTTGCTGCCGGTAGTAGGCAGCGCCAATGCTAATGAATCCTCAAATACCGCCGTACTTGGTGCCGGCTATACGGCCACCAAGATTTCGCACCCCAATGCAGGGCTGGGCGAAGACGACGGTATCGTAAACGTTTTGAACGGTGAATCCATTGATGATCTCACGCAGGGTTTGCCCGAGCGTGGTCAGAACTATTCATGGGCTTCGGCCGGCTACGGCGACTGGATGTATGTGGGCACCTGCTATTCCGCAATGGGTTCCACGCTGAAATACATGGCTAACACCATGGGCGCCAAGTATGCCAGCATCAAGGCCGCTTTGGATGTTGCGTTCAACGGCGAGCTGTTCCTCGACAATGGCGAGAACCACAGCTTGCTGCTCAAGATCAACGTCAAGACCGGTGAAGTGAAGATCATCGTCAATGCGATTGGCGGAGAGCATGCGGTCAACGGCTATCGTGCAGCCGTTGAATTCCATGACAAGCTGTACTTTGCTGCCGCCGCAAAGGGTCAGCCGTACCTGCTGGAAGTTGATCCGAACAGTGGTGATGCCACTGAAATCGTGTATCGTTCCGCTGCCCTGACCACTGGTCTGAAGAAGGGCTACACTGCTGGTATCCGTGGTTTGACCGTGGTCAACAATCAGCTTATCGCCAGCATGATCACCGATAACGGTGCCACTATTGTGGCTTCTTCCAACCCGTCAGCAGGCCAGGATTCTTTCGCCACTATCGCTACCCAGACCGAGGGCCTGTACAACTATCCGGCATGCGCTGTAACTGATGGAGTGTTCGGTGGATGTGTGTGGGATATGGTCGGCTTCAAGGGCAATCTCTATGTCACTATGGTGACTGGAACCGCGAAGAACAACAAGCAATCCTTCGCACTCGTGCGCGGCACGCAAGATAAGGAAACCGGCAAGTGGACCTTCAAGCCGCTGGTCGGCGATCCGGCAGACGGCGCCAAGTACGAGTGGGGTTTCGGAGCGAGTCGTTCCGGCGCAGCCAACATGGTGGTATACAAGGGCCACCTGTACATCGGCGGCTACAACGATCCGATGAACGCTTTGGAGAAGGCCATGCAGATGGATTTCTCCGACCTGTACAAGGATCTGGAGAGCCCGGTCAACCTGTGGCGTATGGACGTTGACGAAGACGGCAACGAAAACTTCGAAATGCTCGCCGGCGAAGCCAACAACAAGTACTTCGGCGATTCCAAAGGCACCATCGATGGCAATACCATGCTGTCCGGCTTGGGCGACAGCGACGAGCAGAGCCGTCACCTGAACCAGTATGTGTGGCGTATGCAGTCCTACAACGGCAAGCTGTACGTCGGCACCTTCGACATCAGTGATCTTGCATACCCGGCAACCCAGTTCGCCAACGGCGACATTCTGAAGCGTACTCCGGAAGAGTGGAAGAAGCAGATCGAATACATCAAGATCTTCTTCGACTCTCTGAAGAAGAATGACCAGAACGGCACTTCCGGTACTATCGGCACGGACTCTCAGGAAGCCTCCAAGCCTTCCGAGTCCGAATCTCAGGAAACCACCAAGCCGAGCGATGATGACATCATGCCGTTGAACGAAGGCGAAGCATCTGAGAGCGATCAAGCTGCACAGGCAGTTGAAGAAGCCGGCAAGACCGACGAAGTGGCCGCTGACGTGGCTACCATGCAGCAGCTGCTGGAGGACATGGGCGCTGATCTCAACTCCAAGCAGACCGACGTGGTCTCCCCTGACGGTGTCGCTCCGCAGGCCGCTGAAACCTACACGCTCGACGATCGTTACCAGTTCCTCGCATCCCTGCAGCGGCTGCTCGACCTGTACAACAAGAACAAGCAGTATCTGCCGGAATTCATTACCAACGAGCTCGACAAGTGGCTTACCGAAGAGAATCTGGAGAACTTCATCGACTTCGTGGGCGTGCTCAGCTACCTGCATTACTCCAACGATGAGACTCGTGGCTTTGACCTGATCGTCTCCTCCGATGGCACGAACTTCCAGACCATCAGCCGTAACGGTTTCGGAGATAACAACAACCACGGTCTACGCGTGTTCGCCGTCACCGATTCCGGTCTGGCAATTGGCACCGCAAACCCGTACCATGGCACTCAGGTGTGGCTGCTGAATGATGGTGAAATCAAGAATGCTGAGCTGACGAATGGCGATGCATTCGACTACGACAAGTATGATAGCGATAAGAAGAGCGCCAACGCCAACGGTCTGACCGTTGGCATCAACCCCAATGGCAATACCGTGGAAGACGTACAGTACGACTACCAGTCACTGACCGCCGGCACGGATTACACCGTGGCCGATGACGGTTCCATCGTGTTGAGCAGCGCATTCCTCAATGGTCGCGAAACCGGCAGCACCGGTTCTGTGGTGGTGTTCTACAACCAGGGTGCACGCGTGCGTTTCACTGTGGCCATCAAGGACAGCACGCCGAACGCACCGAAGAAGGATGATGACAAGCAGAATACGAAGCCTGCCGCACACAAGAAGGCAAACACTGCCAACACCGGTTCCAACGTAATCGGCGTTGTTGTGGTGGTCGCTGTTCTGGTTGTCGCAGCAGGGGCATTGTTCGTGTTCAAGCGCAAGCGTTCCTGAATTGCCAGAGCCTGTTCTTAGGACTCATTCCTAAGTTCGTCCGCATATAACAATCCCGTATGATCCGGTTCGCCGGAATCATGCGGGATTTTTTATTTTGCAGGAATCGCCCATCTCACGTCATGTCAAACTGCCATCACAAGCTGATTTCAATGTGCGATATGCAACCATGTGGAAGTTCCGATACGGGACCCATTGAAAATGGCACGCAATCCTACAAATAACAGATTCACCGCAAGCCACAGCAATGCCATACGCAGCGCGGAAGACGCCTGCATCGCATCGCATATCCAACCAATCGCAGCAAGACAGGGTACATATATTGCAGCTGTCGCCGTACACGTCAATGCAAGATAACGGTAATCCCCTGCCCCAATCAGAATGCCATCAACAGCCCACATCCAACCAGCCAACGGCAATGTCACGCCAACAACCACCATACCGACAGTGAGCAAATGCTGGATCTCAATCGACTGAGAAAACAGCGGGGACGCACACCATCCGGCAATCATCAAACCAATACCGATTACCGTTCCTCCGCATAATCCTGCCCTGCCAGCGATTCTCGTCAAACGCATGGCTTCATCCTCTTGACGGGCACCAATCTGCGCGGCAACCAACGTCTGACCGGCAATACCAATGGCATCAAGCATGTTCAACACGAAATTCCAACTGGAATTCACCACCTGATACGCAGCCAACACTTCCACGCCCATATGCGTAGCCAGCACCACATTCGCCACCAGGCATGCGCGCAACGCAAGCGTGCGCAAGAACAACACCGCACCATCGCCAGCACTGTTCAACACTCCTGACAAACGCGGCCGTAAACGGGCACCTTCCGCACGAGTCCACAACACAGCAGGAACAATCAGCACTACCGCCATAAACCATTGCGAAATCAGGGTGGCCACTCCGGAACCAAACACACCCCAACCGAATCCGAGAATAAACAGCAGATCCAGCAACGTATTGAGTATCGCACCCAGCGTAGCAGCTACCAACGTGATGCGAACCTTCTGCAGTCCGCGGAAAATACCGTTGGCCGCATACACCAGCAACATGCCGGGAATACCGAACACCACGGCACGCACGTAGTCAACCGCGTTATGCAGCACACTCCCTTGGGCTCCCATGGCCATGCACAACGGGCGTGCAATAACGAACAGCGCCACAGACACCACCACGCCAATGATTCCAGCCAGCCACAGACCATCAACGCCTGCTTCCAAGCCTTCTCTCCGCTTGCCGGCGCCCAAAAGACGCCCCACCTGCGATGTGGTGCTATACGCAAGGAACACACATAGCCCCACTACAGTGAGCACAATGGTTGACCCGACCGACAGACCGGCGAGCGCCTGCCCGCCAATATGTCCGACGATGGCGGTGTCGATGAGCACGAATGCTGGTTCGGCGATAAGTTGCCCGAACGTTGGTATGGCCAGTGTGAGAATGGTGCTGATGGTGGTGCATGATGCGTTGTTTGCGGTATCTGTTTCGTGAGTGTTCTGCGAAGTTGATGTGGTCATAATCGTAAGCGTCTGGTGTGTGGGGAACTGCATGTGCAGTGTAAGGTCACGTGTTTCATCATCGCCGTTGATTGCTCAGATTTTGGCTATGTCTGTTTTGCGCTATTTGAGAATGTCGTTGAAGGTTTTCGCTGATTGTCTGCATAAAGGTAGAGGGGCATATAATTCCCGAACCGCTCGTGACGCATAGTCCAAGCTCCTGCGAGACCCATTCGACCCCATCCAAACCCTAGTGGATTCCCGAATCCGCCTTCGCAGTAATACTTCATGTGACCGTCGAACTTAGCCCCGAACGCGTCAATGGGCTACCGCCTGGTCTCAAGCCCATGAGACACTTGGGACCATGACTACAGTTATCATGCGCACCACTGAAGGCGACATCAAGATCAACCTGTTCGACGACAAGACCCCGGAAACCGTGGCCAACTTCCTCGGCCTCGCCACTGGCGAGAAGGAATGGGCCGACCCATTCACCGGCCAGCCGAGCCACAAGCCGTTCTACGATGGTCTGACCTTCCACCGCATCATCAAGGATTTCATGATCCAGGGCGGCTGCCCGCTGGGCACCGGCACTGGCGGCCCGGGCTACAACTTCGATGATGAAATCGTTCCAGGACTGACCTTCGATCGCCCATACCTGCTGGCCATGGCAAACGCCGGCCTGCGCCGCGGCATGGACGGCAAGATCCACGGCACCAACGGCTCCCAGTTCTTCATCACCACCGTGCCAACCGAATGGCTCAACGGCCATCACACCATTTTCGGCGAAGTCGCGGATGACGAGTCCAAGGCCGTCGTCGACAAGCTCGACTCCGTGGCAACTGACCGTTCCGATGCTCCGCTCGAGCCGGTCGGCATCACTTCCATCGAAGTGCTGAAGTAAGTTTCGCATCAACAAGACTTACGGCAAAACAATGAAAAGCCCCTCGCGTGAGGGGCTTTTCATTATCTCCGAGAGAATCTACAGCAGTTCAGATGAGTCTCACGACCGCACTGATCGTGTCATATTTTGCGTAAACGAGGTTCGGCGGAGTCCTTGGCACCGGTGATACGATACACATCGAACACGCCTTCAATCTTGCGCACTGCGGCAAGCAAAGTATTCAAATGCTGGGGGTCGGCCATTTCGAAGCTGAATTGGCTAGTGGCCACACGATCGGTTCCCGTGGAAATGGAGCCGGAAATAATGTTCACTCCATGGTCGGAAAGCACGCGCGTCACGTCGCTCAGCAGATGCGGGCGATCGAGCGCCTCCACCTGAATCTTGACCATGAACACGCCCTTGGTACTCGTCCACTGCACGTCAACCACACGTTCCGGCTGACGCTTCTGCAAGTCCAGCATGTTCTGGCAATCCACACGATGCACGGACACGCCCTGATTGCGGGTGATGAAGCCGATGATGTTGTCTCCCGGCACCGGCATGCAACATCGGGCGAGCTTGACCCAAATGTCTCCCACGCCCTTGACGGAAATGCCCAGCGAGCTGGTGGTCTTCTTGGTGCGTTCCACCTGCTTGAACGGCAGAGCCTCCTGCTCAACCTCCTCATTCACCTCGTCGCTGCCCGCATCACGGACCAGATGCGAGATGACATTCTGCGTGGAAATCTGCCCTTCGCCAATCGCCACGAACACGGCTTCGGCATTGGCAAGATTCAGCTCATCAGCAACACCGACCAACGCCTCGGGAGTCAGCAGAGTCGCAATCGGAAGATTGCGCTTGCGCATGGCTCGTGTCAGCTCGTCACGACCTTCTTCGATGGCCTCGGTACGACGCTCCTTGCTGAACCATTGGCGAATTTTGTTGCGTGCCTTCGGGCTCTTGGTAAAGCTCAACCAGTCACGAGACGGACCAGCCGATTCGGACTTCGACGTAAGCACCTCGACGGTGTCGCCGTTTTCAAGCTTGGTGTCGAGCGGTACCAGACGTCCGTTCACGCGGGCGCCCATGGTACGGTGGCCGACTTCGGTATGCACCGCGTAAGCGAAATCGATCGGTGTCGCCTCGGCAGGCAACGATACGATCTTACCTTTTGGAGTGAACACGTAGACTTCGGCAGCACCCAGATCTTCCTTCAGGGAGCCAAGGAATTCATTGGAATCCGGGGTCTCACTCGTCCAGTCGGCGAGCTGCTGAATCCACTTGAAATTGTCAGCCTCGCTCAGCTCCTGGTTCTCGCCACGTTTACGATCGGACTTATCGGGCGAGCTCAGCGCACGGCCAGCTTGACCGTTCTCCTTGTACTTCCAATGCGCGGCGATACCGAATTCCGCACGGCGATGCATGTCCCACGTACGAATTTGAATCTCGACAGGCTTGCCGCCAGGGCCCACCACCGTGGTATGCAGGCTCTGGTACATGTTGAGCTTTGGCATGGCGATGTAATCCTTGAAACGGCCCGGAACGGGGTTCCAACGCGCATGCACCGCACCCAACGCGGCATAGCAATCCTGAATCGTGTCGACGATGATGCGCACACCCACCAAATCGTAGATATTCGCAAAATCATGACCACGTACGATCATCTTCTGATAAATCGAGAAATAGTCCTTCGGACGTCCCGTTACGTACGCCGTAATGTTCTGTTCGTCAAGATCTTCGTTGATCTCCGCGAGAATCTGCTTCAAATACACGTCTCGCTGGCCTGCGCGACGGGCCACCAGCACCACGATCTCGTTGTAGATCTTCGGATAGAGCACTTTGAAGCTGAGCTCTTCCAATTCGGTTTTGATCGCGTTCATGCCGAGACGATTGGCAAGTGGCGCGTACACGTCAAGCGTTTCATGCGCTTTCTTCTGCGCGCTCGGAGTTTTGACGTAACGCCAGGTACGCGCGTTGTGCACACGGTCGGCGAGTTTGACGACCAGCACACGCACGTCGCGGCTCATCGCGACCACCATCTTGCGAATGGTTTCGGCTTGCGCGGAATCGCCGTATTCCATCTTGGAAAGCTTGGTGACGCCATCGACCAAACCGGTCACGGTATCGCCGAACTCGGCGCGGCACTCATCGAGCGTATAGTCGGTGTCCTCAACCGTGTCGTGCAACAGGCCGGCGGCCACAACCAACGGTCCCATGCCGAGATCGGCAAGAATCTGCGCCACGGCCAACGGGTGGATGATGTACGGCTCGCCCGATTTGCGCCGTTGCGAAGAATGCTGCTTGACCGCACGCTCATAAGCGCGCTCAAGAATGCTTATGTCCTCATCGGGATGATGGTATTCGCACATCTTCAGGATCGGCTCAAGCGGATCAAGCGGATTCGTGCTGATCTCGCAGCCCAACATTCGGGCAGAATGAACCTCACGCTCAACGTCACCCATCGTCCACCTCCTCGCTCGCAATGCTCCCTATACTACCCGCGCCTCACCGTGCATCCGAGGCATCCGACCGCGTGTTGCACGGCCAAATACCCCCGAAACCATTGAGACGTCAGCGTTTGCCGATTCCTCTGCGACTAAGCCAGTGCGTTCAGCTCAGGAAGCCACGCCTGTGGAACCAAACCCACGCTCAGCGCGATCCGACCCAGGCAGCGTTTCCGCCTCGATGAACTTCGCTTCGACGTAACGCTGAATAACCAGCTGCGCGATACGGTCTCCCGGATGGAACGTCACGGTGTGTTCCGGATCAAGATTGATCAGCGGCACCTTGATCTCACCACGGTACCCCGCGTCGATGGTTCCCGGCGCATTGAGCACAGTCACACCCTGCTTGACGGCAAGACCGGACCGTGGATGCACCAGAGCCACGTAACCCGCTGGAAGGGCGATCGCCACTCCTGTAGGCACCAGTGCCCGCTGGAACGGCTTCAGCGTGACTTCCTCCGTAGTGCGCAGATCAGCGCCAGCGTCACCGGCATGGGCATAATACAATTCCGCCGGATGGTCAGGATCCAGCGACTTTACCAGAACCTCGACGTTTTCCGGTTCGTTATATGCTTCGTCGAACGCCATCAGGCAGCGCACTCCTGACACACCGGCTGACCGTCGTCAGTGGTGTAGGCAAGCTGGCTACGGTGCTTCACCAGGAAGCATTCGGAGCAGATGAACTCGTCACCCTGCATAGGAATGACGGTCACCGAGGCGTCCTCATTGCTGAGGTCCGCACCGGGCAGCTCGTAATCTTCGGCGATGGCGTTCTCGTCATCGTCCATATCGTTGGAAGTGTTCTGGGAGCTCTTGCCCAAAGCCTGGAGCGACTCCTCGTCCTCGTCTTTGTTGCGCGGGGAATCATAATCCTGTGCCATCGAGATTCCTTTCGTCATCTATGGTGCTTATGCGCCATAGGATACATGACTTTTACCCCGCATAGGATACACGAATCGAAATACTCGTAAAATCCGACACGTGGGGCACAATGGAATAAACAGAAATTCTTGAAGGAAAGTGGTGTGTTGTGCCTGGGAATTCACTCGAGGAAGCGCGGTTCGATCATGTCAGCGACACCGGTGAACTCGTCTTTGTTTCAGGTGCCGGAAAGTTCGCTGTAAAGATCGACGAAGCGCTTGAAAGAGCCATTTTGGAGGCCAAGCAGATTCGTTCCGAAGTACAGGAGGAACAGAAGACACGCATCCCACCCACCCTGCCGATTTCACAAATTCAATCGTTGATTCGCGCTGGCGCCGATCCCGCGCGTGTCGCGGAAAGATATTCGTTAAGCGAAGCGCTTGTTCGGCGTTTCTCGGCTTCGGTCGAAACGGAAAAGCAATATGCGATCGAGCAGTTTCTCGCCGTTCCAGCGCCGAAGGAAAGCCGCGTACGCACGCTTTCCGAACTGATCGAACGCACTTTTGCGGCAGCGCGGGTGCGCTTGGAAGATGTGACTTGGAAGGCCACCAGACTTGGCTTGGAGCCTTGGAAAATCAGCGCTCAGTTCGTCTCCTCCGGTCACAATGTCTGCGCGGAATGGTCGTGGAACATGCACGACAATGCCGTAAGCTGCCTGAATTCCGCAGCACGAAAACTCATTGGAGAACAGGACACGTCGAAAGAAGGACACGCCGAGAAACACGCCGATGAAAATTTTCTCGTGTCACTGAATCTTCCCGGAAATTCCGCACGGTCGGCGCGTATCGAGCAAACGGTGTCCGCATGGAACACGCCCGAGCCGTCCATGCCTGCGGCCCGTCCCGCGGCAGCGCCTTCCGTTCCGATCGCGCCAATCGGCGGCGTGTCTAATGAATCCGACACGCCTGACACGCCGAACGCGCCAGCCATCGCATCCGACTTGCCTCTGCCGAGCCGACCGGAGAACCCTGCTGCAGGAGCCAATACAGCCAGCGCAACAAACACCGACACACGCAATACCGTTCCATCCACGCCGGAGCCTGCTTCGAACATGGCGAACGAGAACCAGACACTTGACCCGCATAGCCAGAACACCACCAAATCGAAGCGGCGTGCCGGACGTTCCGCCGTGCCAAGCTGGGACGAAATCCTGTTTGGCGACTGAAGTTAGGCCACGTCGATCAAGCAGGGAATGTCGGATTCGAGCATGGTGAGCGACCCGTGCACGCTTGGCAGGTGCATCGCCTTTTCTGCTTGCGTACGTGAGTCCACAATAGTGACGACTTTGGCGGCCGATACGATCACATCGCCGATCATCGGTTCGACGCGAGCTTCCACCGGCCCATACACGCCTTCATCCATTGCCTGCGAGCGCGTGCGCACCTGCGCACGGTCCTCCAGCACGCTGCGCCATCGTGTGGCGATGTCTTCTGGATTCTCGCCTTGTTCCGCGTAGAGCATGACGCAACGCGGTTCACCGCCGACATGGGCGACGCCCTGCATGAGCCGCTGATCCTGTGCAATGTCAATCACAGATTCGGGATCAGTGGTGATCATACCGTGGTCCGCCACAATCACAATCAATGTGCCTTTGGGCACGCTGCGGCGGAGAAGGCCGAGCTGAGCGTCAACACGCTCGTACGTGCCAATCCATTTGTCGGAATCCCAACCGTAATTGTGCCCGACCTTATCGGTATCACGCAGATACAGGTACGTCAGTCCGGGCGTTTTTGCCGCTTGCGCCGCGGCTGCAATCCGTTTTCGCGGATCATCGTTGGAAATGTAGTCGCTGCCCCGTAACGCCGCCTGCGTCAACGCGGAAAAGGCGAATTTCGGCAGTCCAGAACTGGTCACTCGAACATCCTGCGCGCTCAGCCGTTCGAAAATGGTCGGTTGTTGCTGCAATTCAAGCGGAGGAATTGCGTTTTTGAAGGAAATCAGCTGGCATATTTCATCGGTTTTCGGATTGAGCTGCGTGTAACCGGTCATACCGGTCATACCGGGGCATGTTCCCGTACCGAAGGTAGACATGGCTGCGACGGTGGTGCTTGGCATGCATGTTGCGATGGGACGTTGATTGGCGGTGTCGTTCATCAGCGCACGCAAGTAGGGGGCATGTCCCAGCCTCATGTTGAGATTCCAGTAGCCGAGACCGTCCACGAGCGCCACAACCACGGAAGTCGCATCGGGAATGCCGAGCGCTCCCTGCAAACGCTTCGGATCAGGATGGACTGCCGTTGGCATGGGGTATCCGATGGCGTTGGAAACAGCAGGAAGTACCGATGACAGGTGCAACGCTCCCCCACGGGTTCCTTCAGATGACACGTCATCGCCGTAGCATGCCGGTTCGGTCATGGTGAGCAGCTCTTCGACGCTTGGCACTTCAACACTCATAATTCCCATTCAAGCACCGCGGCGGTACCGGCTGGTAGCATTGCTAGGTTGATTACCATTACTTTTCCGTGAGGAGATTCACCGCATGGTGTCGCACCGCAAACCGGCAAAACCAGCCTTTGACCCGCGTACGGTCAAAGAGAACATCGTCGAAACACCGTTGAATGAGGAGATGAGCAAGTCGTTCCTCGAATACGCGTATTCGGTGATCTATGCCCGCGCGTTGCCCGATGCCAGAGATGGTCTGAAGCCGGTGCAACGCCGCATCATCTATCAGATGGGCCAGATGAATCTCAATCCTGATCGTCCGTATATGAAATCGGCCCGTGTGGTCGGCGAGGTTATGGGCAAGTTGCACCCGCATGGCGACTCCGCCATCTATGAGGCGATGGTTCGTCTTGCGCAGCCGTTTGCGATGCGATTGCCGTTGGTGGATGGCCATGGTAACTTCGGTTCCCTTGACGACGGTCCTGCGGCCTCCCGTTACACTGAGGCGCGTATGGCCCAGGCAGCGCTTGGTATGAATGCCAATATCGGTGAGAATACCGTTGATTTCACGCCGAATTACGATAACAAGCTGCAGGAGCCGACTGTTTTGCCCGCTGCGATTCCGAATCTGCTGGTCAATGGCGGTTCCGGTATTGCCGTCGGCATGGCCACGAATATGGCGACGCATAATCTGGGCGAGGTGGTTGCCGCGGCCAAGCATCTGATGCATCATCCTGATGCCACGTTGGAAGAGCTTATGCGCTATGTTCCAGGTCCGGACTGGCCAAGTGGCGGCGTGATCGTTGGGCGTAACGGCATTCGTGAGGCGTATGAGACCGGACGTGGCGCGTTGACCACGCGTTCAGTGACGCATATCGAAAATGTGACGGCCCGTAAGAAAGCCATCGTCGTGACGGAACTGCCGTTCATGGTGGGGCCCGAACGAGTGCTGGAACGTATTTCCGAGGGTGTGAAGAATCGCAAGCTGGAAGGTATTTCCGGGGTGATCGACTTGACGGATCGTCATAACGGCACTCGTCTTGTCATTGAAATCAAAACCGGTTTCGATCCGAACGCCGTGCTTGCGCAACTGCTCAAGCACACGCCGTTGCAAGACAATTTCACTATCAACAATGTGGCGTTGGTCAACGGCCGCCCGCACACCATGGGTTTGAAGGAAATGCTTCAGGTGTGGGTGGACCATCGTCGTGTGGTGATTCGCCGTCGTAGCGAATTCCGTAAGAAGAAGGCGTTGGAGCGTCTGCATTTGGTCGAAGGCCTTCTGCTTGCGATGGTCGACATTGACGAAGTGATTCAGGTGATTCGTTCGTCTGACGATGCTGATGCCGCGAAGACGAAGCTGATTGCCGTATTCGATTTGGATGAGATTCAGGCACAGTACATTCTTGACTTGCGTCTGCGTCGTCTGACGAAAATGAGCCGCATCGAGCTTGAGTCGGAACGTGACGATTTGAAGCAACGTATCGAAGAGTTGGATCGTATTCTCGCTTCCGCCGAAGCGCTCGACAATGTGGTGATCTCCGAAATGGATGAGGCCGTCGCCACGTATGGCACGCCTCGTCGAACCGTATTGCTGGATGAGGATGCCGATGGTAAGCTTGTGCCTGTTGTGGCGCATGGTGATGATGGCGTGTCCGCTTCGGCTATGGCCGCAGCCCGTGCCGCCGCAACGGTCTCTTCCGCAGCAGCTGATGTTGCCGCAGCCGCTAAGGCAGCGACGAAGGCCGGTGAAGACAATGCGGCCGCTGTGGCATTGCAGATTGACGACGAACCATGTGCGGTGATGCTGTCGGCCACGGGTTTGATCGCGCGAACCTCCGAAGATGCGTTGGAACGTTGGGAGAATCGTTCTTCTGCCGACAAACGTGTGAAGGACGATCAGATTATTTCGATTTTCCCTACCACCACACGTTCCTCATATGGTTTGATCACATCTGCCGGCCGTCTGATTGTGGCGCATGTCGTGGAGTTGCCGGTTGTGTCTGCGGATGGTCCGCTCCATGTGACTGGCGGCGTCCATGCCGAAGAGTTGATCGGTATGACGGAAAATACCGATCCGATTCGCGGCGAACGCGTGATTGCTGCGATTGCCATGCCAACTGCCGATGATTCCGGTGATCATGCCGCAGAACCTGCTCCTCTTGCATTGGGCACGCGTAATGGCGTGATCAAGCGTTGGAATCGTGAGTCGCCCACCACGATGGATTCATGGAGCATCATCGATTTGAAGGATGACGATGAAGTGCTGGCTGCCGCTGAAGCGCGCGATGAGGATCGACTGGTGTTTGTTTCTACCGACTCGTCTTTGCTGACGTTTGATGCGAAGAACGTACGCCCTCAGGGCCGTACCGCGGGCGGCATGGCAGGTATCCGCTTGGCTGAAAGCTGCTCGGTTGCCGCGTTTGCGGTGATTCCCGCCAACAAGGTGGCTTGGAATTACGAGGAGGGAGACAATGGCCTGTTCTCCGCGTCTGGAGCCGTGGTGTTGACGGTTGCCGGCGATTCCGAAGCACTGCCGGGCACGGAGAATGGTTCAGCGAAGGTAACCCCGTTGGAGATGTACCCGACAAAGGGTCGCGGTACCGGTGGCGTGCGTTCGCAGCGTTTCCTTAAGGGGCAGGATACGTTGATCCTCGCCTTCGTGGGCACATATCCGGTACATGCTTCCACGGAGGGCGGTGCCGGCGTGGAATTGCCGAAGCCGGATATGCGTCGTGACGGTTCTGGTACGGAACTTTCCGCGCCAATCGCCATCGTCGGCTGACCCATTGCAATGTGACGTGCCCGCGTTTTACGAAGTTTGGAATCGTTTAGGATTCCGTTCGTAGGACGCGGGCATTGTTGTTCCTGCGTTTTCGTCCGCGCTGTCACTATGCATTAGCGATGATGATCTTTTTCAACAGTAAAGTTTCATGCCTTGCGGACTATCGACGAAACCTGCGGCGTAAAGGATTTGCCGGTATTCATTGCGTGCTTTCAATGATGTTCCGTTCATTTCGCTGAAGCTGATGCTGCCGCTGGGTTGGCGCTGCAATACGTAGGCAAGTTCGGCGCATGACGGTCTTAATATTGTTTCGTCTGCGGTGAAGCTGACAATTTTATGGCTTTTTGGCACGGAGAACAGTACCGGTTCGCCTTGTTTGAGCACAATGATGGACCCGGATCTGCGTGCTGGTTTGAGGTAATCCTGTTCTGGCCAGGCGATTGCGGAACCAGTGAGATTGGCGGGATCGATCACGTCGAGCGCAACGCAGGATTGACTGTGCCATTGCGTGTCGCTGCGCAGCGCGTCGACGGTGTCTCGTTCCGCGAATTGTACCGCGCCAAAACCTTTCACGAACATGCCTCGGACCAGTGTGCCATGTTCTTCCATTCGTTTGAGTACCGGATAGAGCGCTGAAAATCCTCCGGCAATCCGTTCCTTGTCAACCAAAGGAGCGGCAATCACGCCGTATCGGTCCAGTAATGAGTCGATGAGCGCCAGCTCACGCTCCTCTACACTTGCCGTATGCGCCATGCCAATGCCGGTATCGCTGTTTTCGAGCATGCCCGGCTCGATAACACCGTCTAGTGGTTTGTTTGGCATAACGGTTCGCCCGTCGCCACAAGATACTGCGGACCATAATCCACTCAGCGCCAATGGTGTTGGAGGACGCATGGTGACGCGTCTACGCGCGGCACGACGGGGTGCGCGAACGGTTTTGCCTCCGTGCAGAAGCGCTCGTACTGGTGCGAACGAACTGTTCGTCATTTTCCCCTGCCATACCAGTGACCATAAGGCTTCTTCGAACTGCCGCTCGCCCCATGCCGGAAAGATGATTTCGCCCGTTTCGGGGTTCACCTGCGCTTCGGCATGCTCAAGCCAGATGGTTTTTGTCACGGCTGAAAGCAGTTGAATAGGAAATGCTCCGCCACCGCTTAACGCCGTTAACACGGCATCCGGCATGGTCAACGTTTCATTATCGTTCAGCTTATCCACCGCCGATTCAGGCTGGTTGAGCAGCAAGGAACCTGCTGGATAGAAGGCGATCTCACCAGCTTCTTTGGCGTTGGATCCACTTGCTTTCGAACCGACCCACACCACATCCGACGATGAGATGAGTTCGTCGAGCATACTAGGCTGATAGTCACGCACACGTGCCGGGAATACCATGGACTCCCATACCGAAGCGTTCAGGAACACGCCTTCCAACTGCTCGATGACACGCATCAGACCATCAACGCCTTCGTAGCGTTCACCTCCAACAGGGCCAACGCCCTGACGATTAAGCAGAAACGCCTGATAGACGCTCGGATCGACCGGTTTGACGGCCTTTCTGGCCTTGGCAAGAGACAATGCTCGAATACGCCGGAAAACATCCTTGTGGAGCCATTGCTGAATATCGTTCTTTTCGGAAGTCTCACCTGAATCAGTGAATCTTCCCTTGATGAGTTCTCCTCGGGCATCCAGTTCATCAAGCGCATGCACCGCCTGAGCCGCGTCAATGCCCAGTTCGGCAATCATCTTGTCAGCGGTGAATGGTCCATGCGTTTTGGCGTATCTTGTTACGCGCCCGCTGATATCTTCTTCGGCGAGATCATTCCAGAATGTTCGCCCAGCAAGCTCGCCCTCCACTTGTGTAATAGCTTCGGCGTCCAACAACGATGCCATATCCGTGCTTCCTAGAAGCCGTTCGAGCACTTCCAGATCCATGGACAGCAACTGCGTGCTTCGTTCGGCTTGGGGCACGTCATACTGGTACATCACCGATCCGACGAAGCCGAACAGCATGTTCTGCGCAAACGGAGAAGGTGTTTCAGTAGTTGCCTCCGATAAAAGTATTGTTCCCGCATGCAGGCCTGTCATAATCGTGCGTAATGCCGGCAAATCATATACGTCCTGCAGGCATTCGCGCGCAGTTTCCAACAAGAGGGGGAAGTTCTTGCAAGTACGAGCCGCATTCAACAGTTGCGCGGCCTTCAACCGCTGCTGCCAGAGAGGCACACGCTTACCGGGACGTGTGCGCGGCAGAAACAGTGATCTGGCCGCACATTCGCGGAATCGAGCCATGTAAAGCACGCTTTCGCCAACTTGCGTCTCAACAGTGCGTTGCAATTCGTCCACGTCGAATAGCAACAGCTCACGTGTAGGCAAATCGCCGTAACCGTCCGGCAATCGTAAAACAATGCCATCGTCGACCGCGTACACTTGACCGTCGAAACCAAACCGCTGTTTGATTCGAGTGGTGATGGCTAACGCCCAAGGCTCATGCACGCGCCTACCATATGGTGAATGGATGATGATGCGCCAATCTCCGCCTTCATCCCGGCAACGCTCCACCACGAGATCACGATCCGAAGGAATCGTACCGGTCGCTTCACATTGCTCGTCAAGCAGTTTGGCAAGATTGCTTATGGCATTATGGTCGAGACCATCTCGCTCCAAACGTTGCGCGGTCTCACGGTTGAACTGTGCTTCCAATACAGTCTGAGCCGTATTCTGATCACCATTCTTTGCTGGTTCACGCCTATGCAATCCTTGGCTGAGCTCACGCGTCAAACGCCCTTGCGCCAATCCGAAACCATAATCACGCCCATCCTGATCCCCATGCCAAAATGGCAAGCGCGCGGTGCGCCCGGGAGCAGGAACCACCACTACCCTATCTCGTGTGATCTCCTGAATCTGCCAGGTGGAAGTCCCCAAAGTGATGACATCTCCCACGCGGGATTCGTATACCATTTCCTCATCAAGCTCGCCCACTCGCCGAGGACCTGGACCAGAGCCCTCTTCTGGAAGCACCACCGCGTACATGCCACGGTCGGGTATGGTGCCGCCACTGGTCACCGCCAAGCGTTGCGCTCCTGGACGTGCGGAAATCAGCTTTGCCTCTTCGTTGTATTGCAGCGGTGGACGGAATGCGGAAAAGCTCTCACTGTTGTAGGCGCCCGTCATCATGCCGATGACAGCGTCGAACATAGACCGGTCGAGATTTTGGAAAGGTGCGGAACGACGCACAAGCTCGTACCAATCGTTCGTGGAAAGATCTTCCATGGCCGCGGCTGCGACGGTCTGCTGTGCGAGCACGTCCAGAGGGTTGCGGGGCATATGCAATGGTTCTATAGCCCCTTCCCTCATGCATTCCATGCTGGTTGTTACGCCAATAATCTGTTGGCGGGTTATGGGGAAGAACAACGCGTGCGAGACTCCGCCGACATTGTGGTCGGCACGGCCCACTCGCTGCAATCCCGATGCGATCGACAATGGGGCGGCCACCTGAACCACGAGATCCACCGACCCCATATCGATGCCGAGTTCCAGGCTGGAAGTGGCCACCACGCAACGTAATTCGCCGCGTTTTAACTGTTCTTCGATCTGTTTACGTCTATCTTTTGACACGGACCCGTGATGAGCCATGGCAATCGCATCAATGTCTTCATGCGATTCAACCAGCATGGTGGTGGATCCTACCACCGAGTCATAGTGCCCGGCAAATTGCTCGCGGCCCTCCGGTGAGCCCAAGTCACGGTGCTCACTCAGATCAGTTGCCACCGTGCCCTGTTTCGACTCCGCATACATGTCGTTGAGCCGTGCGGTGAGCTTCTCCGCCAGTCCACGCGAGTTGACAAATATCAATGTGGTTCGGTGCCGCAACACCTCGTCGAGAATGGACCGTTCAATGACCGGCCATACCGAACCGCCTGTAGCGCTGGTGTCGAGCATATTGCGCAATGGTTCCACGGCTTTTAAATCCATGGCCGGAACAGCGCCGGGGTTCACCACCGTTACCGGTTGCGAACCACCGAGAAACCGTGCTACTTCCTCAACGGGATTAACGGTTGCCGAAAGCCCTATGCGTTGCACTGGATGCCCAATCAACTTATCAAGGCGTTCGAGGCTGACAGCGAGGTGCGCGCCGCGTTTTGTACCTGCGACCGCATGAATCTCGTCGACGATCACCGTCTCCACGCTCGTCAATATGCTGTTCGCCTTGGAGGTGAGCAGCAGGAATAGTGATTCCGGCGTGGTGACGAGAATATCCGGCGGATGGCTGACGATTCTTCGACGTTGTTCAGGTGTGGAGTCGCCGCTGCGCATGGCCACTTCGACATCGGGGATGGGCAGCTCCATCGCCTCATACTGCTGGGAAATTCCCTGCAATGGCAGTTCAAGGTTCTTCGCCACATCAGCGCCAAGCGCCTTCAGAGGCGAAATGTATAGCACTTTGACGCCACGCTTCGTTTTCTTGCGGGAGCCTTTCCCTGCAGCTTTTTGTTCCGCATGGCTCTTGGCTGCCGCGATTTCGCCATGAACATCCACTCCTGCGGAACGCGTCCCGCCCGCCATAAGCCGGTCAAGAGCCGAAAGGAACGCACAAAGGGTTTTACCCGACCCTGTGGGCGCCACAACGAGCACGTTCTCGCCGGAATGGATGGCCGGCCACACCTGCTGCTGGACTTCAGTGGGCCGACTGAACGCATGTTTGAACCATGCCTTGGTCGGCTCTGAAAACAGGTTCAAACATTCGTACATACGTTCGATGATCGCATTACCGCAAGACGTTATTCATCTTCGTCGGCAACCCATTCGAGCACATCTCCCGGTTGACAACATAACGTCTCGCATATGGTATCAAGCGTGGAAAACCGTATCGCCTTGGCCCGCCCGTTCTTCAACACCGAAACATTGACCGGCGTTATGCCTATAGCCTCCGCCAGCTCATTGACGCTCATCTTCCTTTTGGCGAGCATCACATCAAGGTTCACACGAATGGCCATATCAGATCACCGCTGCCAGTTCATCACGCTGTTCGATGGCCTGCATCAACAGCGAGCGCATCACCACCATCAACAGTTCGAACGCCGCGATCAGTAGAAGCGCCGCCACTCCGACCGCCAGCACGACGTATGGAAACATTTGCCCGTCAACCCCCATCGCAGCCATCAGAAAGCGTGAAGGCGACAACCAGATTTGACCGACCATCACGGCGAGCACCAGCATGCCTTCAATCCCCGCATATACGAGAATGTGATTCACCCAACGCATGGCCTTGCCGGAAAAGACATCACGTTTTTCAACCAAGGTCAGCAATCTCCACAGCGGCACCAACGCGAACTCGAAGCAAGCGACAATCAGCACTGCGGCAACCGCATACAGCCAATGCATCGAGTCAGCGTCGGCATACTTGGAAGCAACGCCAGCGGATGCCGCAATCGCACTGAACTGCAGTCCGAGGCAGCATATTGCAATTATCACAATCAGCACACGCAATACGCCAATCACCATGGAACGTTTCGCTGCGGAATTCGGCATGATATCCGTCTCCTTCAATCCAATAAACCTGAATATCGATAATAATCTATCGATATTCGATATGCAAATCTTGTGAAAGTATGTTAGTCGATATTTTTCTATCGTTTTTCGATATGTACGATGACGTCCAACATATCTCAGAAAGGAATCATTATCATGCCGGAACCAGCCAACACTTCCCCATCGCAGACTTCGCAATCCCAACAATCATCGCCATTACCAGAAGCACAAGAAACCCAAGAAACACCAAAAACACAAGGGAGCCAGCCAACACATGAACCATCCGCGCATCAGGAGGAACAACCTTTGGCGAAACCCAAAATCACGCGGGAAGAAATAGCGCAACGCCCCCTCAACAAACGCGCGGTCATCACCATTGGCGCTGCATTTCTCATCACTTTCGCATTCGACCGTCTGATCTGCAGCATACCTCCGACATGGCTTATCGGATATGAACTGCCGGTTTTCTGGATCATCTGTGCTCTTACCGTAACCGCGCTGCACTGGAAAACCGCACGAAAACAAGTTCTTGTTTGGCTTGTTTTGGGAAGCATCGTCGCCATTGGCGTGTGGAATACACTCGCTCAGTCGACCTGGTGCTATTCGAGAAATGACGAGTACGCGCTCACCACGCAATTCGTTCAACCGGCGTTGCTTATGCTGCACTGTCAGCTGGTCAACGGGCGTTACGATGTTCGCCGTCCACTTCAGGTTGCCTGGAATTGGCTTACCGGCTGGTTGCAGCAGCCGTTTATTCACATTCGCGATTTTGCGGAACCGTTTTCCGTCATATTCGCAAGATTTGCAGTCGCGTCGAAGCAACGTTCGAAAGCGCGCGAAATCGGCATTGCGCTACTGATTTCCACTCCATTACTTCTGACGATCGTACCATTGCTCATCGGAGCCGATCAAATAGTTCAATATGAAGTGCTGAACGTTTTCAGTGATTTCAACCCGATGACGATCACTCTGCACATCATGTTCATCGTGTTGCCGTGGCCTTTGCTGTTCTCACTGCTTATTGGACTCGACGATGAACCCACTTCCACGCCTCCGGAGCAACGATTCTCCCTCAGCTCGGTAACTGCGTTCGTGGTATTGGCCGTGACTTTGACTGTGTACATGCTGTTTTGCATCGTACAGATCCGGTTCCTGTTCGCAGGATTGTTCACCGATGGTTCGATCGCACTGCCAGACGGATTGACCTATAGCGAATACGCACGCGGCGGATTCTTTCAACTGCTGGCAGTCACGGCCATTAATGTGACGCTATTTGGTTTGGCGATCGCACTCGCGCCACGTACGCGCATGCTCAACGCGGCACTGGTAGCATTGCTGGCGTTAACCGCCGTCATTCTAGCTTCGGCGGCGCTTCGGTTAGGACTGTACATCAACGCATACGGTTTGACTTGGCTGCGGTACCTTTCGGCGTCATTTATCGCCCTGCTTGCGATCGCGATTCTGCTATGCCTTATTCGCCTGAAAATACGACAACTGCCATTGGCTGCAACCATGACCGCACTGCTTATCGTATGGTACGTGGCGCTCGGCTTCAGCAACCCGAACCATATATGCGAAATCTACAATGCGGCTCATGGTATCGCAATGGCAATGGCGACAACACCGTATCAGTCGATGGTCTGACCAGCGCACTTTTTACGCAGGCTCTCGTGCATGATCATCATCAGCACCAGGAAAGCCAACATGTACAGAGGGAACCACAGCACACTGATATGCTGTGCGATCAAGCCGAATACCGGCGGCATGCACATCGAGCCGACGTATGCGCATGCCATTTGCATGCCGACAATCGCCTGCGATTTGTCTTCGCCGAAATATGCCGGCGTGGAATGAATGACGCACGGGTAGATCGGTGCGCAGCCAAGACCGACAATCATCAGTCCCATAATGGTGCCGATATTGCGAGGCAGCGGCAGCAACATGATGACGATACCGGTCAGCACCAGCGCCTGCCCCAGGCGAATCATGGCCGGATCATTAAACTTCATGGTCAGAAAACCACTCGCCAAGCGACCCACGGTGATGCCGATGCAGAACAGGCTGGCCCACATAGCCGCCGTGGTCTTATCGATGCCCTTGCCAAGCGCCATGTAGCTACTAGCCCACAGCATGGCCGTCTGCTCCAATGCGCAATAGCAGAAGAACATCACCAGGATTTCTTTGGCGCCACGAATGGCGAGCACACCTCGCACACCAAGCGGTTTGCGAGTTTCATCATTGGCCGTTCCGTCGGATTCGCCGGAAACTTCGCCCGTCTTTACCTCGGAACGCTTCTTCCACAGTGGCAGACTGAAAATAAGAATGGCGGTGAGCACAACCTGCAGTATGGAGATATAACGGTAGCCCCACGACCATCCTTGGCCGGCGCCCAAGGCGAATCCCATGATGTATGGGCCAGTCAACGCGCCAATGCCCCACATGGCGTGAAGCCAGCTCATGTGACGGCTCTCGTAGTGGATCGCCACATAGTTGTTGAGGGCCGCGTCAACGCCGCCCGCACCCAAGCCGTACGGAATGGCAAGCAGAATCAGCACCCAATAGTTAGGAGCAACGGAAAAGCCGAACAATGCCAACGCCGTCAACGCCACGGAAACCGCAGTGACCTTGCCCGCACCAAAACGCAAGGTCATACGATCGGAAAGCAACGCGGAAACAATGGTGCCAGCGGAAATCGTCATGGAAATGCCGCCAGCCCACGAAATGGGAGCACCCAAATCGACACTCATCGTCGGCCATGCGGCACCCAGTACCGCATCCGGCAGGCCAAGGCTGATGAACGCCACATAAATCACCGCAAGCAAAAGATTAACCACGCCCTACTCTTTCTTGATCGGTAGCCGCAGAAGACAATATCCGCCATTATTGTAAGCACATATAGCTACCAATCGGTAACTACTTGATTGCACTATCTACCGTAGAATCTTCAATCTTTACCACACGGGATCGCATACCATCTTCACTAAAAAATACCCTCCGAAACGTCTTGACGTAGCGGAAGGCGAGCTGACGACAACCTCGATCAGGTATCGATCTTCGAACGGTCGAAATCGTCGGCATTCTCAACGATGAACGCTTTACGCGGCGGCACGTCATCGCCCATCAGCAGACTGAAAATCTGACTGGCCTGTTCGGCGTCTTCCATACGGATACGACGCAGCATACGTGTGCGTGGATCCATAGTGGTGTCGGCCAGCTGGTCGGCGTCCATTTCACCCAGACCCTTATAGCGCTGAATGTCCTCGTTATAGCTGATGTGCTTCTTATCAAGATCAGCCAATTTGCCGGCCAGCTCATCGTCGGAATACGTGTAGATATACTCCCCCTTGTGAGCTCCGGTCAAGGCGATGCGGTGCAGCGGAGGCACGGCCGCATACACGTGACCGTACTCGATGAGCGGCCGCATGTAACGGTAGAACAAGGTGAGCAGCAGAATGCGGATGTGCGCGCCATCGACATCTGCATCGGTCATCATAATGACCTTGTTGTAACGTGCTTGCTCGATGTCGAAGCTCGCTCCGGAGCCAGCGCCGACCACCTGAATGATCGCCGCGCATTCCTTGTTCGACAGCATCTGCGACAACGACGCCTTCTGCACGTTGAGAATTTTACCTCGAATCGGCAGCAACGCCTGGAAACCGGAATTACGCGCGGCTTTGGCGGTGCCAAGTGCGGAATCGCCCTCCACGATGAACAGTTCGGCCACATCGTCATTGCCTGGCTGGCAATCAGACAGTTTCGGTGGCATGGATGCCGATTCGAGCGCGTTCTTGCGTCGCGTCACCTCTTTGGTCTTACGTGCTTGGATGCGGGCGTGCATTTCGCCGACGATCTTTTCAAGCACGCGGCCGGACTGTTCCTTATAGCCACGTTTGGAGCCGGTGATCATCTCGCCGAACTGCCTGTCGGTCATTTTGCTGACGATCGGCTTGACCTGCGCGGTGCCGAGCACATCCTTGGTCTGACCTTGGAACTGTGGTTCGGCGATACGCACAGTGACGACGGCAACCAGACCTGCCAGAATATCGTCACGTTCGACTTTCATGTTGGAATCTTTGAGATTCACTTTGAGCTTACGTGCATTGTCTTCGATGGCTTTGCGAATCTGCTTGGTCAGGCCCAACAGATAGCCATCCACATGGGTTCCACCGCCCGGGGTTTCCACCACATTGACGAAGCTGCGCATGGTGGTGTCGTATCCGTTGGTCCACCGCATGGCGATATCGACGGCACAATTTCTCGTAACCTTCTGCGCGTGCAGTTCACCGCCATCGCCAACGGCTTGGGTTTCCTCAACATAGGTGTCTTCGCCAGTGATACGCCAAATAGCGGAAACCGCTTCGCCTTTGGACAGGTAATCCACGAAATCCTTCACACCGCCGGTATGGCAGAATTCCTCGATACGGGAGTGGGTATACTTCGATCCCTGAGGTTGTGCCGCAACATCGGCTTCCTCGATCTGCTCCGCAGCTTCCTCGTGCCCGGCAGCGTCATGTTCAGATTCATCGCTTTCGGCAATTTCCTGCGGTTCATCACCTGCAGCATTTGCAATATCGTCGACTTCCAGCATTTCGTCGACTGATTCATCGCCGGTTTCCGGAATATTCTCATCGATAACAGTGATTTTCAAACCCGGCACCAGGAAGCTGGTCTGCCTGACGCGATCAATCAGCTGCTCGTAGCTGAATTCCGCGGTGTCGTTGAAAATCTCCGGATCAGCCCAATAACGAATGCGAGTTCCCGTGGTCTTCGGACTGACCTTGCCAATGATTTCAAGCTCAGTCGGACGGTTTTTACGCGTGCGTTTGAATGGCGCATCCGGAGATGGGTGCTCCGGATCAGCATCGGTATACACACCAGGATGACCCTGATGGAATGACATATGATGCGTCTTGCCGTCACGATCCACTTCCACGTCAAGACGGGAGCTCAACGCGTTCACCACTGACGAGCCCACGCCATGCAAACCGCCCGAGGCTCCGTACGAAGAGTTACCGAATTTCGCGCCGGCATGCAATTTGGTCAACACCACTTCCACACCGGTAAGTTTGGTTTTCGGCTCGATGTCAACAGGGATACCGCGGCCGTTATCGGCCACTTCCACGGAACCGTCGCTGTGCAACGTCACAACGATATGATTGCAGACTCCCGCAAGAGCCTCATCGACGGAATTATCGATGATCTCCCACAGGCAGTGCATCAGACCTTGGCTATCGGTGGTGCCGATATACATGCCCGGGCGCTTGCGCACCGCGTCAAGACCTTCAAGCACGGTAAGACTACCTGCGCCGTAATTGTCCTTGTATTTCGCCATTTTCCTCATTCTGACTTGCAGTTTTGCTTCGGTTTTCATCCATAAGAACGTCTTGTAGACGTAAGAAGTCGAGAAATTCGATATTCTTACCGAATTTCTCGACTTCATTCACCTCTTGTTTCAATCACTGATCAAGGAAGTCACGCAGCGTCTGCGAGCGAGACGGGTGACGCAACTTCGACATGGTCTTCGACTCGATCTGGCGAATACGCTCACGGGTAACGCCATACACGCGGCCAATGTCGTCGAGCGTCTTGGGCTGGCCATCTTCCAAGCCATAACGCATCTTGATCACGCCAGCCTCACGCGGAGACAACGTTTCAAGCACCTGCCTGAACTGCTCCTGCAACAGCGAGAAGGCAACCGCGTCGGACGGCGCGATGGCGTCGGTGTCTTCGATCAGATCGCCGAACTCGGAATCGCCATCCTCACCCAACGGCGTATGCAAGGAAATCGGCTCACGGCCGTACTTCTGCACTTCCTGCACCTTCTCGACAGGCATGTCGAGCTCGCGTGCAAGCTCATCCGGCGTGGGTTCGCGGCCAAGATCCTGCAGCATCTGACGCTGCACACGAGACAGCTTGTTGATCACTTCGACCATGTGCACCGGCACGCGAATGGTACGCGCCTGGTCAGCCATGGCTCGGGTGATGGCCTGACGAATCCACCACGTGGCATAGGTGGAGAACTTAAAGCCCTTCTTCCAGTCGAACTTCTCGACGGCGCGAATCAAACCGAGGTTGCCTTCCTGAATCAAATCCAAGAACAGCATGCCACGGCCGGTGTAACGCTTAGCCAACGAAACCACAAGTCGCAGATTGGCTTCCAGCAGGTGGTCCTTGGCCCGCCTGCCATCGTTCGCAGCCCACTTGAGCTCACGCTTGCGTTTGAAGTCCATCTGGTCGGATTCGGTGTCCAGCAGGTGCTGGGCATACAGACCGGCTTCGATACGCTCGGACAGATCGACTTCCTGTTCCGCATTCAGCAGGCTCACACGACCGATCTGCTTCAGGTAATCCTTGACCGGATCAGCAGTCGCACCCGCCGCAATCACACGACGCTTCGGATTGCCGGATGGGGTCAGATTCTCATCATCATCGTCATCACGCACCACGAAAGCGCCCTTTTCCTTAGGCTCTTCCGGCTTTTTGCGTTCTTCCTCATCCTCGTCGTCATCATCTTCAGGTTCGGATTCCTCGTCGTCGTCGAGGTCATCCTCGTCATCCGAATCGACGTCATCGAGATCGGCGTCGAAATCGTCAAGATCGGCGTCGTCTACCTGAGCGTCCTCATCGTCAAGTGCATCATCCTCGAGCGGCTCCTCCTTCTTGGCAGGGGCGCTCTTCTTCGCGGTAGTCTTGCGAGGGGTCTTCGTTGCGGTGGTTTTCTTCGCCGCACTCTTCTTCGTGGAGGCCTTGCGCGTGGCGGCTTTCTTCGTGGAGGTGGTCTTTTCGGTCAGATCAGCCTGTTCCATGCTTGCCGTCGTTTCCTTGGTGGCCAAACTTATCCTCCTATTGATCCTGCCTCGAAGCGTATACCACATGGACCCACTTCTGGCAAGGGCAAATCGTCAACTATGTGAGTAAACCATCTTGCAAGGACGATTATTCCCGCATAATGAGGCCTTCACGCGCAAGTCACGCCACTTTACGGCGTGTTGCCTTATGTTTCCGACGTCCAGGCAGGACCAATACGTCGTTCAACCGCCGAGCATACAATCGCCGCCAGCGAACATTGATCATCTATCGCGAGCGCGCTGATGGCTGATGCCATGGCTCCTTCCTGGCCCATCCACCACATGATGTAGCTGATCACGGCGAACGGCTGCGCCCGATATGTCTTCGGAATCATATCGATAATGTCGAACAGCATGTTGATCGCCTGATCGCAACGTTTCATATCGGGTCTGGCTAGGGGATCACGGAATGAATCGCTGAGCAGCTGTTCCAGACGCTGCGCATTACGAGACAGCTTGGGTCTTTCGGCGAAACTCATGAGAAAGTCTCGGTCGGCGTATCGTTCGTCAACGATGGCGGAAATGAGAAATACGTCACGAATGGACAGCATCCGATTGATGCCCACCGTAGTCCGCATGATCATATTCCGGTCAAGACCGCATTCGGCATGGAATTCGCCTTCCGAATGGGAAACGCTCTCGTCCGATGCCTGCGCAAGCGCGTCCATCCATATGAAAAGCGGTTCACGAATGAACGAACGCACTGTTTCGCCCACGCCGTCGGATCTGCAATCCCTTTCGAATCGGCTGATGGCTTCTTCCATTTCAGTCCCGGTGATGCGTCCGGTTTTGTTGGCTGTCATTATTCTGCCCTCCTTGGCATGGTCTATCGGCTTCCTCGCTCGCCGCTTATATGGCACTATGCCCGATGAGCCGATGCGATGCCGCTTTTTTCGAGGCCTGTGGTCGGAGGATGACTTCTTCGGCGTTTCGCAAAATGATTTCGGTACTGCAACTATTGCAATCATTGAGATTTGGTCTTGTCGAATGCCTGTGGATAACTGTTGGTATGACTAGCTCCTCCGATTTGGAACAGATTGAATCACGCATTGTTTCGTTGGTGAAGGATTTCGCATTCCTTCATGCGGACGATTCGGTTGCCTCCTCTTGCAGGCCTATTGCCGACATGGTCGCCAAGCAGGCGGTCACGTCAAGTGAGGGTGGCAAGCGGCTTCGCGCCTTGCTGACGTTGGATTCGTTCCGCGCATTCGCTTCGGAGGATGTGCGAGAACGTGATTTCGACGCGCTTCTCGATTTAGCGTGCGCGGTGGAAGTGTTCCAGACCGGTGCGCTGGTGCATGATGACATCATCGATGATTCCGATCTGCGCCGTGGCAAGCCGTCTGCGCATCGCGCATTCTCCACTGGTACGCATAGCGAGGCCATCGGCCATGGCTTGGGCATCATGCTCGGCGACATGTTGGCCACGGCAAGCGTGGACATCGCGGACAAGGCAGCTTCCAAGCTCACTCATGGTTCCGATGTGGTCGCGGCATTGCTCAACATGCACCGCGAGGTCGAAGTCGGTCAAGTACTTGATTTGGCCGTAGAGCTCAATCCGTTGGACGATCCAGACGAACTGGTGGAAGCTTCATTGAACGTATTCCGCTGGAAAACCGCCAGCTACACCACCATTGCCCCACTGGAATTCGGCATGCTTGCCGCGGGTATAGGCAAAGACGATGCGAGGAAGCAGGCATTGGCAGTCGGCTTGCCTCTTGGATTGGCTTTCCAGCTTGCAGACGATCTTCTGGATGTTGTCGGTTCGAGCAGCAATACGGGCAAGCCCGTTGGAGGAGATATCCGCGAAGGCAAGCGCACGGTGCTTCTAGCCGACGCCATCAACGCGGCGAACGACACGCAGCGGCGAGAGCTCATCGACATGTGGGAGGCCGATTCGCGTTCCGAAACTCAAGTAAAACGCGCCATTGAACTATTTGAGCAAACAGGAGCCATCGAACGTTCCCGCGGTAGAATCGCGGATTTGTGGAATGAATCGACAACAGCTATCGAAACATTGAGCCTTTCCGAATACCACGAGTCACTGCTCATCGAGGCCTGCTCACGTTTCGTGCCAAGTATTCACGTCCAAACACGCGCGTGACACGCGACCTGCGTGTTTTCCAACCAACATCCGGACAGGACGCGCGTTCGTTGCACAATCCGCAAACCTCTGCTTGTAGACTACAAGTGGGAACACGTTCGAACGTGAGTTGTTTTGAAGAAGGAACCGTAGCGATCAACCATGAGTGAAGCTCCACACGCCCCTGAAGGTCAGGTCATCGAGGGCCGGTATCGGGTCGTCAGCAGAATCGCCGATGGCGGCATGGCCACGGTGTACCAAGCGGTAGACGAACGTCTGGAGCGCACGGTCGCCATCAAAATCATGCATACCCAGCTGGCGCAGGGACCGCACCGGGACCAGTTCGTGGAACGATTCCATCGTGAAGCCCGTTCGGCCGCGGCCATTGCCAATCCGCATATCGTGCAGGTGTACGACACCGGCGAATTCGACGGTCTCGATTATCTCGTCATGGAGTATGTTCACGGCGTGAACCTGCGTTACGAAATGAACCAGCAGGGTACGTTCAGCGTTCGAGAGACGTTACGCATTATTGGCGAGACATTGGATGGCCTCGCTTCCGCACATCGTGCGGGCGTGGTGCATCGCGACATCAAGCCGGAAAACATCTTGCTTAACGACCGTGGCCATGTACAGATCACCGATTTCGGCTTGGCTAAAACGGTATCGCAGGCCACACTCTCCTCCACCGGCATACTGCTGGGAACAGCAGCATATCTAGCACCGGAAATGATTGAGAAGAATCAAGCCACACCTCAGGGGGATTTGTATTCCGTGGGCATCATGGCTTGGGAGATGCTCGCCGGCAACGTGCCATTCACTTCAGATAATCCAGTAACACTGGTATTCAAGCATGTTCACGAGGATGTGCCAAGCATTGCCACCGCTTGCAAAGGCATCAATGAAGGCGTGGCCGCATTCCTTGCCCATCTCACGGCTCGCGCGGTCGAGGCTCGTCCAGCAGACGCATCCGTTGCGTTAACCGAGCTGCAGCGTCTGCAATCGACGCTTGCGGTCAGCGATTGGCAGTATCGTCTTCCCCCGGTAGACGTCAGCGCTTCCGACAGTGCCGCGCCCGCAAATAACGGTGCGCCAACCAATGTCGGCAATCCTGTTCCTCCCGCTCCCCCGGCACCGCCGACGCAGCAATTCGATGATCGCACACGCAAGCTGGACAGGGTCAAGACGAACGCAACAACCGTCATGCCGGTGCAGCAACAGAACATCGATCCAGAAGCGACGACACGTTTCTCGCTGCCGGCAGACGGCATCGTCAATAGCCTTGACAATGCCGTCGACAGCGCTGCATCGCAATCCCCCATCGCGCAAAGCGACGAATCCGGCAATACTCCAAACAGCAAATCCGCGAAAAAGCGTCGCACACCGCTCATCGTCGCAGGCGTGGTGGCGCTGCTGCTTGCATGTGGCGCCGGCGGTTGGGCATGGTGGTACTATCAGGGCCCCGGCAGCTATTGGACCATGCCCCAGCCGGATGGTATGACATGCGACGCGTCCGCAGCATGCCCCATCACCAATGTGAAGTGGAGCGGCTACGAGAGTCTGCTCAAGATTTCCGATATCGAATATGAGGTGTCGGAAGAGTATAGCGATTCCGTGGAGGAAGGCAATATCATCTCCACCGACCCGGCGAATGTCGGCGATCGCGGCAGCAAGCGTCGTAGCCAGAAAGTCAAGGTCGTGGTCTCCAAGGGAGTCCGGCAGGCGACGGTTCCCGCCGATATTCTCGACGCGACCAGCGCATCCGGCAAGGATCCAATCAACGCGCTGAAGAAGGCTGGATTCGATAATGTCGAGCAGACCGCGGCTTCTGATGACACGTATTCCATTGACGTGCCTCAAGGGGCGTTGCTGTCGTTAAGTGTGGATCCCGGCGCCACATTGCCGCATAATACGACGATCACCGTCACGGTGTCGCAGGGGCCAAAGCCAGTCACTATGCCCGATATCGTCGGCAAGACGAAGGACGAGGCACAGCAGGCGCTGGATGATCTTAGACTCACCACCAATTGGACGGAATCCTTCGACGACAAGATTCCACAGGGGCAGGTGATTTCCGCTTCCGTCAACAACGGTGATACGTTGCATTGGGGAGACAGCGTCGACGTGGTGGTTTCCAAAGGACCGGAAACCATAACCCTGCCGAATTATGTGGGGCAGAAAGCCTCTGACGCCAAAGCCGCATTGGAAAAACTCGGATTCACGGTCAAGGTAAGTTCGCAGCTCACGTTGGATTCCAATCAAGACAAGAAGGTCGCTTCGCAGGATCCGGTAGGTGGCACCGAAGTGCGTCTTCGCGACGAGAACGGCATACCAACCACCATCACATTGAAGATGTATTCCTCACTGTTCTAAAAGTGCATTACCTGCTTTGCCAAACATCATGGTATAGGCATAAGGAAAGCCCCGGCTCGTGTAGTGTCGTGCCGGGGCTTTTCTCTTTGGTTTCTCAGCTGTTCGCCTGTTCGGCGGCTTTCTGAGCCTTAAGCTGTTCCTTGACTTTCTGAGCGTATTCGTTCACGTATTCCTGACCGCTCATCTTCTGAATTTCCATGGTCACGCGATCAGTCAGCGTGCGCAAATCGTCGTGCGTGATCTGGTCGGCGGGCTTCTTCTCCACGGCAATCGGTTTGCCGTAGATCACTGTGGTCTTGCCCTTACCAGGAATAATCTGACCGGGCTTCTGCAACTCGCGAGATCCGATAATGGCGGACGGAACGATTGGGCATCCGGTTTCAAAAGCAAGTCGCGCAGCTCCGGTATGACCTTTATAGAGGCGACCGTCAGGGCTACGCGTGCCCTCAATATGAATGCCGAACAGGTGGCCGTCTTCGAGGATTTCACGCGCGTGGTTCAATGCGCCAAGCGATTTCGACCCACCGGAACGATCCACGGGGAACACGCCAACCGAAGTGAACCACCACTTCTTGAACTTGCCTTTGATGCCCTTGCCTTCGAAATACTCGGCTTTGCCCATGAAATGAATCATGCGCGGACAAGTCAGCGGCAACAGCGCGTCATCGATGACGGCAAGATGATTGGCTGCGATAATGGCACCGCCTTCGCGCGGAATGTTTTCAAGTCCCTTGGCAGTCGGTCCCATGCGGTGGATGGCGATCGGTCCTAGGCCTTTGACGAAAAACCAGTAGAGCATTTTTCACGATCCTCCTAGCGGATGGCCATCCGCTTGATTACAGTTATCAGTATGACTGACCTCAACAATAGCAATGCCGATGAAGAACGCCCAAATGCCGCGCCGAATGGTGGCGAAGGGGCTTCTTCAAATGCGGACGATTTGGATGCCGCATGGGCTGAATTCGCAAGTTCGCATGCCGACGATTTGCAGGCCGTGGAGCATTCTCGTAGCGCGAAACGTTTTGAAAAGCATGCGCAGCGCCGTGAGAAGGAGGCGTTGCTTTCGATTCAGGATTTGGATCAGGGCACGTTCACTGATGACACTCCGCAAGGTCGTGGACCGCGCGATTTCACTGGTTCCAGCTGGTTGGACACCGATAGTGTAATGGATCGTTACGGTGATGATTTCACTCCTCCGAATCCCTCCATCGGTCATGTCAAGATATCGAAGTTGGTGTTTTGGGTGCTTTTGATCGCTGGTGTCGCCGGTATCATCGCATCTGCGTTCATGCCTGCTTTGGCTGGGATTTTGGGATCGATTTTCGGTGTGTGCGCGTTGATTGGCGCTGCTGGATTGATCGTACAGCACAAGGGACATACACAAACCCGCCGCGATGTTTTCGATGATGGAGCTCGCGTATAGCAACATATGGAGAAGACTGCATCAGCTACGTCTTTTGTGCTCTTCTCTGTGATATTTGTCGCTGCGATACGTATAAGGCGTGTCTCGTCGTTGAGTGTTTTGACGAGACACGCCTTATACGTTCTTATGATCTGCTATTTCGCCGAATATCAAGCTTTCTTGGACTGGGCGGCGGTGATCCACTGGTCAAGCAGTGCCGAGGCCTTGCCTGAATCAACGGTTTCTTCGGCAATGGCATAGGCCGCTTTGAATCGTTCAGTCAGGCTGGCATCAGCTGGCACCTGATGGCCGTCCGCAACAATCGCGGATGCCGCGTTGAGCAGGGCGGTAGTGCGGAAAGGAACGTCCTTGCCTGCAAGGAAGTCACGGAACAGCTGAGCGTTGAGCTCCGGCTCTCCACCCTTTAAGTCAGCCACCGTCACCTTGTCGAGACCAAGCTCCACAGTCGGATCGAATTCACTCTCAGTGACTTTGCCGTTGCTGAACTCCCAGATGGACACCGGACCAGTCGGAGCCATTTCGTCAAGTCCCTCGCTTGACGTGTACACCATGCCGGTCTGTCCGTTAGCCGCATATACCGCAGCCATGATCGGGCTCATTGCGCGATTGGCACAGCCCACCGCCATGTGCTTCGGCGAGGCCGGATTGGTCAGAGGTCCAAGAACGTTGAATACGCATGGCATGCCGAGCGCCGCACGGACAGGTCCCACGAAGCGCATTGCCGGATGGAATGTGCGTGCGAAAGCGAATGCGATGCCGCATTCGTTGCCGACCTCAGCAACCTGTTCCGGTTCCAGATCGAGCGGCAGTCCCAGCGCCTCGAAGCAATCGGCAGTGCCGCACTTGGAAGAGGCTGCACGATTGCCGTGCTTCACGACTTTCGCTCCGGCTGCGGCAGCCACCACCGCGCCCATGGAAGACAGATTCACCGTCGCGGCGCCGTCTCCACCGGTACCGACGATATCGGTGGTCTCACCGTCGATATCAAGTTTGATGGCATGGGAGACCATGGCCTTGGCCGCTCCACGCACCTCATCCGGAGTCAAGCCAAGCTGCTGCTGGGTTGCCAGAACCGCACCGACGGCCGCCGGATTAGCGTTGCCGTTCATGAGGTCATCGACGAACCACTCGGATTCCTCGGCACTCAGATGGTCCCCTCCGACCAGCTTGGTGAGGATCGACTTCCATGTGATTTCAGCCATGATGCCCTCCTTGACGCTTCAGCATGTCACGTTGTTGATACGATATCGCCGCCATTGTAACCGTTCTACATTTCATGGTTTTTCAACGTCCATATCACGAACAGGTAATTGCAGAAAAGCGCTCATCATAAACAACACAGACATTTTCAATATCTATCTTCCGCATATCGGGCAACGAGCATGAAACAAAAAGGCGGTCTGCGAAAAATCCGCAAACCGCCTTCATTATGCGCGAATCATCAGAGCATCACACGATATGTCACTGTTCGTTCTGTCCGTGGCACATCTTGTACTTACGACCGGAACCGCACGGGCACTGGGCGTTCTTGCCAGTTCCCGGGAAGGTGCGGCCATCCGCCCACGGAGAGCGCAATTCCTCGCTCTTCGGGCGCTTATTGGCAGGAACCTTGCCCTCAGCATGGCTGATCGGCTGCATGCCTACGATGCCAGGCTCATTCTTCTGTTCTTCGGCCAGTTCGTCGATGACGGTCTTCTCGGCCTCATCGTCGGTTTCCGGCTCGGCAGGAGCGGTTTCACCGGTCGGCTGCGCTTCGCTATCCAGGCCCATCACCGCTTCGGCTGCGTTCACGGCCTCTTCCTCATCGGATTCGGTTTCGGCGTCTTCGGTGGTGGCGACACGATCGATGTCAACGTGGAACAGCAGCTGGATGGTCTCCTCCTTGATTGCTTCAATCATGGAGTTGTACATCTGATAGCCTTCGCGCTGGTATTCGACCAGCGGATCGCGCTGACCCATACCACGCAGACCGATGCCGTCCTTGAGATAATCCATCTCATACAGGTGTTCGCGCCACTTGCGGTCAAGAACCGCGAGCACGACACGACGTTCCAGCTGACGCAGACCCTCTTCACCAAGCTTGGCTTCGAAGTCGGCATACTGGTCCTTTGCGTCGGAAACGATAAGCTCCTGCAGGGCTACGATGGCCTTGTCTCCCTTGAGCTTGGAGACAGCGTCCTTGGCGGCTTCCGGATCGACGGCAATCGGGTACACGGCGTTCAGAGCCTTGAACAGGCCTTCCCAATCCCAATCCTTCGGCTTGTCAGAACCCTTGTTGGCGCCCTTGATGTAGCTCAATACCGTATCGTCGATGAACTTGAGGATATCCTCGTGGATGTCTTCGCCCTTGAGCACAGCCTGACGCTCGGCGTAGATGACGGTGCGCTGCTTGTTCATCACGTCATCGTACTTGAGCACGTTCTTACGGATTTCGAAGTTGCGGGATTCCACGGCCTTCTGTGCGGTGCGCACGCCCTTGGAAACGCTCTTCGCTTCGATCGGCTCGCCTTCCGGCATGCCCTTGGCCATAACGCGGGCCACGAGCTGGGTGTTGAACAGACGCATCAGATCGTCTTCGAGCGACAGGTAGAAACGGGACTCGCCCGGATCGCCCTGACGTCCGGAACGGCCGCGCAGCTGGTTGTCGATACGACGGGATTCGTGACGCTCGGTACCAAGCACGTACAGGCCGCCGAGTTCAACGACCTCTTCATGCTCGTCCTTGACCTGCTCCTTGATTTCGGCCAAGGTGCCCGGCCAACGCTTCTCGTACTCGTCCGGAGTGTCATCCGGAGAATAGCCTTCGGACTTGAGCTTCGCATCGGCAAGGAACTCGACGTTGCCGCCGAGCATGATATCGGTACCACGGCCTGCCATGTTGGTAGCCACGGTGACGGCGCCCTTACGGCCCGCGACGGCCACGACGGCGGCTTCCTTGTCATGCTGCTTCGCGTTCAGCACCTGGTGGGGAATGTTGGCAACGTCAAGCAGGGACGACACGATTTCGGAGGATTCCACGGAAGCGGTACCCAGCAGCACCGGCTGGCCCTTCTTGTGGCGCTTGGCAACATCGCGCACGATGGCGGCAAGCTTCTCCTTCTTGGTACGGAAGATCAAATCGTCCTTGTCTTCGCGAATCATCGGCTTGTTGGTCGGAATCGGGAGCACGCCCAGCTTATAGGTGCCCATGAACTCCGCGGCCTCGGTTTCTGCGGTACCGGTCATGCCCGACAGCTTGTCGTACATGCGGAAGTAGTTCTGCAGGGTGATGGTGGCGAAAGTCTGGTTCTCAGCCTTGACTTCCACGTTTTCCTTGGCTTCGATTGCCTGGTGCAGACCTTCGTTGTAACGGCGTCCCGGCAGGATACGGCCGGTGTGTTCGTCGACGATGAGCACTTCACCGCCAGTCACCACGTAGTCGCGGTCGCGCAGGAACAGTTCCTTGGCCTTGATGGCGTTGTTCAGGTAGCCGATCAGTGCGGTATTGTTCGGCTCGTACAGGTTGTCGATGCCGAGATAATCCTCGATCTTGTTGATGCCTGGATCGAGAATGCCGACGACCTTCTTTTTCTCGTCGACCTCATAGTCCTCGTCACGGGTGAGCTTGAGCACCAGACGTGCGAACTGACGGTACCAACGGGTCACGTCGCCTTCGGCCGGACCGGAGATGATCAACGGGGTACGGGCCTCGTCGATGAGGATGGAGTCGACCTCATCGACGATGGCGAAGTGGTGGCCGCGCTGCACCAGATCGGACTTTTCCCACGCCATGTTGTCACGCAGGTAGTCGAAGCCGAACTCGTTGTTGGTGCCGTAGGTGATGTCGGCGTTGTACTGCTTGCGGCGCTCCGGCGGTTTCTGGTTGGTGATGATGCAGCCGGTGCTCATGCCGAGGAAGCGGTAGACACGACCCATCAGCTCGGCCTGGTAGCTTGCCAGGTAGTCGTTGACGGTGACGACGTGCACGCCCTGGCCGTCGAGTGCGTTCAAGTATGCCGGCAGGGTCGCCACAAGGGTCTTGCCTTCACCGGTCTTCATTTCGGCGATGTTGCCCCAGTGCAGCGCCGCGCCACCCATGAGCTGCACGTCGAAGTGGCGCAGGCCCAAGGTGCGCTTGGATGCCTCGCGCACGGTGGCGAAGGCTTCCGGCATGAGCTTGTCGAGGGATTCGCCATTGTCGAGACGCTGCTTGAACTTGGCGGTCTGGCCCTTGAGCTCTTCGTCGTTGAGCGCTGCAATCTCATCTTCCAGCGCGTCGGTCGCCTGAGCTACGTGCTCAAGCTTCTTGATCTGTCGGCCTTCGCCCATTCGCAGGGCTTTGTCAACGATATCTACCACAATCACTCCCTTTGTGTATGCGAGTTATCTCATCTGAGATTAGTCGCTGTTTAACGATTTCCGAAAAACACCGTCCATTTTACGTAACTTTCAGCTTGTTGCGGCCTTCTTCCATTCGACACACCACCTTCAGACATGAAAAAGAGGCCCGCACATACACTGCGCGAGCCCCGTTCGGTCAGATTATCTCCCTATCCAACCTGTTGCACGTCTTACTTCGCCACATTCTCCGGGGTGTCGATCTCGAAGACGCCATAGCTCCAGCCGTGACGATGGTAGACGACGGACGGACGACCGGTCTCCTTGTTCACGAACAGGAAGAAGTCATGTCCAATCAGCTCCATCTCATACAGCGCCTCATCGATGGTCATCGGCTCCGCGATATGCAGCTTGCGACGGATGACAATCGGGGTGTCGCCTACTTGGACTTCGACGGACTCTCCCGGACCCAGCTCAGCGGCGACGGCTTCGGCCGGGCTGTTATTCGGCACTTCGACCGGCTCCTCAACTTCTGGAGTCGGCTCGACGACACCAAGATCGACCGGGACCGGATCGCTGTAGCCACGACGATGATCCTTGCGACGATCACGGGTGCGACGCAGACGGAGGGTCAGCTTGTCGAGCGCCATGTCCAGAGCGCTGAACTCGTCGGCGCTGGAAGCCTCGGCGCGCACCACGGTACGACCTGCGATGACGGTGATTTCAACGCGCTTGGCGGTGTCGGCCTGACGCGGATTGCCCTCGTGCGACAACACAATCTGAACACGCTGCGCATCCGGGGCGATAGCGGTCACACGATTCATCTTGCTTTCGACAACGTCACGGAACCTTTGCTTAATCTGCGTATGACGTCCGGTAACGACGATTTCCATGTGGACCTCCCTAGACTCAAGCGGTGTTACCCGCTATATACGGACCAAACAGCTGCTTCGCTGTTCGGTAGTCAACATTGTAGCCGCAACATTGTGATTTCACTGAAAAGTTGACGCAAGAAAAATAAAGTTTTTTTGATTTTCCTTTCGTCCGTTTTCTTGCTATCATAGTGCATTTGAGACCTCTTGATGGCCGCGACCGATCCGTCGGTTGAGGAACTTCCGGGCTCCATAGAGCACGATGGCGGATAACGTCCGCCCAGGGCGACCTGAGAGATAGCGCAGCAGAGAACAGACCGCTTATCGGTTTCGACCGGTAGGTAAGGGTGAAACGGCGGTGTAAGAGACCACCGGGCCACTGGTAACAGTCGGCCGCATGGCAAGCCTCATCGGGAGCAAGGCCAAGCAGAAGGCGTTTGAGGGCTGCTCGCCCGAAGCCTTCGGGTAGGCTGCTAGAGCCTGACGGCAACGTCAGGTCGAGATGGATGGCCATCCGTGTCTGAGGCACGACAGAACCCGGGGTATAAGAGGTCTCACTCCCTTATCACACCGACCGATTCCCGTGGCGAAACAGTGTTTGAAAACCGCATAACCACTATGCGAATCAGTCGTTTCAGACGAACAATTCCTGTGCGATTTTCCGCAGAACTTCAGGATTATGGCCTTTCCGCCCACCAGCACTCCAGAACCGTCTTTTACGCACCTCGACATCCAATCCAGCAGTTTTTCTTGCTGTCCGACGTCCCAGCTCCCATGCAGCCTCGGCGAACACGCCTTGGGACTCGGCCTCATCGCACACACGTTGCGCGAGCTGGCGGTCCACACCTTTGCGTTTGAGCTCCATGACCGCTCCCCTATACCCCATCAGTCGTGATGTGCAGTACCGCACCGCGGACTGGGCGTACGCCTCGTCGTCGATGAGACGGACCCGAATCAGTCTGACTATCACATCGTCCACCACCTCGGAGGCATACCCCTTGCCGATGAGTCGCTCCCGTATCGCGCCTGACGGACGCGGCGCCGCATCAAGCAGCCGAAGGGCCGCCTCCCTGCATGCATCCAAATCATTCGGATCGTCAGGAATCCGCGACACGCCGACTGCGACACGCCCTGCGTGTCGTGCGTGTCGCGCACGCCTCGGCGTGTCATTGCCGCCAATGGACGGAGTTCGGTCGTAATCGAATTCGGTTCGACCGGCCTGCGGCCGACCACCGCAGGAAAGGGCAAGGCCCCCAGCCTCGGATGATACCGGCTGGAGGCCCTGCTGTTCAAGAAATCGCTCAGCGCTGATCATACGTCACGCCTTGCCGGCTGACTTGGAAGCCTTTGCCGCGCCTTTGGCTGCTTCCGGCTTGCCAGCATCCGCTTTCGCCTTCTCCTCGCTTGTGGCATTAGACGCAGAAGCCTCATTACCATCTTCGGCAAATTGGTCGGTGGGCTCAATGAGACCAAACTCAGCCTTCACCTTATTCTCGATCTCTTCGGTAAGCTCCGGATTGTCTTTCAAGAATTGGCGCACGTTCTCACGGCCTTGACCCAGTTGGTCGCCACCATAGGTGAACCATGATCCGGACTTCTTCACGACATTGACCTGCAACGCCATGTCAAGTACGGAACCTTCCTTGGAAATGCCCTCGCCGTACAACACGTCGAATTCAGCGGTCTTGAACGGCGGAGCCATCTTGTTCTTGACGACCTTGACCTTGGTGCGATTGCCTACAGCCTCATCACCATTCTTGATGGTCTGGATACGTCGAATATCCATGCGGACGGACGAGTAGAACTTCAACGCCTTGCCGCCGGTGGTCGTTTCCGGATTGCCGAAGAACACACCGATCTTCTCTCGAAGCTGGTTGATGAAAATGGCGGTGGTGCCCGCCTGAGCCAAAGCGCCAGTCATCTTACGCAATGCCTGGCTCATCAGTCTTGCCTGCAAACCGACATGACTGTCGCCCATTTCACCTTCGATTTCGGCCTTCGGCACCAGTGCAGCCACTGAATCGATGACGATCACGTCAAGCGCACCAGAACGAATCAGCATATCCGCGATTTCCAGCGCCTGCTCGCCGTTATCAGGTTGGGAAACAATCAACGAATCAGTATCGACGCCGAGCTTGCGCGCATAGACCGGGTCAAGCGCATGTTCCGCATCGATGAACGCGGCGACGCCACCGTTTTTCTGGGCATTGGCCACCACATGCAACGCCAGTGTGGTCTTGCCGGAGGATTCCGGACCATAAATCTCCACGATACGGCCCTTCGGTAGGCCGCCGATACCCAATGCCATATCCAATGCCAGCGATCCAGTAGGAATCACCTCGACATCCTGCTCGGGACGATCGCCCAATCGCATGGCCGATCCCTTGCCGAAACTCTTCTCGACCTGCGCGAGCGCCGTATCAAGCGCAGCCTGACGACGCGGGTCGATGCCGTTCGCGGACTTGTTCTGTGCGGCTCCCTTTGCCGCGCTCGTCTGTGCCATGACTACTCCTTTTGCTGACTATGACGAATGGTGGCTTCACCGTAAGGCCACGGCATTCGTTCCCGCAAATCTAACGGCCGTTGTGGTCGGAGGATATGCGATCTAACGAGTCATAACCAACATTTCTTGGAAAATCAACGTTTTCACGCGATCTGAAGAATTTGGAAACAGCCCGTCTAGGTTGTTGTCTGTGGATAACTATATCCCAACATGCGAACATCTGTTCGAAGAGGCGTGTTGTGTTCGGAAAACGTCTCAGCGCACCGGCATAGGAGGCGCGTTATGGCCCTTGCCCCAACGCTGGGAATCGGGAATGCCCATCTGGTCGCATAACACATTCCAGACCACTCGCGGCTCCTCACCAGCGCCAAGCGCGTCCACCGCCGTCATGCCGCCAAGACGATCAAGCACCTGGTCATGCGCCAGCGCTCGACCATAGCTACGACCAAGCACCTCTTCAAGTAACTGCCAAAATTCACGTTCCTGCACGTGCCCCAGTGTACACAGACTTGAATCCATGTACAGGCACGAAAAACGCCCGGCGAACAATCGCCGGGCGTCAACCTTACATTCGAATCAGGCAGCCACAGAATCGAGATAGTCAGCCACCATGCGAAGCATCTGGGCTGTGGACAGCCCCAAGGACTGCGCGATGGACGACAGCAGTTCGGAACTGGCCTCCTTCTGGCCGCGCTCCACTTCGGAAAGGTACCCCAAAGACACCCCGGCCTTTTCGCTGACCTCGCGAAGCGTCTTATGATCTCGTGTGCGCAGGTCGCGCAGCACATGGCCTATGGCTTCACGCAGCGAAACCTCCTTAGCCTCATCGGGCTGTTCCTGAGCGTGCGGCACAGCATGCGTGCGTACCCGATCGGAGTCCTCTTCCTGCCACATTCGCGTCAATGCGGCCTGACGCTCATCCTTGGCCTTTTTCGCAGCGCGCGCACGAAGCACCTGCTGCTGCGCGAACATCACAGCGCGCCGCTGAGCCGGCGTAAGCTCCCTGACACGAGCTCCGGCAGCCTGCGCAGTCGCAGGAGCCATAGCCTTGAGTTCCCTCTGCTCTTTGGTGAGTGTCATCATTTCCATTCATCAGCCCCTTTTTCGTGCGTACGTCTGTCCACTATGGTCAACACTCATCTTTGTGGATTATTCCTGTGAATCCGCTGAAAGCTCCCTCAGCTTTTGCAGAATACAATGCACGACGCCGCGTCGCACGCTCTCCCTATCTCCCTGCAGGCGAAGCTCAAAAGCCTCCGTTCGCCGAGAGCGAACACCTCCGAACCCCTCCGGCAGGGAACAACCGACATATGCAAGACCTGCCGGTTTATTTCCATCAGGTCCAGGCCCCGCCACTCCCGTGGTCGACAATCCAATAACGCAGTCGCCATCCCCCTGCTGCCGATACAGCCTCGCCGTTCCGGCAGCCATCTGGCGGGCCACTTCAGGATGGACAGCCCCCTCGCTGCGCAGCAGTTCCGCATCTACGCCAAGAATCGAGGCCTTGGCACGAATGTCATACGTCACCGCGGAACCGAGAAAAACCTTCGACGCTCCCGGCACGCGCACGAAAGCGTCGGCCAACAGGCCTCCCGTCAACGATTCGGCGGCTGCGATCTTGAAATGGTTGGTTTCGCAATATGCAAGAACGGCCGCAGCCAATTCATCGCATTGCGATTGGTTGGCGGCAGCCGTCTGGTCCATAGATTCAGTCATGAATGCCTTACTTGGTTTCTTTTCCGGACTTGCCCGCGGACTTCTTACGGCCGCCGAACGTATTGACCAGATACTCGCCACCGGAATACAGGCAGAGAATCAGCGCAAGATAAATCAGCGCATACGTGATGGTGTAGTAGACGGTCATCCACATCGGGGTGTCGTTGACCCCTTCCGGCGCCAAGCTCCACATAGGCAGCATAAGCATGGCCAGACCAATGCACTGGCAGAGCGTCTTGTATTTGCCTGCCTGGGATGCGGCGATGACCTTGCCGCCCGTGTCGATCACAAAGAAGCGCATGACGGTGATGCCGATCTCACGAATCAGGAACAGGGCGGTCACGACCCATCCCAGCACCGGATTGCCAAATTCGTTGAAGATGGCGGCAACGATCAGTGTGCCGCAGGTGAGCAGCTTGTCGGCGATCGGGTCCATCAGCTTGCCAAGTTCAGTGACTTGGTTGTATTTGCGGGCCATCCAGCCGTCAAGCTTATCGGTGCATGCCGCGATGATGAAGATGACAGCGGCAACCCAACGCATGGTGACGTTGTCCACGCCCCGCGCGCCGGCTTTGGCGTACAGCGCCAAAAACACGATGACCAAAATGATACGAGAGAAGGTGACAAGGTTCGGCGGCGTGTTCCAGCCGTCAAGCAACGATGATTTGCGTTCTTCTTGCTTTTCCATACCGTTCACGTTACCCTGACACTTCTACTTGCTTACCAATTTGCGTTTCATACGGAGCGTTCCCCAGTCACATCGCCGCTTCGGAATCCGCCGCCGAAGAGACTCCCGAACTCAGCGACGAGGTCTCACCCTTGATGAAGGCGAGCACCTGCGGCAAGTCCTGGGGCTGCACCAACACCTCGCGCGCCTTGGACCCTTCGGACGGCCCCACGACGCCACGTGACTCCAGCAGATCCATAAGGCGGCCAGCCTTGGCGAATCCGACACGCAGTTTGCGCTGCAACATGGACGTGGAACCGAACTGCGAGGTGACGACCAGTTCCGCCGCCTGCAGAAGCACATCCATATCGCCGCCGATGTCTTCGTCCGGCTCAATGGCCTTCTTGTCGGCTTCCTTGGCCATTTCCTCGATATCCTCACGGTAATGTGGCTTGCGCTGGGTGCGTACGAATTCCACGGCACGTCGGATCTCCGACTCGTCGACCCATGCGCCCTGCACACGCAACGGTTTGGCCTGTCCCATCGGCAGGAACAGCGCATCGCCCTGTCCAATCAGAGTTTCCGCGCCAGTGGAGTCGAGAATGACTCGAGAATCAGTGGCCGACGAGGTCGCGAACGCCAAACGCGAAGGAATGTTCGCCTTGATCAGGCCGGTGACCACATCGACCGATGGACGCTGGGTGGCGAGCACCAGATGCACGCCTGCAGCTCGTGCCAGCTGCGTGATGCGTTGGATGGAGCTTTCCACATCATTCTTGGCCACCATCATCAGATCGGCCATCTCGTCGACGACCACCAGAATGTACGGATATGGAGCGACCTTGCGCTTCGATCCGGCAGGGGCATGCACCTTGCCGGCGCGCACGGCAGCATTGAAGTCCTTGATATGGCGGAATCCGAAGAATTCAAGATCGCTGTAACGAGCATCCATCTCCTTGACCACCCATTCGAGCGCCTGCGCAGCCTTCTTCGGATCGGTGATGATCGGCGTGAGCAGATGTGGAATACCCGCGTATGCCGATAGTTCCACTCGCTTCGGATCGACCATGATCATGCGCACCTGATCCGGCGTCGCCCTCATGATCACGGATGTCAGCATGGAGTTGATGAAGCTGGACTTACCGGAACCGGTGGCGCCTGCCACCAGAAGATGCGGCATCTTGGTGAGGTCCGCCGTTACAAAATGGCCTTCCACATCCTTGCCCACGCCTGTGAGCATCGGATTCGGATCGTTTCTCGCCTTGTCCGAACGAAGCACATCGCCAAGCACCACGGTTTCACGGTCGGTGTTCGGTATTTCGATGCCGATGGCGGACTTGCCTTCGATCACCGACAGGATGCGCACGTCGGAACTGGCCACCGCGTAGGCGATGTTCTTCTGCAGATTGGTGACCTTCTCCACTTTCACACCCGGACCAAGCTCCACCTCATACATGGTCACGGATGGGCCTCGCAGAAAGCCGATGACTTTAGCGTCGACATTGAACTGCTGGAATGTGACCGTAAGAGCGCGGATCACACGATCGTTCTCCGGAGTGTGCACGGCATGCGGCGCGCCTTGCTTCAGCATGCCGAGATCAGGCAGATGGTAGGGGCCCTCCGGAATCTCACCGGACTCGTCGGAAACGCCCTCTCCGTTCGATCCGGCATCCAGATCGTTCACGACCTCATTGGTCGCCGCATCGACCATGACCTGCGACCCGTTGGACGTGCCGTCCTCGTCGATGACGGCCCACGGGTCCCCTACAGCCACGCCAACGGATTTGATCTCGTCGGACGCCGCCTGGCCGGCAACCGTCGGAATGGTTTCCGGGATCTGCGGCATGGTGCCGCTCGCCAAACCGATTGGGTCAGAGGAAAGGGAACGCACCACAGGCGTCTGCGGCATGGCGACGGTTCCACCGAAATCCTGAGCGGAATGTTCGTCGGATGAAATGCTGCGCGGCCGCGAGACGCTCTGGTATGGTTCGTCAAGCATGGTTTCCGCCGTTTCGCCATGCCGTTCGGCAGCATTACGAAACGCCTCATCACCGTCGTAATGATCGAGTCCGTCCTGAGCGCCCTGCTTCTTGGATTTCGATGATATCCATTGCTTTATGAGGGAGAACGGCATCGGCTTCTTCTTTTCAGCCGCCACATCGTCGGCTCCATTATGCGCCGGCACGCCTTCTGCGAACGACAGCGTGGTATCTCCTATACGCACTTCGTTCGGGAATTGCTCGGTCTCGTCATCAACCTTTTTATTTGCACCGAATCCAAAACGGACCTTCAATGCACGTACTTTGTCGGGAATCTCTTGAACCCCTGTATTGGTAATCAGCAACAACGAGAACAAAATGACGACCACGAAAATAACGATGGCGAACGCCTTGGAAAGCCCCCATGCCAGCGGGCAGCCAAGCACATAGCCGAGCAGACCTCCCGCATTCTGCAGCAACGCCATGTCGAAACCTTGGGCGTCGGACGCGAGCGCCGCATCGAGTATGGAGCAGACGGACCACAGAATCATGGACCACCCCGCCACCATACGCACATTGCCGCTTTTGCGCTTGGTCTCATATATGAGGCTGAATGCCACCAGCGCCAAAAAGACCGGCAGGATGACGCTCATCAGACCAAACAGGCCGGAAGCCAAGGCGTGGAGCATCCGGCCGAACACGCCCTGCACCCGGAACCATTCCGAAGCGCAGAACATTACCGCGAGAATCACCAGAATAAAACATGCGATATCACGTCCGTACTTGGTCAAGACACCCATCACAGGCGACGGCTCGACCGCGTCCATGACCTTGGTCTCGCCGGAACGTGCCTTGCCCGTGGACCCTTTGCCGCCGGATTTCGTATTGGAAGATGCTGTTCGTGCCATAACGGTCATGATTTTACCCATTGGAGGCGCCATGACATGGCACTTCCTCGAATCGCACACATTTTCTAACTTAAGTGAACACGCAATTTCACTGATTGGATTCCGCCAAGATCGTCACCGTCAAGTTGGGTGCCAAGCCGGAGAAGACCGTGGATAAGGTGGAAAGCTTCGACGAATACGGCAGCGGGAGTTTCATTTCAGGCGAGGTCTCCGAGATGATGCTGGGTGTAGGCGTCCGCCTGCGCGTCTATGGCGTCATAGGCACCTGCATCGGCATGTTCGATGATGGCCATCGCATTGTCTAGCAGCGCCGGATTGAGCGCTTGGAGCCAGTGGATGCGCGGGTCACGACCGAACCATCCCATCTGCTTGCGTGCCAGACGCTTCGTTTTCTGCGCAATGTCCATGAACGTGTCGTTCAGGTCACGCAACCCGTCCAAATAGTCGACGACCTGCTGGTAACCGAGCGCTTTGGCTGCGGTGATGCCCAGCTTGGGACGGATACGTTCCACTTCTTCGATGAATCCGCCTTCGAGCATCTGCTTGGTGCGAATATCGATACGACGGTCCAGTTCCTCACGCGGCAGATCGAGACCGATTTGCACGGTGGGGATGACGTACCGGTAGTGCGGAAGGCTTGCCGAATAGGGTCGTCCCGTCACTTCGATGACTTCCAGCGCACGGATGGTACGCCTTGGATTGTGCGGGTCCATGCGCGCCGCCGCTTCGGGATCCTTGGCTTTCAGCTCGTCGAACAGCGCGCCCGCACCTTCGGTTTTTTCCCGTTCCTCAAGCGCCATACGTATTTGCGGATCGGTGCCGGGGAAGGAGATGTCGTCGATGGCGGCCCGTGCGTACAGGCCAGAGCCTCCGACGAGGATCGGACGCACTCCCTTGGCCTGTAGTTCGGCTATTTTCTCGCGGGCGAGCTCTTGGAACCTCGCCACGGACATGGCGTCGTCCGGTTCGATGATATCGATGAGATGATGCCTGACCTGCGCCTGCTCCTCAAGGCTTGCCTTGGCCGTGCCGATATCCATGCCCCGATACATCTGGTATGCGTCGGCGTTGATGATTTCCGCCTGTTCGCCTTTGCGCGCCAACGCTTTGGCGACGGCAATGCCCAACCCGGTTTTGCCGGATGCGGTTGGTCCGACAATGGATACGACCTTGCGCTGCATCGCAGGATCGGCGTCTCCTGTTTTGTCTGTTTTCTCAAAGGTCTGTTCAGTGTCGAACGGCATAGGTCTGCCCCGCCTTCGGATCGGGATCGGCGATGAGGTTGTGACGCCCAGCGTGGGTGATGGTGGCGGTCACGAAATCGCCTACCTGCGGCATCGGCTCGCCTTCGGGCACACCGACATGCACGAGCACGCCGGTTTTCTCGCGCCCGGTGACACGATGGGTCGCGGCGTCCTTCTTGCCAGATGCGCCGGTGACCATCACTTCGACGTCACGGCCTTCGAAGGTTTTGAGATTTTCTTCGGTGATGCGTTCCTGCAATGCCACGAGTCGTTCGAACCGGTCTTGGACCACGTCGTGCGGCACCTGCTCCATTTCGGCTGCCGGAGTGCCTGGGCGCGGCGAATAGATGAAGGTGAATGCGGACGCGAATCTCGCCTCTTCCACCACACGCAAGGTTTTCTGGAAGTCCTCTTCGGTTTCACCCGGGAAACCGACGATGATGTCGGTGGAGATCTGCGCATCCGGCATGGCCTCACGGATTTTACGCAGAATGTCAAGGAACTTCGCGGAACGATACGAACGGCGCATGGCGCGCAGGATTCGGTCGGATCCGGACTGCAGCGGGAAGTGCAGCTGGTGCATGACATTGGGCGTTTCGGCCATGGCTGCGATCACGTCGTCGGTAAAGGCGGCGGGATGCGGCGAAGTGAACCGCACGCGCTCCAATCCTTCGATCTCACCGCATGCGCGCAGTAGCTTGGAGAAGGCGAAACGGTCGCCGATGCCGTAACCGAACGAGTTCACGTTCTGGCCGAGTAGCGTGACTTCCTTGGCGCCTTCGTCCACGCACTGGCGGATTTCGGCAAGAATGTCTCCCGGGCGACGATCATGTTCCTCGCCTCGGGTGGTAGGCACGATGCAGAACGTGCAGGTGTTGTTGCATCCCACGGAGATGGCCACCCAGCTTGACACCTTCGACGCGCGGTCGGTGGGCAGCTGGCTTGGGAAGTAGTTGAGTTCCTCTTTGACCTTGACCTGCGCATGGCCTTCGATGCGCGCCTGGTCAAGCAGCTGAGGCAGGGAGCCAATGTTCTTGGTACCGAACACGGCATCGACCCAAGGGGCCTTTTTTGCGATCTTCTCACGGTCGAGCTGTGCCATGCATCCGCCGACTGCGATCTGCAGGTTCGGACGCTGGCGCTTCAGTTCGGCCCACAGGCCGATGGTGCCGTACATGCGTTCCGCCGCGTTTTCTCGCACCGCGCATGTGTTCATGACGATGAGGTCCACGTCATGATCGAGGTATTGTTCTTCGGTGGCGGGCACATAGCCATCCGCTTCGAGCACACCCGCGATGCGTTCGGAATCGTGCACGTTCATCTGGCATCCGAGGGTGTGTACGTAGAACACGCCCTTGCCTCGCGTGGCGGTGTCTTCTGTGGCAGGTTCCGCAAGTTTCGAGGCGCGCTCCGCCTCGGTCATCATGTCTTCGTTCATAGCATTCCATGCTATCGGCAGGGATTCCCATCACGCGCCGTATGCACCTTAATGCAGCGTGGCATGCGGTGGAATTGGAGGGATGACGGCGCTTTCAGCGCTTTTTCAGTTTTTCCGCGCTCCTTTTGGGTACACTATGGAACCGTGATACTTGATAGACAGAGCCGCATCAATACCAGTGAACTGCAAGCACGGCTGAAGTCGGTGACTTTCGACGATGGTCCGTTGCCTTCCGATCAGATTACCGAGTTCATTGATCAAATGCAGGTGTATGAGGGCGCGATGTATGAGATCAGCACCAAACTGGAGATTCTCGATTCCGAGTTCCAGGTGCGTTTCTCCCATAATCCCATCCATCACATGGAACGCAGGTTGAAGTCCATCAATTCCATTCTCGGCAAGTTGAGGCGCAAGGATCTGCCGTTGACGGTGGAGTCGGTCAAGGACAATCTGTTTGACGTGGCAGGCATTCGCGTGATCTGCAATTATCGCGATGACGTGTATTCGGTGTCGAATTATCTGTCCGCGCAGAACGATATTCAGGTGTTGCGTGTGAAGGATTATATTAAGAATCCGAAGCAGAATGGATATCGTTCGCTGCATGTGATTTATGCGGTTCCCGTTTTTCTGTCTTCCGGACCGCATTACACGCCTGTGGAGGTGCAGTTCCGCACCATCGCCATGGATTATTGGGCGAGTTTGGAGCATGCGCTGCGTTATAAGACGGATTTGCCTGACGCGAAGCTGTCGGAGCATTCGCAGACGTTGCTTGATTGCGCGAGAAGTCTGCAGAATGTCGAAGCGCAGATGCAGAACATTCATCGCGATATCAATGGCGCGCCGCAGGTTGGCGAGGCCCCTAAGGCCGGCTGACGTCTGCCGGTTTGCGTTTGGCCGCATGCAGGAGCTGGTCGATGGGCAGCTGGGCGAGTATGGTGCCCGCGAAAATGAGCGCGCAGCCGAGGTAGGCTCGAGTGGTCATGATTTCGCCCAGCAGAAGCGCCCCCCCGACTGCGGAGAAGAACGATTCGAGCGACATGATCACGGACGCTCTGGTCGGAGGCACAAGTTGTTGGCCTATGACCTGAAGCGTATAGGCTACGCCAGCGGAGCAGACGCCCGCGTAGACGATGGCGATCCAGCTTTGCGCGGCACCGGCCCAGTCGATGGATCCTTCGATGATAGAGCCAATCCAGCTGATGATCGCGGTGGTGGTGATCTGCCCGAATGAAAGCAGGATGGGGTCCATGTCTCGTCCAAAGGTGTCTATGACGAGGATGTGCCCCGCGAAGAGGACCGCGGTGAACAGCAGCACCATGTCCGCCAGGGTGATGGATCCGAATCCGTCGGTGACGCACAGCAGGTAGAAGCCGATAACGGAGATGGCGACGCTGATGATGACGCTGAGGTGCACTCGTCGACGCAATATGACGAAGGCAAGCAGCGGAGTCATGACGATGTATAGAGCGGTGATGAAGCCGGACCGTCCCGCCGATCCGGAGTAAAGGATGCCGTATTGTTGGACGGTGCTTGCGGTGAAAAGCACGATTCCGCAGATGATGCTGACCACGATGGGATTGCCGGCCCATTTCGGCATGGCGACGATTGCGCCGTTACCAAGGGTGATGGACGGTTTTCCCTGGGTTTCACGGCGTTTACGCTCTTGTTCCGCTATGGTGCTGCGGCGAAACCAAAGCAACGGTATCAGAGAAATGGATCCGAGGGTGAATCGGGTGGCTCCGAAGAACAGCGGTGTTGTGGAGTCCATGCCTTGCACTTGCGACACGAATGCGAATCCCCAAATGAGGGCCGCCAGTACGAGGCATGCCATGCCGCCAATCTCTTTTCTCTGCATGAGCACCCACCGTAAAGCATGTCTTTGACCAACGGATAAAGCCTGGCCACATTCTGGTCAGGCTTTATCCGTTACGTTGACCGAGGAGCAATGCCAATAATGTCCCATCAAAGGCTGAAAGCCAAATGACGCGTGCGTCCCCAAAACGCACCGAAGGAAGGCGCACGAAGGTACGCCGACTGAGGAGCAATGCCGGGGACGCTCCGTCATTTGGATTTCAGTCGCGATTGCCGAGGAGTTGGAGAATATACATGAACATGTTCACGAAATCCAAATACAGATTCAGTGCGCAAAGGATGGAAACCTTCTTGACCATTTCGGGGCCTTGGGCGGAATACTGTTCAAGCATCGCGCGGGTGGCTTGGGCGTCGTAGACGGTCATGCCGGCGAAGAGCAGAAGTCCGATGGCAGAGACGATCATGAGGGTGGTGTTGCCGGGGGCGAAGATCATGAGAATCACTTCGGCGATGATAAGCACGATGAGGCCGACGAAAAGGATGGGGCCGGCCTTGAGCATGTTGATCTTGGTGGTGCGTCCGAACATGGTGAGCGCGAAGAAGAAGCCGGCGCACAATGCGAGGGAAATGCCGATGGTGCCAAGATCGTAGGCCATGAAGATGGTGCTGAGGGTGAAGCCCATGAGCGCCGCATACACGTAGAACATGACGTATGCGGTGGAGACCTTCATTGTATGGATGCGCGCGCCAAGGTAGATGGCAAGCACGATTTCAATGACGGCGGGGGCGAAGATGCCGATGATGCCCGTGGTTTGGATGAGTGCCAGGTACGCGCCGCTCATTTGGGTGATGATGGCGACCACGGCAGTGACGATCAAACCAAGGGTCATGTGCGTGTATGCGCTGTTGACGGAACTGCGTTCGGCCTGCTCGTAGGAATAGGTGGCCTGCACGTTGACTGCGGCGGTACCGTTGGGCGCATAGGCGTACTGTGGCTGCGCATTGTACTGGTTGTACTGTTGGTTGTACTGGTATTGATTGTTGAAGCCGTTATTCTGGGCGTTGTTACCCTGGGGCTGCTGACCGAATGCCATAATCGCTCCTTTTTGCTCGATTGCGCATCACGATACGGCATTTTCCTGACGATTTCATGAATATTGGCTTAATCTCATGATTTCTTCAAAGCCCGCATAGGTTTCGCGTTCGACACGGGGAGTGTGCCGGACGCGAAAGACTGGGACATGCCATGTCAGATGGCGAACTTGTACGTCACTTTGGCGGTGTCGCTGAAATCGAGAAGGTTCGTCACGTCGACGGTGATTTCGGAATCGTCTTTAAGCACATATCCGAGGGTTACCGTGCCGGTTGCTCCTGGCTGCAGTTCAGACAGATAGGAGCCGGAATCGTAGCCTTCCGGATTGTCCAAGTACATGGCGGTGTCGAGTTCCTGACCGTTTTGGAACACTTTCGGATTAGCCAGCACGGCGAAGGAGTTGTTCTTATCGGTAGTGTTGGTCCACTCGTAGGTGACGAGCACGGTCGGCTGATTGTTGTAGTCGTTGCCGGAACGCACTGCGGATACGATTTTGACGTGCATATCGGTGAGATCGCCTTCCATGTCTTGCTCGCCTTTCGCCTTGGTGTCGGTTTTGGTGGAATCATCGGTTTTGGCGTCCTTATCGGCGTCCGCCGACGAGGATTGCGACGTGCTTGTGCCCGTGATGTCGTCAAGCGCCTTGCTGGCGGCCGATTGCATGGCCAAGGTGATGACGATGGCCAACACCGACAGCACCGCCGCGACTATGGACAGGGCTTTGCCACGCTTTTTGCCTCGGAACGTGCCCACGATGGCCACGATCGCCAATACCGCGCCGACGAGTCCGAAGATCGCCGCGATGTTGTTGATGATTGGAATGAAGCTCAGCACCAAGCCGAGCGCGCCGAACACCACTCCCACGATGCCACATACCGTCGTGCCTTGCGGAGCCGGGGACGACATGATCGGCGCGGGTCTCATACCGTTCGGCGCTGCCGGGCCGCCGTTGGGAATCGGAGCATTGTTGAACTCACTCATGATCTTTTTCTTTCTTCTCGAAGTGGTCGGAACACTTTCGAGCCTACGGGATCGGCTTCGTTCCCGGTATTGGACGAAAGTCCATTCCTGTCTGCACTTTGGGGCGCGCGGCTTGCGCCATCATGCCCGATAGCTCAATGGCATGTTTCCATGAGTATGCCGATAATGGGAGTCATGAGCGTGATCACAAACCCTTCCACCGCCGAAGTGCCAGTGCGCACCAGAATCTGGTGCACGGTGCCGATGGTGGTGTGCGCGAGTTTCGCCTGTCTGGCGCAGGTGTCTTTCGCATCCCAACAGTATGCGCAGGATAGCGCCCCCTACTTGTGGATGATCGCGTGCGTGCTCGTTGCGATCCCTTCGGGTTTGATTCTTCTGGCTCGCAACAGTTACCCGCAAGCCGTGTTCTGGACCGCATGCCTACTGGTGGTGGCGCTCCCCTACGATTCGCTGATCGCGCTTATGGCGTTGACTTCTCTGCTTGCGCGGAGACAGGGAACCAAAGTGACGCTTCGATCAGTGCTTGCCGCGGCGACAACGACGATCTGGTCCCAGGTGCGAGACGCTTTGCATCCTGCCGAGGCTTCGATCTGGCATGCGATCTTCTCCAAACCATATACCGGAGTTCGGTATGGCAATACCATGGTGATGCTTGTCGACGAAAGAACGATCATCGCGAGCGCCGTTGTGGTTGCCCTGATTGCGGTGGCGATCGCCACATTGGCCGGATTGCATATTCGCTCGCGCGCCCTTGCGCGCGTGGCCGAAGCGAAGGCTCAGTCGGCCAACGAGCAGGTGAGCAGGTTGCGGACCACGCTTGACAATCAGCAGCTTGCCGATGCGATAGCCGCGGAAGCGCATGATACGTTGGCTCATTCGCTGTCGTTGCTTGCATTGAATGCGAGCGCTTTGCAGGCCGAGTCTAGGAAATTGAAGGCTGAGGCCGAGCAGTTGGGCAATGCCAATGTGGCTGGTATGGCTGGAAAGATCGCCGGCACTACCGAGGATATCCGCAGGCAGGCCTCCGGCGCGTTGGATGAGGCGCATAGTGTGATTGACATGCTTCGTCATCCGGAGGATGCTCGCCTGCAGTTGGCTGCGAATGATGCCGAAGCGTCGTTGACCCGTGACTCATTGCTGCAGTTGATTGGCGACGCCCGTGCCGCGAATATGCGGATTGATACGTGGATCGACGTTCAACAGCTGGGGCAGTTAGATGAGTCCATCGGCGTGATTGCGTATCACGTGGTACAGGAGGGATTGACCAATGTGCGCAGGCATGCGCCTGGCGCTCCGGTGTCGTTGCAGGTCGATGCGAACCCCCCGCAAGGGGTGCATGTGCACGTCAGCAATCCGACGATGCCGCAATCCCCCTCGCATATGGCAGACACCAGGAAGGGGGCCGGTCTTCCTGGTTTGGCCAAACGCATACAGCAGGCTGGCGGAACATGCCAATACGGTTTTGACCAACATAACGTCTTCCACCTTGATGTACGGCTACCATGGGTTGGGTGAGCACCGAACGCAACCATGACGAGCAGCCGATCACCGTCGGCGTGATTGATGATGATCCGATGATCTGCCAGATGATGCGTCTGATTTTGGAGGATTATTCCTCCGGACGCATCAGCGTTGCCTTCGCCTGCACCAACGCAGCAGACGCCATCGAACATGCGTCGCACAATCCTCCTGATGTCGTGCTGGCTGATATCGCCATGCCCGGCATGGATGGCATTGAAGCCACTCGTCAGCTCCGCATGCTTCCCGATCCTCCGCATGTGCTTATTCTGACGTCGCTGAGTCCAAACAACACGGTGGAACGCGCCATCGAAGCGGGCGCGGAAGGATTCGTATCGAAAACGGACGCTCCGGAAGATATCATCCGCCGTGTGGCCGACGTGTGCGAAGGGGAGCCACAGTTCAATCCGGCAAGTCAACGGCAGCTCATCGGCGATTTGCATCAGCACCAGCCTCAGTCGCGGCGCGATGAGGCCCGTGCCATGCTCGACGCCTTGCCGGAACGCGAACGCGAAGCGGTGATTCTCGCGGCCGAGGGCTTCACCAATGCGGAAATCAGCGAGAAAATGTTCATTTCAGAACGCACGGTCAAAGCGCATATTTCATCCGCCGCAGATAAACTCTGCATGGGCCGCGTGCAGATGGCCCGTTTGGTAGAACGAGCCGACCTGCCGCCACGACTATGACATCATGCACTCGTACACTTGAACACAGAGCAACGCAATGAGGGGAACGCCATGTCAATCAGTGCAACGGAAAAGCCTTTAGGCAAAATCTTCACTTCGGATTACCGGTTCGTAATCCCATCATTCCAACGCGCATATACTTGGCAAACGGAAAACATCGCGCAACTGGTCACCGATCTGCAGGACGCATGCCACGACCCAGACACGCCGTATTTCCTTGGATCGCTGATCCTCGTCCATGATGGACAAACCAAATACCAAGTCATCGATGGACAGCAACGCCTCATCTCACTTTCCATCATCATTTCCGTGCTCCGCGATCTGGAAGACGACCCCGAACTCGTGGAAAGCCTCAACGACCTCATCGTCGAGCCAGGAGACAAACTACGCGGCATCAAAGCCGAACCACGTCTCAAACTCCGCGAACGCGACACCAACTTCTTCCGCATGTACGTGCAGGAAGGCGATCTGGAGGGACTGTTCGATCTGCGCGACAACGATATCGAATCGCACGCGCAACGCAACATCGCCATCAACACCAGACAAGTGTTCGACGAACTCGCGAAAATGCCCACACAAGACCGCCGCGCATTCGCATCATACCTCGTCAACGAAGTCACCCTCGTCATCGTAACCACCGACGATCTCGCCGGCGCACACCGTATTTTCGACGTCATGAACATGCGCGGAGTTCCCCTCACCGCATCCGACGTGTTCAAAGCAAGAACCATCGCCGAAATCTCCCCCGCCGCACGCAACGCCTACGCTTCACGCTGGGACGACATCATGGATCCACTCGGCGACGACGCACAGACGCTCGAAGAATTCTTCAGCGACATCCATCTCATCATCTCGCACAAAGCCGTCTGCACACAACTACTTGAGGAATTCCGCAAGGACGTGCTCAAACCATTCGTCAAAAAGCAGAACGTCATCTCCTTCATCGACGACCTGCTCGCACCCTACGCCAACGCCTGGCGCATCATCGAACACCCGACCGACGCCAACCTGCCAGACGATATCATTGGCCAACTCGTATCCCTCAACGACTACCAAACCACCGACTGGAAACCAGTAGCCATGTGGGCGCTCGTCAACTCCATACGCAACCTCGGCAATCCCGACACACGCATATTCTCCACGCCGGGCACACACACTGCCGCAGCCTCGCGCACGTCGAACAAAAACCTCGAGGAACCTCAACTCCACGACCTTGAACGACTTCACGACGTACTCGCGGCCCTAGAACGCGTAACCGGCGTGGACAGTCTCAACAGGCAAACCCCGCTCAACCGACGCACACGCGCAGCCAGCACCATTCGCGACCTCGATAAAAACCACACCATCCAACAAATCCGAGGATTACTCATCACCGACGAAGACCGCCGCAACGCGCTCGCGCATCTGCGTGGCGACCTGCAGACCAGTCCCGCCATGAAGAAACTGCTTCTGGTTCGGGCCAACGAGCAGCGGGCCGGGCATCGCATCACCCGACCACGCAGCCTCAACGCGCTGCCGATCATGCCGGAACAGGTCGCCTCCGACTCATCGTTTGCATCATGGTCTGAGGCGACGCGCGACCATTGGGTCAATCGCATCGGCAATCTTGCGCTCAGTCAGGCTAATGACAAGCAGATCGCGGGATTGGCATCCTATACGGACCGTCGTGACCGTATGCTGCTGTCGGCGAGTTCCAAACGCTTCCCGCTCACCGCCGAGCTTGCCGACATTGCGGACTGTACGCCACAAACCTTGCAATACCGCCAGGATGAAACCATTCGTCTGATCGCCGATTATTGGAATATCCGTTACGATGCCGAGCGCAATGACCTATCCACGCTCAGTGAGGAGTCGTTGCGAGTCACGGACACGTCCACCTCCCCAACATCCAAACGCGTGTCCATCGCGCAGGTGCTCGCCGCTGGTCTGCTCATTCCCGGTGAGACGCTGGTATGGGACCGACCGCGCAAGGGCGAACGTTGGGTGGCTACCGTCACCGCCGAAGGCAAGCTTCGACTGGATGACGGCAGCGAGTACTCCACACCAACCGCAGCGGCCCGTGCCGTCGGTGGCGGTTCGGCGGGATTGACCGTGTGGAAGCGCGCGTCGAACGGTCAGAAGCTTAGCGACGTGTGGAAGGCCTATCGCCTACGCAAGCGCTGAAAACGTTGTTCGTTTTGATGAGTTTGCCGTTTATCGACGGTTTCCTATTGGCATGCGAGCCATTCGACCGCAAGTTTCGTACGATTCGTAACGTTCGTTTTCGCGAGAATATCGCTGATACGATTGCGAACCGTGCCTTCGCTTAAAAACAGTTTCGCAGCGATCTCACGATTGTCGTACCCCTCGGCGACCAGTTGCATCACGTCCCGCTCGCGCTCAGTGAGATTCGCGAAACGACCGGAAAAACGATTTTCCCCGTTATCGCCAGCTTGCGAAACGTGACGCTGCGTCTGACTCGCTTTATTGACATGCAGTTTCCGCAACACCTGCGCTCCCATAACCACCTGTCCGGCCATCACCGACTGCACTGCGGGAATCACCGATGAGACATCCTGTTTGATCAGGTAGCCTTTGGTGCCGATTTCCAACGCCTCGGCGATGTACGATTCGTCCGCGAATGTGGTAAGTATGAGGATTTTCGCATTCGGATGGGCGTCGATGATCTTTCGCGACGCGGCAAGACCGTCCATAACCGGCATTTGCACGTCGATCAGCAGCACGTCCGGATTATCTTCTTCATACTGACCTACCGCGGTTTCGCCATCATAGGCCGTCCATGCAATATCGGCCGTGCCTGTCGCTTTGAGAATCGTGGACAGCGACGAGCATACGATTGGATCATCATCGACGATTGCGACTCGCATCATACGTTCTCCTTCGTTGTTGCGGACGCTGCCGCATCATCGTCCGTTTTGGGAATGGACACGAACACCCGCCACCCCTCATGATACGGGCCGCACACCGCGGTACCGCCGAGCGCCCGCGCACGCTCCTCGATATCCGCCAATCCAATGCCCGAAGCATCACGCATCGTCGCCGTACGCGCGGCATCATGGAACTGACGAAAACGAGCGGAAGACTCCCCCATCATACCGTTGATGTTTCCTTGGGAGCCATCGTTCCACAGGGCGCCATCATCCTGTATGCGCAGCTGCCATAACGCAGGAAAATCACGCAAGGTGATATCGACATTGCGCGCCATGCTATGGCGAATCGTATTGTTCAACGCCTCGCGAATCGTCGTGGCGAAACAGCGTGACACCACGGCCGGAGCCGCATCGATGCCGTTGCTCAAGGTGACGTTCACTGTACTGGAATCGTCCAAACCATGCGCGGATGCCTCAATCTGCGCCACGAAATCCGTGCCTTCGTCTTTCAGATCATGCACCGCGCCCCGCACCAATGTCATCGCCTCGCCCACCGTGTCGTGAATCTGCGCGAACCCTTGAGCCGACTGCTCCTGACCAGAAACCTGAGCCACCACTTGGGCCGCTTCGGACTGCATGATGGCCCGGGTAAGCATATGGCCGACATTGTCATGAATCTCGCGCGCTATGCGTGTACGCTCCGCGAGCGTGGCCACACGAACCGACGCGGCGCGATCTTCCTCGCTTTCCGCCAATTGCGAGCGCAGCCGGCGGATCTGGTCACGTTTGGAATCCTGAAGCCGCCTGTTCTGCCGGGTGAGCGTGACATTGCGCGCGCACAACAGGCCAACCATGAATCCCAACACTACATGCAATGCCAGCAGTACGGCGATGAGTGCAGCTCCCATATCATCCGCATGCGCGCCTGCATTACGGCAACGGACCAAGGTCGCCACTACGGGAATGATCCACACCCATCGTGCGATGACCGTCGTGATTTGCATCGCATCGTATTGCGGCATGTTCGGCAATTGCGAACGCAAGCCGGCATGGTTCCGTCCCGCACGGTGTTGTTCGACGTTCTGTGATATGGCGGGCAGCATGGCCGCGTTGTATGCGGCGACCGGCATCATCGCGCACCATGATGGCGTGAAGCATGCGCCGCAATCCAACATCAACAGTATGGCGATGGTCCATGCCGACGAGCGCGCGTATTCCCCCACCGCGGCACAGCATATGGCCAGCAACGCGCCGCATACCAGTTCAGCCGATACGTCTCCGACGATATACAGGTTTGCGATCAGCCCGAACGTGAGGAATATGGCTTGAAGCAATAATCGCCGCATGCCTTCCTCCATCGTCGCCGCTTCTTGTGGTTATGTCTTCCCAGCGTAGTGTACGTTGCCGCCGTTGCGGGCCATCTTTGCCACGAAGGTGACATTTGTCATCTTCCATATGGCTGTGTTGCGCCAGGTTTATGACCTCAGACACCATGTCGTCTCCGTTTGGTCGGAGACAATGGAATCACTATCGTAAACGGCGGTTATCGCTGTTGGAACATGTGAGGTAAGGAGAGCCGATGAGCGAGCGTATGGAAAGGCAAACAGGTGAGAGCTCCAGCAGCGCGGTCAAGGTGTCGAAGCTGGTCAAACGGTATGGGGATATGCTGGCGCTTGACTATTTCGATCTTGACGTGCATCAAGGTGAGATTTTCGGTTTGCTTGGACCGAACGGTTCCGGCAAGACCACGGCGATTAACTGCATTCTCGCATTGTTGACGTTCGATGAGGGCACGGTACGTGTGTTTGACGAACCGATTGGCCCGACCAGTTATGCGCTGAAACGCCGCATCGGCATCGTACCGCAGAATGTGGCTGTGTTCAATGAATTGACGGTTGAGGAGAATATCGATTATTTCTGCTCGCTGTATGTGCCTGACAGGGCACGCCGTCATGCGCTGGTTGAGGATGCGCTGGATTTTGTGGGCTTGCGCGATTACCGCAGGTTCCGTCCGTCGAAATTGTCGGGAGGTTTGCTTCGTCGATTGAACATCGCATGCGGTGTGGCGCATAAGCCGGATCTGATTTTCTTCGATGAGCCGACCGTCGCCGTCGATCCGCAAAGCCGCAATGCGATTCTGGATGGCATTCAGCGTCTTAACCACGAAGGCGCGACGGTGATTTACACGAGCCATTACATGGAGGAGGTCGAGCAGATCTGCGACCGCATTCTCATCATGGATCATGGCAGGCATTTGGCCTTGGGCACCGCCGACGAGTTGAAGGCGATGATCGACACCGGCGAACGCATCAGTGTGGAAACCGACGATCTGGGTGGCTTGCATCATGAGGCGGGAACGCAGCAGGCATTGGAACAGTTACGTGCGCTGCCATGTGTGATGAGCGCCGATTATGACGGTCATGAGTTGACGGTACGTTGCCGTAGGGGCGATCACAATCTTCTTGACGTGTTGACGTTGCTGAAATCCAATGGCACGAATATCGGGCATCTTTCCTCCCGGCAGCCGACGCTGAACGATGTGTTCCTTGAACTGACCGGCACGGCGTTGCGTGACTGACGGAATCATGGTTCGAAAGGTTTGACATTATGTTGCAGACATTGCTGGTCAATCTGAAATTGCATTTCAGGGAGAAAGCGCAGCTGTTCTGGCTGTTTGCCTTTCCCATCATTCTGGCGACCATGTTCAATGGCATGTTCGGCAATATCGCGGAAAGTTATGCATTGCACACGGTTGACGTCGTCGTGGTTAATAACGACGATTGGCGTGCCTCTCCGGGCGCGCAGATGCTGGTCGACGGCATTTCGTCCGATACTGGCGCGACCGGTGCCGATGGCGATCATGCGAAGGTCGATGATGACGGTGACGCCATGCCGAAACTCATCACCGTCACGGAAGCCGCATCTATGGAAGCCGCGGATCGAGCACTGCTTGACGCCAAGGCGCAGGGCAGACTGTCCGTCGACGGTAGTGGGAAACTGCAGCTGGCCATTTCCCAAGCCACGCAAACATCCGCCACGGATGTGATGGCGTCGAGCAGTGGTCTGGATATTTCCCTGACGGTGTTGGGCAATATCGTGGACTTGTACAATCGCAACACCGCCGTGGTGGTCAATGCCGCGCAGCACAATCCGTCCGCGTTGTTGGATGACGCGTTCACCGGCAGCATCGGCTCGTCGAGTGGGTTCACGAAGGAAGTGCAGCTGACGAATTTCAAGCCAAGCGGCACCGCACGCTACTATTACGCGTTGCTCGGCATGGCCGCGATGATGGCCATGAGTTTCGCGGTGAACGCGGTATCGTTGGCCCAGGCAAACCTGTCGGCACTTGGTATTCGCCGTTCCGTCGCTCCCCTGCCGAAACTGCAACAGCTGCTGGCAGGTTTTCTTTCCAGTTGGATCTGCTCGTTCCTAAGTCTGACCGTGGCCATGCTGTACATTCGTTTCGGCTGCCAGATTTCTCTCGGCGGTCGTGAATGGGCCGGCTTGGGCGCGTGCTTGATGGCGTCATTCGCCACAAGCGCGTTCGGCACGTTGATCGGCGCAATACAGGGTGTTTCCACGAGTGCCAAGCAGGGATTGTGCACGGCCTTGGCATGCACGCTGTCGCTGTTTTCCGGTTTGTATGGCTCGTTCGCCATGGATTTAAGCGATCAGATAGCGCAGCATGCGCCCCTGTTGAGCATGTTGAATCCGGCGCAACAGATTACGAATCTGTTCTACGACATTCTGTATTACGACAGTTTCCGCCCGTTCTTTGCCACGGTGGGCGTATTGGCTGCGATGAGCTTGGTCTGTCTTGGTATGGCGACCGTTCTGTTGAGGAGGCAACGCTATGAACACTTGTAAAGCAGCACTGCGTATTCTCAAAGCGCGCAAATTGTATGTGATTATCTACTTGGTGCTGATCGGCACGATGATGTTTTCCATCAGCTGGCAGATCATGCGTGGCTCCACAGCTGCCGGAGCGACGACGTATGAGCCGGAATCCGCCCGTATTGCGGTAATCGACCGTGATGACGACGCCGAGCATGTGGCTCAATCGTTGCGTTCCTACCTCGCTTTGGACGGTGAGATGGTCACCATTGATGACGATTCCATATCGTTGCAGCAGGCTGTCGCATCGAATTATGTTGATTTGATTGCGATTGTGCCACAAGGTTTCGCCGAGCGTTATCTGCAGTATGCGGATAACGCCACGGCTACGCAACCGACCATAGATACCGTCGTCAGTTATGCTTCCGGAGCCGGATCGCTCGCACAGCTGAAAGTCAACGAGTTTCTTTCGCTGACGCGTACCGCCTATCTCGGCATGCCGCAGGCACAGCGCACGCTCGACGCCGCCATGGTAACGACGTTGGATGCTGCCACCGCCGATATGAAACAGTCGCATATCGCCGTGGTGTCCTCGGACTCTGAAGACGACGGCACCACACCGGGCTCATCGGCATTCGCGGGCACGCTCAAAACCGGCTTGTATCCACTGTTGCTGGTCATGCCGGTATGCACGTTCCTCGTGGTCAGCACATTCAACGACAACGAAATCCGCCGCAGGCTCTACTCGTCCCCCGCGCGTCTGGTGTCGTTGGAAGCGCAGCAAATGCTGACATGCGGGACGTTCGGTCTGCTGGTATGTGCTGCGTATACCGCGGTGACATTCCTGTTGATGGCGCTGGCCGGAGTGTCCTTTACCGGCCTGAATGCCGTGAACGTAGGCTTGTCGTTCGTGTCGCTGATGGTCTACACGCTTATGGCGATCGCTTGCGGATTCCTGTTGGGGTCATCCGGTTTCAATGAAATGGCAACGAACGGTTTCGTCAATGTGTTCGCTCTGCTGGTCATGTTCACTTCCGGTATGGCGTTCCCCGTGGATATGATGCCAGATCCCATGATCATCATCGGAAAACTGCTGCCTGGATGGTGGCTCTGCTCATCGATAGACCACGTATTCGGACTGGGTACGGCCTCCTCGAGCGGCGTGGACTACGGCGCGTGGGCGTCATCAACCGGATTGGTGGCAATGTTCGCAGTAGCGTTCATCTGTCTGGGCTTGGCCTTGGGACGCATTCGGCGAGCCCGCCCGACGTTGGTCTCCCCCGCCACAACGCAGTTGGCCAAGTAGTCGACGCCAACACTGTGGCAGCCGCATGACGATCGCATACGACGTCCACGGTCTACTTGAGCATATTCCTCCGGTAGGCTGTGGGCGTCGTATGCATGTACTGCTTGAACGTGCGCGTGAAGAATGTCGATGATGAGAAACCAAGTTTTTTGGCGATGTCGGAAACCGGCATCGATGTGGTGTCCAGCATTTCCGCTCCAGCTCTCATACGCACGTCATTGACGAATTCAATCGGCGTCTGATCGACCATCTCATGGAAGATCTGCGCGCATTTCGTACGGCCGACGGACCCTGCTGAAGCAATCTCCTCCAGGGTGATCTGTCGAACGTAATTGTGCTGCACGTAATCAATCATCTTGCTCAAAATAGCAATCTTCGGATTCTTCCTGTCGTATTTGGAAGAACCATTCTTGCCATGTTCGCCCGCTATGGCCGTCAGTTCACGCACCATCGTATAAAAACAGCTGAGCACGGTCAACGATGCCGTATCATCCTTTAATTTCATATTGTCAACGGTGGCGGGATGCATGGTCTGGGCAGCCGGCATCTGACCGAATTTCGCATCATGCAGCCGCATCATGCATTCCAGCAACGCGGATCCATGCTCATCTTCAGGATCACACACCATGTACGGGAGCCGTTCGTCCGCCATCAACGGAGCCACAAAGCGTTCATAAACCATGTTCGGCATGCACATGCATGAAGGGTTCAGCAGAGTGCAGGAAAATTCGCAATCGGTACCGTCCTCGGTGAAACCGTAATGCAATTGGCGCGAATTCACGAAAATGCCTTGGCCTTCTTCAAGACGAATGCTTTCGCCGTTCACGAAATACCACATGTGTCCACGGATGATGTGGGTGAATTCGAAATCGATATGCCAATGGCATTCCGCGCGCATGTTCGGATACTGATGCAGCAGCGAATGTTCGGTGAATGAGAAGAACATCGGCGCATCATATTGCACCATTTCCGCGCCGTTGGGCTTGCGTCCCCAGTTGGTGACCGGCATGAACTCATATGGAAGACGACCGTCTTGCGCAAGTTCAGGCTGTTCCGTTTGTTCGTTTTGTCCGACCTGCACGTCACGAACGTCTAATCCCATCTGTCCCATGCAATACCCCATCAGTGGATACGGTAAATAATACGAAAATCAAGAACGATAATACAACGAAATACAGTGTCAACGAATAATGATGCCGTTGAATGGAACATGATATGTCACGTCAATCGATTGACGTAATACAGCAGAGGAGGCAGCATGGTGGAACCCACCAATCATCCGGCACGCGACGAATGGGAGCGTATGCTCTCCGGCGAACTGTATGTGGCCGATAGTCCGCAACAGCAGGAAGCGAATATGCGCAAGCGTCGCCTGGTGCAGGCCATCAACACGTCCGAATATGACGCGTTCAAAGAACGTGACGAACTGTTTCACGAACTGTTCGGCGCATTTGGAGAGGGTGGATTCGTGGAACCCCCATTCAACTGCGATTATGGATGCAACACGTTCATCGGCAAGAATTTCTATGCCAACATGGATTGCATTTTCCTTGACGTGGCACGCATCACCATCGGCGACCGCGTGTTCTTCGGCCCCCGAGTGGGCCTGTACACGCCGTATCATCCGATCGATGCGACGGTGCGTTCCTCCGGCCCTGAAGGCGCTCGTCCGATCACCATTGGCAACGATGTCTGGTTCGGCGGCAATGTGGTGGTCGGCCCTGGCGTCACCATCGGCGATGATGTGGTGATCGGTGCCGGATCAGTGGTGGTCAAGGACATTCCTTCGCATTCGGTGGCAGTCGGCAATCCATGCCATGTGATCCGTGAGATCACCGACGCCGACCGCGAATATTGGGAAGGCAAGGCCGCGGAATATCACGCTTGGAAGGATTCGATTCAGTAAATCGTTAGTTCACGCACCGCACCATCCTCACATCATCATGCAATCTTCCATCACTTGGCGCGAGTTTCTCCGACAGACGTTGACGCTCGCCCTGCCCATCGCGTTTCAACAACTCATGCTGGCGCTGTCATCGTGTGCCGACACACTTATGCTGACGAACGTTGGTCAAAACGAGCTGTCGGCAGTGTCTCTTGCCACGCAGTTCCAGTTCATTTTCAGTTTGTGTCTTGCCGCGCTCACGCTTGGCATGAGTATTCTGGTGGCCCAGTATTGGGGTGCGAGCAACACGAATGCCGTCGAACGTGTATTGGCGTTCATCATGCTGTATGCCGGCGGATTGTCGCTAGTGTTTTTCACATTGACGCTACTCATTCCGGAAACGTTGATGTCGATTATGACAAACGACATAACGCTGATTGCCATCGGCTCACAGTATTTGCGGGTTTCGTCGGTTTCATACCTGTTCATCGGTTTGTCGCAGATGTATTTGTGTCTGATGAAGAATGTGGGTGCGGCGGTCACCGGAATGACGATAAGCACGGTTGGCGTGATCGTGCATGTTGCGCTGAACGCGGTGCTGATCTATGGTTGGTTCGATTTACCTGCATTAGGTATTTTCGGTGCGGCAATTTCCACGGTGATTTCCCGAGCCATCGAACTGGTGTGGTCTGTGCTTGTAGCCAGCCGCAATGGTCGCCCACGTTTGCGGTTGTCGATGATGCTGCATCCGGATGTGGTGTTGCAGAAGGATTTTTGGAAGTATAGTCTGCCCGTGCTTGGCAATGAGCTGGTTTGGGGCTGCGGTTTCACCATGTACACCGTGATTATGGGTCATCTTGGTACGGATGCGGTGGCGGCCAATTCCATTGCGAATATCGTCAAGGATCTGTTGGTCTGTTTGAGTCTTGGCCTTGGCAATGCGGGCGGCATTCTTGTCGGTAATCTGCTTGGCCGCAATGCTTTCGATCAGGCGAAGGTTATGGGCGACAGGCTCTGTGTACTGGTGGCGGCAGTTGGCGTTGGAACCGGCCTGTTGATTATCGCGGCACGTCCTTTGGCGTTGCAGTGGGCGGGATTGACGCCGCAGGCCACGCGTTATCTGTCGGTTATGCTGTTTATCTGCGCCTATTATGCGGCATGCGGGTGCATGGCCAATCTGACTATCGCCGGTATTTTCCCTGCCGGAGGCGATTCCCGGTTCGGACTTGTCTGCGATGCGAGCGTTATGTGGCTTGTCGTCGTACCGGTCGGTCTGTTGGCGGCTTTCGTGTGGAAGTTGCCGGTATTGGCGGTCTATGCTTTGCTGAATACCGACGAATGCATCAAGATGATTCCTGCTTTGCTGCATTATCGAAAGTATCGTTGGGTCAACAATGTGACGAGACAGACCGATTCCGCCGTAGTATCAAACGCATGAAAAACCGGTATCGACAAAGCCCGTGTCATACTGCATTGCGCAGTGCGACACGGGCTTTGTTATTTGCCGATCTCAATCATGTGATTATTTATTTCATGAGATTGCGCAGCACATACTGAAGGATGCCCCCGTTGCGGTAGTAGTCGGCCTCACCTGGGGTGTCGATGCGCACGACCGCGTCGAATTCGGTTGTGGAACCGTCGCTATGGGTGGCGGTGACACGCACGGTCTTCGGGGTGATGCCATTGTTGAGCTCTTCAACACCGGCGATATCGTACGTTTCGGTGCCATCAAGGCCGAGGCTCTCATAGGACTCGCCTGCGGGGAACTGCAACGGCAGCACACCCATGCCTATCAGGTTCGAACGATGGATACGTTCGAAGCTTTCGGTGATAACGGCTTTGACGCCGAGCATGACGGTTCCCTTGGCAGCCCAGTCGCGGGAGGAACCGGTGCCGTATTCTTTGCCTGCGAGCACCACCAGCGGAACATCATGTTCGATGTAGTCGCGGGATGCTTCGAAGATCGTGGTCGGCTTCTGGTCAAGGAAATCGTAGGTGAAACCGCCCGGAGTGACCTCTTCCCCCACGGACGCGAGCAACTGGTTGCGCAGTCGGATATTGCCGAACGTGCCACGTACCATGACCTCATGATTGCCTCGACGGGAACCATAGGAGTTGAAGTTCTTCGGTTCGACGCCACGGTCGGTCAGGTACTTGCCAGCAGGACTGGATGCCTTGAACGCGCCGGCTGGAGAAATATGGTCGGTGGTCACGGAATCACCGAGCAGTGCGAGCACGCGGGCGCCATGAATGTCTTCGACGGGATCCGGTGTGGCCTTCATGCCATCGAAGAACGTCTGCTTACGCACGTAGGTGGAATCCTCATTCCATGCGAACAGTTCGCCTTCAGGAACGTCAAGTCCTTTCCAACGACGGTCGCCTTCGAATACGGAAGCATAATCCTTCAGGAACATCTCACGGCTGACGGTACCATCCACCACGGAGGCGACTTCGCTATTGGTGGGCCAGATATCCTTCAGATACACATCATTGCCGTCCGAATCCTTACCAAGCGGCTGGGTTTCAAAATCAAAATCCATGGTGCCTGCAAGCGCATAGGCAATGACGAGCGGTGGGGATGCCAGGTAGTTCATCTTGACGTCCGGGCTGATGCGGCCTTCGAAATTGCGGTTGCCCGACAGCACTGAGGTGACGGTCAGATCATTGGCATTGATAGCTTCGGAGATTTCCGGCAGCAGCGGGCCGGAGTTACCGATGCAGGTGGCGCAGCCGAAACCGACCAGCTGGTAACCGAGCGCGTCGAGATCGTCTTGCAAGCCAGCCGCCTTAAGATAGTCGGCCACAACCTGGGAGCCCGGTGCGAGCGAGGTCTTGACCCACGGCTTGGGCTTCAAACCCTTGGCATGCGCGTTGCGTGCAATCAGGCCGGCTGCGATCATCACGGACGGATTGGATGTGTTCGTGCACGAGGTGATGGATGCGATTGCCACATCACCGTTGGTGATGTCGAATTCGCCGCGGAAGTCTGTGGAAACGGCAACCGGCTCCTGCACGGTCTTGTCCGTTTCGTACGCGGGCAATGTTTCGGCGAATTTCGCTTTGGATTCAGACAGTTTGATGCGATCCTGCGGGCGCTTCGGGCCTGCGATCGACGGCACGACAGTACCGAGGTCGAGTTCCAGGTATTCGGAATACTGCGGTTCGACGTAGTTTGGATCGGTGGTGTCGCCCCACAGCTTGTTCGCCTTGGCATACGCTTCGACCAATGCGATCTGGTCTTCGGAACGGCCGGTCAAGCGCAGATAGTCGAGAGTGACGCCGTCGATCGGGAAAATGCCACAGGTGGAGCCGAATTCCGGCCCCATGTTGCCGATGGTGGCACGATTGGCCAGCGGCACCGAGGCGATGCCATCACCGTAGAATTCCACGAATTTGCCGACCACACCATGCTGACGAAGCATGTCAGTGATGGTCAGCACCACGTCGGTGGCGGTGACGCCTTCGGGAATGGAACCAATGAGTTTGAAACCGACAACACGCGGCACCAGCATGGAGATCGGCTGGCCAAGCATGGCCGCTTCGGCTTCAATGCCGCCAACGCCCCAACCGAGCACGCCCAAGCCATTGACGGTGGTGGTGTGCGAGTCGGTGCCCACGCAGGAATCAAGGTAGGCAAGAGTCTTGCCACCGTTTTCTTCGACCTTGGTCATGATGACCTTGGCGAGATATTCGATATTGACCTGGTGGATGATGCCCGTTCCCGGCGGTACCACGCGGAAGTTCTTGAATGCCTGCTGACCCCAACGCAGGAACTGGTAACGTTCGCCGTTGCGCTGGTATTCGATGTCCATGTTCTGTTCGACCGCGTCGGCGATGCCGTACTTGTCGATCTGTACGGAATGGTCGATGACCATGTCGGACTGCACCTGCGGGTTGATGACCTCAGGATCTCCCCCAAGATCCTTGACCGCATCACGCATGGTGGCAAGATCCACAATGCAGGGCACGCCGGTGAAATCCTGCATGACCACGCGGGACGGGGTGAACTGGATCTCATGACTCGGCTGTGCAGCCGGATCCCAATCCAACAGTGCCTTGACATGATCATCCGTGATGTTGGCGCCATCGATGTTACGTACCAGGTTCTCGACGAGAACCTTCAACGAATACGGCAGATGATCGATGCCCGGCAGATCTGCGATGCGGTAATATTCATAATCCTTGCCGTCCACCTTCAGGGTGTCGAGCTGGTCGTCGCGCACAGACATGCTACCTCCGAGCTTTTTGGCTGTATAACACAGCTGATTATTCGTCGCCTACGATACAGCCAAGTTAATTCAGCTCTGGCGTGTCTTCTTAAAGTATGGGACAATACTCGGAATTTTCGGCACCAAACGCAAACACACCAAGAACACGAGTGCCGAAAGCACCATTGCCACCGCCGTCGCAGCCAGCATCTGCCCGGTCGGCACCACCAGCGCGAAGAAATTCGCCACCGGTTTTACGAGCATGCCCCCGAATCCAATTGCGGCAAAGGCCAATACCAATATGCCACGCCACGAATGCAACGGCTTTGCCACCCGCGCAAGCACGAACACTCCCATCATGAGCAGAATAATCGCGTTGACGCCACGCAGCATCGCCAACTGCGCACCCGAATCCTGCACATTCCACTTCATGAATATCGGCAGCAGCCACGACGTGGACAAAATCGACAATCCGACCGCCACACCGCAGGGCACAGCAAAATGCAGCACGCGTTTCAGGAATCCTGGAATATAACGACGCGTGTTCGGAGCCAACGCAAGAATGAATGCCGGCATGCCAATCGTCAATCCGCCCACATATGTGATGTGGCGAGGCAGATACGGGAATGGTATCTGCGTCAGCACCACGCCCAACGAAATCAGTGCGGAATACACGGTTTTCACGAGGAATAGGCTTGCTACACGTTCCATATTGGCCATAACCTGACGCCCTCGCGCCACCACATCGGGCAGATGTGAGAACTTCGAATCGACAAGCACCACCTGTGCCACGGCCTTGGTGGCGGGCGCAGCATTGCCCATCGCAATACCCAGATCGGCCTCTTTGATGGCGAGCGCGTCGTTCACGCCGTCGCCGGTCATCGCCACCACATGCTCACCTGCATGCAATGCCTCCACGATCGCCTTTTTCTGATCGGGCAGCACACGCCCAAGCACATCCACGTTTTCCAGTACTTGCGCCAGCTCCGTAATGTCAGCGGGCAGCTCACGCGCGTCCATGAATCGTGGTTCATGTTCGCCGGTCAGATGCACTTTTCTTGCGATCGCGCCGACGGTTACGGGATTGTCACCAGAGATGATGCGGCAACGCACGCCTTGTTCACGGAACCATGCAAGCGTTTCTTCGGCGTCGGCGCGAATATGTTCGGAACAGCACACCAATGCGACAGGGCACGATGCCGGATTGAGTTTTGGATCGGTTTCGTAATCGTCGGGCGCTGCACCGTAGATTCGCGCGACCAGCAGCACACGGTTGCCGTCATTGGCGAGATCATTGACTTGTTTGAGTATGTCGGCATGGTCGCCGTTGATTTGGGAAAGAATGACTTCCGGCGCACCCATCGTCCACACTGCATTGCCGTCATAGATCGAACTCCACTTGCGCGCCGACGAGAACGGTACTCGTGCCTCGACAGTGCCGTCCGCAAATCCCTGTTCCCGTAGTCCAGACAGAATCGCTTGCCCTGTACCGTTGGGCTGTCCTTCGTTCGATAGGTCGAATAGAGCCTGTCTGACGTCATGCTCGTTCACGGTGCCTCGCATGTCGTCGGGGCCACGAACACCCAGCAATTCCAACGAATCGAGTCGGATGGTGCCGTCGGTGACAGTACCGGTTTTGTCAAGGTTCAGGCAATCCACACGAGCGAGAGTCTCCACGGATTCCAGCTCCTGCACCAGCGTGTTCTTACGTGCCAAACGAATGGCTGCGAGCGCGAAATTCAGCGAGGTGAGCAGCACCAGGCCTTCAGGGATCATACCGACCACACCGGCCACTGCGGAAATGACCGCGGAACGCCATTCGCCGGTCGAAATGGCCACATTCCAGCCGCCAACAGTGCGTACCTGCGACCAGATGAGCAGTACGCAGAGCGGCACCACCAGGAAGGTCATGAATTTCAGAATCGTGTTGATGCCCTTGTTGAGGTCGGATACGGTTTTCCTGTAAACCTTCGCCCGTGCGGTAAGTTTGGCCGCGTAACTGTGCTCTCCTACGGCGGTGACTTTCACCAACGCCATGCCGGAGATGGCGGTGGATCCAGAGAAAATATCGCAGCCTTCGCCCTTGCGTACGGTCCGTGATTCGCCGGTAAGCATGGATTCGTCCAGCTCCAGTCCCCAAGTGTGCACGATCTGCGCGTCCGCGGGCACCTGTTCGCCGGAACGGATCCACATGAAATCACCGAGCACGATATCGTTGTGCGGTATTTCAACGTCTTTGCCGTCGCGGTGCACAAGATAGTCGGAAGCCACCAGAATCGACAGTTTGTCAAGAGTACGCTTGGCTTTCAATTCGGTGCAGATGCCTATGCCGGTATTGATGATGATGATCATGCCGAACACCGCGTCTCTCCACGATCCAGTGATCAATACCATAACCATGGCCGCAAAGATGATGCCGTTGAACAAGGTGAACACGTTGGCTCGCACGATATCGATAAGCGAACGTGAGGTCGATGCCTTGACCACATTGTCCAATCCGCTTTCCCTGAGGGCGATCACTTCGCCTTGTGTCAGCCCCGTCTCTTCGATGAGGGGCATTGTTCGACTTTCGCTCATGATTGCCAGCCTACCGTCACACTCCCGTTTTCCGGTCAACTTCTTGTGAAACACAGGTAAAAATCAGGGAATTTTCAGGGTATTTCATCAAAAGACGAACTGCTGGTCATTCATACCGACATGGTGCAAAACCATATCAGTGGGTAATCGTGGTTACCAGCATTTCCCGGTCGTGAGGATCATTATTGGCCACGGCCACAGCAGCATCGTCGAGCGGTATCGCGTCGGTCATACGATCGTTGACCGTCATGGTAGCCGCATACAGTTTGTTGTCTTTCGGCACGGCGATAGGATTGAGAAGCACCACTGGAACGCCCGCTGTTCTTGCGGTTTCCAAAGCATCATTCCAGTTTTCGGCATTGGCTTCGTTCGCGTCGATTCCTGCGATGATAATGAGGTCGGCCTTGCGTTGCGCCATGTCACGCACGCCTTGCTGCGCGGTGGATTGCGCGTCCACAGTGCCCGAGACGGTAATGTACACCGGCTTGAGTTTACCGGCTTCCATGGCATCCATTGCCATGGAATCGGCGGTGACATCATCCGATCCAATCATGGCGATGGACAGGCTGTCACGATCCTCCGTGGAGTGCGCCACCGCAGTATTGGGAGATTGCGTATCCCCCACCGCGGCATTCGACGGCACGCAACCAGATAGCGCCGCGCAAGACAACGCAATCGCAGTCATTCCAAAAAACGCACGACTTGCGAATAACGGCATGCTCACTGTTCGTGCTTTCTGAACAGCGCCACAGTCTCCACATGATGGGTCATGGGATAAATGTCGAACGCGCGGATATCCGCCAATTCGTAGCCAAGTAACACGAGCGTGGCGGTATCTCTGGCAAGGCTTGCCGGATCGCATGCGATATAGACCACACTTTTCGCTTCGGCTTCGGCAATCTGCCTGCACACCTTCGCGCGAGCGCCGGCACGGGGCGGATCAAGCACCACCACATCTGGCTTGGCGAGATCATTGCGCACGTTGGCAAGTGTTTTCGCCACGTCGCCCACACGCGCATCGACATTACCCAGATGAATGTGCCTCAAATTACGTTGCGCGTTCCTTACCGCAGTTTTGCCGCCTTCGACGCTCAACATGCGAGTGCGCTCCGCCGTCAGCGTGGCCAACGGCAGCGTGAACAGACCCGAACCGGAATACAAATCCCACAGACATGCGGATTTGGCACCGTCAAGCTCGCCGCGTACCAAATCGATCACATGGTTGGTCAAAGCGATCGGCGCATGCCTATGCATCTGCCAGAAACCGCCTGCATCCACGTTGTATTCGAATTCACGGCCGGCGACAATCACCTTTTCCGTAAGCTCACGGCTTCCAGCAACCACCTCGCCGTTCACAAGCACGGCGTAATTGTCTGAAATCGGCGCATTATCGCGAGGTTCCGGAACGGATAGACGAATCTGGGAACCCGGTTCGAAGCTCCCTTCCCACACATGCTCACGTTCGGCCACTTCCAGCAACGTACGGCTGGCCAACGGCATGGTATCAATCGGAACGCGCACATGCGTGCCTCGACGGTGCATCGACGGACGCCCATCAGCATCAGCAATCATCTCGATGCGAGTACGCCAATGCAAACCTCGCTCCGCATCGTCTTCCGACATACGCTCAATGGGCACTTCCACGTCGACGTGGCCGAGTCTTGCCATCTGTTCGGCCACCGACGTGACTTTCCATTTCAGTTGCCCTGCAAGCGACACATGCACCAAGTCAGCGCCACCGACACCACCGCCCATGGCAAGGGGTCCAGCTAACGACCATATTGGATCAGTACGGTCTTCGCTCGCTTCGAGTACTTCCACCACTTCGCCTGTCCAGAAGCGATCCTCACGATCATGCGGCTCGTCCAATGCGACACGGACCAGTTCGCCCGGCAATGCGAATCGCACGAACACAACACGTCCGTCAATATGACCGACGCAACGACCCTGGTCGGCGTACCGTTCAATGCGGATGGTCGATTCCATCAGTGCTCTTCCCTCATTTCGGTAGTTTGTGCTGCCTCAGCATCGTCTTCAGAAACTTCCTGCATCATCTTATGTCGGTACATTGGCGTCGCCACGATCAGATACGAGACCCAAATCGCGAGCGCCCAGAACGGAATGCCCATCAGCAGACGCGCTGTTCCCAGCCAGCCGACGTGATTGCCGAGATAGAGCGGCACCTGCACGATCAGACGCAGCGCGAACACTCCAACCCACATTGCGGTGATGATGGTATAGGCGCGATTGAGCGCCTTGTCACCTCGCCAATCGGCAAGCCAGGCACGAAAATGTTCAGTCGGTAACGTTCGGATGAACTCGATGACCAATCCTAAGCCAGGCACCCGGACCAGCAGTGAAATCGTCAGCAAAACAACGTAAAAGGCGTTGGTGAGAAATCCGAACATGTAATAGTTACGTGCCTCGTGACTGTTCCATGCCCAGATCAGGCAGATACCTACTGCCAGCAAGCCTGATACCGCTCCCATGACGGACTGTCGTTGGTACAGGCGCACGATCACCTGCAGCACGGCCAACGCAGCGGACACGCCAATGGTCAGTTGCAAATTGGACGTGATGACGAACAGTGCCACGAACACGACGCCCGGCAGCATCGATTCGATAACGCCTCTCGGACCGCCGATGGCGTCGATCACGGAAAAATCGTCAGTATTACCGGCGTCGGCAAGCGCACCAAGACCAGTTCGTTTTTTCGCTTCGGTTTCAGCCATACGTATTAGCTATCGGTTCAAGCGGCTCAACGCACTTCGGAGAACATCGGTCCACGAGACAGCGTGGTCTTGACCTCAACCTGCTGGTCGGAGTCGAATGGACCCTTCGGTTTGCCGGGAATCTCAGTCTTCTGCTCAGCCTCTTCCGCAGCTGCCTTCGCAGCCTTGCGTTCGGCCGGAGCGACCGGCGGATGCATGGGAATAAGGTCGCGTGGCGCCAACGGATCATCGCCTCGTTCCACCACAATATCAGCGAAGAACTGGTTCAATGCCTTTGCTTCCTCACCCTCAGGATCGGTGGCAGCCTTGCCTGAGAAGATGCCGCGCAACATCCAACGCGGACCGTCGACGCCTACGATGCGGGTAAGCACCTTGCGTCCACCCTTGACGGTAACCGGCAATGCCAGTTCGGTGCCGAACACGCCTTCGACTTCCTTCGCGTCCTTGTTGGCTTCAATCAGGTCGGCACGAACGTCATCCCACAATCCGAGCGTCTTCGGTGCCGCGAATGCCTCAATCTCCACACTGGAGGAACCGTAGGTGATGGTGGTGCCAAGAACCTGCTGGGTGGCACGGTTGGCCTTCACTCGCAATTCAATGCCCTTCAGGAACGGCAGATAATATGATCCCATATCGAGGTACTCGTCGTAGTCGGGAACGTTCTCATCTTCCACATCCCACGGACCATGCTCGTCACCGCGGCCCTCGTATTCAGCGGAAGGCTCCGGAAGCGCCACAACTTCCTGAGCTTCGTCAACATTTTCAGCTGCGTCGACAGCCTCTTCGTTTTCTCCGGCGGCCGCTTCAAGAGCTTCCTTGCTCTGATGCTTCTTCTTACCGAATCCAAACAATCCCATGATGTTCCTCATTTCATAACAGTTGCAACCGTGAATAGCCTAGCACCTATGCTTAATATGGGCTGGGAATCGGGGTGTGATATTCCAATTCCCAGTCTGTTCACGATAAAAAGTGGCTTAAATGTCATACATAATGCTGAGCGGCGCATGATCGGACCAGCGCAGGTCGTAGGTCGGAGCCTTATCGATCACGAATCCGCAGGCCGTTTCCGCCAGTTCCGGTGTTGCGAACTGATAGTCGATCCTCCAGCCGACATTGTTGTCGAATGCACGACCGCGCTGGCTCCACCATGTGTACGGTCCTTGGATGTCTCCGGCGAGATTACGCATCACATCCACAAACTCCAGTTCTCCCAACCATTTGTCGACATATGCGCGCTCCTCGGGGAGGAATCCGGCATGCGTTTCGTTGGCTTTGGCGTTTTTGATGTCGAGCGGCGTGTGCGCGATGTTGAAATCACCGCAGAGCACCGCTTGTTTTCCGCCGTGTGCTGCCTCGTCACGCAACTGTTCCATGCGTATCAGCATGGTGTCGAGGAAACGGTATTTCTGCTTCATTTTTTCCGGATCATCGGTATTTCCCGCATGCACATACACGCAAACCACGGTAATGACATAGCCTTGTGGAGTTTGCATGTCCGCTTCGATCCAACGGCCGGAATCGACGTCATCCTCAAGTCCCGGCAATCCATATCGTTTGTCGACAACCGGCAATGCCGACAACAGACCTACGCCGGCACGCCCCTTGATACGGCAAATCTCGTTCATACGATGCAGTTCGCTCTGATCGGAAATACGTCCCGCCGTTGAGTATTCGAAACCGAATTCGTCGAAAATAGGATCGATTTCGTTTTGCGGGGCACGCACCTCCTGCATACACCACACGTCAGGTGTGTTGCGTCCGGCCCACTCCTCGATGCCTTTGCGTTTTGCCGCTCGGATTCCGTTCACATTGGAAGTCGTGATAGTGATCGTCATAGCGTTCTAGCCTAGCTTGCATACAAGAAAAGCCCTCGGCACATGCCGAAGGCTTATCTTGATGATGTTATCGCATCAAATCAGTCAAGACCGAGCTGCAGCTTGCCGCCGGGGATGGCGCCAAGCAGATCACGGGTGTACTGCTTCTGCGGATGGTCGAAGACCTCGTCAGTGGTGGCGTGCTCCACAAGCTTGCCGTGCTGCATCACCACAACCTCATCGGCGATCTGACGCACAACCGCCAAATCGTGGGTGATGAACAGGTAGCTCAGTCCCTTTTCCGCCTGCAGGTCGTTGAGCAGGCGAAGCACCTGGTCCTGCACCAGCACGTCCAATGCGGAGACGGCTTCGTCGCAGACGATCACATCCGGGTCGAGGGCCATGGCGCGCGCGATGGCGATGCGCTGCCTTTGGCCGCCGGAAAGCTCGTTCGGGTAACGGTTCATCACCGATTCCGGCAGTTCCACCATGTCGATGAGTTCATGCACGCGCTTGGCACGGCTCTTCTTGTCTCCGATGCCGTGGATGCGCAACGGCTCCTCGATGGACCGGTAGATGGAGTACATGGGGTCGAGCGATCCGTACGGGTTCTGGAATACCGGCTGCACGTGACGTCGGAAGTCAAGCAGCTCCTTGCCTTTGAAGCCGGAGATGTCCCTGCCGTCATAGGTGACGGTGCCGGCAGTTGGTTCGAGCAGCTTCAGCACCATGTTGGCCACGGTGGACTTGCCGGAACCGGATTCGCCGACGATGGCCAGCGTGGTGCCCTTCTTGATGGAGAAGCTCACATCGTCGACCGCCTTGAACATCTCCTTCTTGCGCGGCAGCTTGAATTCCTTGGTCAGATGGTCCACCGTGATGATGGCTTCGCCCTTCTTCAGGGAATCCTCGTTCACCGCGTGTTCCATGACCGCGGTGGCATCGCCGCCATGCTCCTTGACGGAGATGATGCGCTGAGAGGCCAAGGACGGCGCCGCGGCGACCAGACGCTTGGTGTACGGATGCTGCGGATGCTGCAGCACTTCCAGGGAAGGACCGGATTCCACGACCTGGCCCTTGTACATGACCACGATGTGCTGGGCGCGTTCCGCGGCCAGACCGAGATCGTGGGTGATGAACAGCACCGCGGTTCCTAGGGAATCGGTCAGCATGTGCAGATGGTCGAGGATCTTCTTCTGCACGGTCACGTCGAGCGCGGAGGTCGGCTCGTCGGCGATGAGCAGTTCCGGACGGCAGGCCAGACCGATGGCGATCAACGCGCGCTGTCGCATGCCGCCGGAGAATTCGTGCGGGAACTGGCGGGCACGGGTGGCGGCGTCAGGCAGGCCGGCCTCGGACAGCAGACCGGCGATGCGGTCGTCCATGGTGGAGCCGACCACATATTTCTTGGCGATGTACCATGCGTCATCGTCCTTCACACCGGCTTTGATCAGGCCATCAGCCACACGCCAGCGGGTTTCGGATCCTGGAACCCATTCCTCGGCGAACCGGGCCATGATCCTGTCAAGTTCGTCACCGCTCTTGCCGATCTTGACAAGAGCTTCCTTGGCTGCGGCGGTCAGATCAGGCAGTTCCTTGGAGCCGAGGAAGGTCTCGTCTTCATTGCCCTTGAGCTCCACTTCGTCGCCGGCCAAAGCCTTGGCGAATTCGGAACGCTTTTCGTGGTCGATGTCCATGTTGTTGGCCACCAACGCTTCCTTGACCTGGGTGCCGATGCGCCACACCGGGTTCAGGTTGCTCATCGGATCCTGCGGGACAAGACCCATCTTGCTGCCACGGAGCTTGTCGAAGTCCTTCTGCTTGAAGCCGGAAATCTCCTGTCCATCAAGCTTGATGGAGCCGCCGACAACATGGCCAGTTCCCGGAAGCAGACCAAGCACGGCCATGGCGGAGGTGGACTTGCCGGAACCGGATTCGCCGACGATGGCCACCCACTGACCAGGATACACGCTGAAGGACGAGTTGCGCACGGCATGCACGGCCTTGCCTTCATCGGTGGTGAAGTCGACCTGAAGGTTCTTGACCTCCAACAGCGGCCCGTGGGCGCGCTGCATGGCCTCGAGGTTGTTCTCGGTATTCATTTCAGTCATCGAATATCCCTTCACTTACACTCAGGCCGTACGGCTCTTCGGATCGAGCGCGTCCTTGACGGCGTCACCCATCATGATGAATGCCAGCACGGTGATGGCCAGTGCGGCGGACGGGTAGAACAGCACCATCGGGTCGGTACGCAGAATGGATTGCGCGTTGGAGATGTCTCCGCCCCAGCTGACCGTGGTGGTGGGCAGGCCAACGCCCAGGAAGCTCAGCGTGGCCTCGAGCACGATGTAGGTGGCCAGCGAGGTGGTGCCGACCACGATGATCGGGGCCAGCGAATTCGGCAGGATGTGACGGAACAGGTTGCGGATCGGGGTGGATCCCAGTGCGGTGGATGCCGTGTTGAATTCGAGGTTCTTGGCTTCCATCACCGCGCCTCGCGCGATTCGTGCCACGGAGGTCCAACCGAACAGCGTCATCACCAGGATGATCTTCCAGATGGAGCTGCTCGTCTTGAACATCTGGAGCACCACGATGGCGCCAAGCAGAATCGGCAGCGCGAGGAAGATATCGGTCAGTCGGCTCAGCACGGCGTCGACCCATCCTCCGAAGAAGCCTGCGATTGCGCCAATCAGCGTTCCGAGCAGCACTACCAGCAGTGTGGCGAACACGCCGACGCTCAGCGAGGTGCGGGTGCCGTAGACCACGCGGGAGTAAACATCGCAACCTTGCAGGTCGAAGCCGAACGGATGGCCAGCGGAAGCCGGATCAAGGGAATTGTCGAGCGTGCAGTAGTTCGGGTTCTGCTTGGTCAATGCGCTCGGGAACAGCGCCACGAACACGATGAAGATAATCAGCAGTCCGGAGATGATGAACAACGGGTTCTTACGCAGGGTGCGCCACGCATCGGCCCACATGCTTGAGGCCGGAGCGGATTCATCCATCGAGTCGACGGCCTTCAGAGGCGTCTCATCGAGCGGTGCCACATAGCGTTCCTGTCCCGGAAGCACGGTGGAAGGATTGGTCTCATTCATTTCAGTCATTTCTTGTTACCTCCCTCAACTCACGCGTAACGGATTCGCGGATCAAGCGCGGCGTACAGCATGTCGACCAACAGATTGCAGACCACGAAGATCAGCATGAGCAGCGTCACGATGGACACCACCAGGTTGCCTTCGCCCTTGAGGATGCTCTGATAGGTCAGGTAGCCGATGCCATGCACGTTGAAGATGGTTTCGGAGATCATTGCGCCGCCCATCAGTGCGCCAAGATCCTGGCCCAGATAGGTGACGACGGGGATCATGGAGTTGCGCAGCACGTGGCGCAGCATGACGGATTTGTTGTCCATGCCTTTGGCGCGCGCGGTGCGCACATAGTCGAGGGCGATGTTGGACGAAATCTCCGTGCGGCTCAGACGAATGATGTACGCCATCGATACCGAGCCAAGCACCATGGCCGGCATCAGCAGGTCGAGGAAGCCTGGATTCGCTCCGGCGGTAACCGGCAGCAGACGCCATTTCACACCAAGGAAGTACTGGCACAGGAAGCCGGTGACGAAGGTCGGCACGGAGATGAGCAGCAGGGAGAAGATCAGGATGACGGTATCGCACCACTTGCCCTTCTTCAGGCCGGAGATCACACCGAAGATCACACCGAAAACCGCCTCGAACACGAAGGCCATCAGGGCGAGCTTGATGGTTACGGGGAAGGCACGGCCGATCACGTCGATGACAAGCTGCCCGGAGAAGGTCTTGCCGAAGTCGAGGGTCAGCGCGTTCTTCAGGAACAGCAGATACTGGACGATGAACGGCTTGTCCAGATTGTATTCGGCACGGATCTGGGCCGCGACCGCTTCGTTGACCGGCTTGTCGCCGAACATCGCCTTGACCGGGTCGCCCGGCAACGCGAACACCAGGGCGTACACCAGAAGCGTCGTGCCGAGAACCACAGGGATCATCTGCAGAATGCGTCGCAGAAGATACTTGCCCATTGGTTTCTCCTTTTGATTACTCACTCGTTCGCCAGCCGTTTGCGGCTTCTCCCTTAACGTTCGCACGTATAAGGTCATGGGGCCCGGGGCGGCCGGCGCTTGCCCCGTTACGTATCAGTGATACTGCACCACAGTGCTCTATATTGCAGTTTCATGAAAGACAGCTGAAAATATACCCCATGCGCGGACATCTTCTGTTGATGCCGCATGTCCAGCCGTCATCGGACCTCCGATGGAAGTCCCGTTTATTACGCGGAAAGGAAGGAACGGATATTCGAATCCGTCCCTTCCTTCATACCGATCCTACGAAATCAAATCAGAGAACGGCTCACTTGCCGGACTTGGTCATGTTCTCGTAGACCGGCAGGTTCTGCCAGTTCATCTCGAAGTCGGAAACACCGGTCGAGGCCACACCATAGGCATTGGCGTAGTACAGCGGAACGGCCGGCAGGTCGTTGAGCAGCACTTCCTGTGCCTGCTGGTACAGCTTGTTGGCGTCTGCGACGGACTTGGAGGCAGCGGCCTTGTCGCACAGCGCATCGAACTCCGGGTTCTTGTAGTCGCCATCATTGGAGCCGTTGCCATCGGCCGCGGCGGAGGAGAAGTTCTGCACCAGGTAGTTCTGGGCGGACGGGTAATCCGGCTGCCAGCCGCTACGGAACGCGCCGTTCACCTTGCGGTCGGACACGGCGGTGCGGAAATCGTTGAAGGTCGGGTACGGGTTGGTGGCGGCCACGCCGGCGCCCAGCACGTTGTTGATGGAGTTGACCACGGCGGTGTAGATGACTTCGTGTCCACCATCGGCGTTGTAAGCGAAGGTGAGCTTGTCATCGGAGGTCCACGGGCTGATGGCGTTGGCCTTCGCCCACAGTTCCTTGGCCTTCTTCTCGTTGTACTTCAGGTTGCCGGAACCCTTGAGGGAATCGGAGTAGCCCGGGGTCAGCGGGGAGGTGAAGTCGACGGCCGGGGTGCCGGTGCCGTTGAGCACCTTCTTGCAGATGTTCTCGCGGTTGATGGCCATGGAAACGGCCTGACGACGCAGGGTGCCTTCCTCGGTGTCGGCTTCGAAGTGCTTCAGCTTGGCCGGGATGGTGAACTGCTGGATGACGGAGCCGGCCTTGTTGTAAGCCTGGACGGTGGAGTCCTTCTGGAAGGTCTTGGTGGCGGAGGCCGGGACGGACTCCATCACGTCGAGGGAACCGGACTGGATGTCGGCGTAGGCGGCCTCATCCTTGGTGTAGACCTTGAAGGTCACGCCGTCGTTCTTGGCGACGCGGTTGCCCTTGTAGTCGGGGTTCTTCACCAGCACGATCTGGTTGTCGTGGTCCCAGGACTGGAACTTGTACGGGCCGTTGCCGACCGGCTTCTCGCCGAAGGCCTTCGGATCCTTGAAGAAGGATTCCGGCAGCGGGGCGAATGCAGTGTAGCCGACCTTGATGGCGAACACGGAGTCGGACTGGTTCAGGTCGACGGTGAACTCGTGATCGTTGACGACCTTTAGACCTTCAAGCTGCTCGTCACCCTTGAGGTTGTCGGTGTCCTGCAGCGCGTCATAGCCCTTGATGGTGGAGAAGAAGGAGGAGCCGAGCTGGGCGTTCTTGGCGTTGGCCGTGTAGCTCCATGCCTTGGTGAAGGATTCGGCGGTCACCGGGGTGCCGTCGGTAAACTTCCAACCATCCTTGAGCTTGATGGTGTACTGGGTGGCGTCATCGTTGGACTTGATGGACTCCGCCACTTCGTTGGAGGCGTTGCCCTTGGCGTCGAAGGAAATCAGACGTGCGAACAGCAAGTCGAGCGGCTTGCCGCCGCCGGTCTCGTTGCAGTCGCCCGGGATGAGCGGGTTCTGCGGTTCGGAATTGTATGCGGTGATGACGTTGGAACCCTTGTCAGCGGTGGAGCCACCGTTGGAAGAGCCGCACCCGCTGAGCAGCATACCGAATGCGCATGCGGCCGCAGCGAAAGCCAGAGCTTTCTTCTTCATGGAATTCATATTCTCCTTATCCATTATTTCCAGAGCCGTAAGACCCTGTTCAAAAAGAAGGCGGGCGTCAATACCGTGGCATCAACGTCCGTCTTCGTTCTGATGGTGGGTTCATTATCACTCGATTGAGGGACAACCACTCCATATCCGAGCGAGGCCCATGCAAAATAGTCAAATCAAAACTCATCATCTGATAAAACAAACCATTTTTCCCGCTTATCGCCGGAACAACTTATCCGCATCGTGTGTATGGACGGACACGGACATATCTGTTCGCTGTCAGCGTACTTTGCCGATTCGTGTCATGCCCGTGGAAACGCCTGTCCGTAACGGGCCTTCAACTGTTCTATGGATACATGCGTGTACCGTTGCGTGGTTTTCAGCGAGGAATGTCCCAAGAGCTCCTGCACCTCACGCAAATCCGCTCCCCCGTCAAGCATATGCGTGGCGGCACTGTGCCGCAGAGCATGAGGGCTAATGTCGGGAACGCCGGCATCACGCGCGCATTCGTGCACCACACGACGTACCATCCGCTGATCAATGCGTTTGCCTTGTCTCCCAAGAAACAGCGCAGCCGCGGACTGCTCCCCCACCAACAGGGGACGCCCATCATCCAGCCACCGACGTATCGCTTTTTGCGCCGGAGCGCCAAATGGCATGACTCGTTGTTTGTTGCCTTTGCCGGTCACTTTGACCGTTCGATTGGAAAAGACCACATCCGGCACATCAAGTCCCACCAGTTCAGCCACACGCATGCCCGTTGCATACAACAGTTCCAGCATTGCGGCGTCACGCAGCTCAATGGCCTGCTGCTTCATGGTCCGTTCCTTCGGCTGAGACGTTTCACCGTCCTCATCCACGCGTTCCATCAGCTGTTCAGCCTGTGATTCGCTGAGCACATCCGGCAACGTATCAGGTATTTTCGGGGTCATGAGCGCACAAGCCGGATCCGTCGTCGTCACGCCATGCTCATGCGTCCACGCGAAAAAACCACGTACCGCCACAGTTTTTCGGGCCATGCTGCTTTTCGCATGGTTTTTCGATGATTCCGCCATCCACATGCGAAGATCTTCGATGGTCACCTCGTTAAGATCCCTGCATCTAAGCCGCTCCAAGGCAAGCAGACATTCTTCGACATCGCCTCGGTATGCCTTCCGCGTGTTTTCACTCAATCCACGGTTGGCTTTCAGATATGTATCGAATGCCTCTACGCTCTTATCGAACAGCATGCCGATCAGCCTTTCCCGAGCTCAACAGCAAGCCCGAATCCATGAATTTCTTTCCATTATGTGTCCATTCTCCGATAGAAACCGAAATACCGGCACAACTTGAAAGGAGACCAACTATGCTGTCCAGTAGCGTTCGCTCAGCGAATCCGTCGATGATCGTCTATTCGAAGGGGAGATTATGCCGATTCCAAACGAAATTCCAGCAGGTGCACGCATTGTGGTGCGCACCTGCGAAGGTGTCGATCCAAAGGACCAGCGCATGAAATTCCGCGATTATGTCGGTCACGTACGTTCTTGGGACGGGCAGACATTGGAAATGACGCGCGATGCGGCAGCCAACGGTTCACGCCCAGAGCAACGTGTCAGCATTCCCGCCGACACCATCGTCACTGTCAAACCGGTTCCGGAACGTTCCATGACACGGCCGCGCCCATAGCGCGTCACACTGCGGAACGCACCTGTGCCATAGCTTGACGGTAACCGTCGAATCGCACGATATGCTCTCCCCTACGCGCCGACTCCAGAAGCATCTGCTGCCATCCGGTTTCGGGAATTGCCAGTTCGACCGTTTCGCAACGTTCTTCGAAGTCAGGTTCTTTGGCGAGAGCCTTGTATTCACGGAATGGCTGCCCTTGTATGAAGAAACGCGCCATCTCCTTGTCGTCACCGGCAGTGGGCGAGCCCTGTTGCGTGGTCATGCCGTGCAGCACGTTGGCCATAAGCGTCAACCGATTGGCCATATTACGCAGCAACGCTTCGACATTGGCGGCGTCCTCTTCCACCATTGCACGGGTACGGTTTGGATCGGTTAGCGCAACACGAGTCATGTCCCGCCATGAACCAGCGGCGAGCGCGGCTGCGATGTTCCGGTTGGGATTGGCCACCAGCTCGTTGATCATAGCTGTGGAAATGACGTGTGGCATGTGGGAAATCAGTGCCGCGCAACGATCGTGGGTCGCATCGTCAAGAACGATGAGTCGGTTGGAACAATGATCCACAATCATTGTCGCAACGGCGCGGAACCGCTGATACTCGGTGTTTTCATCTACGGTGATGGCCCAGAGCGCGCCATCGTAAAGCGTCGGATCCGACGATTCCCATCCGGACAGCTCATTGCCTGCCATGGGATGCGCGCCCACATAGCAATGTTCCAATCCAACGGCTTTAACCTGTTCCCGAACCATTGCTTTGACACTGCCGACATCGGTGAGCGTGGTGATGTCCGTATCGATCAGTGGCTTCAACGCACCCAGGATTTGCGGCATGGCCTTGAGCGGATTGCATAACACAAGCACGTCAGGTTTTGTGTCGGCGAGCGCGGCCAGTGTGGACACACATCGTATGCCGTCCGCTTTCGCAGTTTCATATGGACGATCGTTATGGTTCCATGCGATGACTTCACAGCCAGCATTAACGAGTCTGCGAGCCAGTGACCCTCCGATAAGACCAAGGCCTACGATTGCGATACGCTGCTTCACCACATCAGCTCCTTTCCGACCGTTTCGCTGTTCTGCCAATCATCTGGCAGATGCTGTTCGTCAAGCCGTACGCCTCCCTGCGGCAGCATCCATGAGGTGACTGGAGGATTGGGGCGTTCTCTTCGTGGGTATACGGCCAGAGTTTTGGCCCAGTCACCGTGTTCGGCGATTTCGACCAGCGCGCCATGGAAGCGTTGCTCCCATGGCGCCGCATCGAGCGTCGCGATAAAACTGTATGTGCCTGTGCGTCCTTTGATTGGCCGCGAGATGAAACTTGTCATATTGAGGCCTGCATCGCGGAATACGTCCAGCAGGTTCGCGAGTACGCCAGGACCTGTGACAAGCGGAATAAGCGTCAGCACGGATTCGTATTCCATATCAGCTTGCGAACGAGGCTGTTCCAACAGTTTTCCGGCTTCCTTGCGTGGTGCGAGCACAAGAAAATCAGTCTGTGCGCCTTGATAATCCTGCACGGCGGTACCGATGCGCGTCACATTGTAGAGTTCACCGCAAATACTTGGCCCGAAAGCTATTTCGTTTGCTTTGATATCGCGACATGCGGCAGCATTGGATGGCGCTGGAGTCGGTTCCAAATGGTGTTCCGCGATGAAACGTTTGCATTGCGCGAGACCATGCGCGTGTGCGGTAGCCACGGTGGCGTCTTCCGGATTGGATCCCGCACGCACATATGCGTCGAAAGTTACGTCGACGCCCACTCGCGCAAATCCGACTAGATCTTTGGCGTCGATGAGCGCGTCCAGATTCGGCACCACGTAACCTTCGACGTTGTTTTCCCATGCCACGACGCCCCATCCTTCGCCCCGCTGCGCGGCATCAAGGATTTGCGGTACGTCATCCGCAGCCACCAATTCGAATCCTTCCGGCTCAAGATGGGCCAGTGCCTGCGATGCATTGACTGCGGCCTGATGGGTGAAGGTGCCTTGCGGACCTAGATAGAACAGCTTTCGTGCGCTCATTCAACCCCATTCCTTATTCTTGGTGTTCCCCTGAACCTTACCTCATTGCCGTGGAATCGACTGCCGATTATTCCACCGGTTGGGCGTTATCAGATGTTTTACCCTCGTTCGTCTGCGTATCAGCAGCAAACGCACCATCACGCGTCTCCTTACGCGGAGGTGTGACGAACCAACGTTTCGGCAGCACCAGCATCACAACCGGAATAAGCACGACACCGTACAGCCACATGTATCCTGCCTGTTCACTGAAGAACGGCATGGGATCATCTCCACCGAATCCCACAGGAATCATGGCGTCTCCTCCCGGACCATACCCCGACATCACCGTCCAGACCACCAGAGAGGAACCGATCAGGTGCAATGCGAGGCCTGAGACACCGTCGCGTGATCGAGCTGACCATGTCGAAATGATCACCATGAGATAGGCGATCGCCAATCCGTAGGGAATATTCATGGATGCGCCCATGCGATGGGCCATGGTTCCCACTACTCCGACTATGATTCCGGAAACCAGATCGACGAGGAACCGTCCCCAAATCGGCAGACGGTATGACCATGGCATCAGTTGCGCATCGGGCGCCGCATCTTGATTCGACCCATACGTATCATGCGATTGCTTCATCTGTTGCATCATATCCCCTACTATCGCTCACCAACCTGAAAAGAAAAAGAGATACGCGAGGACACGTATCTCTTTTCATGGAAGCAATAACAGAATCACTTGTTCTTCTGAGCGTTATTCTGCTGAGCCGTCAAACGGAGAGCCCAGCGGGCTCACCGTAGGCGAAGTGAGCAAGCACACTACCGTGCTTGCGAAGCCGACAGAACAACGTGAAGAATCACTTGTTATTCTGAGCGTTATTCTGTCGACGCTGCTTGGCGCGCCACTTGTACCAATCCTCACGGCTGAGAATAATCTTGCGCACACGGATGGATTCCGGAGTGACTTCCACGCACTCGTCCTCGTTGGCGAAGTCCAAGGACTCTTCGAGGCTCATCTTGATCGGCGGAGTCAGGGTTTCGAGCACATCTGCGGTGGAGGAACGCATGTTGGTCATATGCTTGGCCAGCGTGATGTTCACATCCAGCTCGTCAGGCTTGTTGTTCACGCCGACGACCTGGCCTTCGTACACCGGAGACTGCGGTTCGACGAAGAAGTTGCCACGTGCCTGCAGACGCTGCATGGCGTACGGAGTGGCGATACCCTTGCGATCGCAGACCATGGAACCGTTCTGGCGGGTCACGATCTGGCCAGCCCACGGAGCGTAGCCGGCGGAGATGGAGGATGCGATACCGGTGCCACGGGTGGCGGAAAGCAGTGCGGTGCGGAAGCCGATCAGACCACGGGACGGCACGGTGAACTGCAGACGAACCCAGCCAGTGCCATGGTTGGTCATGTTCTCCATACGGCCCTTACGGTCGGCGAGCAGCTGGGTGACAGTGCCCATGTACTCTTCCGGAACGTCGATGGTGGTGTTTTCCATCGGTTCGTTGATCACGCCGTCGATGGTCTTGGTGACCACCTGCGGGCGGCCGACGGTCAGCTCATAGCCTTCACGACGCATCTGTTCGGCAAGCACGGCCAAGGCGAGCTCGCCACGACCCTGGACTTCCCATGCATCCGGGCGTTCGGTCGGCAGCACCTTGATGGACACGTTGCCGATAAGTTCGCGGTCAAGGCGATCCTTGATCATGCGGGCGGTAAGCTTGTGGTCCTTGCCTTCGGTTCCGGCAAGCGGGGAATCGTTGATGCCGAAAGTCATGGAGATGGCCGGATCATCAACGTGGATCAGCGGCAGTGGACGCGGATCGGACGGATCAACGATGGTTTCGCCGATCATGATGTCATTCACGCCGGCGACTGCGACGATGTCGCCAGGACCCGCGGAATCGACCGGGGTGCGCTCAAGACCCTGCGTACGCAGCAGTTCGGAGACGCGGAAGTTTTCGACGGAGCCGTCCACACGGGACAGACCGTAGGTCTTGCCCTTTTCGAGAGTGCCGTTGTAGATACGCACCAAGCCGAGTCGACCCAGGAAATCAGAGGAATCGATGTTGGCGACGTGTGCCTGCAAAGGCGCGCCTTCCTCGTATTCCGGAGCCGGAATGTTCTTGATGATGGCTTCGAACAGCGGTTCGAGATCTTCGTTATCCGGCAGACCGCCATTCTCCGGCTGGTTTTCGGAAGCGTAGCCGGCCTTGGCCGCGCAGTAGATGACCGGCAGGTCGAACAGCGCATCCTCATCGAGATCGACACCCTCTTCGATAACGTCCTGAGCCAGGCCGAGCAGCAGATCGGAGGATTCTCCAACGACCTCTTCGATACGTGCGTCCGGACGATCGGTCTTGTTCACGCACAGGATAACCGGCAGCTTGGCTTCCAAAGCCTTGCGCAGCACGAAGCGGGTCTGCGGCAGCGGGCCTTCGGATGCGTCGACGAGCAGCACGACGCCATCAACCATGGAGATGCCACGCTCGACCTCGCCGCCGAAATCGGCGTGACCAGGAGTATCGATGATGTTGAGGGTGATGCCTTCCGGATGGCCGTACTTGGCGGCCAGCGGACCGGTGTACTGCACAGCGGTGTTCTTGGCGAGGATGGTGATGCCCTTCTCACGTTCCAGATCATTGGAATCCATCACACGATCCGGAACTTCCTCACGTTCGTTGAACACGTGGGACTGTGCCAGCATGGCATTGACCAACGTGGTCTTGCCGTGATCGACGTGTGCCACAATCGCTACATTTCGAATATCGCCGCGAACCGCCATCGAAACCTCTCTTAGTATTGCTGTTCTCTTGCGTTACCGTTCGGTACATACTGGTTATCGGTACTTACAAATCCGTACTCCACACAAACCGAGCCAATCCTAGCGAACCATTACGACAGTTCCGGTCCCAGCGCTTTCGCCCACATACAAAGTTTGCGGTTGTCGAATCTCAACAACCGCAAACGTATGATCTCTTGGGACCACTCAAAATAATTCGTTAATCCTCAAGTTCCTTACCAGTGCGTTCCGGCAAGCACAACGCCGCAACGCAGGCCAGAATGAAGGCGACCGCGAAAACGATGAATGCCACCGCCTTGTTGCCACCGGACAGCGTCAGGAACCACGGCATGAGCAGCGGAGCTATGATGGCAGCCACTCGGCCACATGCCGCAGCAGCACCGGACGCAGCAGCGCGCAGGCGGGTCGGATAGATTTCCGGAGTCACCGCATACAGTACGCCCCACGCGCCAAGATTGGATGCGGACAACAACATGCCAAAGCCCAACACCGCAGCTACGGAACCCGCTTGCGAGAAAGCAAACGCGGCCACGGCCGACACGGCAAGGAACACGCTCAGCGTCTTCCTGCGGCCCCAGATCTCCACCAGCCATGCGGCCAGGAAGTATCCCGGCAACTGCGCGACGGCGATGGCCAGCGTATAGCCGAACGACTTGGTCAGCGAGCCAAACTGGTCGGCCAGCAGCGACGGCATCCATGTGAACGCTCCATAGTAGGAGAAGTTCACGAAGAACCACGTGGCCCAAATGGCTGCGGTGCGCGCGATGCACTTTTTGCCGAACAGTTCGCGGGTGTTGATCTTCGGCAGTGGTTTGCCCTTCGGGGAAGCCACTGGCTCGATGCCACCTGCCTGTTCGAAATAGCGTACGGCCTGTTCGGCTTCGTCCTCACGCCCCTTGGATTCCAGGAATCGCACGGATTCCGGAATATGAACACGCGTCACAATGGCATACAGCAGCGGCAACGCGCCAATGAGCAAAGCCCAGCGCCAACCCCAATCGCCGGTATTCGGAATCACAAAGTAGCCAATGCAGGCGGCGACAATCCAGCCGACAGCCCAGAAGGATTCCAACAGCACCGTCATACGACCGCGTTGTTTGGTCGGAGAGAATTCAGAAACCAGAGTGGAAGCCACTGGCAGTTCGGCGCCCAAACCAAGACCGATGATCAGACGAGCGATCAAAAGCGCGGCCAACGACCATGACAGTGCCATGCCGCCATTCGCCAAACCGAAAATCACCAGCGTCGCGGAAAAGACCGTTTTGCGGCCAACACGATCGGCTGCAAAACCACCCAGCGCAGCACCGATCGCCATGCCGACGAAGCCGATGGACAGCACCCAGCTTTTCTCGGTTGGTGTCAAATTGAAATGCGGGTCAGCCGCGATGGCCGCCACAACGAAGGACACCAAGCCGACGTCCATGGCGTCGAAAGCCCAGCCGATACCGGACGCCACCAGAAGTTTCCTATGCGCTTTGTTAAACGGCAGGCGATCAAGACGCTCATTGCGTGTCAACGAACCCGACGAAGCAACCGATGCGGATTGCACGGATGTCATACTTCTTCCTCTCATACGAAACGACCATGCCTACAAGGCATGCCGAAAACCAGACAAAATCGTCTGAAAAGGAAACAATCCGAAAAGACGTCAGATCGTCGTCAACGCGGAAAGCACATCATCCTGCGTTTCCCGCACATCGAAATCATGGCGATCCCGAGCATCGCTCCATGTCGACTGTCGGAGCACATCCATGGTGTAGCGATACACCGTTGCCGGACGATTGCGTCCGACACGCAATTTGTCACCGGTGTCCTCCAGCTGCCCGGATGCGAGCATCTTACGGCGGAAATTCGCCAGATCGATGCTCTGACCGGCAACGGCCTCGTACACGTCATGCAGCTGGCTCAGCGTAAACCTCTCGCCTACCAATCTGGTGACGATCTGCGGATATTCGATTTTGCCACGAAGTCTGCTGAGGGCGTAGTCCACGATGTCGCCATGGTCAAATGCCAACTCAGGCAGATCATCCACAGGAAACCATTTGACATTGTCGTCGATACTCTGCCCGAGTTGCCCGTTAAGATCGTCGACCAACGCCCAATAGACGATGGATACCATCGGCAGCCCGCCGTGTGAGCGCGCCGGATCGCCGAATGTATACAGCTGTTCAAGATACCGTGGATGCAACGATGTCGTGGATTCCAGCGCAACGTAGGCAGATTGCTCCAGCGAGTGGTCAGCCCTCAAACCACCACCGGGCAACGCCCACTGGCCAAGAAAAGGCTGGCGCACGCGCCGGACCAGCGGTATCCACAAGGTGGATCCCGCACTGGTTCGAGCATGTTCCTGCGTTCCGTGGGAAGCTGGCCCCAAAGCGAGAATGACCACGGAAACGCCCACCTGCGGCGGCTGTTTGCGCCGTTCTGAGACATTGCCCATGATCATCGCGCCTCACCTCTCCGATCTTTTGTCGATTTGAATTGTTCCGGAATCACAGTGTAGCACTTATAGTCAACATGACTATAAGTGCAGTGTTTCACCACACCGCTTGAATTTCAACCCACGTATGCCCTTCAACGAAAAAGGCCCCACGAAGGAGCCCTATGCGTCTTATGCGACGATGCCCTGAGCAATCAGCTCTCGGGCAACCTCACGATATTCCTTCGCGGTCTTATGGTTCGGCGCATAAATGGTGATAGGCGCGGCCGCAACCGTGGAATCCGGAAGTTTGATGGAACGTGAGATGACTGAATGGAAGACCTTGCCTTGGAATGCCTCATAAATACGCTGCAACACTTCATCACAATGCAAGGTATGCGTGAACATGGTGACGAGCACTCCGTACACTTCCAGACTCGGATTGATGCGGGATTGTACTTTTTCGATGGACTGCATCAACAAGGCCACGCCTCGCAGTGCGAAGAACTCAGCAGCCACGGGAATGATCACGCCATCGGCAGCGGTCAGCGCATTCACCGTAAGCAAACCCAGAGAAGGCTGGCAATCGACGATGATCACATCGTATTCATCCTTGACCTGACGCAACACGCCAGCCAGCACCTGCTCGCGCCCAACTTCGGTGACCAACTGCACTTCAGCGGCGGACAGATCAATGTTGGCCGGCATGATATCGAGATTCTCGAAATCGGTATGTCGAATCACATCATGCACATCCATGCGAGGATTGAACAGTGCGGTGTACACCGTATCTTCCACGGTATTGGCGTTGATGCCCAACCCCACCGTGGCCGCACCCTGCGGGTCGAAATCGACGATAAGCACGCGACGCCCATACTGGCTCAATGCACCAGCGATATTGATGGAACTGGTGGTCTTGCCGACGCCACCTTTCTGGTTGCACATGGCGATGATCCTCGCCGGACCGTGCGTCTGCAGCGGCTCCGGAGCGGGAAACGTCTCATAATCACGTCCAAGCAAATCCGTAGGCATACCGTTTACCTTACCAACATCCTTGTGTCAATTTTCACTGTAATCCATGCTAGTCCATTGTCACCGTTCAAAACGGCAGCAACACCATCATCTGGCGCGCGGATGAGACATCAGATATGTCTCAATCAGGTTTTCAGGACTGATATGCGTGTAAATCTGTGTGGTGGTAACGCTTGCATGACCAAGCAGCTCCTGCACGGTACGCACATCGGCACCGCCCTGAATAAGGTGCGTGGCGAAAGAGTGCCGCAAGGTGTGAGGATGCAGCGGCTTATCGATGTGCGCACGCTCCCCCGCTCCCCTGATGATTTCCCAAACCGACTGTCGCGACAATCTTTTTCCTCGTTTATTCAGAAATAGGGCACGCCGTTCCACGGGACCTTTCGATTTGGATTCCAGCTTAGGACGCCCCGCATGCAAATACCGGATGATCGCTTCGCACGCATAGCTGCCGACGGGAACCAGCCGCTGCTTAGAGCCTTTGCCCATAAGTCTTGCGATTCTGCCGTCCACATCGACATCATCGAGATTCGCACCGCACGCCTCCGACACGCGGGCACCGGTCGCATACATGAATTCAAGCAATGCCTTGTCACGCAACATCACCGGATCATCGGGAAACTCCGACACGACACCATCATGCTCTCTGTTTTGAGAAACGGGGATAGAGTCCAGCAGTCTAGCCACCTCATCAACGGTCAGCACATCGGGAAGCGTGCTCACGCCCTTAGGGGCCTTTACCTGCGCGGACACATCATCGACAACAATATGTTCGTTCACTGCGAAACGATGAAGCGCATGAATGCTGGCCAACCGGCGTGCCTTGCTTCGAGATGACTCTCCCGACTCGTCAAGGAAGACGATATAACGTTCCACATCCTGTGTCGTCACGGCCGCGATACCGCCAACGCCTTGGTCGGCAAGCCACTGACGATACTTCTTCAAATCGGCGCCATACGCCGACACCGTCGCCTTCGACAGTCCTCGTTCAACGTCGATATGAGCGAGGAATTGCCGAATTGTCCGTTCGAAATCGTCCATCACCCTCCTTCCAGCAGATCCCATCCGGCTCATCGTATACCACTGAGCGGTCCCTTACCATAGGTCAAACGAGCCCTGCCATGCAACGCAGGAACCCCCGCCCATTGCTGGAGCGAGGGTTCCTGTCAATCACGCTGAATCAGCGAAGAAGCTCAGGCTTCCTTCGGAGCATTCACATCAGCCGGAAGAGCGGCCTTGGCCTGCTCGACGATGGCCTTGAAGGTCTCCGGATCAGAGATGGCCAGCTCGGCGAGAGCGCGACGATCCAGTTCGATGCCAGCGAGGTGCAGGCCCTGGATGAAGCGGTTGTAGGTGATGCCCTCAGCGCGGACAGCAGCATTGATGCGCTGGATCCACAGCTTGCGGAAGTCGCCCTTGCGAGCCTTACGATCGCGGAAGTTGTAAGTAAAGGAGTGAAGCAGCTGCTCCTTGGCCTTACGGTACAGACGGGAGCGCTGGCCGCGGTAGCCGGAAGCCCTCTCGAGAACGACGCGACGCTTCTTGTGGGCGTTTACTGCGCGCTTGACACGTGCCATATTTGATTCCTCAGCTTTCTATTAAGTCTTCTTATTCGCTCTCGCTATACTCAGCGACCGAGCAGCTTCTTCATGTTCTTGCTCTGGGAAGTAGCCAGAACGCCGTCGGCCTTCAGTGCGCGACGCTTACGAGCGGACTTGTGCTCGAGGTTGTGGCGCATCGCGGAGCCAGCGTGCATCAGCTTGCCGGAACCGGTCACGCGGACGCGCTTGGAAGCGGCGGAATTAGTTTTCATCTTCGGCATTGCTGCCCTCCTTGTTTATTACTTCGTTTCGGAAGTCTTCGGTTTGTCGGATGTCACTGCAGCCTTGGCTTCGGCCGCCGCCTGAGCTTGGGCTTCCTGCTTGGCCGCCAGACGTGCAGCCTGACGGGCCTGACGCTCGGCACGGGACTGATCACCACGACGACGCTGCTCGGACTGGGTGTGAACCTTCTTGCCCTTCGGTGCGAGCGTCATGATGATATTGCGGCCTTCCTGCTTCGGAGCGAATTCGACGGTGCCGTATTCCTCCACCTCGCTGGCGAGACGCTGCAAGAGCTCGACGCCACCGATCGGACGGGACTGCTCGCGACCGCGCAGCATGATGGTGACCTTGACCTTGTCTCCACCGTTCAGGAAGCGCACAACATGGCCCTTCTTGACTTCGAAGTCATGGTCGTCGATCTTTAGACGGAAGCGAATTTCCTTGATTTCCGCAGTGCTCTGGTTACGACGAGCCTCACGAGCCTTGATCTTCTCGTTGTACTTGTACTTGCCGTAATCGATGAGCTTGGCAACCGGAGGCTTCGCGTTGGGCGCCACCTCGACGAGATCGAGGTTCGCTTCCTTTGCCAGGTTCAGTGCGACGGAAGTCGCGATGACTCCCACCTGTTCGCCGTTCGGGCCGATCAGACGCACCTGGGAGACGCGAATCTCGTCGTTAATGCGTGGTTCGTCGCTGATGATGACTCCAATCCTCATGTTCCATTCGACGGAATGCTCCCAGATCGGCAGTTTTTCAAAGTCTCGCATGTTCACGGCAAGCCAAAACACCCAATTCGAGGGCGCGACAAAGAGCCATACCACAGCTCTTCCACTGCCATTTCATACGGCACCAGAGGCTTATGCCTGAACCCGAGGCCCTGAAAGGCTTCCAGGTGGAGATATCCCGCTTTCTTGATTTCTCAAGCCTTGTAGATAATACCACACGCCGCGACCACAGCGTGTCGCATAATGAAACCTTCTGAAACATCTTCTTTAATCATTCCAACGCCATATTACACTGACCCCATATGACAGATAATTCCAACACATGCGTGATTTTCGCGGCTGGCGAATACTACAGCGATACCCCCATCGTTCCGTCTGGAGCATTCATTATCGCGGCGGACGGAGGGCTTGACCATGCACGCGCACTTGATATGTCGCCTGACGTGGTGGTGGGCGATTTCGATTCGCTTACTGGAGAACGTCCGACACAGGGTGAACACACCATTGCCCTACCTCCAGAAAAAGACGATCCAGACCTTCTGTCGGCACTAAAAATCGGCTGGTCACACCATGCGCGGCTTTTCCATATATATGGCGCGCTCGGCGGACGAATCGATCACACCATATCCAATATCCAACTGATGGCATTGCTGGCTCAGCATGGTGCAGTAGGTTTTCTGCACGGGAACGGCTCCATTGTGACCGCGATTTGCGATGGAGCACTCGATTTCGGCGAGAACAACGTCGAACCAGGACGTATGGTTTCCGTATTCTCTCATTCCGACACCTCTCTTGGCGTGAGCGAACGTGGACTGAAATACGAGGTAGATGACATGACGATGACCAGCACACGTGTCAACGGCGTCAGTAACGAATTCCTCAACGGAGCCGCCGCCCATATCGGCGTCGAACATGGCACCTTGGTGGTGACTTTCCCTTCGGAAGCCCCACTACCAGCAGTCTCTTGGCACCACACATTTGAGGGTGACCTCGGATCGTTGGACACCAAAGTATCTTCAGCGCTTGCCAAGCACGAACGCCAATCCCGCTAATCGCAAGGCGAAGAAAATCATCTTCGTCTATCACGTTTATCTCGAAAAGATGATGTGAGCGCTCACGGAAAAATACGACGTTTTCTGAAACACACGCGCGAGTGCGTTGCCTTAAGTACAGGTGACGCACTAAAGTGGGTGACGTTGGTAAACAATGGCTTCTGTGTGCCCAGCACACGCGTGGCCTACCCTAAAGGGAGAATTACATGACAGTTAAGATTGGTATTAACGGCTTTGGTCGTATCGGTCGTCTGGCTTTCCGCCGCATCTTCGAGCTGCAGGCTCGTGGCGGCCAGGCCGGTGACATTGAGGTCGCTGCAATCAACGATCTGACCACCCCGTCCATGCTGGCCTACCTGCTGAAGTACGACAGCACCCACGGCACCTTCCGTCATGACGATGGCACCCCGGTTGAGGTCACCTCCACCGAAGACTCCATCGTGGTCGATGGCAAGGAATACAAGGTTTACGCCGAGAAGGATGCCAACAACATCCCGTGGGTCAAGAACGATGGCGTTGAGTTCGTGCTCGAGTGCACCGGCTTCTACACCTCCGCTGAGAAGTCCCAGGCTCACATCAACGCTGGCGCCAAGAAGGTCCTGATCTCCGCTCCGGCCAAGGACGAGACCACCCCGACCGTCGTCTTCGGCGTGAACCACGAGATCCTGAAGGCTTCCGACGTGATCGTGTCCGCCGGCTCCTGCACCACCAACTCCATGGCCGCCATGGTCAAGCTGCTGGACGAGAACTGGGGCATCAAGGCTGGCTTCATGACCACCATCCACGCCTATACCGGCACCCAGATGATCCTCGACGGCCCGCGCTTCCCGAAGGCTCGCAACAACCGTGCCGCCGCAATCAACACCATTCCTCACTCCACCGGCGCTGCCAAGGCTATCGGCAAGGTCGTTCCGTCCGTGAACGGCAAGCTGCAGGGCCACGCCCAGCGTATCCAGGTTCCGGATGGCTCCGTCACCGAGCTGACCACCGTCCTGAACAAGGAAGTCACCGCTGACGAGATCAACGCCGCATTCAAGGCTGCCTTCTCCTCCACCGACTTCTACGGCTACAACGAGGATGGCATTGTGTCTTCCGACATCATCGGAGACACCCACGGTGGCGTGTTCGATCCGACCCAGACCGACGTCAACACCGTTGACGGCGTGACCATGGCTCGTACCGTTTCTTGGTACGACAACGAGTACGGCTTCACCTGCAACATGGTGCGCACCCTGCTGTACTTCGCTGAGATCTCCGAGTGAACCATGGCGGAGCAATCCGCACAGTTCACTAAGTAGAACTTGGTACAAGGGCTTTCGTCTCACGGCGAAAGCCCTTTTGCTAACCGACACAAATACGTTTTAGAGTGAATCGATATGGGCAAGAAAAAGCATGAGAAGGGCGCCGGCTCCACGCCGGCAACAGTGCAACTCGAACAAGCGGGAATCCCATTCAAAACATACGAATACGCACATTCGAACGACCATATGGATGACGGTTATGGGGTTGAGGCCGCCACCAAACTGGGCTTCGATGAACATCAGGTATTCAAAACGCTTATGGCCGACACCGGCTCCGAACGTGTGGTGGGCGTGGTTCCAGTAAGCGGGCACATGGATCTGAAGGCGCTGGCCGCAGCAGTCGGAGCCAAGAAAGCCGCTATGGCCGATCCAAAAGTCGCCATGCGCGAATCCGGGTATGTGGTGGGAGGCATCTCACCACTCGGTCAACGTACGCATCACAAAACCGTGCTCGACGAAAGCGCGCTGCAATATGGCGAAATACTACTGTCGGGAGGCAAACGCGGCTTTTCGATCGGCATCAATCCCAATGATCTGCTCAAGGTGCTTGACGGCATAGCCGCACCTATCGGCACCTGGTAATCACCGGTAATAGAAGCCGGTCAGCAGGCTGGTTTCTTACGAAGCTCACTGGGGAGCACGAAATGCATGTTCTCCTTAATGGTTTCGATGGTGGTCACATCATCGAAACCACGCTGTTCCAGCGCTTCGATAACGCCTGACACCAATTCGTCAGGCACGGATGCTCCCGACGAAATCCCCACGGATTCAACGCCTTCAAACCACGCAGGATCAAGCTCGGACGCATCATCCACGCGGTAGGCCTTTCCGTGAGGACCATTCGGCACGCCATCGAAACGCGTGTTCAGCCCCTCCTGCGCAACCTCCATCAGACGAACGGAATTCGACGAATTCGCCGAACCAACGATCACTACGCAATCAGACTGCTCGGCAACCAACTTGACCGCGGCCTGCCGATTCGATGTGGCATAGCAGATATCGGAATTCGGAGGCATCTCAAGCCAGGGGAAACGCTCTTTCAACGCAGCGATCGTGCCCGCCGTCTCATCCACGCTCAATGTGGTCTGCGAAAGCAGCACCAATTTCGCATCCGAAGAAAACTCGAGCGAATCGACATCCGATTCATGTTCGATGAGGTGCACATGTTCCGGGGATTCACCGACCACGCCAACGGCTTCATCATGGCCGTTGTGTCCGATGTAGATGATCTCGTACCCTTCTTTGACGAAACGCAACACTTCACGGTGCACTTTGCTCACCAAAGGGCATGTAGCATCAACGATATGCATGCCCCGAGCTGAAGCTTCAGCCTTCACCTCAGGAGACACGCCGTGCGCAGAAAAGACAATCGGAATTCCCGCGGAAGCCGCGGCATCGGGAACCTCATCCAATTCCTGTACGAACACCGCACCCTGAGCCGACAATTCCTCAACGACATGCTTGTTGTGCACAATCTGACGGCGTACATACACCGGCGGCAGACCATCATTGCGAGACGTATTGGCAGCTTTGAGAATCGTCTGCACAGTCAGAATCGCCCTGTCAACGCCCGCGCAAAAGCCACGTGGATCCGCCAGTACGATACGCTTGGTCATGATGGCCGCCTTTCGTCACTTCGTGAAAACCTCATCAATACTAAAGCATGGGCGGCACGCCGGAGAAACGGCATCGCCATACGGCATAAAACAGGTAGACTGTGGTGTTAGCGGTAACGCTACCGTTACCGGAACATATCCAACGGCACTATGGAGTGACTATGACCTGCATCAATCTGCCTGCCCGCACCGGACAGCAATTCTCCATCTCCCATGGCGACTATGAAGCCGTCATCACCGAACTCGGCGCAACAATGCGCAAGCTGACCTATAAGGGCGAAGATCTGACGGTCGCCCTTGGTCCGGACGATCTGGTGACCTGCTGCCACGGCCAGATCCTCATTCCGTTCCCGAATCGCATCGAGGGTGGCGAGTACACGTTCGAAGGCAAGACCTATTCGCTGCCGATCGATGAGCATGACCGCAACACCGCCATCCACGGTTACGGATACCGCTCGTTCTGGAAGCTGATTTCGCTTGCCGAAGACGCAGTGACCCTCGCCTGGCGTTCCCCCAACATGGTCGGCTACCCGTTTGATCTATATGTCACCGCCACGTACAGCCTCGCCGACGACGGCATGCATCTGACCGTCAGCGCCTACAATAACGGCGACACGAACGCGCCGTGGGCTTTGGCCATTCACCCGTGGCTTGCCAACAGCCTCAACGGCTATGGCGACGAAATCGACGAGCACAACGCCAAGTGCAGCCTTACGCTACCGGCTCGCACGCATGTCACCGTAGATGAAAACCTCATTCCGACCGGCACCGAGCCGGTTGACGGCACCAAATACGACCTGCGCGAAGACACCCTACTTACCGAGCAGCCGTTCGACGATGCATGGACCGATCTGGAGCATGCCGAAGACGGTTCCGTCACGGCAGTGTTCACCCGCGCCGATGGCAAGAAGGTCCGTGTCGGCGGCGATGAAACCATCACTTCGTTCCAGGTGTGCACCGGTACCAAGTTCCCCGCATTCCAGCATCCTGCCGGCGTTGCCGTGGAACCACAGACCGCCTACGCCAACGCGTTCAACACAGGCAACGAGCTGATCGTGATCAAGCCGGGCGAAACCACCAGCACCTCGCTGTTCCTCGGTATGGCCGAGTAAACATGCGAGTGAGCGTGATCGAGTGATCCAGTCGGTTAAACCGGCTGATTCCGGTCATATAAAAACCCGACGGATAAGTCTAAGTGGCCACCTATCGAACACCGGATTTGGCAAACGTCTCGCTCGTGTGCGATAATCCCGAAGGCTTATTAATCGTAAGTAAAGGAGTCCAATCATGGGCATGCGCGGACGTAAGCGCAAGGATCGTCGTAAGAAGGCCGCCAATCACGGCAAGCGTCCAAACGCCTGATCCCTGCCAGTGTGAATAACGCTACAGAGCATCGAAAACCCCGCTGAATCGTTATGATCGGCGGGGTTTTCTCATACTCTCATCGGCTTGCTCACCGCTCTCCACAACAATGGTCGAGCGTTGCCTCAAGGCGGTCGATAAGACTCTGCGGGGCATGCTGCGGACGCAAATACGCACGCATGGCCGCGATCAATGCCCGTTCACGCTCGTCGCAGCAACGTTCGGGGTCGAAACAATCACTGGAGGTGCTAACGCGCACGCTGGTATGCGTCACCTGTGTCACAGTGCCGTCCTCGCTGGCGGCGACAGTGGTGATATGCCGTTCGATCGATTCACTCATGCTCTGCCCTTCCCTGCCGTGGCATAGCCACGTTCCTTCGCATAGTTGGCAAGTTCTCGTTTCAACTGCGTACGCGCGCGATTGAGACGGCTCATCACCGTACCGATTTTCACACCCTGTTCGTCAGCTACCTGCTGGTATGATTTGCCGTCGATAGCAGCATCGATGAACACCTGACGGCGTTCCGGCGAAAGCTTGGCGAGCGCCGCCATGATTTCTTCAGGCGCGTAAGCGTCCAAATATTCCTGTTCCGCCGATTTAAGCTCTTCCGGTGAATGCTCGGAAGCCGAATAGATGTCCCAATCGTCGTATTCGCCGGTGGAATCGTTGGCTCGCTGCGGTCTGCGCTTGGCTTTGGCGTATTGGTTGAAGTAGGCGTTGCGCTCGATGGTCGTCATCCATGCGGCGAAATTCGTTCCCTCCTGAAAGGAGTCGAACGCCTTGAACCCCCGTTCGAAAGTGTCCTGCACCAAATCTTGGGCGTCGTCGGGATCGTTGGTCAGCTTCATCGCCTGCCGGTACAGCGCATCAACCACAGGCATGGCAAGTTTTTCAAAACGCGCCCTTCTGCTTGCCATGGTTTCCGTTCGTACTTCAGTCACAGCTTCATTGTAATCACATAGACTTCCACATGCCATGCACATAGCTGAAGGTAGAATGGCTGTTCGGTATCCGAAGAACAGGGAGAACACGAAATATGGCTTTGACTCTGGCATCAGCAGCACGTCTGCTCAGTGAGTATGGATTGCTGCGCGAAATCATCCAAGGAGACGACTGGACGCTTGACGCGCAGGCCGTCAACGGATTCGACAAGCCATTCGGTTCAATCACCTACGACACCAGGCAGGTCGTATCTAACACGCTCCTATGCTGCAAAGGCCGTTTCAAAGCGGAATATCTCGATGGCATCGATGATCGCGGTCTTGCCGCATACGTTGCGGAAAACGATTTCTCCGCGGCGACGAAAGCTCCGGGACTCATCGTGAATGACGCGCGCAAAGCTATGAGTCTGCTGTCCGCGGCATTCTATGGGTACCCGCAGGACCAACTGAAAGTCGTCGGCATTACCGGAACCAAGGGAAAAACCACTACCGCCTACCTCACGCAAGCCATGCTCAACGGCTGCTCCGGCGGCAAATGCGCATTGTTCTCCTCCGTCGACAATTGCCTTGACGGACATACCTATGCCGAGTCCGATTTGACCACCCCGGAGTCCATGGATGCGTTCCGTATGATGCGCGAAGCCGCTGATAACGGCATGGAATACCTAGTTATGGAGGTTTCGTCGCAGGCGTACAAAGTCGATCGTGTTTTCGGACTTACTTTCGACGTCGCCGCATTCCTCAATATCAGCCCGGACCATATCAGCCCCATCGAGCATCCGACATTCGAGGATTACTTCCACTGCAAACGTCAGATCGTAAAGAATTGTCGTTCCTTGGTCCTCGGCACGGCATGCGCACACGCCGATCTTATTCGTCAGGATGCTGCAATCGCCGATATTCCCATCACCGCGTTCGCTCTTGGCGAAGCATCGGCCGCGGATGTGACCGCATGGCCGGAATCCGCCGACCATAGCCGATTCGCCATTGCGGTGGAAGGCGAACAGATTGGATCGCTCAGCTTGCAATTGGATGGCGATTTCAATTATGCGAATGCCGCCGCAGCCATTGCCATTGCGCATGCCGTTGGATTCGATTTCCATGAAACCACCGCGAAGGAAACGCTGCACAATATGGAACCGGTACGTATCGCCGGTCGTATGGAGCATTTCCACGATACGAAGTCGAATACCATCGCCATCGTCGATTATGCGCACAATTACGCTTCCGTAACGGCGTTGCTCGACTATGTCGACCAACGCTACGGCAAGGACGATCCTGAAGTCACGCTGGTCACTGGATCCGCGGGCAATAAAGCGTACGATCGCAGATCGGAAATCGTCAGGGCCGCGCAGAATCGCATCAACCATCTGATTCTCACCTTCGAAGACACGGATGACGAGCCTGTGGAACACATCTGCCAAGACATGCTCGGCAGTGTCACCAATCCCGATCTGGATGCGAGGATCATTCTCGACCGTACGGAAGCAGTGGAATCGACCGTAGTAATCGATCGCAAGGATCCCGACCGCCTCCATATCATCCTTATCATCGGCAAAGGCAACGAGCGCTGGTTCAAAGACCACGGCAAGCATATTCCCTTCGAAGGCGACGACCATATTGTGAAACGTATTTTTGGACTTGCCTGACCTGCAGCAACAGCCAACCATCATCGAGTAATCACCAACCATAAGGAACAATCCAACAATCATGATCACTCTTGAATTCACCGACGCAGCCACCATGGAACAGCAGGCTGTGCAGGCGGGTCTTACCCTGCCCATCGAACAGACCGCGGTATGGGCCAAATACCAGAACACCATTGACGGACGTACGCCGTGGGGTGCGTATGTGGTGAAGCAGGACGGCGCTCCAATCGCATTCATCGCACTTATCGATTACGAAACCCATGGCTACCACTATTTGAGGTCCGTTCATGGTCCGGCTTGGCTTGACAAGCCTTCCACGCAGCTGGAAGCACAGGTTCGTGACCTGCTTGTTGAGGACGTACGCAAACGCGATAAAAACGTTGTGTTCCTGCGTATCGACTTGTGGAATTTCGAGGGCTCGTTCCCGGTGCTTTCCACCGTTCCTTACAACGAGACCGTGTATGTGGACATCACCGGTGGCGATGAGGCGATTCTTACACGCATGAAGAAGCGTGGCCGCCGCGACGTGCGTAAGGCGTTGAGGGAGAGCCCCGCCGTTTGCGCCGATGAGACCGCGCAGGCGATGGCTGATTTTTCCGAATACTACGAGGTCATGGTTGATACCGCCAACCGTGACGGATTCTCCCCCGCTCCGATGAGCGACTATGTCGATATGATCAGCAATCTTGGTCCTGATCATGCGCGCGTATTCGCGGCACGTATCGACGGCAAGGTTGTGGCATGGTCCATCGTTACCATCAACGGCGATCACGCGGTCTATTACTATGCGTGCATGCGTACGGAAATCATGCGCCAGCATGTTCCCGACAAGCTGATTTACGTTATATGCTGCACGCTTGGCGAGCAAGGTTGCACAGTGCTCGATTTGATGGGTATCGGCAACGATTTCGCGCCTTCATTGAAGAGTCTGAACGGATTCAAGACGAAATTCTCCGAAAGCATCGCACAGATTTCCGCAGGTCGTGACATTCCGGTCAAGAAGGCATTCTACCGTTCGCTCACGCTGCTGCAGTCGCTGCGTCGCAAACTGCGCAAGTAATAATCGCGCCTCACGACGGATAGCGCGAAATATCGTACGAAGGAGGATGCAGCGAATCGATATCGCCGCATCCTCCTTTGTATTGCATCACAGATCGTTGGATCGATGGACCGTCGACAACAACCGACGATCCATCATCGCCATGCATATGCGATTACCGCACATCTTCAGAAGATGCAGCATCCGCATGCTCAACTTCGGAAGCATCAGCATCTTCATCTTCAGCAAGATCCGGACCGACACTGCCGAAATCGTTGATATCGAAATCAGGATTGGCATCGGATTCGAAATCGAGATCCGCCTCGTCCTGATCCTTACGCGGTTCCGGCTCAACAGCCTCCTGGAAGACACGTTCCGACTTCGGCTTCTTCAAATCGGGATTGACCTTCTCTTCCAGCATGAGACGCGCATCGCCAGCCGTAGTGAAGCTACCGCAAATCAGCACACCGTGACCATAGCCAACACCAAGCTCATCATCGGCGTCAACCATATTAACAGCCTCCTGAATGGCATCCGGCAGTTCAGGAACACACGTAACCCTTTCCGCACCAAACACGCGTTCAGCAACCGTTTTCAGGTCTTCCGCGGGCATCACACGATCACGCCACGAGTTTTCAGTGACAACCACATGGCTCAGCAATGGTTCGAGCACGCCCAAATACTCTTCGACCTGCTTGTCTCCCATCATGGCGATCACGCCGACGAGTTGCTGGAAATCGTAATTTTCCTCAATCGCGGCACGCAACGATTCTGCCGCATTCACATTATGCCCGCCATCCAGAATGATCGTTGGCGATGTGCGAATCTGCTCGATGCGCCCTGGAATCCTCACCGTGCTCAACGCCTCAGCCACAAGATCACCGTCAAGCGCACCGTTGACGGGAATCACCACTTCCGCCGCGCACAGGGCCGCGAGCGCATTATGGGCCTGATGTTCGCCGAATTTGGCGATCGGCACTTCCGCGTACGTGCCATTCGGCGTACGCAGGGTCGCAACCTGACCGCCGACTGCCGGAATGCGGGTCACAACTTCCGCTTCGATGCCATCCCTCACCAGATTGGCATGGTTCTGCCTCGCCGCTTCCTCGATAATCGGCATGACGGCCTCTTCATGCGGTTGACGCCCGATGACCGCGGTGCAGCCCGGCTTGATAATGCCGACTTTTTCGGATGCGATCTGTTCCACGGTATTGCCAAGCCATGCCATATGATCCATGTCGATCGGTCCGATAATGGCCGCATCGGCATCGAGCACGTTGGTGGCATCCCAGCGGCCGCCCATACCGACCTCCACGATGGCCACATCGACCGGAGCGTCGGCGAACTTCCAGATGGCCATGGCGGTGAGCACTTCGAAGAAGCTCATTTTTGGCTTGTCGAGTTCTTCCATCTTCATGTCGACCATGGCTACAAGGTCTTTGATTTGATCCCAGGTATCAACGAAATCGTCGTCGGAAAGCTGCTGGCCGTCGATGGCGATGCGCTCGTTGACATGTTCAAGATGCGGTGACGTGTATAAACCGGTTCGCATGCCGTAGGCACGGCAGATCGCCTCGGCCATGCGCGCGGTAGATCCTTTGCCGTTGGTTCCGGTGATGTGAATCACACGGAACGACTGCTCGGGATGTCCCATGATGTCGAGGATCATCTTCATGCGTTGCAGGTCAAGATTGGTGGTATTGCGCTCTGATGGGCGGCTCATGATGTCGCGTTCGACGTCGATCATGCTTTCATTGTTGCGATTCGGATGTTCGAATGACATATTCTTTCGGATTCCTCCCCTACCTTGGGATTGCTCACTCAATCTCCCTTATTCTATGTGCTTGCATGAACGTTGCGCGGCGCAAAAAGTTATAGGATGGTTTGCGGTAATTGCGTAAGCATGGACAACCATATTCAGGAGATGTGATGAACGAAGTCATTACCGATAAAGACAAGGAGTATGAAGCCATGGAGCAGTCCAGCGCTCCCGGCCCTGATCAGGCGATGAGCGACCGTGTGAACAATCGTTCGCTGCGCCCGCGTTCCGAGGCGTTCAAGGAGTTCATGACCACCGGTTGGGATGATAATGAGCCGGTTATTGAACCGTTGGAGTCTTCCCATTACATTCAGGCTCGTCTTGACACGCTGGGTAAGGCTTTTCCCGGAGAGCGTATTGTGATCCCGGCCGGTCAGCCGAAGGCGCGCAACAACGACTGCGATTATGCGTTCCGTCCGGATACGACGTTTTCGTATTACACCGGTTTGGGTGAAGACTACGAAGCCGGTGCCGTGCTGGTGTTGAATCCGGTTGATCCCGATTCTCCGGAGGCTGCGGCCGGCAAGACGCATGTGCCGGAATTGTTTGTGGCTCCGCGTGCGAACCATTACACGCAGGACTTTTTCATGAATGCCCATTATGGCGAATATTGGGTTGGACCTCGTGCCGGCTTGCAGGAGATGACTGCAATGACCGGTATTGAGACCAATGACATTGCGCAGTTGGCTGACGCGTTGAGCAAGGATGTCGGTTCTGAAGCTGGTGCCGTGCGTGTGCGTGTGATTCGCGAGGCTGATCCGCGGATCACCGAAATGGTGGAGGATATTCGCGAGGCGAACGGTTTCGCCGATCCGGATGGCAATACGCATGCCGATGACAAGCTTCATGAGTTTGCCGCCGAGGCTCGCATGTGCAAGGACGAATATGAGATTCGTGAAATGCGCAAGGCCGTTGCCGCAACCAAGCATGGTTTCGACAATATTCTGCGCAAGCTGCCGTCGTCGCTCGACAAGCCTCGTTCGGAACGTATGCTGGAAGGCGCGTTCAATGCCATTTCCCGTGAGGAAGGCAATGAGGTCGGCTACGATACGATCATCGCTTCCGGCGCTCATGCGCCGATTCTGCATTGGATGCGTAACACCGGTACCGTGGAGTCCGGCGATCTGCTGCTGATTGATGCCGGCGTGGAAGTCAATAGCTTGTATACGGCCGATATCACGCGCACGTTCCCGACCAACGGGAAGTTCACTGATTTCCAGAAAAAGCTGTATCAGGCGGTTTTGGACTCCCAGCAGGCTGGTTTTGAAGCTGCCAAGCCGGGTGCCACGTATTCCGACATTCATCATGCGTGCATGCGTGTGATCGCCGAGCGTCTGCATGATTGGGGCATTCTTCCGGTCGATGTCGAGGAGTCGCTTTCTCCGGAAGGACAGCAGCATCGCCGTTGGCTCGCCTGTGGTGTGGCCCATCATCTTGGTTTGGATGTGCATGATTGCGCTCAGGCACGTTATGAGTCGTATCAGGGTGCTGCGATTCGTCCTGGCATGATTTTCACGATTGAGCCGGGTCTGTATTTCCGTGAGGATGATCTGTTGATTCCGCCGGAGTATCGCGGCATCGGCATTCGCGTTGAGGATGATGTGCTGATGACTGAGGATGGTCCGGAATGGATTTCCGCCGGCATTCCAAAGCAGATCGATGAGGTCGAAGAGTGGATGGCCAGCATGGCTGCCGAAGGTGCAAAGGCCTGATATGCCAACGCCTGAATTCATTCTCGAGTTACGCAAGAAAGTCGGTCACGATCTCCTGTGGCTGATGGGCGTCTCCGGCTATGTTGAAGACGAGCAAGGTCGTGTGCTGCTTGGCAGGCGTTCCGATACCGGCGAGTGGGCCATGGTGTATGGCATTAATGAGCCTGGCGAGGAACCTGCCGACACGGTGGCGCGTGAGGTCAAGGAAGAGACTGGCGTGGATGTTATCGTCACCGATTTGGTGTCGGTGAAGTCTTCCCGCAAGGTGCTTACGTATGCGAACGGCGACAACACCATGTATATGGATCACCTGTTCGTGTGCAAGCCCGATCCGAATGGTAATGCCGAACCGTTCGTAGGTGACGAGGAAAGCCTCAACGTGGGTTGGTTCTCCCCTGATGACCTGCCTCAGCCCCTGGCCGACACCACAGTGGAACGCATGGGCTACGTGCGTGAGTACCTCAAGAACAAGGCGAACGGCGACGCACACGCGCAATTCTCCTTCAACGGTGCGATTCGCTGAATACAGTCACAATTGAATATATAAACTAAGAGCTGGTGTGACGATCATGAACCGTCACACCAGCTCTTGTGTATGTCAGGAAGCCACGAAACTCACTTCGGAATCAAATTCCTTTGGCGAGCAACTCGTGCAGCTGGGCGCGATGTTTTCGCTGTTCACGCGGATCAGGCACCGGCAGCGATGCCAACAACTTCTGCGTGTAGGGATTCTGCGGGTTATTCATAACCTGATCGGCATCACCATGTTCCACAATCTCGCCCTTATGCATCACCATAATGCGATCGGCCAGCATATCGACCACGGCAAGATCATGGGTGATGAACAGGCATGCGAAACCTATTTCCGCCTGCAGTTTCTTGAACAGCTCCAACACCTTCGCCTGTACCGACACATCCAATGCAGAAGTCGGCTCGTCGGCGATCAGCAGGCTCGGCTTAAGCGCCAGCGCTCGTGCCAAGGAGGCACGCTGACGCTGACCGCCGGAAAGCTCATGCGGGAACCGGTTCATATATGCACGCGGCAACTGCACCATTTCGAGCAGATCTCCCACATAGTCGCTCGCTTCCGACACAGACGAGTACTTTTTATGCACGATCAGCGGTTCTGCCACATTCTCCGCGATGGTCATCAGCGGATTGAATGAACTACCCGGATCTTGGAACACAAAACCAATATCAGCACGCTTGGGTTTGAATTGACGTTCCTTGACACCGTTCATTTCCACACCCAACACGTTCAGGGAGCCGCCGGACACTTTCTGCAAACCCGCGATGGCACGACCGGTAGTGGATTTGCCGGAACCGGATTCGCCGACCAATCCCAGCACTTCGGAACGGTGAATAGTGAAATCAATACCATTGACCGCCTTGAAATCAGGCTGCGTCAAATGCCCAGGATAGGTGATAGTCAGTCCCTTGGCCTCGACGGCAATGGGTTGGTCATGCCAATCCTTGCTGCGTTCAATCACCTTGCCCTGCTCATCACGAACGACCAGTTTCTGCCCGATACGCGGCACGGCTGCGAGCAACCGCTTGGTGTAATCGTCTTTCGGCGAGTAGAAGATCTGTTCGACGCTTCCCTGCTCGACCACATGACCTCGATACATGACCACCACTTCATCGGCGATATCGGCGATCACACCCATATTATGGGTGATAATCAGCACGGAGGCGCCGAATTCGTCGCGGGCAAGACGCAACAAGTCAAGAATTTCTGCCTGCACGGTCACGTCGAGCGCGGTAGTCGGTTCGTCAGCCAGAATCAGACCTGGATTGAGCACCAACGCCATGGCGATGACGATACGTTGTTTTTGGCCGCCCGAGAACTGATGCGGATAGTAGTCAATTCGAGTTTCGGCATCAGGAATGCCTACTTTTTTGAGGATATCCACGGACTTGGCACGAAGCTCCTTCTTGTCTTTCATGCCGTGCGCGCGAAGTCCCTCTTCGATTTGCCATCCGATGGTGTACACCGGATTAAGTACCGAATTAGGTTCCTGGAACACCATGGCCGCTTCTGATCCGCGCATACGGCGCAGATCTTCTCCGGAAAGAGACAGTACGTCAAGCTGCTCATTGCCTTCACGGTTCGACAGATAAATCGCGCCGGAAGTGGTTGCCGTCTCCGGCAACAGCTTGATAATCGAACGTGCGGTCACGGATTTTCCGGAACCTGATTCGCCAACCACACCCACCACGGTTTTGCGTGGGATGGTGAAGCTAATCTTGTCGATGGCTTTGATGGATCCTGCGTCGGTCATGAAGGAAACGCTCAGATCCTTGACTTGCGCAAGATTGGTTTGTTCGTCACTCATTGCGTCACTCTTCTTCCTTGGAGCCCCATTCGGAGGCGGTAAATGACGGGTCGCGATCCGTAACGGTCACTGGCTGATCGCTGGCTCCCATTGGATTCTTGGCGGCCGCGAGCTCGGCTATCACCTCGTTGCGAACGCCCGGCTTCTGGCTGGGATCAACCGAAGTATCTTCGATGGATCCAACCACCTCACCAGCGGATTTGCGTGCACGCAGACGCGGGTCGGCAAGGTCATTGAGGGATTCGCCCACCAAGGTGATACCCAGAACAATCAATACGATGGCGATACCTGGGAACACTGCGGTCCACCAAATGCCCGCGGTTACATCCGACACGGAACGATTCAGATCGTAACCCCATTCAGCGGCTGCGGTAGGCTCGATGCCGAATCCGAGGAAGCCCAATCCCGCAAGAGTCAGAATCGCTTCGGACGAGTTCAACGTCAGAATAACCGGTAACGTTCTGGTGGAGTTCTTAAGAAGGTGCTTGGTCATGATGCGCCATGTCGACGCGCCCACCACGCGAGCGGAATCAACGTAAGCGGATTCCTTGATTCGAATGACCTCGGATCGAATGGTACGGAAATACTGCGGAATATAGACCACGGTGATGGAGATACCCGAAGCGAGAATGCCACTCCACAGACCAGACTGACCGCCGGAAATCATAATGGCCATCAGAATCGCAAGCAGCAGCGAGGGGAAAGAGTAGATGGCGTCGGCGATCATGACAAGCACACGATCCACCCAACCACCGAAATATCCGGAAACCAAACCGAGCAATACACCCGCGAAAATAGAAAGCAGCACAGCGATTACAATCGCAATGACCGCGGTACGAGAGCCCCAAATCACACGGCTGAACACGTCATAACCACCTGCGGTGGTACCCCAAATATGTTCGGATGAGGGCGCTGCCTGAGCTGGGAATGAAACTCCATTGGCATCTTTGAGCTGCGCATAGCCGTACGGTGCAATTACGGGCGCGAACAAGGCCACGAGCAGGAAGAACGCGGTAAGCAACAGGCCGGTAATCAGCATGCCTTTCTGCCAACCGACCGCTACGCGAAGCTCCTTGATGATTGGAATCTTGGTCCAGAACGGAGCTTTCCTGCTGATTTTGAGATCGTTCAGACGAGTGTCACCCGGGACGGTGACGTTATTTGCTGATGCAGTCATATCAGTACCTCACTCTCGGATCCACCAACGCGGCGATAACGTCAACGATGAAGTTGATGACGGCCACGATGATGGCGATCAGAATCACAATGCCCTGCACCGCTACGAAGTCACGCGCCTTCAGATATTGGGACAACATGAATCCGAGTCCCTTCCATTCGAAGGTGGTTTCGGTAAGCACCGCGCCGGCGAGCATCAATGCGATCTGCATGCCCATAACGGTGATGATTGGAATAAGAGCCGGCCTCCATGCGTGCTTGCTGATCAGACGCTTTTCGGAGACGCCACGCGAACGCGCAGCCTCGACGTAGCCGGAGTTGTAGGTGGAAATCACATTGGTACGCACCAAACGAATAAACACGCCTGCGGTGAGCAATCCCAACGCCAGTGCAGGAAGTACGGCGTGACTCAACACGTCGGTAAGCACGCTCATATCACCCAGCTGCAGTGCATCGATAATGTAGAAGCCGGTTGGAGAGACGAGTCGGCTGAACTGCATTTCCGAAGACAACGAGCATCGACCGGATGCCGGCAACACGTTCAGCCAGATGGCGAAAATGAGTTTGAGGACCAATCCCAAGAAGAACACGGGGGTGGCGTAGCACAGAATGGCAAAGGTTCGAATGCCCGCATCGGCAGCGTGATCGCGTCTGCACGCAGCTACACGACCTAAGCCGATACCTACGATCAAAGCAACAATGAGCGATAGGAGCGCCAACTCGAAAGTCGCTGATCCGTAATGAGCAAGAATGCTGATAACCGGCTGATTATCAGTCAATGTAGTGCCGAGATCCCCATGGAGCAAACCCCCAAGGTAATCGATATATTGCACAATAAGAGGACGGTCGTAGCCGGCCGCATGAACACGCTTTTGCAACTCGTCAGGGGTAAGACGACCACCCAATGCCGCAGAAATAGGATCGCCTGTAGCTCGCATCACAAAAAACACGACGGTGACGAGAATGAAAACGGTTGGAATAATGAGCAGGAATCGAGTCAGGACGAAACGGAAAAATCCGCCTGACAAATGATTCTTTTTGGCTTGTTTCGGCTTCGCCTCCTGAGAGACGGCCGGAGCTGCTGTGTCTGACACGCGATGCTCCTTGATAAGAAGCCTGTACGGCTTTGATTTACAACAATATCGAATCACTGCGCCGTTTCAGGCAGATAATTCGGGAAATGGGGACCTCCGGCCATAGACCGGGGATCCCCAGTGGTTTTCTATGCAGACTGCGGCAGGTTATGCCTCACATCCGCACACATCACGCCTTGGTGACAGATGCGAAACGGAAACGGAAGGAAGCGTCGAGCACAACACCCTTCACGTTGGTGCCGGTAACTGCAACCTGCGCACCCTGCAGCAGCGGGATGGTGGACAGATCTTCGGTTTCAAGGGTCTGAATCTTCTTGAGCAGATCCTCACGGGCGCTTTCGTCGGTTTCACCAGCCTGCTCCATAATCAAATTGTTGATTTCGGAGTTGGAGTAAGCGTTGTTCACGAAGTTGCCGTCACGGAAGAACGGAGACAGATAGTTATCCGGGTCGGAGTAATCCGGGAACCAGCCGAGCTGGTAGACCGGATAGGATCCATCAGAATCCTCGGTAACAACACGGTCTTTGCTGTACTGGGTCCATTCGGTAGACTGCAGGTCGACCTTGAACAGACCACCCTCCTCGAGCTGGGCCTTGAGAGCAGCATACTCGTCGGCGGAAGAGGCTCCATAATGGTCCGGATTGTACTGCAGCTTGAGCTCAACCGGAGTGGAAACGCCTGCGTCCTCAAGAACCTTCTTGGCCTTGTCAACGCTCGGCTTGCCGTTGCCGTCACCATACGTGGTCTTGAAGGTGTCTTCGTGGCCAGCCAAACCATCCGGAATGTAGGAGTACATCGGGGTGTACGTGTTCTTATAGACCTTGGTAGCCAACTCCTCACGGTCGATAAGATTAGCGACGGCCTGACGCACAGCCTTGGCCTTGTCGGCATTCGGCTCGTCGGACTTGGTGCCGTACGGCTGGATGTTGAAGTTGAAGACCAAGAAGCGTTCCTCGCCGCCCGGACCCTTGACAACCTTGACCTTGGAGTCCTTAGACAGATCATCGATATCGGTCGGAGTCAGAGAACGGTAGGCCACGTCGACCTGTCCCTGCTGCACGGCCATCTTCAGGTTGGAAGAATCGGCAAAGTACTTGACCTGAACAGTGCTGTTCTTGGCTGGGGTCAGACCCTGATAAGAGTCGTTCTTGGAGTAGCCTGCAACCTCATTGGCCTTGTAGGAGGTCAGAATGTACGGACCGGCGAAAGCCTTCTCCTTGATGATGGTGTCAGCATCAGTGAGCTTGTCGGCGGAGAAGACCTCTTCGTCGACAATTGGACCGGCCGGGCTGGAAAGCACCTGCTTGAGGGTCACATCGTTCTTGACTTTGGAATGGAACACCACAGTGGTGTCATCTGGCGTATCGATGGATTCGATGTTGGCCAGCAACGAACTCGGACCATTCTCATCGTTGATCGTGTTGACACGGTCGAAGGAGAACTTGACATCGGACGAAGTCAGGTCGTGACCATTGGCGAACTTCAGGCCAGACTTGATCTTAACGGTGAACTCAGTGCCGTCGTCACTCCAGGTACCGTCATCCGCAGCGATGTCCGGAGACAGTTCAGAGGTGTTGTAGTCCTGCGCATACAGGAACGGGAACACGTTGATTTGAACGGCATAGGAACCGTTGTCATAGGAGCCGGCAGGGTCAACGCTAGTAACCTTGTCCGTGGTGCCGACGGTAATGACATCCGCATCCCCCGATGCGGAACCGCTATCCTTTACGCCGCCGCATGCCGCGAGCGAGGCCAGTGCGGCAATCGAAACAGCCGCAGCCATAATCTTCTTGTGATTCACTATGGAATCCTTTCTCTTCCTGCTGTCGTAATTGGTACTCCAAAACGACGTGCCATAAGGGTAGAGCACACTTTGTTAGCGAAACATTTCACGGAAGCTCATTTTGCGACATCACCCTTTCTCGATCCAACGAAAACTCAGCAATCACAACGGTTTTGCAGTTAATTTTTTTCCGAAAAGAGTGTGTCAAATAATGAGACAGCGAATCCCATATTGAGAATCGACGGTCCTCGTGACACGCCGAAAGACGGAACTTGCATCAACTAATTAACGGCGTTAATATATCAACTAGTTCAACGAAGGGTCCGTGCACTGGCGCAAGGAGGTGTCATGAGTAGTTACAGCGCTCAGCAATCATCGATTTCAGAAAACAATCGTTCCAGAATTCTGCAATACCTCTACCACAACGGCATCAGCTCACGTGCGCAAATCGCCAAAGCCATCGAACTCACACCCGCGGCCATTACGAAAATTACCGCAAAACTACTGTTCCGAGACGTTATCGAAGAAACCGGAGACATGGAAGGCGATAAGAATCGTCGTTCCATCGGCCTGAATCTCAATTGCGCGAAATACCATGTCGTCGGCGTGAAATTCGCACGAAGTCTGGTGCAGATCGCAGTGTTCGACCTGAAATGCAATCGTATTTCCCTCACCGACCTGCCCACCGTTGACGAGGAGCATATTCCCGAAACGGTAGAACAGATCCGGGCCACCGTACGACAGCTCATTGCGGACGATTCGAGCATCGTAGCCGTCGGCATGGCCGTTCCCGGTCCGTATCTGGTGGAGGAAGGTCGCACCGCGCTCGTCTCGTCCATGCAGGGTTGGCGGCAGGTCAACTTCATCAAGGAGTTCAGCGAAGCGTTCAACGTACCCGTATTCGTTGAACAGGACGCACGCGCAGGCGCCTTGGCGCAGTTCCTGTTCAACCCGGAACTGTCCGAGGGATCGCTCGCCTACTATCTGCTTGGCGAGGGCATCGGCCTCGGCATCATCGACAATGGTTCGATCTATTACGGCGCGCACGGCACGGCCACCGAAATCGGACACATCTCCGTTGACGTCAACGGCAAGCCTTGCGACTGCGGCAATATCGGGTGCCTGGAACGTTACTGCTCAGCCAACGCAATCCACGAACGGCTCAACGAACAGCCGAGCATTGTGCCCGGATGCGAGGCAATGACGCACGCGCAGGCATGCACCGCGCTGTTCGCCAAAGCTGCGGCAGGAGACAAAGCGGCCATGGATCTGACTTCCGAGGTCGCTCGATATATCGGATATGGCGCGGTCAATATCATCAACGCCTTCAATCCGACGCATATCGTACTCGGCGACATCATCTCCCAAGCCGGACAGCCCTTGCTTGACGAGGTCAAAAAAGTCGTTCGGGAACGTACCATCCCCGAAGTCGGGCACGATACCAAAATCACCTTGTCCAACCTCCCAACGGACGCCACCGTCAGCGGTGCCGCGGCCGTGGCCATCACCAATTTTCTGGAACATCCTTCGATGTTCTTTGACGTCGCATAGCACGCCACAACCAAAGAAAGGAACACCATGTCCAAGCCAATCGTCATTTCTCTCGGCGAAATCCTGTGGGATATGCTCCCCACCGGCAAGCGTGCCGGCGGCGCACCCGTCAATTTCGCATACCATGCGTCCCAGAACGGCGCGGAAAGCTTCGCCATCAGCGCCGTCGGCAACGACGAGCTGGGTACCGAACTGCTCTCCGACGCTCACAAGGCCGGCATCAACACGCTGGTGCAGACCAACGAATACCCGACCGGCACGGTTGACGTGGCCCTGACCAACGGCATTCCGGAATACACCATCGTCGAAAACGTGGCTTGGGACCACATCAAGCTCACCGACGAGCTCGTCGAAGCCGTGTCCAAGGCCGACGCCGTCTGCTTCGGCACCTTGGGTCTGCGCTCCCCCGAATCCCACGACACCATCGTCGAACTGCTCAAGCACACCAAGGAAGGCGCTCTGAAGTTCTTCGACATCAACCTGCGTGCGAACTTCTACTCCAACGAACTCATCGAAGAACTGCTCGGCTATGCGAACATCTTCAAGATCAACGACGAAGAGCTGATCATGATGCGCGACATGTTCTCCATTCCTGAGTGCAACGACGAAGAGGCATGCAAGTGGTTCATCGACCGCTTCGACCTTGAGTACACCATTCTGACCGGCGGCGCCACGTTCAGCACCATCACCGCCAAGAATGGCGAGGTTTCCACGCTGCTGACCCCTCACGTCGAGGTTGCCGATACCGTTGGTGCAGGCGACTCCTTCTCCGGTTCCTTCACCGGCAAGCTGCTGAGCGGCGCACCGCTCAGGGAAGCGCATCGTGCGGCTGTGAACACCGCCGCCTACGTGTGCACCAAGGAAGGCGGCTGGCCAACCTACCCTGTGGAAGGCGTTCCGGATTATCTCGCCGAAGCCGGCAAGTAAGCCCAGATTTTCCTTTCATCATCATCAACGAGGCCATGTCTGCCATCATGGCCTCGTTTTTCATACCCATATTCAATCCGCAATTGGTGCAATCACGATTGTCACGATATACGCACCTCAACGAAGAATGATGCCATGAACGACACCAGCAACACCACAAACGCCGCTTCACAATCCGATATTCCGCAGTCAGTTTCCGATTTCATGCGGCATATCACCGACTTGTGTGGCGGCGAACACGCAAGATGGGCCGAAAACTTCAACGCAGGATTCGCCAATACACTCACCACCACCGTGAGACGGCATGATGACGGCACGACGTTTCTGCTGACGGGAGACATACCTGCCATGTGGCTGCGCGACTCCTCAGCGCAATTCCGACCATATCTCGCCGTAGCCGTAGATGATCCCGAGCTCACCGCGCTTATTACCGGGCTTGTTCGGCAGCAATTCAGGTTCATCAATATCGATCCATACGCAAACGCGTTCAACGAAACACCCAGCGGCGCTACCTGGGATCCGAACGATCAGACCGATTCGTTCGGACCATGGTTGTGGGAACGCAAATACGAGGTGGACTCCCTGTGCTACCCCATTCAGCTGGCGTGGCTGTTGTATCGCAATACAGGAACCACCAGCCATTTCGATGATGCGTTTGTAAGCGGCATCCGTCGAATCCTTGACGTGTTCGAAACCGAGCTTGACCATTCGAATTCGCATTACCGCTTCTTCCGTCCGAACGACGATCCGCGCGACAGCGTGCCCAACCATGGTACCGGAGGACCTTTTGCCGTCACCGGCATGACATGGTCCGGATTCCGCCCCAGCGACGACGCCTGCGTCTACCCATATCTCGTGCCGTCCAACATGTTCGCCAGCGTGGTCATGGGATATGTGCAAAGGATTTTCATCGACGTGCTTGACGATCGTGAAATCGCCGGTCGTGCCGCGGCGCTGCAGCATTCCATCGATGATGGTCTTGCCCATCACGCAACCATCCGCAATGCGGCCGGAAACGCTATCTACGCATACGAAGTGGACGGTCTCGGCAACGCGTTGCTTATGGATGACAGCAATGTGCCGAATCTTATGTCGGCACCTTATCTCGGATTCTGCGAAGCGGACGATCCGCTGTATCTCGAAACGCGCAATACTTTGCTGAGTCAGGAGAATCCTTACTATTTCGAGGGTGACTATGCACATGCCATCGGTTCTCCGCATACGCCAGAAGGTTATGTTTGGCCGATCGCCATGGCCATGCAAGGATTGACAAGCCACGACAAAGCCGAAAAAGAACGTATTCTTGATCAACTTGTCGCCGCCGACGCCGGCACGCATCTCATGCATGAAAGCTTTGACGCGAACGACCCGAACTCCTATACCCGTCCGTGGTTCAGCTGGGCCAATATGATGTTCTGTGAATTGGTCATGGATTATTTCGGTATTCACGTCAAGCTGTGAGTGGCTATCAGTTTAAGCTTTGGCTTCGCTCACAGCGCAAGAATTACGGTAGATGATTTGCACTTATTGACATTCCATGATATCTTAAAAAGTCCGGTCTTGCACCGGGTGCTTGATAATTCAAGATTGGGGATGATCGGTTTCGACGGTGACCTGTTCGTCGCAGGGAAGCGTGCCGAGAACGTAGGGTCCGCTCGTGGATGCCCCCTACAAAAGAATAAGTGCTAAATCTAACCGCACTGAGTTCGCTCTCGCTGCCTGAGCTTCGCGCCAGGATTAACCAGTGAGCAGCCGCTCCGTTCACTCCTTCTCGTCTTTGGAAGGATGCTGAGCGTCGTTTAGAAGACTTGCTTTGTCGACTGAGCCACAGGGCCGGCAAGGGACTTTTACTGTAGATATGCCCGCCATCAGTTGTCTGCGATATCGATGGGAGCAGAAAAACCGCCGCACGGCCAGCAGACTACGCACGTAGAAGACTGAGGGTTCGGTTATCGGACCGGGGTTCAATTCCCCGCATCTCCACGAGTTGAAAGCCGCCAGAAATGGCGGCTTTTCTTGTATTTCCAACGGTTTTCGAAGATTCCTGGGTTTACTCCAAATTACCCCCGATGTGCCGGATGTTCTAAAAAAATGTGGGCAAAAATCCCTCCTCCGGCTTGCTTAATCTCTTCCAAATTCCATCTGTCTACCACCCTAAACAGCATGCAAGGTACGTTTTTAGGTACTCCTCTTCACAAGACAACCTCGTCAAATCAACATACGAAAAATCCAGCTCTCCACCATCACAAATCATCAGAATCCCACCATCAAATTCCGCGTGTCGATTTGCATTAACCGCTTAAGTGGTTAACATAGTTAATACATCAACCTAGTTATCACGTCACAGCAGACGACGTCAAGGAAGGACTTGATCGATGACCTGCACTTACTCTCCCGAAGCCTACGTGTTCGGCTCCGAAGAAAACCATGCCCTGCTCGAGGCGGAAACCAACGAGCTCCTGCATTTCGGGCACAATTTCCCCGCCCCGCAGGGTGGCTCCTACTGGCTGGACGATACCGGCAATCCGGATCTGACCCAAAACATCCACACGTGGATCACCTGCCGCATGGCGCACGTGTATTCCTTGGGGTTCCTGCACGGCGAGCCGGGCGCCGCAGAACTGGTTGACAAGGCCATCGCCGGCCTGCGCGGTCCGCTGCATGACGATGAAAACGGCGGATGGTATCCGTCCATTTCCGCAGACGGCTCCACCCATGAAGCAGGCAAGGTCTGCTACGCCCACGCTTTCGTGATTCTTGCCGCCACTTCCGCCAAGCTTATCGGCCGCCCGGACGCGGACGAGCTGCTCGAAGAGGCTCTGGCAACCTACGACAAGCATTTCTGGGATGACGAGATCGGTCTGGCCGTCGATACTTGGAACACGGAATTCACCGAGCTTGACTCCTATCGCGGCATCAATGCCAATATGCACACCACCGAAGCATTCCTTGCCGTTGCCGATGTGACCGGAAACGAGGAATACCGCGAGCGCGCTGGTCGTATCATCGATCATGTGGTCGGATGGGCAGCCAACAATAACTGGCATATTCCTGAGCATTTCACCGCCGATTGGCAGCCGGATCTCGAATGCAACCATGACAAGCCGGATGACCAGTTCAAGCCGTACGGCGCCACTCCGGGCCATGGCATCGAGTGGGCACGTCTCATCACCCAGTATGCGTTGAGCTCCAAGCAGCGTTCCGAAGAAGGCAAGCAGCAGCTTATCGAAGCCGCCGAGAACCTGTTCGCTCAGGCACTTGCCGACGCCTGGAACGCCGAAGGCACCATCGGTTTGGCTTACACCACCGATTGGAACGGCAAGCCCGTTGTCACCGACCGCATGCACTGGACGCTTGCCGAATCCGTGAACACCTCGGCCACACTGGCCACCGTCACCGGCAAGCAGGTGTACAAGGATTGGTATGCGACCTTCTGGAAGTACATTGACGAATACCTGATCGACCATAAGAACGGTTCTTGGTTCCACCAGCTGAACAAAGACAACGAGGTCATCGGTACCGTCTGGCCGGGCAAGTCCGACCTGTACCATGCCACGCAGTGCACGCTGATTCCGCGTCTCGATCCCGCGGTCTCCGTCGCTCCTGCGTTGAAGGCCAATCCGAACGCCTGACGGCCTCCAATAATCGAACTTCTCCTTCTCTCCTCCTATTCGCGAAGAACCCCGGTACCGCAAGGCAACCGGGGTTCTTCGTATATCAACGCGACTATTTGATGATTGGACGCAACGGCGCAGACACGTCGACGTTATGCTTGTCTCCGATCACATTCGGATCATTGATGATTTTATCGACGACAGCTTTCTTCAACTTGAGGCCGGATGAATCGCCCCATACGATCACACGGTCTCCCCCATTGATTTCCGTGGTGATGGAATCCTGGGTTTCGGCAGTCACCTTGGTGATGGAGTTGCGCATCGATTCCGGCAATGAGCTGAGGATCTTCAACGCCTCCTTGATGGAACGATTGCTCAGACTTGTTTCGACATCCTTCACTTCAATGACGGGAATTCCTTCCACGGAAGCTCCGCTGACGGAATTCAATATACGCCCCTTGCTGTCGACCGCGGTCATGCTGTCCTCGCCTGTCTTGAGCATCGCAGCAGGCTTTTGCGCCTTGATGGTCACTTCAAGGGAGTCGGGCAGTTTTTTCTTGGATTGCGCGGAAGTGACTCCCGGAATCTCCTTGATTTTCTTTTCCACGTCATTGTTCGACACGAGAAGAATCGATTTTCCTGCTTGCTGGCCCGCAATATCCAACACCTGAGACTCACTCACCCATTCGTTGGCGCCGACAACGCTAATATTGCCGGACTCGAGACGGAATACCGATGAGAAGAAAAACAGCCATACCAACGCGCCTGCAACAACAATGACAGCAGCGGAAACGCACGCGCGCATGGCGACGACACGCGCGTTCGCCTTGCGTCGTTCTTTCAGACGCGCACTGAAATCAACCACCTTCGGGCGCGTTACCACGCCCAACGTGCCTGTGGTTTCCTCCAATGTCTTCGAAACGAAATCCTCGCCGGCAAGATTGCGCGCGTCCACGAAATCGCCTGATCTCGAACGACTCACGCTGCCTTTGTTGCCACTCTCAACCGTATTTTCCTGCGTCTTCTTCCCGGAAGAAGACGCGCGTCCCGCTCCACCAGCGACGGAACGGCCTTTCGGCTGAACCTGCTTTCCGGCATCGCTGTGTTTCCGGCTTTGGATGGTTCTACCATGCGACGTCTGATTTTCAGGCGTCGTTGCGGAACCATCCGAACCCGTACCTGAACTGATGACCCTTCGCGTCATCAGCCCTCACAATCCCAACGATGAGCCTGAAGGGAGTGCAGCATCACCTCGTCCATCTGTGTGATGTCGCCTGCGCCAACCGTGAAGATGACATCGCCATGATGAGCACGCATCGTCATCATCTGTGCCGCGGTATGCATATCCTCCACTCCGCGAATCCAATCCTCGGCAGGCGTGTGGTCAAGCTTAAGCGCCTCGTCCACAATGGTGGCGGAGCTAATCGTCGGATAGTCCTCCTGCTTTTCACGTGCGGGGAAAATGCCGGTGACGATCACATCATCCGCCTTGGCCAATGCTTCAGCGAATTCACTCGCAAAGAACATGGTCCGGGAGAACAGGTGCGGCTGGAAGATCACGCGAATCACCGACTGCGGGTACCTGCGGCGCGCCGCATCCAGCAATGCCGAAATCTCCGTAGGATGATGCGCGTAATCATCAACGACAGTCACTTGGCCGACCATACCACGCACTTGGAAACGACGGGCAGCTCCAAGGAACGACGTGGCGGCTTGGGCAGCGTTCTCGACATCGACGCCCAACAACGCGGCCGCAATAATCGCAGCGGAGGCATTGCGCGCGTTGTGAATGCCTGGAACGGTAAGCGTCACCGGAACCATACGCTCATGTTCGCCCAACAATCCCGCGGGCATGTGTAAGGTGAAATGTTCGGCACCGCTTTGCGCGCTTTCGCTTTCCGATTCGATATGCACGAACGCGGCACCGTTCAAATCACCCAACGAAACCGTATCCTGCGTCGCATACACGACCGTACGCTTGGCCGTCTGCGGATCGAGAGCACGCAATACCGCAAGATTGCCTTCATCATCGCCGCACATCACCACCGATTTTTCGGCATGCTGAACATGATTGACAAAAGCCGCACGATAGTTTTCCTGCGTGCCGTAATGGTCGAGATGATCGGCTTCGGAGTTGGTGACAATGGCGATTTCCGGATGATACTTGGCAAAGCTGCCATCGGATTCGTCCGCTTCCGCCACAAGAACGTCGCCCTTACCAGCATGGCCTCCGTCAATCGTCACACCATCCTTGCCTTGGATGGATCCGCCGATGGCATAGCTTGGATCGGCCAGATTTCCCTCACCGGCATGGGTGAGGATATGGGCCAGCATGGAACTGGTCGTGGTTTTGCCATGAGCTCCTGCGACCGTCACCGCACGTTTTGCGTTCATCAGCAATGCGAGAATGTCGCTGCGGTGCACGATGCGTTCGCCTGCTTCGTATGCTGCGACGATTTCCGGATTGTCGGATTTGATGGCGCTGGAGAATACGACGGTATGTTTGCCTTCGACGTTTTCTGCGCGCTGCCCGAATTCGACGGTAATGCCGATTCCCTGCAGACGATCGGTTTTGGCGCTGGGTTCACGATCTGAACCGTCCACTTCAACGCCCTGTTCGTGCAGCATTTCAGCGAGCACGCTCATGCCCGCGCCTCCAATGCCGATGAAATGGGTTGCCCCCAAATCATTCACGCCTTCCTGCGGACTGAACGACGCATGGGTTGGATCAAGAACGATGGTACCGGCTTCACGCTGGTTGTCAGACACGACTGCTCCTCTTGCATGTTTTTTCTAGCTTGTTCCATTATGGTCTCACCCATGGTCTCGCATATGGCCGATCATGGGTGGGATTTTGGAATGCGACGAACGCACCTGCCGTCGCCGCAGCCTACTTTTCGTCAATCATGGAAAGCACGCGCTTGGCCATGACTTCGGCGGCATCTCGAATACCGTATTGCCAGGCGTTGTCGCCATACTTGGCAAGCAGATCCGAATCGGCAAGCAGCTTCGGCACATGCTGTTTGACCCATTCGGCGGTGAATTCGCGATCAGCCACCATCAGACCGCCTTCCGCATCGACGACAGGCTGGGCGTTGAATCGCTGCTCGCCGTTGCCGATTGGCAGCGGAACATAAATCGCGGGGAGTCCCAAAGCCGTCAATTCCGATACGGTGCCGGCCCCAGAGCGACAGATAATCAGGTCGGCGCAAGCGAATGCGAGATCAATACGTTCCAAATACGGCGCAACACGATAATCGCCATCATTGCCATGATCCGGGCCAAGCTCGCCAAGCACCTGTTCGCCGGCGCTCACCGACACCAATGAACGCACTTCATCATCTTTGCCTTTCCCAGTCAGATGAATCACCTGGGCGTGTTCCAGCAGCTCCCTAGCGGAAGCCGCCACCGCACGGTTCACGTTCACCGCGCCCAGCGACCCTCCAGTCACCACCACCAGTGGACGGTTCGGATCGACACCGAGTTGTGCTGCGGCCGATTGTCTTGTGGCAATGCGGTCATGTTCCATGCCATGGGCTATCGCTGCGATTTCGGCACGCAATGGCAATCCCACACGCTCGGCTTCAACACCCTTGCGTGGCTTCAAGCCGGTTTGCGCATAGGCGGTGCCAATCATGGACGCCCAGCGAGCTCCCAATTTGTTGGCCATTCCGGCACGGGCATTCTGCTCATGCATCGCGATCGGAATGCCCATCTTGTGCGCTGCCGCATATACGGGAGCGGACGTGTATCCGCCGAAGCCGACAACCACCTGCGCCTCATGACGGGTGAGAATGTCACGGACTTTGGCCGTTTCGGCCTTCCACTGCGCGGGAAACTTCAGCGCCGCCATATTGGGCCTGCGTGGGAAAGGAACCTTCTCAATGGTTTCCAGTTCGAAACCGGCCTGGGGAACCAAATCGTGTTCCAAGCCGACGACAGTGCCCACCACTGCGATATCGGCGTCTGGTTCAAGCTCGCGAATCACATGCGCCACGGCGAGCAGAGGATTGACATGACCTGCCGTACCACCGCCGGCAAGAACGATATGCTTCTGATTGCTCATAGTGTACGAGCTTAGCCCACGGCACCCCAGTACGCCGCGCGCCATACCGTCGCACACGCGGATGCTCACATTTCATCTACGTTTGCACACCGCAATACGCGGTAGCGTATGCTGCGGTCGCAGCCGACACTCAGACCCGCTGCATCTCCGCTTGGATCTGCGGCTGCTGCTTCATCATGCTGATGGTTACGCCTGCAGCGCCCAAACACAGAATCAACGACGAACCGCCCGCGGACACAAACGGCAATGGCACACCCATCACCGGAAACAATCCCACCACAACGCCGATGTTCACGAATGCCTGGCCGACGATCCACACGGTAATGCTGGCCAATACCAAAGTGATGTACCTGTCCTGCGATTGCAAAGCCACCACGAGCATGCACCATCCAAGCACCAAGAACAGCAGAATGACGAGAGAGGCGCCTACGAAGCCCGTTTCCTCACCGATGATGGCGAAAATGAAATCGTTGTGCGCTTCCGGCAGATATCCCCATTTTTCTCCGGAATTGCCGATGCCCACTCCAAGCAAACCTCCGGAGGCCATGGCGTATTTGCCATGCACCGCCTGATAGCAGACCCCCTGCATGTCGGATGCGGAGCAAGTTTGGTATGTGGCCATGATACGGCTGAGTCGGTTCGGACTGGTGATAACGAGTCCGCCAACCAAAACCGCACCGCCGCATGCCACGATAGCCAACCATTTGCCAGGAAAATCTCCCAACAGCAACGCGGCACCTGCGATCGCGAACAGAATCATGGCCGTGCCAAGATCCTTGCCACTCACAACCAACAGCAATGCAAGACCAAGCCACGCAATCAACTTGAGATATGCCTTATATGGTCCGACTTTGTTTATCTGCTTCTGCGCGTAGATCAGTTCCCGCGGCAGCCATATGCACAACGCAAGCTTAACGACTTCGGCGGGCTGGAAGGTAAATCCAAAAAGGCCGATCCAACCTTTGTTGCCTTGGACATCGATACCCAAGGGGGTAAACGTCAGCGACTGTAAAAGCAAAGCGATAATCAGGAAGACGAAACTGAATTTCCTGATGAGCTCCGCCGGAATCATCATGCAGGCAACACCCACGATAAGTCCAAGAACGCAGAATCCCCCCTGTTTCAGTGCTTGGGACCACGGAGACTGTCCGTTGGCAATCATGTTTACCGAAGAGCTGGAAAACACCATGATCACACCGAAAATGGTGAGAATGATCACCGCGGTTCTGAACCCATGAAAACACCAAATCGGATTAAGCAGGCTTCGCAGACCGACATAACCATGAAAATCGTCGACCTGCTTTCCGACGGCGGCCTTCTTTTTCTGACGACTACTATCAACCTGCCTGGTTTTAGGCTTTTCCATGCTCGTTCACCCAACGCTGAGCCTGCTGTGCGAACTGGTTTCCACGATCGGCATACGACTTGAACTGATCCATCGACGCACATGCAGGCGCCATCAGCACCACATCACCGGATTGGACATACTCGCCCGCGGCATCAACCGCCCGTTCCATAATGACCCCATTATCCGCCGGATCGATGATGGTCAGAGGAATGTTGGGAGCGCTCGTCTTGAACGCATCCAGCATCGGCTGCTGATCCCTGCCGATGATGACCGCGGCTTTGATGGTATGCGCCTGATCAGCCACCAATTGCTCGAAACTGCTGCCTTTGGCCAGTCCTCCGGCAATCCACACCACGGATTTATCGGCAAAACTATTGAGCGAGGCCTTGGCCGCATGCGCGTTGGTCGCCTTGGAGTCGTCAACGAAACGAATGGCTCCCCCATCCGCCATAGTGGCGGTGGCGACGGTCTGGATACGGTGGCCACCTGGAGTGAACTGCTTCAGGGATGCGATCGCCTTCTCCTTATCCGCGCCAAGTCCCAACACCAACGCCAATGCGGTCAATGCGTCGGCGAGCAAATGCGGATATACCGTGCCATCCGGCTCGGTCAGATGTGTGAACTCGGCAACTTTGGCAACCTGTTCAGGCTTGCCCGCCTCACCGCCCGCGATGCCGGACATGTCGACGATCCAGCCGTCCTTCACGCCAATCTGGCCATCTTGCGGTTCCGACAATGTGAATCCAACCCTACGGCAGCCTTCCGCGGTTTCGGCTGCGAATGCCAGCTTGGTCACGCGCTCATCATCCGCGTTGTACACCAACGCCTTCTTGGCATGGTGGAAGACCTTCGCTTTATCGGACGCGTAATTGTCGATACCGCCATGCCAATCAAGATGGTCGTCAGCGATATTGGTGATCGCCGCGCAATCCAACTCAAGAGAATCGGTGAAATGCAATTGGAAAGAACTGAGCTCAACACACAGCACATCATTTGCCGGATCGACTGCGGCATGGGACACCGCTTTGCCAATATTGCCGACAGCAGGTGCGGTCAAACCGCAAGCCGTCAACATCTCCGAAGTCATTTCCGTAGTGGAGGTCTTGCCATTGGTACCGGTGATGCCAATCCATTGCGCAGGATGCCCAGTGGCATCGCAATCCACCCGCAGCTGCCAGGCAAGCTCGACCTCGCTCATCACCGGAATGCCACGACGTTGCGCTTCGAGAATGAACGGGGTCCTCGGATTGAATACCGGAGAAGTCATCACCAAGTCGACATGATCCCAATCAATGTGGTCGAAAGAGTGCAGATCGGCATCAGGCTTCTTCTCATCCACGCCCAACACCTTTTCGGCGCGGGAACCCAACACCTCCATCATGCTCTGGCCAGAAACTCCAAGACCCGCCACAATCGCGGTCTTACCGCTCATATCCATATCCATCATCCTTCGATCGTCAGAACCTCATACGCCTTAATAGCACAGTCATATTGCGTTCATTCGCAACGGCAACAGACCGAGCATCGACTGTCACAAGCCGGAACGGGCAACCCAATCGCCATAGAAAAGCACCAAGGCGACCAGCACGAACAGCAGTTCAATCATCCAGAAGCGAATCACAACCTTGACTTCGGGCCATCCCTTCAATTCGAAATGATGGTGGATCGGAGCCATCTTGAACACACGCTTATGCGTCATCTTGAAATAGCCGACCTGAATGACATCGCTCAACGTTTCCATGACGAACAGGCCGCCGAGAATAATCGCGAGGAATTCCGTATGCGTGGCGATGGACATGGCAGCGAACAGGCCGCCAAGCGCCAACGAACCGGTATCTCCCATGAAAATTGAAGCCGGATTGGAGTTGTACCACAGGAACCCGAAGCATGCTACCGCCGCGCAAGCCGCGATAATGGTCAGATCAAGTGGATCAGATACCGCGTAGGTAAAGCCCTCATGCCCCGATCCCTTAAGGTGGTAGAACTCCCAAAAAGCGATCACCGCATATCCCATGAACGCAATCATCGAAGAGCCAGCTGCCAAACCGTCAAGACCATCAGTCAGATTGATGGCATTGGTCCACGCGGTCATCAGGAAGTTCACCCAAATCACGAACAGCACGATAGCCACGACCTTACCCGCGAATTCGAAACTGAAGAACGGCTCCTCAATGAAGCTCATGCCGGCCTGGGCACTGGGGAAACCGGAATTCGTAGGCAGAATCAACGCCAGCACCGCATATATGGTAGCCAGAATGAACTGACCGATGAACTTGCCCTTAACCGTCAATCCCTCGCTCTGCTTCTTACGAACCTTCGCGAAATCATCAATAAAACCAAGCAATCCCATCGACAACATGGCAAACAGCACCAGCACCGCAGACCACGACGGAGTCTCACCCCGCGTGACGAAGCGGTACAGCGCCGACGAGCCCCAGCCCAACACAACCGCCAAATTGATGACCACGCCACCCAACGTAGGCGTGCCACGCTTGACTAGATGGGATTTCGGACCATCCTGACGTATGTATTGCCCATAATTCAGCTTGTGCACCAAACGAATCAGCAGCGGGGTGCCCACGATCGTCACAACCAGCGACACCACAATTCCGATGATGAGCGAAATCACCTGATGTTCTCCGTTTCAGTCAGACATTCTTCAGATAACGTCGTTTATTCGATTATTCGAATCTTGCCAAATATTCTTGTTCTATTGTGCAGCCAGGGCCTGCCAACGTTCGGCCAAAGCGCTCAAGCCGGAAGCGTGGGAGCCCTTAAGCAGCACCACAGCGCCCGGATGTTCCACGGCGAGTTGCGTCACCAGACGATCGGCCTCGTCAATGTCGTGCACCCAATCAATATGGGAAGCACATCCCGCAGCGGATGCACCTTCAGCCATGGCACCGGCCAGAGCGTCCAAAGAGGCATCGGATGTGCTGCCGACCGTCAGCAACGCGTCAACGTCGCCTTCCACCGCATACCGGCCGATGCCAGCATGCAAATCCTTTTCATCCGGACCAAGCTCAAGCATGGCACCCAACACCGCAATACGGAACGGTTGGGTCTCAGCACCCGCCTTCCAACGCAACAATCCGTCAAGCCCCGCCTTCATGGAATCGGGATTGGCATTAAACGAATCGTCGATCAAGGTGAACGATGTTTCAGGCTTGTGCACCGTGGAAACAGCCATACGATGAGGACTGATGGCCGTGACGTCAGACAGCGCGGACGCGACCTCATCCATCGACATACCCAAATGCATCGCTACCGAAGCAGCCGCCAACGCATTCATAACGTTATGCTGACCGCAAATGCCCAGAGTGACCTCGGCATGCTCGCCATCACCATTGTCCAAAATGAAGCTCGGATGGTCCAATTCGTCGCAATGCACATGTTGCGCGCTGATTGCCGGCTTGCCGTCATTGTTCTGCGGAAGTCCGAACCACATCACGTCGCCCGGAGCGATGGCGCTCATCGCAGCCACATGCTCGTCATTCGCGTTCAGTACGGAAAGACCACCTGGAACAAGACCACGGATGATTTCCGATTTGGCTTGTGCGATGCGTTCCGGCGAGCCGAATTCCCCTAGATGCGCGACGCCGACTTTCAACACGACCGCAATATCCGGCGGCACCAGCGACGTCAAATTCGCGATTTCCCCAACATGATTGGCACCCATTTCCGCAACCAGAAAGCGAGTTTCCGCATGTACTTTGAGCGAAGTCAACGGCAGTCCGATTTCATTGTTGAACGATCCGACCGGCGCAATCGTCGGTCCTATGTGCGCCAGCAACGCCTTCATGAGATCCTTGGTAGTGGTTTTTCCGACAGAACCGGTGATGCCAATCACCGTAAACGGCGTTTCCAACGCACGCCGGCGTTCGATATTGTGCTTGGCCAACGCGCCCAAGGCAAGCACCGTATCTTCCACCACGATCTGAGGCACTCCGGCACCGTCGATCTCATGGTCGACTATTGCGGCAACAGCGCCCTGAGCGCCTACCTTCGACACATAATCGTGGCCATCCACGCGTTCTCCGGCAATCGCCACGAATACCGATCCTTCAACAATCTGTCGTGAATCAGTGAATGTGCTGGTGGCCACAGGCGTATCAATCGCTGCGGTGCCGGCAATCAGCCGTCCCTGAACCGCCTGGGCGATTTCCTCCAAGCTCATTGGCATCATGGTCGGGCTGCTCACTCTGATTTCTCCTCTGTGTTGATGTACTGCATATTGTTCACGTTGTTTACGATTATCACTATTCGACGTCCGCATCCGTTCCGATCGAGACTAGTTCAGATCTCGAGATACACGCAATGCGCTTTTAATATTGGCTTTACGTACGCCGGCCGCAAGCACCATGGCGATGGACAATGACAACGCGCTGCTGTCCGTCTGCCCGTATGCCTCCGTCGCTTGCGCTGCGAGCGCATCGGATTCCTGCGTACGACCTGCGATGTGGGTCTGCTTGCCGACAGTGCATCCAAACCGTGCGACCGACTTGACGATCTCAGCCTCGCTGAGACCCTTGTCGTCGCAGCCAAGCACATCAACATTCACCGACTGCAACGCATCGTCATTCAACGTTTCCTCGCTGAGCGCAAGGATCACAGCGGCGGCGCCGTCTTCGGCGCACACAGCCATCGTACGCTGCACGTCAAGAATCGACAATGGATAGTTCAGATCAAGGAATCGTTCCAACGATTGCGAATTGCCGGCACTAATCACGCCGACCGGATTGCCGAGCATGTGCAGGAAATCCGCGAGATCCCTCACACCCTGTTCCACCGTTTGCGTATTGCTGCCAGCCACGGCGAACACCGCCAGCGAATCGGATGGGCTGCCCGCCATCTCGCTGGCAAGCTTGCCCAACTGTTGCGCAGTCGGTTCGGCATAAATCAAAGGAATCTGAACGCCATCCGTTTTTCCTCGCAACGCATGCGGCACCACCGCACCATACGCACCAAGCGCTTGCACCTGCCGTAACTGTTGCTCATCCACCTGCATGGACGGCATGAACAACGCTCCCGGCCGCACCGAATCGATGTCGTCGGCAATGGACGTGACCGTCACTTCGGTAGCGAACGCGGGATCAAGGTCAAAGCCATATCTGCTGGCAAGCAGACCCAACGTCATTCGCCTATTCATGGATTCGCTGACCGCGCTCATCTTTCCGCCCCTCCGTTCTTCATGCTCACACACTCACCAAGTCACTGGAATAGCATCAGTTCGCGGACTTGACGCCGGCACTTCGTACTTCTGCATAAGGAATTCACCAATCTCCGCAGTGACCGGGCCTGCCGTCAGACCACCATAACCGCCTTGCGGATCTTTCAACACCACCGTAACGACGAAACGAGGATTATCCGCAGGAATAATCGCAGAATAATCGCTGATAATCGACGACAGACGTCCGTCCGCACCGGCAACTTCCGCGGTACCGGACTTTGCCGCGACACGGTAACCATCCACTTTGACGAACTGGGAATAGTGGTCGGACACGGATTCCATGGCATTCATCACCTGTGAGGCCACCTGCTCGTCAATCACGCGCGTCGCTTCGCCTTCAGGCTTCTGCTCTTCGGAATGCCCTTCGGCATCGCTGATCGCCTTGATGATGCGCTGCGGCTTTTTGACGCCCTTGTTGGCGATCACGGCAACCGCGTTCGTCAACTGGAGCGCATTGGTCGTATACGCCTGGCCGAACAGCACGGTGTTCTGGGTTCGCAGATCCCATTGATCGGCCGAATACAGCAGACCATCCGCTTCGCCGGGAAGACCAAGCCCATTGTCTTGTCCGATACCGAATTTGCTGATGAACTCATATCGCTGCTCGTTAGACATCTTCTCCGCGGCGATGATCATGCCGACATTCGACGATTGCTCGAGAATGCCTGCCAGCGTCCAATGCTCATCGCCGTGGGTCGTCGCATCGCTGTAGGTCTGCCCGTTCGTCGTAATGTGGTCCGGCACCGTGAATTTATCCGATGCCTGGTGCAATCCAAGCTGAATCATGCCTGACATGGTGAAAACCTTGCCGATGGAACCGGGTTCAAACGTTTCGCTGACGGCCCTGGAAACCGTCATTTTCGCCTGGTCGCTGCCGGCTTCGATTTCGTCGCTATCGGCGAGCGCGAGAATGTCCCCTGTTTGTGTGTCCTGCACCACGGCGACTCCCCACGGTGAACTATATTTCGTGCAGCTTTCCTTCAGCACTTTTTCGACGTACCACTGCACGTCATGGTCGATGGTCAGTGTGACATCGGAGCCGTTGACCGCGTCTTTTGATTCGGTCATGGTTCCGGGTATTTCGACGCCGTTGTTGCCTTGTTGGTAGACTTGGTACCCGTCTTCGCCTGTCAACGTCTTGTTTTCCATCTGTTCGATGCCCGCTACGCCTTTGCCTTCACCGTCGACACCTCCCAGCAGTGCGCCCATCAGGGTTCCGTTGGAATAGATGCGCTCGTTGCTGAGTTCCGCGTAGACGATACCGCCCAGATTGAGTTTGGAGATCTTGCGCTTAACGGCCGGCGTCACATCTTTTTTGAGTACCGCATATTGGCCTGTTCCCGAAAGCATGGCACCCAATTCGGTGGCGTCCATGTCCAGTACCGGAGCGAGGAGTCTAGCTACCGCCGCAGCTCCGGTAGCACCTACCGGCTTGCCATCGATCTGATGGCAGTTGTCTCCGGTCTGTTTGGTGCAGGTTGTGGGAGTGAAGGCCTGTGCTTCCTCGGGGTTGCCGATGATGGTGTAGCGCTCCACGCTTTGCGCGAGAATCGAGCCGTTCGTGTCCATGATTTTGCCGCGCCGTGCCTTCAAAGTCACGGTAATCGTGCGGCTTTGCGCCGCGGCCTGCGCCATGGTTTTGCCATTGATCAACTGGATGTTGGCCAATTGAATAAGGCAAGCCGTGCCCATCAACGCCAGAATGACGCCGATGGCCATGGTTTTCGTAAGCAGTTTCTTGTGGAAACGTGCGTAAGTGCGGTGAAAAGGATTCACTGAGCGTCGTCTCCGCTTGGCTGGTAGCCGTTCAGATCAATCGTTAGAGCGCCTTTTTGGGGCACCATGCCCATTTCCTCGGCCTTGCTCGGCAGCGAGGCTTCAAGTTCGTCAAGCTTGGCCTGGTCATCTTCCACGTCTTGGGTCAGGCGGGTAATGTTCGACTCAATCTGGTTCGCCTCGAAGGAATGCTGCACCATTTGGGTACGCAGCGTTAAGGATCCCAGAAGACATCCGCCGAGGAACACCACGGCGATAACCAGATGCAACAATGGAGTGCTTCTGGTGCGCGTCCATGTGATGAGCTGTTCGAATCCTCGCTTGACGCTGTTGCCTTCGGCCCGCGTTCCTTTGACGACGTGCAATTCAGGGCGAGTGGTGCCAGCGGTTTCGGTTTGGTCCCGGCGTCCTGCGGGAGCCGCGTTTGATGCGATCGTTCTTGGTGCGGCCACGTTCAGCCCCTCCTTCCTTGTCGTTTCATGCTTGCGTAATCATTGCCTTGGTCGAATCGTTTTCGCCAGCGTTCAGGAATTGGTCTGGTCAGTTCCACTGCGCGCAGTCGCACAGAGGCCGACCTTGGATTCATGGCGATTTCTTCCTCGGCCGCTTTGATGGCGCCTCGCGTCAGTTCTTTGAAGAACGGCATCATATCCGGGGGTATTACCGGCATATCTGCGGGCACGTCAGCTTTCAGACCTTGATTCATAAATGTTTTGACGGTCTTGTCTTCCAGCGAATGGTACGACTCCACCACCAAACGTCCTCCCACCGCAAGATGGTTGGCGATCTGCGGTAGCGTCCCCGCCAATTTGTCGAGCTCGCCGTTGACTTCAATACGTAATGCCTGGAACACACGTTTCGCGGGATTTCCCGCAGGACGGTGCGCTTGCGGCACAACCTCATCCACCAATCGGTTGAGCTGCCCCGATGTGGTCAATGGTTCGATCTCACGCCTACGCACGATTTCGCGGGCTATCTGCTTGGAGAAGCGTTCCTCACCATATGTACGGAAAATGCGTACCAGATCAGCGAACGAATATTCAGCAAGTATCTGTTCGGCGGTCAATGGCTGGGTCACGTCCATACGCATGTCCAAAGGCGCATCGTGAGAATAGGAGAATCCCCGCTCCGTCTCATCAATCTGCAAACTCGACAATCCCAAATCCATGAACACGGCGTTTACCTGGTCGATCCCCTGATCATCAAGCACTTTCGCGAAATCGTCGAATGCGGCGTGCACGGGTATGAAGCGGTCGGCAAGACCTTCCATCCGCATTCGCTGCGTGGCGAGCGAAAGCGCCTCCGTGTCTCGATCGATGCCGATCAGACGCGCTTGCGGACTCGCTTTGAGAAAAGCCGTGGAATGCCCCGCCAAACCAAGCGTGCAATCCACCGCAATCGACCCTGGCCTCGCCAACGCCGGGACCACCAGATCCACGCAGTCGCGCAGCAACACTGGCTGATGTATGGTCGTTACATCTGTCATCAGAATTCCACCGCCGGTAATACGTCATCGGCAATATCGGAATATCCCTGCTCCTGTTCGGCGAGATATTCCTCCCATGCCTGCTTGTTCCAAATCTCCGCTCGGGTCCCCACGCCAATCACCACGATGTCGCTTCCCAAATTCGCGTAATCGCGCAACATCTGCGGCACGAGCACACGTCCTTGCCTGTCTGGCTCCTGATCAACCGCGCCGGAAAGGAACACACGCAAATAATCACGTGCAGCCTTGTTTCCCATGGATGTGCGCTGGATCTGCAATGCGATCCGGCGAAATTCCGATTGGGGCAACAGATAGACACATCGCTCCTGACCACGGGCCATCACCATGCCCGGTCCCAGCTGGCTGCGAAATTTTGCAGGCAATGCCATACGTCCTTTGGCGTCGATTTTTGGAGTATATGTTCCCAACAGCAGCGGAGGCAGTCCAGCCATCACACCGCTCGCTTGCGTCGAACCATCGTCGGAGAAGGGCTCGGTTTCAACGCTTTGAACCATCGCCACACCTCCTTACATGATGCGCGGGAACACCTAGACCCAAAACTCTTTCCCCACTTTACCCCACGCATCACCATAAATCCCCACATAAATGGAAAAAATCAGCAAATGCTGAGGTTGATTTTCCCCACATTGAACGAATGGCATCAAATCAACTACCGTAAATTCATCCTTGCTTCGCTATGTCGCACTCGCCCTCGTCGGTTTTCGTAGAAGCCTCGGGGTACATTGGAGTGCCTAAGTTTTGTGAGGAAGGGATTGCAGATGTCGAGTTATTCCGCCCAGTTGCGTGAAGAACAACAGGCCGTCAGCCGCGCGTACGGCCGCTTGGATGATCTGCGGGCCCAAGCTCGTGCCCGTCTCGACACCGTGCGTGCTGCCGGCTCGCACGGATCGCCCACGCAACGCACCGAACGCGATTCCTTCGCCACCATGTACGAGGATCGCCTCACCCAGCTGCGTGCCGTCGAAGATCGCCTGGTGTTCGGCAGACTCGACGATGTCCACGGTGCGCACAGATACATCGGGCGTATCGGACTGTCCAACGAAAACCACGAGCCGATCCTCACCGATTGGCGAGCCGACGCGGCACGTCCGTTCTACGAAGCGACGCCTTCCAATCATGGCGATATCGTAATGCGCCGCCATATCACACTCAGCTTCCGTGAAGTGGTCGGCGTTGAAGACGAGGTACTCGATGTGCACTCCGACCAGGTCGGGCAGGCGTCTTCGGACGGCACTCTGACCGGCGAAGGCGCGCTGCTCGCATCGTTGAACGCCAAGCGCACCGGCAAGATGACCGATATCGTGGCAACCATCCAAGCCGAGCAGGATCGCATTATTCGCGCCGACCTCAACCAGGCCGTGGTGGTGCAGGGTGGACCGGGTACCGGCAAAACCGCCGTGGCGCTGCACCGTGCGGCATATCTGCTCTACACGCATCGGCGAATGCTCGAACGCTCCGGTGTGCTCGTGGTCGGACCGAGCTCAACCTTCCTGCATTACATCGATCAGGTGCTCCCCTCCCTCGGCGAGACCGGAGTGGTCAGCCGAACCATCGCCGATCTGATCCCCGGCGTGATCGCGACGGCGCATGACAACCCGTTCGCCGCGAAATTGAAGGGCGAACGTCGTATGTCCAAAGCCATCGCCAATGCCGTTGCCGCACGAGAACGCGTCCCCGCATCATTGCCGTCGATCCGCATCAACGGATTCGCAGTGCCCATCGTGCGCGCGGATATCGAACAGGCCATCACCGATGCCAAGCGCACGCGACAGCAGCACAACAAAGCACGCGAAACTTTCGTGCATAGCATGTTGATCGCCATGCGCAACCGTTATGTGGACAAGCTTGATTACGAGCCGGAGCAGGCGGAGTTGACGGATGTGATGCAGCAGTTGCGCATGAATGACACCTTGCGCAAGACGTTGAATCTCGCATGGTTGCCGATGACCGGCGAATGGCTTATCGACCAACTGTTCTGCAAGCCGCAGCAGCTTCGTCGCTTCGCACCATGGCTTGAGGAACGCGATATCGAAGCATTGGTTCGCCCCAAAGGGTCGCCGTTTACCGTCAGCGATATTCCGCTGCTGGATGAAGCCATGGAACTGCTTGGCCCCGACCCCAAAGCGGTCGCCCGCCAAAAGGCGTTGGACGCCAAGCGCGCCGAGGAGGAGCAGTTCGCGCAAGATACGCTGGCTCAGGCTGGCATCGGCTCCGGCATCGTCACTTCGCAGATGTTGGTCGACAATATCAACGGGATGGACGCGGAACTCACCGCGCAGCGCGCCGCCGCAGACCGTGAATGGACATATGGGCATATCGTTGTCGATGAAGCTCAGGAACTCACCGCCATGGATTGGCGCATGCTCATCCGCCGTTGCCCGTCGCGTTCGTTCACCATTGTGGGCGATGTTGCGCAAACCTCCGCATTGGGCGGCACCCGTTCGTGGCGGCGTATGATGGATCCGTTGTTCGGACCCCACAATTGGCAACTCAACGAATTGACGATTAATTACCGCAATCCGAAGGAAGTGTCGCAGCTCGCCTGTGATTTCGCGGCAACGGAGGGATTGTACATCTCCACCGTCAATGCGGTGCGTGGCGTGCCGGATTCGGTCAAGCGCCTCACTCTGGCCGACGACAGTCTGATTGCCGATGCCGTGGCACAGCAGACCGTCGATCTGGTCCGCGCATTCGTCTCCTCCGATGGCACCGGACGCGTGGCCATCATCGCACCTGACGATATGGTCAAGCCGTTGCGCAGGCGGGTGTACGAACAGCTTCGCGAAACATTGACGGCGAAGGAGTTCGACCGTCTCGATGCGCAGAGCTCTTGGGATGAACAGGTCACCGTTTGTTCCACGCAAATGGTGAAAGGCTTGGAATACGACGCAGTGATGGTGGTGCAGCCGGGAAGCATCGAGGAGAATGCCCCCTCACGCATTGTGGCCGCAGCCGATTTATACGTCGCCATGACCAGACCGACACAACGTCTGCTTATAGTCCGGACAAATGCAGACGAAAAACTGCTCAAGCTATAAGGTAGGAACCATGCCTAAAGCATTGTTACTTGAAAATATTCATCCTGACGCGGCACAGTCACTGCGTGACCACGGCTTCGAAGTCGAGTGCCTCAGGGGCGCCCTCAACGAAGATGAACTCATCGACGCCTTGGAAGACGTTGATCTGCTGGGCATTCGCTCCAAAACCAGCGTGACCAGCAAAGTCATCGACGCACGTCCGACGCTCACGGCCGTCGGCTGCTTCTGCATCGGCACCAATCAGGTCGATCTCGACTATGCGGGCAAGCACGGCGTCGCCGTGTTCAATGCCCCATATTCCAACACTCGCTCCGTGGTGGAACTGGTTATCGGCGACATCATTTGCCTGATGCGCCGCATTCCTGCGCATACCCATCATATGAAGCACGGTATGTGGGACAAGTCTGCTTCCGGCTCTCATGAAGTGCGAGGCAAGACGCTCGGCATCATCGGCTACGGCAATATCGGATCTCAGCTTTCCGTCATCGCCGAGGCACTTGGCATGCGCGTGGTGTTCTACGACATTGAAGAGAAGCTTGCCATGGGCAATGCCCATCGTTGCTCCACGCTGAACGAACTGCTCGAACAGTCCGATGTGGTCACACTGCATGTCGATGGCCGCAAGTCCAATACCGGTTTCTTCGGTGAGGACCAGTTCGCGCATATGAAGCAGGATTCGATCTTCATCAATCTTTCCCGCGGTTTTGTGGCTGATTTGGACGCTCTGAAGAAGCATTTGGACTCCGGCCACATTTCGGGCGCCGCAGTGGATGTGTTCCCTGTCGAGCCGAAGAAGAGCGGCGACGAGTTTTTGACGAGCCTTGCGGATGAAGACAATATGATTCTGACCCCGCATATTGGCGGGTCTACGCTTGAAGCCCAGAAGTCCATCGGACAGTTCGTCTCACAGCGTCTTGAGGATTATTGGTTCAGGGGATCCACCATGTTGTCCGTGAATCTTCCGCAGATCACACTGTCTGATATTCGTTCGAACTTCCGCATCGCGCATCTTCACGCGAATTTGCCTGGCGTACTTGCCAAGGTGAACCGTGTGCTCGGAGAAGAGAATATCAACATCGCGGCACAGGCACTGGGCACCGAAGGCGAAATCGGCTATGTGGTCACCGATGTGGCCCAGCGCCCCAGCCAGAAGGCTTTGAACGAACTCGCAGCCATCGAAGGCACGATCCGTATGCGTGTGATCAGCTGACGATCCCAATCCGGCAAACGCCACTACGATACGAATGCATTGTGGGGGTTCCAATCACTTATTGGCTGGAACCCCCACAATGCATGAACCCTAATGCCGTTTGCCGTAATCGCCCAGTTTTGCGCTACCAAGTCCATTTCAGCCAAAACAAACGCATTATCATATGCGTTCGCAACCGTTCGAACCTACTTCAGCGCATCGGCCTTCAGCTCGTCGATCGCGTTCTGGAAATCCTCAAGATTCTCAAAATTCTGGTATACACTGGCGAATCGCATATACGCGACCTCATCAAGATCACGCAACGGTTTCAAAATGGCCCTGCCGACCTCGTCGGATTTGACTTGAGCCAGTCCTCGGGCACGAAGATCCTCTTCGACCTGCTGGCCAAGAGCCTTCAAATCGTCTTCCTTGATCGGACGGCCCTGGCATGCCTTGCGAACACCAGAAATCACCTTGTTCCTATCGAACTGCTCAGCGTTGCCGGAACGCTTCACCACCAACAACATAGTGGTCTCTAGCGTGGTGAAACGCTTGGAGCATTTCGGGCATTCACGCCTACGGCGGATGGAATGGCCGTCATCGCTGATGCGGGTATCGACCACCTTGGTATCTGGATTCTGACAAAAAGGGCAATGCATGGTGTCAAGAATAGCCTGAACCATTGAACTAGGCCAATCTTGCGCGGGTTCATACCTCGTCGGGAACGATAAGTCTTTGACCGGCCCGAAGCGATACTGAATCCAGATTATTCAGTCGTACCAGCTCGTCCACAGTATCCGCAACATTGCCACCATCAGGCGTAATACGCGCAGCGTACCCCCACAACGTATCGCCCGGCTGGACGGTATATACCACCACCGGCGTCGCTCCGGGATCTGACTGCGCGCGTGCAGGCATCATCAATCCAGCCAAACACCATGCGAGCACCATCAGCATCATGATTACGGCCAGTCGATCCGCCCAGACTTTGAAATCAACGCCATGAGCCTTCGGCACACGATCCATCACGCCACTCCTTCTCGAACAGCTGTTCTATCGAACGCATGTTCTGAGTATGGCACAAATGTTCGATAATTGCAGACACACCTCGAACAGATGTTTGATTTTCTCGGCGTTTCGCGTTATGCTTGCCTAAGACCTGAAAGGAGCCCACCGTGAGCACCGTCCCATTCACGCCCAAAAAGGATGCCGAGCGTCCGGATGAAAGCACGCTGACCGACCGTCAGCGCAAGGTGCTTGGCGCCATTAAAAAACATCTCGTCGAGCAGGGGTTCGCTCCCTCATTCCGCGAAATCGGCGAAGCCGCAGGGCTTAAAAGTCCGTCATCCGTCAAACACCAGTTGCAAGTGCTTGACGACAAGGGCTTCATTCGCATGAACGCGAACAAGGGCAGAGCCATCGAAGTCGTGAGTTTCGACGATGACGAGGTTTCGCCCGGCAAAGTAGCGCAGGTCATCCCATTCCCGAGCCAATCTGATTCCAGCGGATCCATCATGGCTTCCCGCGATGTCCCCTTGGTGGGACGCATCGCGGCAGGCGTGCCCATCACCGCCGAGCAGCATGTGGACGATGTGATGCGTCTGCCGGAACGTCTCACTGGCACCGGCAATCTGTTTATGCTTGAAGTACATGGCGACTCCATGATTGACGCGGCTATCTGCGATGGTGATTTTGTGGTGGTACGCGAGCAGAACACCGCGGAAAATGGAGATATTGTGGCGGCGCTGCTCGACGATGAAGCCACGGTGAAAACGTTCCGCAAGGATCATGTCCATGTCTGGCTCATTCCGCACAATCCCGCCTACTCCCCTATCGATGGCACGCATGCTGAGATCATGGGCAAGGTGGTCACCGTGCTCCGCAAAATCTGACGTTAGACTATTCAACGCCATTGAAATCGCGCCCACAAAGATGAAGCCATAAACAAAGACTCCATCTTTGTGGGCGCGATTCTTTTCCGGTAAACGCACCGGTCATTTAAGAATGTTTAGGAATGCATTTCGGATTTGCTGGTCGAACTGTATCCTTCCGGTTCGAGTTGGAAGGTGGTATGAGGTACGGATACGGGGAAATGTTCGCGCAGGCAATCTTGTAGTTGTGCGAGTATTTCCGCCGCTTCTTTCATGGTGAGTCCTTGTTCGATCACAACATGCGCCATGAAGATCGGCATGCCTGTGGATACGATGCTCGCGTGGATGTCGTGTACCGCCACAACATGCGGCACTTGTTCCAAGTGGGAACGCACTTCATCGAGATCAAGACCGTTGGGGGTTTCTTCGAGAAGCACGCGAACCGCGTTGCGCAACAGTTTGATGGCTCGCGGGATCATCATGAGTGCGATGATGCCACCTGCCACAGCGTCGAATCCGGCCCAGCCGGTGCAGATGAGCACGCTTGCCGATACGATTACGGCAACGGACCCTAAAGCGTCATTCATGACTTCAAGGAATGCCGCTTTCATGTTCATGTTGTCTTCGCTTTGCGATGCGAGGATAAAGATTGATCCGATATTGGCCGCGAGGCCGAGTATGCCCATGAAGAGCAGCAATCGCACGTCGTTTACTTCGTCGGCAGATCCGCCGAAAAGTCTCATGCCGGCTTCCACAAGCGCATAGATACCTACGATGAGGAGGATGAGGGCTCCGACTGCCGCTGTTAGCACTTCGAGCCTTGCCCAGCCCCAGGTGCGTTTGTTGCTGGGCTTGCGTTGCATCAGTATTGCGGTGACGGTTGATGCGATGAGTACGGACATGTCGGTGAGCATGTGTCCGGCATCAACGAGCAGCGCCAACGATTCTGTGATGACCGCGCTGATGACTTCCGCTATGAATACCGTCGAGGTGAGACCGAGCGACATCATGAGCCGTTTTTGATGTTCCGCTCCTGTGTTCGCTATCGATCCGTGCGCGTGGTCATGTGCCATATGCTTAATCTTTCAGCCCGATTAAGAAACTTATTGAAATTGTTTCTCAATACCATTTTCATTGCTCTCAAAACGCAAGAAACCCCAGCCATAGGCCGGGGTTTCCTTTATTTCTTTTTGCAGTCTAACGACTGATCAATCGCCTGTCAATACCCAAGCAACCAAAAAGCGGTAACGCAGCTGGCACTCCGTTACCGCGTTTTTTATCAGAAGCCGAACTGGGCAGCGGTTTCCTTCAGCGTCTCTGCGGAACGCGTAAGGGCTGCAAGCTCGCGGTCGGACACCGGGGTGTTGATGGCGGTGTTGACGCCGGAACGGTTGAGGAGGGTCGGCACGGACATGCAGACGTCGGAGATGCCGTGGAAGTCGTGGAGCATGGAGCTCACCGGCAGGATGCGGTTGGAGTCGCGCATGACGGCTTCGATGATGTCAACGCCGGACATGCCGATGGCGTAGTTGGTTGCGCCCTTGCCGTTGATGATCTTGTAGGCGGCGTTCTTGACGTCCTGGTGAATCTGCTCACGAACTTCGGCGTCGAGCGGAGCGTGACCCGGCAGCGGGGTCCAGTCGCACATCGGGACGCCACCGATGGTGGCGGAGGCCCACAGCGGCACTTCGGAGTCGCCGTGTTCGCCAGCAATGTAGGCGTGCACGTTCTTGACGTTGACGCCGGTCTGCTGGGCGATCAGGAAGCGCAGACGTGCGGAGTCAAGGTTGGTACCGGAGCCGAAGACCTGGTTTGCCGGCAGGCCGGAGATCTTCTGGGCAACATGGGTTGCGATATCAACCGGGTTGGTGATGAGCATGTAGATGGCGTTCGGAGCGACCTTCACGAGGCCAGGAATGATGGCCTTGAGAATGTTGATGGTGGCACCGACCAGTTCGAGACGGGACTGACCCGGCTTCTGACGCGGACCTGCGGTGATGACGATCATGTCGGCGTCGCGGCAGATTTCCGGATCATCGGAGCCTGCGATGGACACGGTCGGGAAGAAGCTGGAGCCGTGCTGCATGTCGAGTACTTCGGCTTCGACGCGTTCCTTGGCAATGTCTTCGAGCACGATCTCACGTGCGACGCCACGCTGAGCGGCAGCGAAAGCGAGAGTGGAGCCGACTGCACCGGCACCGATGATAGCGAGCTTTGTGGGCTTGATTGGTGAATCCACCATGTGCTTACCTCTCTTATAAGAAAGAATGTCCCGCTGGTAGCAGGTTTTCTCTTAGAATTTCATCTTTACTTTATCCACACAGCATGACGTTTCAAGGCGTTATAACACGACTTGCAAATAATGAAAAGTGACATGCATCACAAAAGATGTGAGCGCTCACAAACGCTGTGTCCGTTGCGTTGCACTGTTTTGCAAGGTTTTCAGCCGATTGACTGTTCCACGATTTGCGCAGCCAAATGATCGTCCACTTCCGCTTCGAGCATCATACCGTCGTCACGGTATTCGACGTTGATCACTTTGCCGTATTCACGTACGCGCGACACCAGCGAACCGGCAGTGTATGGCAGCAACGCCTCGACATGCACGTTCGGCGTCGGCAGCATGGATTCCACCTGCATACGCAGCTCGTCGACGCCTTCGCCGGAAAACGCCGATACGATGTACGCTTCCGGCATCAACGCCTCGATACGCTCGCGTGTGGCCTCATCCATACGGTCGGCCTTGTTGAACACGATAATCGTGGGAATGGTTTCGACGCCGTCGATGTCGGAAAGCACATCGTCGACCGCGTCGATTTGCGAGAACGGGTCCGGATGCGATCCGTCCACCACATGCACGATCAGATCGGCTTCGGAAACCTCCTCCAGCGTGGATTTGAACGCTTCAATCAGCTGCGTAGGCAGTCGACGCACGAACCCGACGGTATCGACGTACGCATATTGACGTCCATCTTTGGCACGCGCCCTGCGCACTGCGGTGTCCAATGTGGCGAATAGCGCGTTCTCCACCAATTCCGCTGATCCGGTCAACCGATTCGTCAACGACGATTTGCCCGCGTTCGTATATCCAACCACAGCAACGGTCGGCAATCCGAAACGACGGCGAGCGCCACGTTTGACGTCACGCGCGGGAGCCATCTGTTCGATCTGTTTGCGGAGTTTGGCGATGCGGCTTCGGATCACACGGCGGTCCATTTCGATTTTCGTTTCGCCAGGTCCTCGCGAGCCGATGCCCGCGTCTCCTGCGGCGCGGCCACCTGCCTGTCGCGACAGTGATCCGCCCCAGCCTCGCAGTCGTGGCAGCATGTACTGGAGTTGTGCCAGTTCCACTTGGGCTTTGCCTTCGCGTGAGGTCGCATGTTGGGCGAAAATGTCGAGGATCACGGCAGTGCGATCCACGACCTTCACTTTGGTGGCGTCTTCCAAGGCGCGGCGTTGGCTTGGCGGCAGGTCGTCGTCCACAACGATGGTGTCGGCTTCCTCTTGCGCCACGATTCCGGCGAGTTCGCGGGCTTTACCGGAGCCAACGTATGTAGCTGCGTCCGGCTTGATACGATGCTGCAGCAGGCCGTCGCATACCACGGCGCCGGCGGTTTCGGCAAGCGCGGCAAGTTCTCTCAATGATTCTTCGGCCTGTGCCTGTGTGGTTTCACGGCTGGACCACACGCCGACGAGCACAACGCGTTCGAGGCGGACTTTTCGGTATTCGACTTCGGTGACGTCTTGCATTTCGCCGAGTCCGGACACATGCTTCAACGCATTGCGGGATTCGCGTTCCTGCCATTGTTCGTCATGGGATTCGTTGAAATGGTTCTCGCCGTTGGTATCAAGCAGCACTTCGGACTGGTCGGCGAGCACGCCTGACACGTCGTTGGCGCTCATGCTATGCTCGATGTCGTTTTCTTGGCTCAATGGCACCTCTCACGGTTAAACTATGGTGTCTTTATTATCATCATTCTCTAGAGACATGGGTATCGGGCATTCGCCACGTGGATGAGCGTGGTTTGCGTGATGCCGGAGGCGAGCGTTTGTAAGGAGTGGGTATGGCACAGGCCGAACAGTATTTCGCGGCTGATCCGCAGTCGAAGGATGTACGTAAGAGGCTGCATGTTGTGTTGCGAGGCAATGAGGCCGATGTTGAGGTTTCCAATGGCGTGTTTTCCGGCAATCGCGTGGATTTGGGAACGTCCGTGCTGCTTCGTCAGGCTCCGGAGCCTCCTGAGGAGGGTACGTTCCTTGATTTGGGTTGCGGTTGGGGTCCGATTGCGTTGGCACTTGGCTTTGCTTCGCCGAAGGCTGATATTTGGGCATTGGATGTGAATGAACGCGCGTTGGATCTGACGCGTCGCAATGCCGAGCTCAATGGTGTGAGGAACGTTCATGCGGTCACCGCCGATGAGATCCCTTCGGATGTGACGTTTGATCTGATTTGGTCGAATCCGCCGATTCGTGTTGGCAAGGATGTGCTGCATGAGTTGTTGATGACGTGGCTGCCACGTTTGAATGCGGGTGGTACCGCCTATTTGGTGGTGCAGAAGAATCTGGGGTCGGATTCGTTGATTCCGTGGCTTGCCACGCAGCTTGGCGATGGTTATGAGGTAAGTAAGTACGCGAGTTCGAAGGGCTTCCGCGTTATCGAGGTTATGAAGGCATGAAATTCGAATATCCTTCCCAACTGCCGGTTTCCGCTGCACGTAGCGATATTGCCGAGGCGGTGAAGTCGAGCCAAGTCGTGATTGTGTCTGGTCAGACGGGTTCCGGTAAGACCACGCAGCTGCCGAAGATTCTGTTGGAATTGGGCCGTGGATCGCATGGCAGGCAGATTGTGCACACGCAGCCGCGTAGGCTGGCCGCTCGTACCGTGGCCGAACGTATCGCCGCGGAGATGGGCGTGCGTTTGGGCGACGAGGTCGGCTATCAGGTGCGTTTCACCGATGAGAGCTCACCGAAGACCCGTCTTCGCGTGGTGACCGACGGTATTCTGTTGGCGCAGATTCAACGCGATCCGAAACTGATGCAATACGATACGATCGTTATCGACGAGGCGCACGAACGTAGTCTCAATATTGACTTTCTGCTCGGTTATTTGACTGCGCTATTGCCGAAACGACGTGACCTGAAATTGGTAATCACGTCGGCGACGATTGATTCGGTGAAGTTCCAGGAGCATTTCGAGCACGCTTTGCATACGAAAGTGCCGGTTATCGAGGTTTCGGGACGAACCTACCCCGTGCAGGTCGTGTATGAGCCGCTGGGCACCGCTCCGGCGTTGATGCGTTCCGTACCCGGTTTTGAAACGGGCGCGATGCCGGGCGATGCCGACTATGAAACGTTGTCGGCCGCTCCCGACGCGAAGGATTCCCATGAGCCGAACGTTGACATGCCGACGGCGGTGGCGCGCGCCTGTGCCGAGTTGGTGATTCATTCGAGTCATGACCGTGGCCCGCGCGATATTCTCGTGTTCGCTTCGGGCGAGCGCGACATTCATGATTTTGAGAATGCGCTGCGCCATCATTATGGTCCGCGTGCCATTGATATGCGTCGTCCTGATGCGATTGAGATCGTGCCGTTGTTCGCGCGATTGTCCTCCAAGGAGCAGCATCGCGTGTTTGAGCCGCATGACCATCAGCGTATTGTGATCGCTACGAATGTGGCCGAAACGTCGTTGACGGTGCCGGGCATTCGTTATGTGGTCGACCCTGGCACCGCTCGTATTTCACGTTATTCGAAGAGCGCGAAAGTGCAACGGCTTCCGATTGAACCGATCAGTCAGGCGAGCGCGAACCAACGTTCGGGTCGTTGCGGCCGTATTGCAGATGGTATTGCGATTCGCTTGTATTCTCGCGAGGATTTCGAGACGCGCCCGGAATTCACGGAGCCTGAGATTCTGCGCACGTCGTTGGGTGCGGTCGTATTGCATATGCTGTCGGTGGGTGTGGCTCGTACCGCGCAGGATGTTACGGATTTCGGCTTTATCGATCCGCCTGATATGAAGGCGGTGTCTGATGGTTTCAATGAGTTGACCGAGTTGAAGGCCGTGGCGCGCAAGCATGGCGAGGTTGTGCTGACGCATACAGGTCGCATGCTTGCACGCATTCCGATCGACGTGCGTTTGGGCCGTATGATCATCGAGGCTGCGAAGTCGACCACGCCGAACACGTTGGCCGCAGTGCTGGTGGTGGTCGCGTTCCTAAGTTTGCAGGATCCCCGCGAACGTCCGGATGAGAATCGTGAGGAGGCCGACCGCATTCATAACCGGTATGCCGATCCGTCCAGTGATTTTCTGACCGCGTTGAACTTGTGGGATCGCGTGTTCCAAGCTGATGGCGAGCCGAGCAATTCCGCGCTTCGTAGGATTTGCAAGACTGAGTATTTGAGTTGGCTGCGCATCCGTCAGTGGAAGGATCTGGTCACGCAGTTGCGTGAGATGTGCAAGGAATTCAAGTTCAAGGTTGGCGATCCGATTCCGGCTTCGCGTCCGCCGCTTGAGATTCGTCAGCTTCCGTCGAATCAGCAGGCTGCGCATTCGTTGTGTTGTTCGTGGGATGCGCAGGGTATTCATACGTCGATGCTTTCGGGCTTGTTGTCGATGATGGGCATGCAGATCGTGCGTGAACCGAAGGCATCTGATTTCGCTGGCTTGAAGGGCGCTGCCCGTGCGCGTGCCATGAAGCGTGCGCAGAAGATGGCGAAGAATGATTATCAGGGTGCGCGTGGCACGCATTTCGCATTGTTCCCGGCTTCCGCGGTCGCCAAGTCGACACCGCAATGGGTGATGAGCACGGAGTTGGTGGAAACGAGCCGCTTGTGGGCGCGATATTCCGCCCAGATCGATCCTGCTTGGGCTGAACCGTTGGCGGGTTCGTTGACGCGAACCACGTATGCGGATCCGCATTGGTCTGGTTCGCGTGGCTCCGCGGTGGCGAGCGCGAAGGTACTGTTGTATGGTTTGCCGATAGTGCAGGATCGTACGGTGCAGTGGGGTCGTATCAATCCGCTGGAGGCCCGTGATTTTCTGATTCGTCAGGGTTTGGTCGAGGGCGATATTCAGCAGCGGTTCTCGTATGACGATTTCATTGCGAAGAATCGCGATGTGCTGGAGGACGCCGCCGACGATGCGAGTCGCACACGTCAGATGGCGCAGGCGGTCAGTGATGAGGATCTGTTCGATTTTTATAATTCGGTGATTCCCAATACTGTCACGTCGGTTGCGGATCTTGCGAAATGGTGGAAGTCAAAGCATGATGAGCAGCCGGATTTGTTGGATTTTGATCCGGAGAAGGTGGAGCGTCTTGCTGATGCCGAGTCAGTGTCGTTGGCTGATTATCCGGATCATTGGCATACGTTGGGTACGGACGGCTCCCCTATCGATTTGCGGTTGAGTTATGTGTATGATCCGCATGATCCAAACGATGGCGTGACCGTGCATGTGCCGTTGAAGGTGTTGTCTCGTTTGACACCGGAACAGTTCACGTGGAATGTTCCCGGATTGCTGGATGAGTTGATTGTCGGCATGATCAAGTCGTTGCCGAAGACGTTGCGCGTGCAGTTTGTTCCCGCTCCTGATACGGCTCATAAGATTCGTGCGTGGATTGATGAGAGGTATCCGGATCTGCCTGGTTCCGGTAACCAGCAGAAGCCGAATCTTGCTCCTACCAATGCGGAGGGTGTGGCCGCGTGGCCGGATTTGCCTCATACGTTCACGCAGGCGGCAATCAGCATCGTTGGCGCGCAGATTCACCCTGAAGTGTTGACTGGTGAATTGTGGAGCAAGCTCACGCCGTATTTGCGCGTGACGTTCTCTGTGGAGCAGCAGTTGCCTCCGAGTCGCAAGAGTCAGCATGGCAGGCGTCATGCGCGGGGCCCTGTCAAGGTGCTTGGCTCGGGCAAATCGTTGGTGGAGTTGCAGCGCAAGTTTGCGGAGCAAGCCGAGGCTTCCGCACGGCAGATGGTAAAGAAGCAGGCGGAAAACGCTGGAAATCAGGGCAAGCTTGTGGAGCAGGCCAATCTGCTGCATAAGGCTGGTGCCACTACCGAAGCTCGTTCCACCATGCTGTGGCGCGGTGCACTTGATGTTTTGCGTATGCCGAGCGAGCGTATTTCGTCGCGTTGGTTGGGTGCGGAGGCGTTGATGTTGGCGTCCGCACCATATCAGTCCACGAAGGATCTTACTGAGGATCTGCAGTTGGCTGCGGTGAAGCGTTTGCTGCCGAATGTTGACGAATTGCCGGATGATGAGGCGTTGGCGAATGCGGTGCTTGATGTGCGTGAAGTGTTCGAAGATACCGTGTATGCGGTTGCGCATGATGTGATCGCTATTTTGAAGCGGTATGCGGAGGTTGATAAAGCCGTGTCAGGCAAGGCCGATCTGCCGATGTTGAGCGTTTTGCAGTCGATTCGTGAGCATATCGCCACGCTGGTGTATCCGGGATTCATCGGCAAGACTCCCCCGGATGCGTTAGCGTCGATTGAACGGTATCTGCATGCTGACGTGCTTCGTTTAGGTAAGGCGAAGAACGACAAGAATCGTGATGTGCGTTGGGCTTGGGAGGCTGATGAGGCCAAGCAGTTGGCCGACAAGGCCATGGCGAAGGCCGAACGTGAGCCTGCAGGTCCGCGTCATGAGGCGTTGATGAAGCAGGCGGTCACCGCACGTTGGATGCTTGAGGAATTCTACGTATCATTGTGGGCGCAGGAACTCGGCACGCCGAAGCCGATCAGCCTGCAGCGCATCAAGAAAGCGTTGAGCTAACGCATCATCATCTTTCGCATTCCATTGCCGTCGATACTGGCGGTTTTCCAGTATCGACGGCAATGGGACCTAATGAAATCATCCTCAGCCGAACCATGGTTAGCACACTCTAGCGTTGCTTGAAGAAACGGAACAACTGCGTTTCACGTATCGTCATACCGACGAGCACGCTTGATACCATCACTCCAGCGAATATCGCACATGGCGCGCGCATCGCACCCAACCATACGGTCATTGAATCGGCGATGCTCATGCGAACGCAATACGCGCCCAACAGTGCGGCCGAAGAGGCACACGCCAAACCGCTCCAAATCAACGTTTCCACAGCGATTTCCAGCAATTGCGCACCTTTGGACTGCCCTGAATGCAATGCGCCAGCATATTCCAATCTACGACGACGCACGCCGAACGCGCCGAGCACCAGCCCCACAACCAATCCCAGCCACGGCATCCAACGAGTCATACGCTGCCCGTACGAAGCCTGCGCATCGTAATGCGAATCGAAACTCTTATTCACCTGCGTCACGCCAGCATTGGATGACGAACCCGACGCAACCAGCGTGGAAAACAACACATCCTCCGTCTGCCCGCTTTGCGGCCACTGTCTGACCCAACATTCGTCGAACGTGCCATTCGACGCGGATACAGGCACAAGGAGAGCGTAGGCGAATCGCGTGTCACGACCATCGTTCGGCCAATCAAACACGCCTGCGACGCTCATCGTTCCCTGTTCGGTCTGCATTACACTGCCTTTGGTGAGACCAAAATCCTTGGCCATGTCGGTAGATACCCACACGCCGGACACATCGGTTTTCGTGTTCCTGGCGATCATCCTGATCATGCCTGGCGTCACTTCATACGACGATATATCCTTGCCGGGCGTGGCAAGCGGCACAATCTGTTGACCGGCACGCATCGCACCGGCCAAGGTGCCCATCACACCGCCGCCAGCGTCGGCGAGCCTGTCACATGCGGCTCCGTCCACCGTTCCCCCAACGATGGCGCCAACGTCGGCATAGGCGTTGATGCGTTGTAGCACCTCGGTTTCGAGCCCCACCACATTGGCGGCCTCATATCCGCCGAGCAATGTAGACGCGAACAATACCGCTGCAAACATAAGCAGCGCATGACTCACTCCCGCGCCAATATTGCGCAACGCTTCGAAAAGCACCGATCGTAATCGCATAATCGCCTACTCGCAGGTGAGATTGTTAAGTCCGCTGCCGATTTCCACATTGGAGATCGAAGCGATGTCTCCGCTGTCGGCTTGCACGAGGCTCACGCCAAGTTCGCCTCCCACGATCGACACTTTCACGGGAGTGTTGCCATGATTGTTGGATGTGGGCACGATGCAGCCGGTTGAACCGTTGATGCCGAATACCGCACCGGCTGGAACGCGCAGCACTCGCATCCGTTCGCTCAAGGCCAGAGTGGCGTCCAATCCCGCTTTTTTGGATTCCACGTCCACGGATTGGTAGCTGTCGTTCGCTTCGACTTGTTGCAGGAACCCGGCATCCGTGATTTCAGTAGTATTGGCTGGCAATGTTCCCGTAATGCCGAATATCGTCAACGTGCGGTCCTGCGCGGATGCGGTGCCGTTTTTGATGGTGAGTTTCGTCAATGATCCGGGGATTTTGCCGATTGCGGTGCCGCCCGTCACCATGGATCCGGCGGTTGCGCTCCACTCGTCAACGGCGACTTCGTGTTCGGGAATCCACAATGTGTCGGCCAATGACAACGATCCATCCGACGTATTGCCGTTGTCGGCCATCAACTGCTTCCACCCGTCCGATGTGGCCCGCCAATAGGTATCCGATCCGGGAACGCTGTTGTAGCCAAGTAAGCTGAGTTCATTATTCAGGGCGAGCACATCGCCGCCGATGTCTCCGGTCTTCAAATCGCGATACAAGGGGGTTGCGGTGTTCAACGCCACTACCGTGCGATCGTTCACCTGATAGGCACCTTTGCCTGAGGTCAGGCCGTTGCCGGACCAGTCCGCGGTGACCAGGCCACTCGCATTGCCGAAAAGATCACGGTCACTGGAAATGGTGGGCACCACGGTAACTTGTTGCGTACCCGCGTATTCCTGTACGCTGGCGGGAACCACAGTCCTCTCCCCCGCCGAACTGAGCAATGTCGGAGTGCGGTCAGGCAGCCACAATGCGCAGGATCCGACCACAATACAGGCTGCCGTGACAGCCGCCAGCAAAGTCCAAGTCACAGCAGTGCACTTCGAACGCTTCCCTCCCGTCCTTTGCTTCATTCCGAATCGTCGCGTCATATTCACATATACCCCTTCACTCACAGCCAACAAGCACCATCAGCGAACACATCACCATGATTCCCCTGGAATCACTTACCTTCTCACCACAACTGTTCCGTATCGTCGGTCGCATATCCCACGTTGTAGCCGTTCGACACAAGGCAACTGCGCACTTGCAGGTTCTGCATGTCAAACGAAGTATTGCCATCCGTTCCGGAAAACTCCTTGTTGAACCGGCTTACGGTATAGTCCTTCGGCACGAGCGAGTCTCTATGCAAACAATCGACCACGGCCTGCGCTTGATCGGCATACAGATTCGGATTGCCTACGATAATGCCGTACACATCTTGCACATCTGCAACATACTCATCGCCGCATTCCGTGGAATCATCGGAATATCGGGATTCCTGAATGGTCGTCCCCTGTTTGTGTCCAGCTTCGGCATAGAGTCCGCTCGGATATTTGATGAGTTTGATTTCCTTATATCCTTTGTCGATCATGCATTGCCGGTAATCGGACCAGGCTTTCTCATAATCCGACGTTGAAATCTCACCCGTACTTTTGGCTTTGTCCAATATCGTTTTCTGCGATTCAGCGATATTACCTTGCGATTCCCGCTGTTCGATCCATTCGCTCAAAGACGCCGCCAATTTCTGTCCGCCCGCCGACCCATTTTCGGATGATGATTCCGATGTGGCAGAATCAGAAGATGCGCCTGTGGCATCCCCATTAATTGAGCATCCCGCCAAAAGCATTGACAATGCGACGGCAAGAACGCAAGTCTTGCAAAATGACATCCAAGAAGTCACCATCTTCACCCCCGTACTAATGTGTCACAACGAGTGTAGCACCGCATGATAATGTGCATAGCAGGCGGCATTTCCGAAAAACTTACTTGCATATACGCAAATGAGGTAGGGTGGATGTTGCGTGGCTGCAATTAGGGGACTACAAATGATTGGCAAGGGTGCGTCGGTCAGGTGATTGCCTCGTGAAAGGTTGGCTATGCGCGTTGCGGTTGAGGGGTTGGCTCATCGATTTGAGGGAACCGATCTGCTGTTCGAGAATTTGAGTTTCGTGGCCGAACCTGGTGTAACCATTGCGATATGCGGTCCGTCGGGATGCGGCAAGTCAACATTGCTGTCGATTCTTGCAGGATGGGAGCAGCCTTACGCTGGCACGGTGACGAGAGAAGGTGTGGATCGTGTTGGATGGGTGTTTCAGAATCCGTATGGTGTTGCGGAACGCACGGCGCTCGACCATGTGGTGTTTCCACTGCTCGCCAAGGGAATGAGCCGCCGCGAAGCGGAACCAAAGGCTTTGGAAGCGATGGAACTGTTCGATCTGGCGTATGCGGCGGACAGGCGTTTCTGCGATTTGTCTGGAGGCGAGGCGCAGCGTCTTATGCTCGCGCGTGCGGTATGTTCCAGGCCGAACATGTTGCTGGTTGATGAGCCGACCGCCCAGTTGGATACGCGTACATCACATTCCGTAAGCCATGTGCTCGGCAATCTGGCCGGTCAAGGCATGATCGTGCTGGTGGCAACCCATGATCCGGACACGCGGGACGCCTGCGATCGCGTAATCGATCTAGCCGACTACGCTCCGCAAGTCGGCGGATCTACTGCCCAGTCCGCCAACATCGCAGTCCACTAATCGCTTTCCGCAATCTCAACGAATTACAGATAAAACTTCTATAACTTTGCCGCTTTCAGAAACCGCTCGTTCAAACCCGACCAAATGCCATCAGGCTTGCTGTTTGGTGTAGAAATCGCGTTCTCGAGCTACGAACGGGCGCAGCAGTGTTGTGGTGCCAACCGCACACAGCAGGAAGATCGCGCCCACAGGGCCAAGCCACATCAGTCCCAAATGGGCGTTGACCAGTCCACCAACCGCGGAGCCGACCGCGATGCCGATGTTGAACGACATGGAATTGAGCGATGCGGCCAGATTCAGCGATCCCGGATGCGACTGAGAGGCAACATCCATATATAGCACCTACGAGGCGGAATTCTGCAGATACATGAACATGCCAAGCACCACCAGCAGCAACGCACCATACACCGGCACCCAATGCGTTACGATCAGCGATGCCATGAGCACGGCGTGCGCGCAGTAGATCGGACGAATATGCGTCAGTGGTTCCACTCCCCTGCCACGGTCGGCAAGCTTGCCGCCATACAGGTTGCTCCACAGGCAGGCCGCGCCGAAAATCACCAGGCCGACGCTTAAATACTGTTCGGGAACATGCACTTCGTCTCGCATGATCGGCGTCAGATACGTATAGAACACGTAAGTTGCCGCCGCGCCAAACACCACGGCAAGCACGCCCAACTGAATACGACGGTCGAAAAACAGGCGGAACTGCGGCAGAAAACCAATCTTCACAATACGGCTGTTGCGCGGCAACACCATCACCATGAGCACAATAAGCACCACTGTGAGCACGTTCACCAAATGGAACGCCCAACGCCAGCCGAACGTGTTCGCAACCCACGTGCCAACCGGCACACCCACCACGGATGCGATGGAGAAGCCGGAAAACACCCATGCGATGAACTTCGTGCGGTACTGTTCAGTTGTTACATCGGGCGCGTACGTCATGGCAATGGCCACCAGCGTGCCGGACACCAGCGCGATGAGAATTCGCGCCACCACGAGCACGCCATAATTCGACGCGAACGCGCACAGCACGTTGCCGATAAGGAACACCCCAACCAGCGTCAGATGCGTGGCAAAACGCGGAAAACGAGCCGACAGCGCCGATCCGAGCGGCGTGACCGGCGCATACACGAACGCGAACAGCGACACAAGATTGCCGACCGCCACCTCCGACACCTTCAAGCCAGCCGCGATATCCGGCAGAACGCCAACGACAATGAACTCGCTCATGCCCAGCATGAAACTCAGCGAGATCAGCACAATCACAGGCAGATTGAAAAACCGTTCCTTCGCCACATCACTCTTCGCCATACACTTCTCCTCCATAGCCCCTCGAACTCCCCACGCCTCGCCAAACTCGCATTGTCATTAAAGCTTCTCACGTCAATCGATTGACGAATCAATCGTCAAACAAACGATAAGCCAAACGCGATACAATGACGCGCGATGACACACAAAACAACCACCACAGCAAAAAACAACCACAAACCCAAGAAAAACAAGCAGCCAAGCCTCACCAAACTCCGTAACGCCTGGAAAAAAGCAAACACCCCAAAACGCATCCTCATAGTCGGCGAAACACTGATAGCCAGTATCGTCGCGCTCGCGTTGATCGTTGGATTGGTGCGATTCGTCGGTTGGCGTGTGCAAGTGGATGAAGCGGTCGCATCGCAGGAACAATTGCAGACGCAATACGATTTCAATCCGGGCAACATCATTTCAGATGGTCTGTTCTTCAACGGGAACGCGTTGAGCGAGCAGCAGGTGAACGCCATCATCGAAAAACAGGGTGCCGCATGCAGCGGCGAGAAATGCTTGAAATCCATGACGTTTAGCACCGAATCGCAACCCGCCAACGAATACTGCGAAGCATATGAGGGAGAGCCGAACGAAAGCGCCGCGGCGATCATCTACAAGTCGGGAAAGGCGTGCGACATCAGTCAAAAAGTGCTGCTCACCGTGCTGCAAAAGGAGCAGCATCTGCTTACCGCCACCGATCCAAGCGACTTCCAATTCAAGTCGGCCATGGGATTGAGCTGCCCGGACGACGCGAACTGTGACCCGGAATATGCAGGTTTTTTCAAACAGGTGTATGGCGCGGCGAAACGCTACCAGTATTACGTGCAACATGAGGATCGCTATGGATACCATGCGGGCACGCTCAACTATATTCAATACAATCCGGACGCCAGCTGCGGTGGCAGCAACGTGTACATCGAAAACAAGGCGACAGCACTGCTGTACATTTACACGCCTTATCAGCCGAATGCAGCCGCATTGGATGCGGGAGTCGGCGAAGGCGACGCCTGTTCGACTTACGGCAATCGTAATTTCGCAATCATCTACAATTCGATGTTCGGCTCTCCTCGAGGCTGATTTTTCGATACAATTGCTCATGGAAGGGACTGACCAGAAGGAGCCTTTCATGGGCCTACTCAACAACAACGACTATATCGACCCATTCAAGGGTTCCGATTACATCGATCCCAGCAGCAACGCCGAACGCCTGTCTAATCAGGTGAACCGTGACCATGCACGGCGTGAATCCTATGTCCAGCGGCGATATGTGAAACCCGCGCAGAGCGATCAGGCATCGCGCGACAGGCAGGCCCCACAAAACACCCGATCCAAGCAAGACGGTAGATCTCAACAGGCGCAAGGCGATCAGTCCACACGAGGAGACACGCTCCAAACCATGTTGAACGACTGGTCCACGCAAACCATGCGGTATGCCCAGTCCATGCAGCAAAGCTTGCAACAGGCATTGCGGCAAAATCAGCAAAACCCGCAGAACCCGCAAGGACGCCCATCGCAGCCCTATAATCCGCCGCGCATACAAACGGAACGAGCCACACGCGAGTTCCAATCCACTTCCGACAAGAAGCAACGCCGCCATAAAAACGGCTTCGTCACCGTTTTGGAGATCGTTATCATCATCGCTGTAATAGCGTCGATTGGCGGAATGCTTTCTGACAGCATGTCAAACATCATCTCCGATTTCGATGGATCCACAAGCCAGTTCGAGGAGCTGTCCACACAGGAAACCGTCAGCGAAGACGTTGGAAAGCTCTACTCCACCGGAGGAAAAGCATTGGAAGTGAACATCGAAGGCGTGCAGACAGGTCCGGAGGATTTGAACGGCGACGCCACGCTCACGGTTTTGCTCACCTGCACGAACATCGGCAAGAAAACGATGTATCCTCATGCCGTCGCAGATCTGATGGTCATGCAAAACGGCATCGAGCTTGCCCCTGCATTCACTTCCAACGAGGATTCCGACCGCACGGAGTTCTCCGGCGCCGAAATGAAACCGAAGAAAAGCTCGCAGACCACCAGCAGTTTCGTTCTTACGGACACCAATTCACCAGTTGTGGTTCAGCTGATGAATTATTCGCAGCATAATGTTGTTCGCGCCGCGTTTTCCTTTGACGAAGTCGACATAGAAGGATCCTTGAAACATATTGATTATGCGGCCGTCCCTCAGCCCGAGCAAGTGGACGCTTCGAATTTCGACGAAGACGGATCCGTAACCGATTATGACGAAAGCACCCTGCATTTCCGCGTAGACTCCATTGAGAAGACAAGCCCCTCATATGCCGATCATGACATAGCGTTCGCACGCATATCCTGGTATGTCGAAAATGGAAGCAAATACCGGGCTTTCCTGAACTATATGGATGTTTCCGCGACCCAAGACGGCACTGAGTTGCATAGCACGTATCTTGACGATGATAGCTATTCCACAACACGCAAGGTCACTCCCGGCGTGAAAATGACGACGACAGTCGCTTTTGAAACGCAAAGCAACTCGCCTGTGACATTCATATTTTCTGACTATGGTGATGAGATTCTTCGCAAAACCGTTAATTTACGGTCAATTGAGTCATTGGAACTTTAATCCGATACTTGCAGAAACATCAAAAGAAGATTCAAATAATCATTCGGAAAGCAAAAGACCGTTGTTGCAATCAGTTTTCTCATGATTGCAACAACGGTCTTTGATGAAACGATTGCGGTTCGCTTACAGCTTCGGCAGGTACTTCTTCAGTTCGAAAGGAGTGACCTGCTTGCGGTATTCCTCCCATTCCTGACGCTTGTTGCGCAGGAAGTATTCGAAGGCATGCTCGCCGAGCACTCCGGCCACGAAGTCGGACTTCTCCATAACCTTCAACGCCTCGTCAAGAGACTCCGGCAATGGCTGGATGCCCATGGCCTGACGTTCCGCATCGGTAAGCTCCCACACGTCGTCGCTGGTCGGCTCGCCCAACTGCATCTGCTTGTCGATGCCGTCAAGGCCTGCTGCCAAGAGCACCGAATATGCGAGGTATGGGTTGGCGACCGGGTCGAGCGCACGGAATTCCATGCGGGCGGAATTGCCCTTGCCTGGCTTGTACTGCGGAATGCGCAGCAGCGCGGAACGGTTGTTGTGGCCCCAGCAGATGTAGCTCGGAGCCTCGTTGCCGCCCCACAGGCGCTTGTAGGAGTTGACGTACTGGTCAGTGACCGCGCAGATTTCAGCCGCGTGGTACAGAATGCCGGCCGCGAACTGGCGTGCGGTGACGGACATGTTGAATTCCTGGCCCGCCTCGTAGAACGCGTTGGCGTCGCCTTCGAACAGGCTCAAGTGGGTATGCATGCCGGAACCTGGAGCGTCGGAAAGCGGCTTCGGCATGAAGCTGGCGTGAATGCCGCGCTCCAGCGAAATCTCTTTGACGACGGTACGGAAGGTCATGATGTTGTCGGCCGTGGTGAGCGCGTCCGCATAACGCAGATCGATCTCGTTCTGGCCTGGACCCGCCTCATGATGCGAGTATTCCACCGAAATGCCCATCTGTTCGAGCATGTTGACGGTGGCGCGGCGGAAGTCCATGCCTGGGCTGCGCGGCACATGGTCGAAATAGCCGCCCTCATCGATTGGGGTTGGCGTCTGGGACCAATCATCCTGTCTTTCGAACAGATAGAATTCGATTTCCGGATGCACGTAGAAGGTGAAGCCTTTTTCCTTGGCTTTCGACAGAGCCTGCTTCAGCACATGACGCGGATCGCCCAACGACGGCTCGCCATCAGGGGTAAGCACGTCGCAGAACATGCGCGCGGTGCCTTGCGGGCCTCCACGCCACGGCAGAATCTGGAATGTCGACGGGTCGGGCTTGACGATCATATCGTCTTCGGACACACGGGTGAGGCCTTCCACTGCGGAACCGTCGAATCCGAGCCCTTCCTCGAACGCAGCTTCCAATTCAGCCGGCGCGATAGCCACGGACTTCAGCGTTCCCAACACATCCGTGAACCACAAACGAATGAAGCGCACGTCGCGTTCTTCGACTGTGCGCAAAGCAAACTCTTGCTGTTTATCCATAGTGCCCCATCGTTCCATGCGCATGTTACGAAAGTCGTTAACACGCGCCGAATATGACGAGACCGTCCACGTTGTGGACGGCCGTATCGTCATGGGTTTGCGAACAATGCTCAACGTGCGACTTCAAGCGCCTCTTCCAAAGTGAAGGCGCGCGCATACAGCGATTTGCCGAGAATCGCGGAATCCACGCCCAGATCGGCAAGTTCCTTGATGGCGCGCAGGTCATCGAGCTTGGAAATGCCACCGGACGCGGTGACCTTCGCATCAGTGCGTTCCGCAACCTCACGCAGCAGATCGATGTTCGGACCGCTCATCATGCCGTCGCGAGCCACGTCGGTGACCACGTAACGAGAGCAGCCAACGGAATCCAGGAACGCCATGGTTTCGAACAGATCGCCGCCTTCCTTCACCCATCCGCGGGCTGCGAGGGTGTGGCCGCGCACGTCAAGGCCAACGGCCACGCGATCGCCGTACTTCTTGATGACGGAAGCGGTCCAATCCGGATTCTCAAGCGCTGCCGTGCCAATGTTCACACGGGCGGCGCCTGCTTCCAAAGCTGCGTCGAGGGATGCGTCGTCGCGCACGCCACCGGACATTTCGATATTGACCTTGTCGCCAAGCTCCTTGACGATGGCGCGCAGCTGGTCACGGTTGTTGCCCGTGCCGAATGCCGCGTCAAGGTCGACCAGATGAATCCATTCCGCACCGGACTCGACCCACGTGCGGGCAGCCTCCAGCGGCGAACCGTAATCGGTTTCCGAACCGGATTCGCCTTGGCGCAAGCGAACGGCCTTGCCATCACGAACATCGACTGCGGGAAGCAATGTCAAAGACATGTCTGTACCTCTCTGTGATCAACCGACCGCCACTAAACGGCAATCGCAAATAAATGTACCAAGTGGTCGTTTTAAAAGCGTATATGTCAAAGCATCGTCGAAACAATCATCGGCGATCTCGCACCATCAGAACGTCGCAATCCAATTGCGCAGCAGCTGCGAGCCCGCTTCGGCGGATTTTTCAGGGTGGAACTGCGTGGCGAACAGCGGACCACGCTCGTAGGCCGCCACGAAACGGCTACGTCCGTACGTGCACCAGGTCACGCGCTCCTCGGCGTCATCGAAATCAAGCTGGTCGCCGGACGTGTCGGCGGGAGCGGCACTCATCGCGGCGAAGGAATGTACGAAATAGAAACGTTCACCTTCCACACCCTTCATGAGCACGGAACCTTCCGGCGCCTCGACGGTGTCCCATCCCATGTGAGGCACCACATCGGCGTCAAGCAGTTCCACGTCGCCCTTGATCAGGCCAAGGCCCGGAGTGCCGGTGCCGTGTTCCATACCGCGTTCGAACATGATCTGCTCGCCCACGCACACGCCGAGCACCGGTCGCCCGGCACGCAGACGATCCTTGATCACGGTGTCTCCGCCCACCGACTTGAGTCCTTCCATGCATGCGCCGAAAGCGCCCACGCCGGGCACTACCAGACCGTTGGCTTCCAAGGCCTGCCGATGGTCGGAAGTGAGGGTCACGTCAAGGTCGAGATCAGCCAGTGCACGAACCATGGAACGCACGTTGCCGAAACCATAATCGAAAACCACCACGGAAGTCATGGGCGTTCTCCTTCTTGTGTCATTCGTTGTTCTGTGACGCGAGTCGTCTTGTGTCGCATAACGCATGTTCGGCAGGATGACTCGCGTTTACCGTCGTTAACTGATGCTTGATGTGCCACGTCCGAACCGCGTATGCTCGGCGATAATGCTCATCGCCGCATCCCGATCAAGGTCAGCGGAATCGAAAATGGTCATATCCGCCTGTTCCAGCGCGTTCATATCGGTGATGCCCAGCATGAGATCCTCAACGAACGGCGCGGTGGAGGTGAATAGCACCGGCGGAGCGAAGGTTTTGCCCGCTCTGCCTTCCACGTACATCGTCGCTTCGAGCTTGTCCGCACGGTTGACGGCAAGAATCGCGGGCATGCCGGCAACGACGATCGTCATGTCTTTGACCGCCGCTTCCGGACCGTCTCCGTCGAGATTGCGCAGCACCGCGACAGCACCTTGCGCCGATCCGATGCATTGCGCGGAAATGTCGGACAATTCACAGAATGCCGACAGCAATCGTGGCGAGGTCAGTCTGGTGATGATCACCGCCACTTTCGCGCGATTGCCAAGCAGTCCCTGCAGCTCGTCTTCGAATTTCAACGAATCCTCAGCCGCGTTGAGCATGTCGTCGACTTCCGAGGATTCGGAGGATTCGGAGGATTCCGCGTTATCGGAAGCTTCGGAGGAATCGAAAGCTTCAGATGGCGGATTGTCCGCCCGCTCATGCTTGGACGCTTCGGCATCCTTGAATTCCTGCTCGAAGCCGGCCATGGCCGCTTCCAGTTCCTCTTCGCTGAAATGCATGCCGTCGGCGTTGAGGTCACCGAAATCGTTTGATCCATCGAATCCTTGGAAATCGTCGAAATCGTTATTTCGATCGTCGCTCATCACAGAGCGCCCTTCGTGCTCGGAATACCGTCGACACGCGGATCCGACTCGATGGCGAAACGAAGCGCACGTGCCAAGGCCTTGAACTCGGCTTCGGCGATGTGGTGCGGATCACGGCCGGAGATCACCTGCAGATGCAGGCAGATTCCGGCATGCATGGCGATGGATTCCATAACGTGACGCACGAGGGAGCCGGTGAAATGGCCGCCGATCATGCAGTATTCGAAGCCTTCCGGCTCGCCGGTGCACACGCAGTACGGACGCCCGGAAATATCGACCACGGCCTTGGCAAGCGCCTCGTCCAACGGCACGGTCGCATCAGCGAAGCGACGGATGCCGCGCTTGTTCCCCAGCGCCTGCTTCAACGCCTCACCGAACACGATGGCGATGTCTTCGACGGTATGGTGCGCGTCGATGTCGGTGTCACCCGTGGCCTTGATGGTCAGGTCAATCAGCGAATGCTTGCCGAGCGCCGTCATCATATGGTTGTAGAACGGCACCGACGTGTCGATGTCAGTTTTGCCGGTGCCGTCGAGATTCAGGCTCAGTTCGACCTTGGATTCGCTGGTTTCACGAACGATGGTTGCGGTACGCGCCATGTTGCGACTCCTTTTGGAAAATGTTCGGTCCTGTTGTGTTGGTTCAGTCCCGTATGTGCTCAGTCTTGTTCCACAATACGCAACACTTCGACCAAGGCTTCACGGAAACGCGCCATTTCCTCGTCGGTGCCCATGCATACGCGCATCCAGCCGTCAGGGCCGACGGTGCGGATGAGCACACCACGCTTGAGCAGTTCGTCGAAGATGCGGTCGCGATCGTCGAAATGACCGCCGAACAGAATGAAGTTGGACTGCGTCTCGGCCACTTCGAGCGGCTGGCCCTTGTAGGTTTGTTCCTTGAGCCATGCCGCGGTCTGATTGCGGGTGTCACGCAGGTGCGCCACACGGCTGAGCTGTTCGTCGGTATGTTCGAACGCGGCAAGCGCGGCTGCCTGGGTGACGGCCGACAGGTGGTACGGCATACGCACGATGCGCACACAGTCGATAATGCCCTTGTTGGCGGCCAGATAGCCGACTCGCGCGCCTGCGAAGGCGAACGCCTTGCTCATGGTTCGGCTCACGGCGAGATTCTCATACTCGCCGATGAGTTCGAGCGCGGTGGGCGTACCCGGATCACGGAATTCGATGTAGGCTTCGTCCACCACGACCACCGGATGCACGCCTTCGGCGGCACCGGCCACTTCAGCGGTTTCGGCGGCGCCGAGCACGCGCTTGAGATCATCCATCTTCAGCGGTGTGCCGGTCGGATTGTTCGGGCTGGTGAGCACGATCATGGCCGGCTTGACGTCTTCGATGGCCTTGATGGTGGCGTCGACGTTCAGCGAGAAATCCTCGTTGCGGTGCGCAAGCTTCCATGTGGTGAACGTGTCGCGGGCGTATTCCGGATACATCGAATACGTCGGATCGCAGCCGAGCGCAATGCGTCCTGGACCGCCGAAAGCTTGGAACAGCTGCAGCATGATCTCGTTGGATCCGTTGGCACCCCACAACTGGTCGACTTCCAGCTTGACGCCGGACTCGCGTTCGAGATAGTCGCAGAATGCCTGACGCAACGCGATATGCTCACGATCCGGGTAACGGTTGAGCGTCAGAGCGATTTCCTTGACTCGCTGCGCGATGGTTTCGACCACCGCCGGTTCCGGCGCATACGGATTCTCGTTGACGTTGAGGCATACCGGCACGTCCAATTGCGGCGCACCGTACGGCTCCTCACCGATCAGATCGTTGCGCAGCGGAAGATATGCCGGAATGGCGTTGCTGGAAGTCTCACTCATCGAAGGCCTGCCTGCTCTTCCTGTTCCTTGATGGTTTCCTTGTTGTACGGATCGTCGATGAAACGGCTCAGCACGCTTTCACCGTGTGCCGGCAGATCTTCGGAAACGGCGAAGGCGTTCACACGAGCAGCGAGGGTCTTCAATCCCTGCTCGTCGTATTCGATGACTTCGACCGGCTTCATGAAGGTGTGCACGCCCAGACCGGAGGCGAAGCGTGCAGTGCCGGAAGTCGGCAGCACGTGGTTGGAGCCGGACATGTAGTCGCCCAGCGGCACCGGAGAGTACGGGCCACGGAAGATGGCACCGGCGTTGCGAATCTTGGCGATCACGGCATCCGGGTCGGCGGTCTGGACCTCAAGGTGTTCGGCGGCATACGCATTGGCCGCGTCAATGGACTGCTCGATGCCATCGGTGAGGATGATGCCGGACTGGCGTCCGCGTAGCGACGTGTTCACACGCTCGGAGTGCTCGGTGCGCGGCACACGGTACTTGAGGTTCTCCTGCACCTGTTCGGCAATCTCTTCGCTGTCGGTGATGAGCACGGAACCGGCGAGTTCGTCATGCTCGGCCTGACCGATCAGATCGGCGGCCAGCCAGCTCGGGTTGGCACCCTTGTCTGCGATGATGGCGATTTCGGTCGGTCCTGCCACGGCGTCGATGCCGACGATGCCGGACACCATGCGCTTGGCGGTAGCGACGAAGATGTTACCCGGACCGGTGATCTTGTCGACCGGATCGCACAGGATTTCGCCGTCCTGCGGTTCGGATCCCTTGGCGCCGTAAGCGAACATGGCCACGGCCTGAGCGCCGCCGACCGCATACACTTCGTCAACGCCGAGAATGGCGCAGGTGGCGAGAATGGTCTTGTCAGGCAGACCGTCGGCATTGTTACGGCTCGGCGGAGTTGCGATGGCGAGGGATTCCACGCCGGCGGCCTGTGCCGGGACCACGTTCATGATGACGGAGCTCGGGTAGACGGCCTTGCCACCCGGCACATACAGGCCGACACGCTGCACCGGAATCCAACGCTCGGAAACGCGCGCGCCTTCAGCTAGATCGGTGTGGAACGGCGCCGGCACCTGGGAAGCGGACACGGCGCGGGAGCGGCGCACGGATTCTTCGATGGCGGCACGCACTTCCGGATCCAACTCGTCGACGGCGGTCTTCATGGCTTCCACCGGCACGCGCAGGTTCTCCGGACGAATATGGTCGAATTTCTCCGCGAAGTCACGCAGGGCCGCAGCACCGCGGGCCTTCACATCGTCAAGGATGGGCTGCACGAGATCGGTGGCCTCGTTGGTGCCCATCTCGGCGCGAGGCATAGCTTCCAGCATTTCAGCTCGGGTCAGCTTCTTGCCACGCAGGTCAATGATTCGCATATAGTTTTCTTCGCTCATAACGCCCCATGGTAACAACGTGATGTCACGAGAACGCCCGCGCGTCTCAAGTTCAGCCGCATAGTGAGATATTCGGCTGAACTTTCGGCATCATCCCCACGACCGGTCATCCCAAAGGCAGAGAACTGGGACCGAAAAGGATTTTGATTTCGGCGAACAGACTCGTGTCGCGGCGTACGCGGAAACGGTCGCCGAACGTCAGTACCTTGGCGTTGCCCTTATCGTCCATCAAGGCGAGCTTCACTTCGCAGGGTCCAGGATGATTTGAAAGAATCTGCCCCAACTGCTGCACATGCGATTGGTCAAGCGCAATCGGCGGCAGCATAATCGTCACCGGCTTCTCATCCTGCGCTTCCAACGTCGGCACGTTGAATTCCGTGGCACGCATGCTTACCGTCTCATCGCGTTTCTCAACCTGTCCGCGAATCTGCACCACCGTGTCGACCGCCAGTTCGGGAGCGGCGGTCTCATACACTTTGCCGAAGAACATGCACTGGATGGAGCTTTCCAAATCCTCGATGGTCACAATCGCCCAAGGATTGCCCTTCTTCGACATACGACGGTCCACGTTCGTGATCAAACCCGCCACCGTCACCTGCTGGCCGTCAGGCATATTCGCCGCGCGATCGATCAGATGCGCGATCGACATTTCACGCAACGACACCAGAATCGACTGCATACCGCTCAACGGATGGTCGGACACATACAAGCCAAGCATTTCACGTTCGAAATTCAGCTTGGTTTTCTTATCCCACTCCTCCACATCGGGCACATTCACCATGGCATCGCCCATGCCCGCATCGTCTTCGCCGGCATCTTCCAAATCGGAGAACAAATCAAACTGGCCTTCGGCCTGCTTGCGTTTCAAACCGACCACCGAATTAATCGCAGCCTCATGAATCGTAAACAAGGCACGACGGTTCGGATCGATCGAATCAAACGCACCGGCCTTAATCAACGATTCAACCAATCGACGATTCAACGCCTCCATCGGCACACGCCTGATGAAATCAGGGAAATTCACATACTTGCCATGATCGTTCTCACGTTCCTTGACAATCGCATCAACCGCAGCCTTGCCAACGTTACGGATGGCGCCAAGACCGAAACGCACCACATCGCCGACAGCGGAATACTCGTACACCGACTCGTTCACGTCAGGAGACAACACCTGGATGCCCATGCGACGAGCCTCGCCCAAATACAACGCGGTCTTGTCTTTGTTCGTACTCGCACCCTGCAGCAACGCGGCCATGAATTCCACCGGATAATGCGTTTTCAGATATGCAGTCCAATATGAAATCAAACCGTATGCGGCCGAATGCGCCTTGTTGAACGCATAGCCCGAAAACGGCACAAGAATATCCCACACGGCCTGCGCCGCCTCCTGGGAATACCCATGCTTCTTCATGCCCGCGAAGAACGGCACCTTCTCCTTGGCCAGCACCTCGGGCTTCTTCTTGCCCATTGCTCGACGCAACACGTCTGCCTTGCCCAACGAATAACCCGCCAGAATACGCGCGGCCGACTGCACCTGCTCCTGATACACGATCAGACCATACGTTTCGTCAAGCACTTCCTTCAACGGCTCGGCCACTTCAGGATGAATCGGCGTGATCTTCTGCAAACCATTCTTACGCTTCGCATAATTCGTATGCGAATCCATATCCATCGGACCAGGACGATACAACGCGATCAATGCGGAAATATCGTTGAAGTTATTCGGCTTCAACGTTTTCAGCAACGAACGCATACCATCAGAATCCAACTGGAACACGCCAAGCGTGTCACCTCGCGACAACAGATCGTACGTGGCACGATCGTCCAATGGAATCTTCGTATGGTCGATACGCGTCTTGCCATTCGCCTCGATATTGTTCAACGTATCGCGAATAACCGTCAAGTTGGAAAGACCAAGGAAGTCCATCTTGACTAAACCAAGCGTTTCACACGTATGATACTCCAACGTGGTCGTAACCGTACCATCGGTACGTTCCAGCAGCGGCGACGTATTCGAAATCGGCTCGCTACCCATGATCGTGGCGCACGCATGCACACCGGTCTGACGGATCAAGCCTTCGATACCCATCGCCTCATCCGTGACGCGCTTCACATCCGGATCGGAATCATAAAGCTCACGGAATTCGCGGGCCTCCGCATAACGCTTCGAACTCGGCTCGAAAATATCATGCAGCGGAATATCCTTGCCACCCGTCTGCGCCGGCGGCAACGCCTTGGTGATGCGCTCGCCCATGGAGAATTCGTAGCCCATGATTCGTGCGGAATCCTTCAGCGCCTGTTTGGTTTTGATGGTGCCGTAGATCACGCATTGCGCGACCTTGTCTCGCCCGTACTTGTCTCCGACATAGTCAAGCACGCGACCGCGGCCGTCCGGATCGAAATCGACGTCGATATCAGGCAGCGACACACGTTCCGGGTTAAGGAATCGTTCGAAGATCAAGCCGTGCTTGATTGGATCGAGTTCGGTGATGCCCATGGCATACGCCACCATGGCGCCTGCCGCGGAGCCACGGCCAGGCCCGACCATCACACCATGCGATTTGGCCCAGTTGATGTAGTCGGCCACCACAAGGAAGTATCCGCAGAACTGCATCTGACAGATCACACCGCATTCGTAATCGGCCTGCTTGAGCACTTCGATCGGCGGATGCCCGTCATAACGCCGTTCCAAGCCTTCCTCGACTTTTTTCAGGAACAGCGACGTCTCATCCCAACCTTCCGGGCAGTCGAATTGGGGCATGAACGCGCCATCTTCATGATCGTCGAACATGACATTGCAGCGTTCGGCGATTTCCAACGTATTGTCGCATGCTTCGGGAATGTCTTTGAACAGCTCACGCATTTCTTCGGCGGATTTCAGATAGTAGCCGGTGCCGTCAAATTTGAATCGTCCCGGCTCGTCAAGCGTGGATCCCGAATTGATGCACAGCATGGCATCCTGAGAGCCGGCGTCTTCGGCGCGCACGTAATGGGAATCGTTGGTGGCGAGCAGCGGCGCGTTCAGTTTTTTCGCAATGTCCAGCAGACCGTCGGTCACCTGTTTTTCGATTTTCAGACCGTGGTCCATGAATTCGATATAGAAATTGTCACGTCCGAAAATATCCTGCAATTCGCCTGCCGCACGTAATGCCTCGTCGAATTGGCCGAGCAGCAGTCGCGTTTGGATGATGCCCGACGGGCATCCGGAAGATGCGATAATGCCTTTCGAATATTTGGCAAGGATTTCCTTATCCATTCGGGGGTATCGCATGACACGTCCCTCGAGATTCGCGTCAGTGGACGCCTTCATCAGATTGACAAGGCCCTCATCGGTTTCCGCCCACATCGTAAGGTGGGTGATCAGGCCACCGCCGGATACGTCGTTGGGGTTGCGCCTGCGATGTTGCGGATCGATATCGGGATTCCAGTTGGTATCCCAGCTGACGCGGGTTTGATCTTGGCGTGCGGTTTCCGGCGTCACATACGCTTCAATGCCGATAATCGGTTTGACGCCTTCCTTGACCGCAGTGCTCCACATTTCGTATGCGCCATGCATGTTGCCGTGATCGGTGATGCCGACGGCCGGCATGTTGAGTTCTTTGGCGCGCTTGACCAGATCCGGAATCTTTGACGCCCCGTCAAGCAGTGAATAATGCGTGTGATTATGCAGTTGCACGAAATTTCCGGAAGTAGCCATACGTTCCAATCTACCGGTGATTGGTGACGTGCGATCACACTTCAGGCTTGTCTTGTGTGTCGTGCCTGCCGCGCATCACGTCGAGCGCATGCTGCAAATCAGCTGGATAATGCGATTTCACCGTGATCCACACATGGGTTCGCGGATGGCGGAATTCAAGTTGCTTGGCGTGCAGCCACTGCCGTTCCAATCCCAATGCCTCACCCAGCTGCGGATTGGCACCGTACATGGCGTCTCCCGCAAGCGGATGCCCGATGGACGAGAAATGCACGCGGATCTGATGGGTTCGACCGGTTTCCAGATTCACGGAAACCAGCGTCGCCTCACCGAAACGTTCCATCACATCCCAATGGGTGATGGCTTCTTTGCCGGCGGGCGTAACGCAAAAACGAAAATCGGAGACTTTGGCACGTCCGATCGGCGCTTCGATCGTGGCCTTGTTTTCCTTGAGATTGCCTTGCACGAGCGCATGATAGGTTTTGACGACTTCATGTTCGGCGAACTGCCTGCGCATTTCCACGTAGGCGAGGTCAGATTTGCACACGAGCATCAATCCGGATGTGCCCACGTCGAGGCGGGATACGATACCCTGACGTCCCGCGGCGCCGTAGGAGGTGATGTGCACTCCCCTGTCAAGCAGACTGCCGAGCACCGTCGGACCGGTCCAACCGACGGAAGCGTGAGCAGCCACACCCACTGGCTTGTCGACCACTATGACGTCATCGTCTTCGTAGACCACTGCCATATCTCGTGCGATCGGTTCAGGCTCGGTCCGTTCCTCGACAATATCGAATTCGACGGTTTCGCCTGATTGCAGAGTCGATGATTTGGAAATGTCACGACCAAGCACGCGCGCCTGTCCACTTTCGATGAGTTCCGCGGCCTTGGCTCGGGAGATACCAAGCATCTTGGCCACGGCCACATCGAATCGTTTGCCGACAAGCGCGTCGGGTGCGGGAACAAGACGGCTCATGCGTTCTGGTCTCCGGTCGTCTGTTTCGTCTGTTCTGCGGCCTGTTCGTCAAGATCCTTCTGGCTGAAGGGCTCTCCGACAAACAGCAGTACGACGGCGGCGACGCCCGCCACCATCAGGAAAATATCCGCAACATTGCCGACCGACCATCCGTAATTGAGGAAATCGACGACCTTGCCATTAAGGAAACCTTCGGCATACATCACACGATCGATGAGATTGCCCAATGCTCCTGCGAAAGCAAGAGCGAACACCACCGTCCATTTCATGGAAATGGTACGGATTGCCAGTACGGCCAACGCCACGCACGCCACGATGGCAAGCAACGAAATCAACCAGGTCATGTTGGATCCCATGCCCAAGGACGCACCCGGATTATGCACCAGCGTGAATGAGAGGATGCCCGGAATCACACGTACCGTCTGCCCGTCGGCAAGCGCCGACTGCGCCCATGCCTTGCTGATCTGGTCGAGTACCAGTGCCACAACGGCGATACACGCAAAGACGGCCACGCGGGTGCGCAGCCGTCTTTGATCATTTGTCATGATGTCAGACACAGCCTAATCTCAGTCGTCCTGGGAGTCCTGATCATAGTTGTTCGTGTCGGACACCTGGGACACGAGCTGGCCGAGAAATTCGGTAAGACGTGCACGGTATTCGGTTTCGAACTGCTTGAGGCCCTGAATGTTGCCTTCGATGACCTTGGTCTGCGCTTCGAGATTGTCGCGGACCTGCTGGGCGTAGTCGTCGGCTGCGGTACGGGTCTTCGAATCGTAGTCGAAGGCGCGCTTCTGCACTTCGGACTCGTATTCGTCGGCTTCGTTGTGCTTCGTGGAGAAGTAGGTATCACCATCCTGGGTCTTCTGAGCAAGATAGGCGTCGCCTTCCTGAGTCTTCTGATCCAAGTAGGTATCACCCTCCTGCGTCTTCTGAGCAAGATAGGCGTTACCTTCCTGAGTCTTCTGATCCAAGTAAGCATTACCTTCCTGAGTGCGCTGCGCCAGATAGTCATCGCCTTCCTGAGCACGCTTGGTCAGATAGGCATCGCCTTCCTGAGTCTTCTGGTTCAAGTAGCCATCAGCCTTGGCACGAGTGTCAGCCGAATACTGATCGGCTTCGGAACGGGTGCCTTCGGAGTAGTTGTCGGCTTCGGTGCGAGTGCGGTTGGAGTAATCGTTGGCATTGCCGATGAGCTCATCGTACCTACGCTGGGACTCGTCGGTGATTTCCTTAGCCTTGGCTTTGCCCTTGTCGACGTACTGGTCGTGCAGCTGCATAGCCAGGGTCAGCATGGCGGTGGCACGCTCCGGCTCCGTGTTGGCGCTGGCTGCGGCTCCTGCAATCTTCTGCAGGCTTCCGGTTTCGGTACTCGGTTCGACCTTGGCGACCTGCTCGCGCAGCTGGGCTTCACGCTGCTGCGATTCCTGCAGCTGCTGTGCAAGCTGCTGAATCTGCGCGGCCTGCTGCTGGGCACGCTCATCCTGCTGCTGGGACTGTGCCGCATGCTGCTGCGTGAGCTGCTGAGCTTGGGCGACCTGCTCCTGAGCCTCTTCAAGCCTTGCATTGAGCTGCTGGATCTCAGCCGCCTGCTGCTGGGCCACCACAACCTGCTGCTGTGCGGAAGCCAGCTGACGGGACAGGTCTTCGGTCTGTGCACGGAATGCGTCGCGCTCATGCTGCATGGAGGTCAGCTGTTCGCCCAGATCCGCCTGGCCTGCAGCTTCAGCCGCCTGTGCGGTGAGCTGGTCGACCTGTGCGGACAGGCGATCCACCTGACCCTTGAGCTGTTCGTTCTGAGCCGACAGAGCACGGTTGCTTTCCTCAGCCTCGGTGAGCTTGGCTGCTGCGACCTGTGCGGCCTGAGCTGCCTGATCACCAGCGCCAGCTGCCTGCTCGGAGGCGGACTTCAATGTCGCGTTCTCCTGCTGCAGGGACTGAACCTGGGCGCTGAGCTCGGAAATCTTGGAGTTGAGCCCCGCAACATCCGGGCCGAGGGACTGAGTAGCCTGGCCGCTGGCAACCGCCTGCTTGCCAAGGGCCTCCACCGTCTCGGTTACCTGATCGAGAAAATCGTCGACTTCATCGACGTCATACCCCTCCTTGAACCTCACGGTCTGGAAGGTATGCTCTCTGATATCTTTCGGCGTCAACAGAGCCATAAATCTTACACCTCGCTTTGGGCTTGATGCCTTGCTGTTGTTGCTTTCATTGTTCGACTCTAGCACGGGACCACCGATTTTTTGCGAAAAATCGGCATTTGACATACATTAAATGAGGAAATCAATAGCAATGAGAATGAAATAAAGAACGATGAATGCCACATCGAAGTAGATGGGACCCAATGGAATAGGGCGGATATATTGGCGTAGCCAGCGCAGTGGGGGCTCCGTCAACTGGTAAACCGCGTCGATCAACGACGACACCAACCCCCGTGGACGCCATGCCGATGCCAACACAGCAACCCAATCGAGAATCATGCGAATGAACAGCACCAGAATGTAGGCATTCACCAAAAAGTGGACGATGCTACCGATCAAAGACAAAATCATGGGGCACCACCTTAGCAACAGAACATAACAAAGCCCCCATCACGGGTGACGGAGGCTTCATGCAGTCTGCTTTCGCAACGGCTTTCGTCTATATCAGTCGGCGAACAAATCGTGCGACGAGTTATTCGCCTGCGGTTCCTCAACCTTGATGTTCACCTGAGCTGGGCTCAGCAGGAACACGCGCGGAGTGACACGTTCGATGGAGCCACGCACGCCAAAAACCACACCCGCGGAAAAGTCCACAATGCGATATGCCACGGCCTCGGCCACACCGGTCAGGTTCAGCACCACCGGAACGCCGTCGCGAATGGCACGTCCGACCAGCTGAGCGTCCTCATAGGATTTCGGGTGAATCGTGGTGATACGGCTCACCCTTCCGCCTTGGAACGGGTTGGCTTTGGTCTGCTCGCGCGGTGCGGACGTCGCGGCAGGAGTCGAAGCCATCGGGGTCACGGAATGGTCGGAATCGAACGAGGTTTCGCTGCTCTCAGCCTCCTCGTTGAAATCCTCGTCACCTTCGGCAACGTCGGTCATGCCCAAATAGGACATCGCGCTTTTCATAAAACCTGCCATGAACGATCCTTTCGCGTCTTCGCGTTGCTTTTAGCGCAGGAAATCCGGAATATCCAAATCGCCGGCATCGTTCGAAGACACCACTTCATGCTCGGTGGTCTGGTCGAATGACGGAACGACGGGTTCCGGAGTGGACGGAATATAAGTGGACAGCGGCTGCACCTTCGGGGCTTCCGGAGTCTGAATAAGCTGAGGCTGGGGCTGCTGCGGAACCGCCGCTGCCCTCGGGGCTGCGGACAACGCCGACAGCGGCACCGTGCTTTCCGCAGGCTCTGCCTGCTTCTGGGCTTCAGCCTGAGCCGCCTTCTTGGAGTTGGCATCAAAGCCTGCGGCGATAACGGTGACACGCACTTCGTCGCCGTAAGCGTCGTCGAGGGAAAGACCCCAGATGATCTGTGCTTCCGGATGGATGGCCTTGCCCACCAGCTGGGTGGCGGCGGCCGCTTCCTGCAACTTCAGATCGGACGGGCCGGCGATATTGATCAGCGCGCCGTGGGCACCCTCGATGCTTTCTTCCAGCAGCGGCGAGCTGATGGCGATTTCAGCTGCCTGGGTGGCGCGATCCTCGCCTCGTGCGGAACCGATGCCGAACAGTGCGGTGCCCGCGCCACGCAGAATAGCGTTGACATCGTTGAAGTCGACGTGAATGTACGAGTTCGAAGAAATCAGGTCGGTGATGCCCTGCACGCCGGCCAGCAAGGCGGTGTCGGCGGTCTTGAACGCATCGACGATGCCGATGGTGCGATCGGAAAGCTCAAGCAGTCGATCGTTCGGAATCACGATCAGCGCATCGACTTCCTTGCGCAGATTCTCAATGCCAAGTGCTGCGGAAGCCGCACGCTGGGGACCTTCAAAGCTGAACGGGCGGGTAACCACCGCAATGGTCAGGGCACCCTGCTGATGCGCGGCGCGAGCCACGATCGGGCTTGCACCGGTACCGGTGCCACCACCCTCACCGCAGGTCACGAACACCATATCGGCGCCCTTGAGCGATTCCTCGATATCGGACTGATGATCCTGAGCGGCCTTGGCACCCTTCTCCGGGTCGGCACCTGCGCCAAGCCCGCGGCTGGTGGCATCGTTCAAGGAGATCTTGACATCGGCGTCGGAACGCATCAGGTCCTTCGCGTCAGTATTGATCGCAATGAATTCAACACTTTGAAGACCCTCGGCAATCATGCGATTGACGGCATTACCGCCAGCTCCACCAACACCGACAACCTTGATATTCGTTTTGTCGTTGAAATTGTCAGTCTGGGCAATCTCGCTCACCATAGTCTCCTGTCACTCGCGTTTACGCACAACTTTATCGCAGACACGCTGCAGTACGCGCACTTTTCGCCGTGTGTAACGGCGTTTTTTCACTTTTTTATTGCTAACGTGTTCATTTCGCCTGCGATTTACCCTCTTTCGGTGCCCCCACGACGATTTAACCACATCAGCATGTCATATTCAATAGCTGGCGTCCATAGGATCATCCCCAAACAACGCCTGACGTTCATCATGCGTTGTTTCCCGTGATTCCAACCATCCGTAAGGCAGATGCACTTTCTTTGCGAAGCGCACGCGCCCCCTTGGCTTGTCGACCACTCGCTCGGGAAAACAGATGTTGGGATCCAGCTTGCCTATTTCGGCTCTGACATCCTCAAGATTTTCACATTCCATGAACGCGCGACGGGTGGAGCCTCCAACGGGGAATCCCTTGAGATACCACGCGATATGCTTACGCAGATCATGCACGGCCATCTGCTCATCGCCATCATAGAATTCGGTCAACAGTTCCGCATGGCGTTCAACCACACGGCACACATCTCCTAACGTGGGGTCAACACGCTTGTCGCTGCCAGCGAACGCATTCTTGATATCGGCGAACAGCCATGGCCTGCCTTGGCAGCCGCGGCCAATCGCAACGCCGGCGCAACCGGTTTCGGCAACCATGGCAAGCGCATCGTTCGCACCCCAAATATCGCCGTTGCCGAACACTGGAATGTCAAGCGCTTCGACCAGCTCGCCAATCCGGCTCCAGTCGGAATGCCCGCCGTAATATTCGGCGGTGGTACGCGCGTGCAAGGTCACCGCCTTGCAGCCTTCCTCCTGCGCGATATGGCCCGCTTCCAAGAACGTTTCATGCTCATGGTCGATGCCGACGCGGATTTTAGCCGTCACCGGCACGTTGGCAGCATCGCAGACCTTGACCACACGCTGGATGATCTCGCGAAACAGATCCGTCTTCCACGGCAAAGCCGATCCGCCGCCGCGTCGGGTCACTTTCGGCACGGGGCATCCGAAGTTCAGATCGACATGGTCGGCCATGTTTTCGTCGATGACGATTTTCGCGGCCTGTTCCACGATCGCCGGGTTCACACCGTACAGTTGCAGCGAACGGATTTTCTCGCTCGGCGCGAAATGGCACAACCGCAACGCTTTGGGATTGCGTGCGACCAACGCGCGCGCGGTGATCATTTCGGCCACGTATAGACCGTCCGGTCCGTAGCTTTCGCAAATCACGCGGAACGGCCAGTTGGTAACGCCCGCCATAGGCGAAAGCACCACCGGGGTTTCAACGTGTACCGGCCCTAAATCAACAGGCTTCATAACCGGAGGAACCGACGGCCTCACCGCGTCGGTACGCGGGTCGAGCACGTCGGATTCCTCGTAAGCAGTCACAATGCTATCTGGCATAAGAACGCTATGGTAACCAGTATCCAGCTTTAATACAAGCCACCGGCTTCGGCGATCTTGACGGACTCAGGCCAAGCCTCGCCGCCCATCTCAACCGGCACCTGCGGGTAACGTACATGCTTCTCGCCAATACGTGCGGCCACATAATCAGCCACCTTGTCGAGTGCGACGCGCTCCTGCTGCATGGTATCACGTTCGCGAATGGTGACGGCCTGATCGTCAAGCGTGTCGAAGTCGACGGTGATGCACAGCGGGGTGCCGATTTCGTCTTCACGGCGATAGCGACGACCGATCGCACCGGCCTCGTCATAGTCGATCATCCAGTCATGCTGACGCAAATCGGCGGCCAGATCGTGTGCCACGGTCTGCAATTCCGGCTTCTTGCTCAACGGCAGTACAGCGGCCTTGACCGGAGCCAGGCGCGGATCAAGGCGAAGCACGGTGCGCTTGTCGACGCCGCCCTTGGTATTCGGGGCCTCGTCAACGTCGTAGGCGTCAACAAGGAAGGCCATGAGGGAACGGGTCAGGCCGGCGGCCGGTTCGATGACGTACGGCACGTATTTTTCGCCGGTGGCCTGGTTGAAGTAGCTCAGATCCTCGCCGGAATGCTTGGCATGCGCGGAAAGATCGAAGTCGGTACGGTTGGCGACGCCTTCAAGCTCGCCCCAATCGGAACCCTGGAAGCCGAACTTGTATTCGATGTCGACGGTACGCTTCGAATAGTGGGCCAGCTTCTCCTTCGGATGCTCATAATGGCGCAGGTTCTCCGGCTTCACACCAAGGTCGATGTACCACTGGGTACGCGCGTCGATCCAGTACTGGTGCCATTCCTCATCGGTGCCCGGAGCCACGAAGAATTCCATTTCCATCTGCTCGAACTCGCGGGTGCGGAAGATGAAGTTGCCCGGAGTGATCTCGTTACGGAAGGACTTGCCCATGTTGGCGATGCCGAACGGCGGCTTGGAACGCGAAGAAGTCATCACGTTCTTGAAGTCCACGAAAATGCCCTGTGCGGTTTCCGGACGCAGGTAGTGCAGCGAGTTCTCGTCTTCGACCGGTCCGAGGTGGGTGCGCAGCATCATGTTGAAGTCGCGCGGTTCGGTCCAGTTGCCACGGGTGCCGCAATCCGGGCACACAATGTCTTTCAGGCCGTTTTCCGGCAGCTTGTCGCCATGCTTTTCGGCATAGGATTCCTCAAGCTTGTCGGCGCGGTGGCGCTTGTGGCAGTTGAGGCATTCGATCAGCGGATCGTTGAACACGGACACGTGACCGGAAGCCACCCACACGGCCGGCGGAAGAATAATGGACGTGTCAACGCCCACCACGTCGCCACGGGTGACGACCATGGAACGCCACCATTCGCGCTTGATATTGTCTTTCAGCGCAACGCCGAGCGGACCGTAATCCCACGCGGAACGGGTTCCACCATAGATTTCACCGGCGGGAAAAACAAAGCCACGACGCTTGGCGAGGGATACGACTTCATCGAGTTTGGATACAGCCACAATGCACCTTCTGGTTTGAACGGTTTGGGGTCTTTACAAGCGCAAAGCCTACCTTTACGCGGTGACAGAACGCCACCCGCGTTACTGTTTCGTGGCGTTCTCGTCTTCAACCGTGTCGTTGTCGAGCAATAGCGACCAGATCTTGCAATCGATCACCACGGCATTTTTCGTTTCGTCACCGTTTCTGTCAAGTGTGTAGGTCACATTTTCCGGCACGGCGATACGGTTGATGTTCTGCACGGATGCCACGAAATTACGCATGGCATCATAGCTTCCCGTGGCGGTGATACTTACCGACACCTGCACCAGCTGACCGGCTTGAATGGTACCTTGCATTTCAGCTGGAATGTCGGCGTCGACCGCATCATCGAAATTCACCGATTTGATGGCGACGCCGGTTCCCGCAGCGGACGCATCCAACGAATTGATGAATTCCTGCTGGTTATAGCCGTCTGGAATCTGCCGCTGCAACTGGCGCAAACGGTCTTTCTGCAGGCCGATCGTTTCGCTGGCGATGCGTAATGTTTCGATTTCGTCGCGTGTTTCCTTATTGTTCTCATCGATTTGCGCAGTTTGCGCGTCGGATGATTTGATATGGCTGATTTGCGGGGAAACGCCGACCAGCCATGTCAGCATGATGACGAAGACAATACCTGCGGCCAATGCGATCCATGCGATTTTATGCTTGTTCATGATTGCTCCCGATCATTCATTGGATGTTTCGTCAGTTGCGGTCGCGCTGTCGGTAGTATCAGTCGACTCCCCTGCCGCGGCTTTGTTCAGGCTGTCGCGTAGCTGCTGCTGCAATGCTCGGTTGGCTTCGTCAGCACCGGCCGCGTTGTCGCTTCGTGACGTGGTATTGGTATCCATCTTCAACGACACCGTTCCCGTGTATGTATAGGTGGTGCCGTTTTCATCGCTGTTTTCGGTAATGGAACTCACATAGCCTGTTTTATAGGTAGGAATTGCAGCAAAATTACCGATAAAATCTTTTGCAGATATGAAATCTGGAGAAAGAACGGTAAAATCAACGGAAATCACACCATTCCCAGACCATACTGAAGATGTAGCGCTATGCGAAGAAGCGTCAGACCCGCCAATCTGGAAGCTGCTCAACGACAGGTTCGTGTACTGGCCTCCGGCTGGCAGCGCGCCATTGAGCGAATCCACCACCTTCATCCAATCCATTTCGTCGTAGAGCGCGGCGATACGTGACCTTTGCGAATCGGACAGCGAGTTCAACGTGTCTTCCACGTCTTTGAATTCCGCCTTTTCCTTCTGCAACGACAGGGTTTTCGCCTGTGCCTCCTCCACGCGATGGTCGGCCCAGCTCACGCGCACCGCCATGCCCGCGCTGATGGCAATGGCCGCAACCACCACCACGATAAGCACGTATGACAGCAAGTATTTGATGGCACGATCACGGTTGAGCGTCACGATGGAACGTGGCAGCAGGTTGGCGCGCACATTCCATTCGGCGGGCAGATCAGCCTTTTTGGAGGTTTTCGAACTGCTCGCACGCAGCGCTTTGCCAATGTCGGAAATATTCATCGACAAAATCGAGGTTTTCTCGCCATCACTGGTTTCAGGATTCGGATTATCCTTGATTTTGCCGCGTCGACCGCGGTGGGAGCTGCCGATCTGCTTCATGCTTCCGTTGTTTTTTCTGCTCATCGTCCGTTCACCTCGGCTTCTTTCCGATTACCAGTCCAAGCACTGCGCCCAAATCGATCGCGTGCGCCATGATGTTCTGCCGTTCCACTTCTTTGGAAAGCTGGAAACGGATGAAGGGGTCGCCGATCCGCACCACTTTGTTGATGGAACTGGCCAATACCGGCGGCAGTCCGATCAGCCGTGCGCCGGTTCCGGTAAGCACCACGCCGCTGATGGTGCCGCCCGCATGGTCCACGTCGTACAGGTTGAGCGTATTGCGGATGCCGACGATCAGCTGCGCCGTGGTTTCGCGGATGACTTCCTCGGCTTTTTCGAGTCGTTCGTCGCCGGTCACGTTTTGCAGGCCGATCTGGTTTTTGATGCGTTCGGCGTCTTCGAATGAGATACTGAGCGCGTTGGCGATGGCGTCAGTCACGTCATCCGCGCCGGATGGCACGACGCGCATGTAGGCGGGCTGCCCGTTTTCGAGCACGATCACGTCGGTGCCGTTGCCGCTGATGTTGACCACCGCTTCGGTCTGCTGCTGGTTGGTGTCGGCGAACAGTCTGGCAAGCGCGAACGGGCCCGCATCGATCGATGTGATCACAAATCCCGCGTCTTCGGCTGTGCGCGCGGTTTTTTCCAGTCCGTTACGCAATGTCGCCACGAGTATGCCGTGCAACTGTTTGCCTTGTTCGCTGTCGATGACGTTCAATGGCACGAAGTCGAGCTCGGATTCCTCAATAGGCAGCGGAATCATGCCTTTGGCTTGGAAAGGCAAGGTGGATTTCAGATCGTTCAGCGACATGTAGGGAAAGTCCGCCTCGCGAAACACCATGCGTCGGCTGGAGTAGACGAGAGCCGTGTCCTCGCGGGGGAATTTGAATCGCTTCACCAGTGTGTTCAGCAGTCCGGCCACCACATCATGGTCGACCACTTCGCCATCCACTACGGCTCCGTTCGGCAACGGGATCGCCTGGAAATGCTTGATGGTGGGCAGATCCGAATACGGGTCTGCTATGACCGCCGCACGGATGGCGTCGTTCGCGATCGACAGCGCCGTTATTGATCTCATGCTCTCTCCTTATATATAACGTGTTGCAGGTTGGCTGGGGATTGGTTCAGGCGAGTCCCGTCACTTGCAAGTACAGTGTGGCGATCGGAGCCCCGACGAATATGCCAAGCCATATGCCGAGCAGCATGGACGGTCCGAACGGTATGCCTCCATGCATATCGACTTTTTTGCCGATAATCAGCACAAGACTTAAGAATCCTCCAATAAAGAAGGCTGCGAACGCCCCGATGATGAATTGCGACCATCCGAGCCAGCCCGTAATCAAGCCAAGTATGAACGCAAGTTTGATATCGCCATCGCCCATGCCACCTTTCCATATGATGGAAAGCAATAGGTAGAACGCGCCGAGCACTATCGCACATATCACAGCGCGACCGAGCCTGTTCCACTCATTCGTACCGAGTGATGCCAAAGCCAGCAGTGCCAGTGTTGCAATCAGCGTTGGCAATAGCACAACATTGAGGATCAGATGATGGTCGAGATCAATGTATGCGATCACGATCGAAACCGCTGCGAATACGTAGAGTTCCGGCAATATCCATGGCGAATACGCGCCGAATAGCGCCCCCAAGGTGACGGCGAGGAACGACAGTCCGCCCAACGCTTCCACAATCGGGTAGCGTACGGCGATCGGCTCTTTGCAATGCCGGCATTTCGCGCCGAGCACCAGCCAAGAAATGATGGGAATATTGTCATACCATGCGATCGGGGCTTCGCAGTTCGGGCAGAAACTGCGTTTCGGATTTACCAAGCTGATGTGGTTGGGCACGCGCCAAATCACCACGTTCAGAAACGATCCGAAAATGCAGCCGATTACCAGCGATGCCACGAGTAGCAGCACCACAGTTGGCGTATCGTTCACAATGCTCATGTTCACATCCATCTCGCGCAGCGCTCACCATGCGATAGTGGACGGGTTCAGTTCTTTGGATGTCACGTAGCCTTTGGTGGAGGATGGCTCCAATGTGGTAGAACTAACACCGCCATAAATCACGCCGCCGCCTGAGCCGCCTGTTCCGAGGTTAACCGAGGCATTCCACACCTGCGATTTGATTTCTCGGTTCAAAAAGTCTCGTGACGATCCGCATTTGGCCATAATCACGTCGGCATGCCCGTCGATACGTCCGGAGTATGAGGGATTGCCGTCGATTTTGTCTCCCGGATACACTTCCGTCAGGCATTGACCGTTGAGTTGGAACGTACCTTTACTGTGCTCGTCAGACGCTTTTTCGTTGTATCGGGTGAATGTTGGCGCAGCCGAGCATTCCATAAGTTGGAATTTGCCCGAACCGCCGAACCCATAGCAACGCTTCGACCCGTTCACCATCGTCCAAATCTGCGTGTTCACGCCACTGCCGTCACTCGACGTGTCTTCAACATATTCGGCCTGATCGGTTTTACGCTTGGTGGAATCGGACACCCCGCAGTAGTCGATCTGATGCAGATCGGAAGATGATTGCGCCGGATTGCCATTGATGGTGTTGTGGTAGCAGTATGGGTTGAAATCACCGCCACCCACTCGGCAGGTTGACGTGTATGCGTCGAATCCGTCTTGCGATGACGAAATGCAGAATCCGGACGTTTCATTGACGATCTGCTTCGTGGCATAGCCGGCTTCTCCCGCCTGTCCGAACGATGCGGTGGCGTCTTCGAAATCACCGTTCACGTCGAACCAGGATTTCACGTCGGTGAGCGAATAATCCCACTTCGACACCATCAGGAAATGCGGAGTCAAATCGGCAGCATCATCGACGTTGGACGCCCAGTGACCGCCGCTCAGATATTGAATAGTGGCGCCCACATTCGCCTTGTTGGAAACTTCCAACACTTGGAAGCGGGTCTTCTTCTGCATTTGCACACCGCCAACGGCATAGCCTTGCGATTCCGGCAGAGACGCATCATACTTGTTCGCCTCATCGCGCACGCTATCTAGCTCGTTGTAGTAGCCCGCATTGATGAAACCGTTATAGAACGCCCACTTCTGGTATTTGTTGAGCAGGCTTGACGGATCGTTCTTTTCGTCTTGCTGCGCTTTCTTGTCAGGATCGGTGTAATAGTCGCTTTGGTAGTTGGGGCCGTACGACTCGCCGCATTTCTGCAATGTGGCGGCTCCTGCAGTGCCTCCGCCAACATGCGTAATGTCAGCTCCGGTAACGCACAATGTCAGATTGGATGCAGGGCGAATGGAATCATCCTTCCAATACACCCATGTGTTCAGGTCTTTGTAGGCGCCGTTGGCTTTGCACTGTTCCGTGTAATACAGGTCGTCGCTGCTGGAGTCTTTCTTATGTGCCTGCATAAGAATCACCAACGCCGATCCTTCCACCGGCTTGCCGTTCGGGTCAAGCATGGCGTCAAGCGTTTCGACCTTGTCTACAGGCTTGGTGGTGGCAAGCATGCAAGTTTGGTTTGCCGGATTCATAGTGATGGTATTGCTCATAGCGTCGGCCGCATTCTTGGAGCCAGGCTTGTTGACATAGTTCACCATGCCGGTCGGATCACCGTTCTCATCGATATCATATGAGGCGATTTCCTTCCAGGTCGGCTGGTTGGTACGGCGCTCGTTGTTTGGCGCTGCCGCGTAGAAGCCCATACCGAGACGTCCACCCTTGGTGGAAATCACGTAGCTGTCATCACCGCTCGTTGTCTCGAATTGGTAGATGGCGCTCATGGCTCGGCGCGCGCTGGTTTCCGTACCCGCGCTTCGCCCATTCGGATACCTGTTGATATACCCGTAGGAACGCACCCACGCATATTTCGCGTTCTTCAGCTCGCTTTCGGATGTGAGTCGTTTGGCCGGCGATGAGCTTGGATCGTCGTCATAATATCCGATTTGCACTCGGTACGAGATATCGTCTGGAGTGAACGAGCTCACGCCCGTTGCCGACACGTCGTTGCTGACTTCCGCATTGTTGAGCAGCACCGACCCGTCCGATGCTGTAGTGAAGGTCTCATCCAAGCTGGCATTGCCAGTGTTTGATGCGGTCGACGGTAGCAGTTTCTTATAGTCCTTGCTTGCTTCCGCTTCGCGCAGGAAACTCAATGCCACTTCGAGTCCAGATTCGGCGGCATACCCGACTTGCGCGTTCTCCTTATTATTCCTGTACGGCAATGCTTGCGAAAGCAGTATGGTCATTACCAGTGCCGACGTGGTGAGCACCACCATTACGAACAGTACCGCGAGCATCATGGCCGCGCCCCGCTCCCCCATGCGTTGGCATAATCTGGCACGATACCTGCGGTTGAGTCCGGCCCACAATCCGTTCTTCATGTTCAACCTTCCCGCTTTCGCTTACGCTTGCCCGTTGATGGCGTCGAACATGGAGAACATCGGCATGTACAATGCCACCACCATGAAGCCGACCACGCTACCGAGCACCAGAATCATCAACGGTTCCAGCAGCGAAGTGAGCTGTTTGGCGATGGATTGCGCTTCTTCGTCATACGCTTTGCCCGCGCTGGCGAGCATCTGGTCGATGGCGCCGGAATCCTCACCGATCGCCACCATCTGCACCATCATGTTCGGGAACACTTTTTCGGTACCCATACTGTCCGCCAGCCTATAGCCGCGTTCCACGAGTCGAGACACTCGTTTGGACGCTTCGTCGATTACATAATTGCCGGATGTGGATCCGACAATGTCAAGCGCCTGCAGAATGGGCACGCCCGAAGCGAGCATGGATGTGAAATTGTTGCAGAATCGCGCCAATGCCACATTGGTGGTCAGTTTGCCGAACACGGGCGCCTTCAACGTGAACGGATCCCACCAGGTACGAATGATGTCTTTGTTGCGATTGCGCTTCCAAAACATGACGAACGCCACCGCGCACACAATGATCACGGGAATGCCAACCGGTGCGGTCTTGCCCATATCAACCATGATCTGCGTGACCCATGGCAGTTCCGCGCCCATCGACGCATACATGCTGTCGAACATGGGCACGATGGTCAGCAGCATCACGCCCACCAGCAGCACAGCAATGCCGAGCACCACCACCGGGTAAGCCAGTGCGCCTTTGATCTGACCTTGCAAACGCACGTCCGCTTCAAAGCTGTCGGCCACGGTAATCAGGGATTTGTCAAGGAAGCCGCCGGTTTCGCCGGCCCGCACCATGTTGGTCATAATGGGCGGGAACAGATGGTCGGGATTATTGTCCATTGCTTCGGAAAACGATGATCCCGCCTCAACCTGCTGCATGCAGTCACGTACCGCATTGCGCAATTTCACATTTCCGATTTGTTCAGTAACGATATTCAGTGCGCGAATCAGGGAGACGCCTGCCGCCACCATGGTGGCAAGCTGACGTGACATAACCGCGAAGTCTTTTTTGCTTGGATATTTTTCGAACGCTTTGATTTCAATATTGGTATTGAGACCGGTGCCTGCGTTCACGTCAACAAGTTCCGTTGGAATCAGACCGAGCTTATTCACGCGATCGATGGCCTGATCTCGCGTCTGCGCTTCGATAACGCCCTTCTGCTTGGTGCGGCCGTCAGCGGAAACACCCTTGTAACGCCACTTCTTGGTGCCGTTTTGAAATGCCACTTGCGCCTGTTCCCTGGCCATTACTCCCCCATGGAATGATTGACGAACAATAGAACGAATATGGATATGGAACAAGGTATCGGAGCGATACCTCATACGCTCCGATACCTTTAGATCCCATAGTCAGCGGGGCAATCAGTCTTGCTTCGCAACCAAATCCTTATGATCTGTACTGCTGACGGAACCATTTGCCGAATTATAGACATAGTTCTTGCAGCCCGTGTTGTTCGAGTTGGTGCCCTCGACCGTATAAGTTCCGGCACCCGCCGTCGCAGTAATCACGATAGTGACGCCATCACTCACCGTAACTTCATTGCCATCATAGATGTCGCACTTGCTGTTAGTTGACGAACCGGTGCAAGAAGAAGCCTTCAGAGTCGGAACTTTCCCATTATTGTTAGTCATGATGGTTTCCATCACAAGGCTGGCGTTCTTGACGTCGGACTCGGTCTGGGAGTTCCAGGCCGACTTGCGCTGGTTCAGGTAGATCGGCACGGAGATGGCGGCGAGGATGCCGATGATGATGACCACCACGAGCAGCTCGACGAGGGTGAAGCCCTTTTCGCCCTTGGCGCGGCGGTTGAGTGCGTTGCGCACGCTCTTCATAATTGAATCCTTCTTTCCTTCGGGAAAGGTCGCCGCTCGCATCCCACGATGGAGCTTCGCGGCGTTCTTCTATCGATCGTCCCCTTGTGGGGGCTGCTGGCTCACATAACCAACAGTCCTAACTTTATCCGCATTGACATCGTTTGCAGAACCATTATTCCGGCGTCAATCGTTTTACGAGCGTTTCATTTTCGATTCATTTTCCCCTCATCCTTCATCCGTACAAAAGCGCTTCAGCTTATCCCACAACCCCTTTCACAACCATCAGCAAATCACACTTTTTCAAGCGGCCACAAAAGGTACAACACAAAACCAAAATCGTGCAACAAAAAATACAACACCACAAATAGCTTGTTTTTCAGCACAACCGCTCAGCAAATCTTTGCAGTCACGTTTTTTGAAAAAACTGGAATAACCACCCTTTTCGGGCGTGTCGCAGGGTGCTGACGGGGGCAACAAAAAACGGCTGGCCCCATAAGGAACCAGCCGTCTGCCGCAAGATCTAGCGGAACACTCAGCCACACGGAGTGAAATCGATTGCAGTTCCACCCGATTTCACATTGCGTGCGGTGAACGACGTGGACGTATTCGACGTGACCGGCTTGCCGCTCACATACGACCCCGTCACCGGCGAATAACGCACCACCCGATTGGTGCCATCCATCGTGAATAATCGCGAGGCGAACAGCGAATCATCAGACGTGCCTCCCGACTCGTTGTTCATTACCGACCCCAACACCGCGCGCGTGCTCCATGACGTGACGGACGCATCATACGGCTTCGTTTTTACCTTCACGCTGCCGTAATCGCTTACCGTACCGTTCTTCCACGTGGCGTCCTGGTACGTGATCACCACGCACTGCTTCGCACCAGAATCCCCCGGAGTGACCATGGTGAGCGTATGGTTCGTGGCGTCATACTCAACACCCTCCGCGTAGCGCACATACCGGTCGAGGCTTTGCACCGACGTGGCTATTTCCGTGGAAGACCTGCTTCGTATCGCATCCGCGCTGGTGGAATGCAGGTATTGCACGATCGCCGTGGTGAACATGGTGGAGACGATGGCGAAGATGAACAGCGACACCATCATCTCCACCAAGGTGACGCCGCTTTCACCGCGCGCCATACGTTGCGCGACGGCGCGAATACGCAGTTTTCCGCTTGTTGTTCCGCTCATTGCAACCCCTCACTAGATGATGAGCTTGTTGTCGACACCAATATCCAGCAGTTCCGACGTGGTGTACAGGCAGGTTTTGCCCTGATGCATGTTGTCGTCCCAGGTGACGCCTACCACCACGCGGATCATGGGCATATACGTGTGCGCACCGAACGTGAACGCGCCCGATACCGTTTTGCCCGGATCCAGAATGTCGGCCGTGGCGCTTGTTGAGGTATTGGCCGTATAGCTCGTTGCGGAACTACGGGAAATGCCCAGCTGAGATGCGGTCTTGCACGAGATCTCGCCGCTGGCACGGAAACAGCGCTCCACCACCGTGTTCACCGTATATTCGGTATGCTTGGCGTCCTTGCCCGTAGTGGCACGAACCGGCTGAATATACTTGCTCTTGTCTGGATCAGGCGAACTGGTATAGCTCAGATCCGCCAATTGCGACGTGATGGCGCCAACGTCGGAAAGATTCTTCTGCGCGGCGGTGACGGACGTTTCCCCCATGCCTTTGATGAGTTCATCGAGATATTGGTTGGCGTCTACATTGGCGATCTGCGCACGCATTCTTTCCATGCCGTCGTCGCCCAGCGACACGGCGGTGGACCGCTGCTGCTGCGCATATGACGTGCGAATGGCCGTAATGGCGAACTGTGCGGCGGCAAGTCCCGTGATGCTCAACACCACGATCGCCACCAGCACTTCCACCAACGTGAAGCCGGACTCGCCACGTTTTGGCAATCGATTGACGCGACTCGCCGCAACCCCTGAATCGGGGGCGTCTCCCGCTGTGCGCAAGCTGTACTCCATGAGCAGCTCCTTCACAAGATGCCACCCCATCATTGGAAGCGGCAGGAATTCGGCACGCAACCAAACGCGGTGCCATAAACATGAGTTACTGTATCACGATATTCTGCCAACGTTTTCACAGCAACATATTTCTCAAAAAACTTTGCCCCGATTAGCTTTTACCTGTTTTTGCGGCTACAATGCTGATTTAGCAGTACACAATACTGCAATCGTTGTAGCTCACATGACTTCGAACAACTGAACATCAGCCACCCCACAAATGCTGCCGTTTGCTTGGGGTTTCATGTTATGCCGTATGACAGGCGCATAAGCGCGCATGCGGTGCAGGAGGTCATTATGAGCGACGCCGGTTCGGGAGGCCGTTTCCCCTTCCTCAGGCGAAACAAAAACAGCGACACGCCGAACGCTTTCCCGCAAAGTATGGATCCGATCGCGCCGACAACCGGCGAGATCCATCAGGTGTTCACGCCGAGCACACCACGCCATGCGGCAATGACAAGCGACGTCACCGGAGATTTTCCCGCCATGCCAACGTCCACCGAAGGCATGGACGAACAGACCGAACGCCAATATGCCATGGCGTTGGCGCAAGGCATGAGCCTGCCGTTCGTGGACCTCAACGAATACCAGATCGACAAAGAAGTCATCAGCATGGTTCCCGACGATCTGTGCCGACGCAACCAGCTTCTGCCGCTTTCCATCGTCAACGGGCGCATCGCCGTAGCCATGGCGAATCCGAAAAACTTCGCCGCGGTAGACGATGTTTCCGCAACAACCGGCATGCCCGTCATCGCCATGGTCGCCATGCCATCGCAGGTACGCGACTGCATCAACCGGTTCCTGCGCGCCAATGCGGAGTTGACCGAACTATCGCACGAGATCGCCGCGACCGCGAAAAAAGAAGTCGACCTTGAACAAGACGACAGCGAAGACGCCTCCCCCGTGGCACGCTTCGTAAGTCTGCTCATCAACCAGGCCATCGACGACCACTGCTCCGATATCCATATCGAACCGCAGGAAGACGGTCTGCTCGTACGCTACCGCATCGACGGCGTGCTGCATATCTTCCAAAAAGCGCCACGCGCCATGACCCAAGGTGTGATCAGCCGCATTAAGGTCATGGCCGAAATGGATATCGGCGAGCGCCGCAAGCCGCAGGATGGCCGTATTACCGTACGTCACAACGGTCAGAAGGTTGATCTTCGCGTGGCGGCATTGCCTACGGTGTGGGGCGAGAAAATCGTCATGCGTATTTTGAGCACGCCTTCGGGCAATCTCAAAGTGGAGGATCTGAATTTCAGCGAACGCAATTTCGATGTGTTTTCCAAAGCGTACAACCGCCCGTACGGCATGGTGTTGGTGACTGGTCCGACCGGTTCGGGTAAGTCGACCACGTTGTATGCGACGTTGGGCGATGTGGCCCGCCCGGAAATCAACATCATCACGGTTGAAGACCCTGTGGAATTCCGCATGGAGGGCATCAATCAGGTGCAGGTGAACAATAAGGCGGGTATGACCTTTGCCGCCGCGTTGCGTTCGATTCTTCGTGCCGACCCTGATGTGGTGCTGATCGGTGAGATTCGAGACGAGGAGACGGCGACCATTGCGATCGAGGCTTCGCTGACGGGCCATTTGGTGCTGTCCACGTTGCACACCAATGATGCTCCGAGTGCGGTGACGCGTTTGACGGAAATGGGCGTGGAACCGTTTTTGGTGAGCTCGTCGCTGGCTGCGGTGATGGCGCAGCGTCTGGCGAGGCGCCTGTGCAAGAAATGCCGGAAAGCCGATACGGCCACTCCCGTGGAGTTGAAGATGATGGGTGTGCCATATACGCCCGGCTCTCCGTTGCCGACCGTGTACCGTGCGATGGGTTGCCGTGAATGTTCCAACACCGGATATCACGGGCGTGTGGCCATTCAGCAGGTAATGGGCGTGGACACGCAGATGGAGGATTTGATCGCGCGTGGCGCCACGTCGCTGGAAATCGAGCAGGCGGCCAAGTCGAAAGGCATGACGTCGCTTCGTGAGGATGGCTGGCAGAAGGTTCTGCAAGGCATTACTTCCGTGGATGAAGTGCTTCGCGTGACCGTGTAGTTGTGTAATCGTGTGACCGCGTTTTCAACATATGTAAAGGACAATGATGACCGATATTGAACAGCAACCCGAGCTGAAAACCGAAATGAACACCGCGACGGATCCCGATGCGCAGCCGACTTGGGATGCGAACACCGATTTGTCTGGTTTGAAAGGTGTGACCATTCCCAGTACCGCTCCTTCATTCAACGAGGATCCGCGTAGGGGACGCCATTGGTCGCCCGACAATGCGATTCAGGCTGACGATGACAGTTTGCGCAATATTTTCGCGTCGCTTGACGCCATACCCGCGTTGCGGCATGGTTCCGGTACCGTTCCCGACCCCATGCCTAAGGCCGCGGTCGAGCAACAGCCGGCGGCCGAGCCTCAACAGAGCGCACAGCGGCAGCCTATGCAACAGTCAGCTGCCCCGCAAGCCGTTGCATCACAATCTGTAGCGGAACCGCAGCCCGCTCCGACACGGCCTGCGGAAACACCGCTCATTGCAGAACAACAGGAACTCTCCTACGACACCGCTTTTCCGGAAACCCCGGAAAACGAAGCCGTGGATCAGCAGAATCTGCAATTCGACGATGACGTGACGGAAGTCACCCCTGCATTCGAGTATCATGGACCGATCCAGCAAATCGACGGCGATCCGCCATCATTCATTCCAGGCGGCACGCCGTTCGCGCAACAGCCGGACGACTATGCGGCGTACGAGGAGAACACGCAGACCATGCAGCCTTCCGCCATCAACCATATTGCGCAGCCTGCGCCCGCTGCCAGACCGCAACCCAATATGAACAACAGGCTAATCGTGGATTTCATCGTGCCCGAAACCAATGATTCCGACGAGGACGCTGTTCCCGGACAACGCAGAATCAAAGCGCACCAGGTCAAAGAAACATTGCATGCCGAACATCCCGATGCGGATCCGGAATTCGTGGCTGCCATATGCCAGCTGGTGGAATTGAACGCGTCCGATCTTCATCTGGTGGTCAACGATCCGCCAATGCTGCGCGTGGATGGCAAGCTGCGCCCCGCCAAAGGGCTGAGCGTGTGGAACAAGGACCGCACGTATGAAGCCATCAAAGTGATGACCAACGAGCTGGAGATGGAACGGTTCAAAGACGATTTGGAACTTGATATTTCATTCTCCATCGGCGATCTGCTGCGATTCCGCGTCAACGTATACCGCGACCGTTTGGGCGTGTGCGCGGCATTACGAACCATTCCCACGGAAATCAAAACCGCGCAGGAGCTTGGTCTCGACCCGCATATCGCCGATCTGGCGTTACTGCCGCGTGGACTCGTGCTCGTATGCGGTCCGACCGGCTCCGGCAAATCCACCACGCTCGCCGCGATTGTCGACAGAGCGAATGCCGAACGCGCCGACCATATCATCACCATTGAAGACCCGATCGAATTCGTGCATCAACACAAGCGTTGCGTGATGAGCCAGCGTGAAGTGGGCACCGACACCAAAAGTTTCGCGGAAGCGCTTAAACGCGCGCTTCGTGAAGATCCCGACATTATCGAAGTGGGCGAGCTTCGAGACCTCGAAACCATTTCCACCGCGTTGACCGCCGTGGAAACCGGCCACTTGGTGTTCGCCACCCTGCACACGCAGGACGCCGGTTCGACCGTGGACCGTCTGATCGACGTGTACCCGGAAAATCAGCAGCAGCAGATTCGCGTGCAGGTGGCCTCCACTCTGCGCGCGGTGGTCGTGCAAACCCTGATTCCACGTGCCAGCGGGCATGGCCGCGCTCCTGCCACCGAAGTGATGATCAACACTCCGGCCGTGGCCGCGTTGATTCGCGGAGGCAAGGCGCATCAGATTCGTACCGTGCTGCAATCCGGCGAAAAGGAAGGCATGCATACGCTTGACCAAGATCTGGCGAGACTCGTCAACAAGGGCGTCATCACCTTCGAAGACGCTCTTGCCAAGGTGCAGGTCCTCGAGGAATTCGAAAAACTCTGCGGCGCCCGCTCCTCCTTCTAACCTCGCCGTACCCATACACCATCTTTACACCTATCATGAGCAACACAGCAGAAACACCAACCATCATCCAGCCCGACGTTTCGGCGAACCGCGCGACGAATCTTCGAAAAAGACTCTTCACCTGGTTCGCCGAACAACGGCTGCACTGCATTGTCTTCATCGCCTACGTGACAGTGACCGTCACCGTGTCGTGTTTTCACGAACCATGGTTTGATGAGGCGCAAGCTTGGCTGATCGCACGTGATTGCTCATGGAAGGAACTGCTTACCGTACGCACCCATTACGAAGGACACCCACCTCTTTGGTGGATGCTGCTTGCCATTCCCGCCAAACTTGGCATGCCTTACGAAATAGGATTGAAATCCCTCAATCTTATGTGCGCCGCGCTGATGATCTGGCTTTTGGAATTCAAAACGAAACTACCAGAATTACTAAAGGTAATACTGCCATTTTCCTATTTTCTTTGCTACCAGTATGGCGTAACTTCCAGACCATATGCGCTTATGATCGCCGCAATGCTGCTCATAGCCATCAATTGGAACAACCGCAACACCAAGCCATGGCCAGTCATACTCAGCATGATGCTGCTATGCGCCACGAGCTCTTACGGATTGGCAATCGCCGGCATGCTTGCCTTGAATTGGACGATTCAATTTCTCTGCGGCGAACGCTCGCTTATAAAAAACAAGCAGCGTTTCGCGGGACTTGTTCTGCTACTGGTATTCGCCATCATACTGCTCCTCAACGTACTCCCCGCACCCGGCACATACCACGGTGACTTTGACATACATGGCACTGCAACAACATCACCCGCATGGGTTTCCGTATTCAACACCTGGCTGGTAATGCCTTCCGAGACGTTGTTCACTTCAACCCTGTCGGATGGCAATATGCAGTTCATCGCTCTCACGCCAAGCGAGCTGTTTATGCCGTGCGTAATGTCATGCCTGATGTGGTGTTTTCTTATTCGGATTTGCCTACGCCGGAAAACCGCATCGTTGCTGCTCACCACATACTTGGGTATAAGCGTTGCGTTCACCGCGCATCTTTCCATGCATCATGCGGGAATCATCTTGGGATTCTTCATCGCCATTCTCGCCATCGATTGCGATATCGAAAAAATCAATTCCAACGATTGGCCTCAGTGGATCCGTAATCTCAACAACCGTGTTATGACTCTTCTTGGACCGAAGAAAACGGAACGGTATCTCCGTTTCTTCAAAATCCTCGGTCTTATCTTCATGCTTGTCAGCGTGTATTGGACGGCAAGCGCCAGTATTTGCGATATTCGGTACGACTATTCGTCTTCCCGGGCGGTAGCGTCTTTTATCAAAACCAACCATTTGGAGCAATACCGTTGGATGGCAGGCTGGACACGCGTCAGCAAGAACGACACCGCTTCCAATCCAGAAATCAACAAAATCATCGACAAAGGCGGATATTGCGGCGGCACCGACTGCATCGACTACACTTCTTGGTACGGCAGCGCCCTTATCGATTCAGCCCCTTACTTCGACCATACGCTTCTTGCCAATGCATACAGGGGACGAAGCTATTCGTCGTGGGAATGGTGCGTTGACCCCTATGCGGGAAAGAAAGACATCGGAACATGGAAATCGTGGGGCGAGCCCGAATTCTACGACACTCTGTATCAGCCATTTTTCTTCTCCGACCTTGGTTACGACAGAAACCATTACACGAAAATCAAAATCGCCGAAACCAAGACACCTTGGAAAAGCACATGGTCGGAAGACGCCTGCGAAATTTACGTGCGCAACGACATTTACGAGAACGTATTGCATTCGCCCGATCCTGGAATCGACTGGCCCGACGGCGCAACGCGCAGATAACAAGTGGACCGGCATCCAACTGGAACGTGTCGATTGTTCGTTTATGCAAAACGTGCCACTGTCAGCACCTTTGTATAGGTTAGATATGTTATGTACATGCAGGGGGGCTTCCGGCGAAAGCGGAAGCTGAGATAGGCAAATGCCTGACCCTTTGAACCTGTTGGTTAGGACCAACGTAGGGAGCAGACAATGGGCGATGACTCATATGCAGCTGCATTGCGTGAACAGATTGCGCAGGCAGTAAACGACGTACGCGAAACCACACCTTTGGCACAGTCGTTCACCAATTTCGTAACGATGAATCTTGTGGCCAACGCGCAGCTGGCCGCCGGCGGCACCGCAGCCATGAGCTTCCTGCCTGACGACGTGATCGACACCGCGGAAATCGCCGGATCGAACTACATCAATGTGGGCACACTCCTGCCGTTCTTCAAGGACGCGCTACCGGAAATCGCCTACAAACTGCACAAGAACGGCAAGACGTGGATACTTGATCCGGTCGCCGCGGGCATCGGCAAAACCCGTACCGCCATTCTCGAATCGTTCCGCACATACCCGCCGACCATTGTGCGCGGCAATGCGAGCGAAATCATCGCGCTCGATGCGATGTGGGGTTTGGCACAGCATGATTCCACCGTTCCCGGCACTCGCCCGGCAGGCGTGGAAGCCGTCGACGAAGTCGATTCCGCCGTTGACGCGGCCAAACGAGTGGCTCGTCATCTTGCGAAATACTCCCCTGTTGGAGCCGGCGCGGTGGCCGTTTCCGGAGCAGTCGATCTGGTGACTGACGGCGAGCGCGTGTTCCGTTTGCCCGGCGGCAGCGCGATGATGACGAAGATCACCGGCGCCGGCTGTTCGCTCGGCGGCGTTACCGCAACGTATCTGGCCGTAGCCGAACCGCTTGTCGCCGCGATTTCGGCATCATTGCTGTATAACAGGGCTTCCGAAATCGCCGAAGCGAAATCGTCCGGTCCCGGATCTTTCCAAGTGGCGCTGCTTGACGCGCTTTGGAACGTCACCGCCGAGGAAGTCGCCGCTTCCGAAATCATCATCGACTAGGCTTTGCCGAACCCTGCATGGTATTCGGCATATCATGCGGGGTTCGGCAATTGCGTATGTGGAAAATATGGACGATTGCCGGTTCACATTGTAGGTTTTCTGAATCACTTACCGAGAAGGGTTGATTATATGAACAATTATTCATATGCATCGATGCGCGATACATTCGATATGAGCGCCTACTTTGTGGTCGGCCCGCAGGATTGCAAGAGCCGTACTATTACCGGTGTGATTGAGGATGCGTTGCGCGGGGGTGCAACGTTCATCCAGCTGCGAGCCAAGAACACCGACGCGAAAGACATCACCAGCATGGCACGCGATATCGCGCAGGTTATCGAGAACAACGGCAAATCCGATTCCGTGGCGTTTGTGATCGACGATCGCGTGGATGTAGTTTGGCAGGCACGTCACAAGGGCATCAAAGTTGACGGCGTGCATATTGGGCAAACCGACTTGGAACCGCAGGAAGCCCGCACGTTGCTTGGGGAAGATGCCATTGTGGGCTTGTCTGCCGAAACGGAAAGCCTGGTGAAGCTGATCAACGAGCTGCCTGCCGGCTGCATCGACTACATCGGGGCCGGCCCGTTGCACGTGTCCACCACCAAGCCGGAAGCTTCCGTTGGTGGCAACGATGGTTCCGGGCATACGCTCGACGAGGCGCAGATCAATGCGATCTGCGATGCGAGTGATTTTCCGGTTGTGGTCGGCGGTGGAGTGACCGCCGACGATATGGAGATGCTCGCACATTCGAAGGCGGCCGGCTGGTTTGTGGTGTCGGCCATTGCCGGCGCAAGCGATCCGGAAGAGGCGACCCGCAATATGGTTTCGCGATGGAAGGCAGTGCGCGGTGATGCAAAGCATGGGCACGTACTGCGCAAATAGCAATCACGGATCACGAATATTTCAGAACTTCGCATCATAAGCAAGCAAAAGCAAGTAAGGAGTCATTCATGACCAGCACTTTGGCACCGGTATTGAGCATCGCGGGATCGGATTCCTCCGGTGGTGCCGGCATTCAGGCGGATTTGAAAACCATGCTTGCCAATGGCGTGTTCGGTATGACCGCCATCGCGGCGCTGACCGCGCAGAACACCACAGGCGTGACCATGGTCACGAACACTCCTCCGGAAATGCTCGCCGCGCAAATCGACGCAGTATTTGAAGATATTCCGCCGGTCGCGGTGAAGATCGGCATGGTGTCGAGCGTGGAGCTCATCAACGTGATCGCCGACCGTCTGATTGCGCATGATGCCACGAATATTGTGCTTGATCCGGTGATGGTGGCAACATCCGGTGCGAAGCTTATCGAAGGCGACGCGATTGCGGCACTGACTTCCAAGCTGTTCCCGCTGGCCACCGTCATCACGCCGAATATGCCGGAGACCCAGGCGCTGTGCGAGCTGGCCGTCGAACAGGGTGCCGACGCGATCGACTACGAGAATGGCGAAAGCATCTCCAGTGAGAACGACATGGTGACGGCAGGCCATATGCTCGCCGGCCATTTCGGCTGCGCGGTGCTCGTCAAAGGCGGTCATGACACGCAGGATGCCAGCGATGTGCTCGTTGAACCGAGCGGCAAAGTCACTTGGTTCCGCGCGCGTCGTATCAATAATCCGAACACGCATGGCACCGGATGCACGCTGTCTTCGGCGATCGCATCGCATCTGGCGCTTGGCGAGACATTGCCGGAAGCCGTCGATAGTGCAAAACTGTATCTGACGGGCGCCTTGGAGGCGCAGCTTGACCTCGGTCACGGATCCGGACCGATGGATCACGCTTGGAAATGGCGCTGACAGCCAAATCCGCACCAGCCAATCCAAGTCGTATCAGGCCGATAGGAACGCAACGAAAGGAACGAACATGACCCTTGATCGCAATGCGGAAAAGCAGGAAGTGCCGATCGACCCGGAAACCGGCAAACCGTATATCAACACGCTTGCCGCAGTCGCCATCTCCCCCGCCGGCGCAAGCCCTGAAAAGTCCACGTACGTGGCGCAGGCGGTCGACGTGATCCGTCAATCCGGATTGCCGAGTGAAACCAACGCCATGTTCACCAACATCGAAGGCGACATCGACGACGTGCTCAAGGTGATTCGCGACGCCACCATGAAGCTGGCTGGCCAGGGCTATCGCACCGACGTGGTGATCCGTCTCGACATTCGCCCGGGTTTCGAAGGTCAGATCCACGCCAAGCAGGCACTTGTGGACGAAATCCTGTCGGAATAAATCAGGCAATAAACTGTTAGATCGTCAGAAAAATCGAATAGCGCGCTATTTATAAGGAATGGCGCGCTTTTCTTATTGATTTGGGTATAGTGTAGCGAATATGACTACGATGAAGGAAATTGCCGAAGCGACAGGGGTGTCCATTTCCACTGTTTCCCTGGTGCTTAACGGCAGGGATGAAGGACGTGTGAAAGCCCCTTTGGCCGCGCTCGTACGCGAGAAGGCAGACGAACTCGGCTACACGGTCAATCCTCTGGCGCGCAGCCTGCGCACTTGCCGCACGCGAATTCTCGGCTTCATCAGCGAGGAAGTTGCCACCACGCCGTACGCAGGCGGCATCATTCTGGGCGCGCAAGACGCGGCAAGCACCTACGGGTACATGATCATCACGGTCAGCACCGATGGCAGGGTGAGCGAAGAGAACGAAATCGCCACGCTGAAACGGTATGGCGTGGACGGTTTCTTCTATTCGAAGATGTCGAATCGCATTGCGAGCGTGCCAGCCTCGCTCGGCGATTATCCGGTGGTGATGGTGGATGCCACCGATGCCGACAACCAGATTCCCAGCATCGAGCCGGACGAATTCCAAATCGCCTATGATGCCACGAAACGGCTGATTCAGGCCGATTGCAAGCGTATCGCCTACATCGGATGCTCGGAAAACATGATTGCGCAGGATGGCCGTTTTGCCGGGTATCAGGCGGCATTGCAGGATTCCGGTTTCGCCTATGATCCTTCGCTGGTATGCAATGTGCTCAATAATGGTCCTGCGTTGCGTGCCGTCGACAAACTGTTTGACGAACGCAATCCCGACGGTTTCTTTTGCTTCAATGATGCGCGTGCATGGTATGTGTACGAATGTGCGGCACGCCGCGGACTGACCGTCGGCAAGGACGTTTCCATCGTCGGCGTCGACAACCACCGCGTGTTCGCCGAAACGCTGGAACCGCAGCTGACCACGGTGGAACTGCCCCACTATGAGATGGGTTATTGGGCCGCATGCAAGCTTATTTCGATGATCGAACGCAAGCCCGTCGACAGTTCGTCTTGGCCGAATACCACCGCTCCCATGCCGCCGTTGGATTCGCCGATTCCTGCGAAGATCCATTGCGCGCTGATAGAAAAGGGATCGGTTCGCAGCTAAGTTTCGCGATCTAAGACCACATGAAAGGCCTGTTGACGTGTCCGTTACGACACGCCGAGAGGCCTTCTTTTTTCATCCCCCATTTCGGCTTAATTCCAACACTTCCGAAAAGCGTTGGAATTACTTACGTCAATCGATTGACGTCAATCGTTTTACGCACTATTATCTAACCATGTTCATCCACTTGGCACGGCAGCTGGGTGAATGACGGCATAACACAGCATCGGCACACAACCGAGGTGCCGCGCGGCAGCGGCACAGACAAAGAGAAACAGAGAAACAACAACATGGCAAGTACAACTCGATCTGCATGGAAGAATCCTTCCTACCTGCAGAGCTCCTTCGGCATCTTCATGTTCTTCTGCTCGTGGGGCATCTGGTGGTCCTTCTTCTCCCGCTGGCTTACCGACCCGGCCCACGGTCTGGGCATGACCTCCGCCGAGCAGGGCCAGATCTACTCCATCAACTCCCTGGCAACCCTGGTCATCATGTTCGTCTACGGCGCCATCCAGGACCAGCTGGGCATCAAGCGTAAGCTCGTGATCTTCGTCTCCGCCATCGCAGCGCTCGTCGGCCCGTTCGTGCAGTTCGTGTACGCCCCGATGCTGACAGCCGGCGGCACCACCCGTTTCATCGGCGTGCTCATCGGCTCCATCGTGCTGTCCGCAGGTTTCATGGCCGGCTGCTCCCTGTTCGAAGCGCTCACCGAACGCTACTCCCGTAAGTTCGGCTTCGAATACGGCCAGTCCCGCGCTTGGGGCTCCTTCGGCTACGCCATCGTGGCACTGTGCGCAGGTTTCTTGTTCAACATCAACCCGCTGCTGAACTTCTGGGTCGGCTCCATCTGCGGCCTTGGCATGCTGTGCGTCTACGCTTTCTGGGTTCCGGCCAAGCAAAAGGAAGAGCTCAAGAAAGAAGCCGATCCGAACGCGGCTCCAACCAACCCATCCTTCAAAGAGATGATCTCCGTTCTGAAGATGCCGACTCTGTGGGTGCTCATCGTCTTCATGCTGTTCACCAACACCTTCTACACCGTGTTCGACCAGCAGATGTTCCCTAACTACTACGCTTCCCTCTTCCCGACCACCGAAATCGGCAACGCCACCTACGGCACCCTGAACTCCTTCCAGGTATTCCTCGAGTCCGCCATGATGGGCGTCGTTCCGATTATCATGAAGAAGATCGGCGTTCGTAACTCCCTGCTGCTCGGCGCAACCGTGATGTTCCTGCGTATCGGCCTGTGCGGCGTGTTCCACGATCCGGTCAGTGTCTCCATCGTCAAGCTGTTCCACTCCATCGAGGTTCCGCTGTTCTGCCTACCGGCATTCCGCTACTTCACCCTGCACTTCGACACCAAACTGTCGGCAACCCTGTACATGGTGGGCTTCCAGATCGCTTCCCAAATCGGTCAGGTGATCTTCTCCACCCCGATGGGCGCCCTGCATGACGCCATGGGCGACCGTCCGACCTTCTTCACCATCTCCGGCATCGTGCTGGCCGCCCTAATCTACGGCTTCTTCGTGATCAAGAAGGACAACCAGGAAGTCGGCGGTGATCCGTTCTACACCGATAAGCAGCTCAAGGCCCAAGCCGCAGCTAAAGCAAACGCCTGAGCGCAACCGCCAAAATCGGCAAAAACACAACTAAATCGTGCTGCCCGAAGCGTTTCCCCTTTTTCCGCTTCGGGCAGCATTCTTACAACTTTTACTCAAAACTCAATAAGCAGCAATTCAACAATCACAAGAAAGGCTATTCAACGATGACTGGCTTCACCCCGGACGCACCCGTCCTTCACGAAATCAAGAACCACAGCGAGGCTCTGGCACAGGCGGAGGCGGGCGTTGCAGCCATGGCCGCCGCGCGCAACAACCGTTGGTATCCGAAGTTCCACATCGCCTCCAACGGCGGCTGGATCAACGATCCGAACGGCCTGTGCTTCTACAAGGGCCGTTGGCACGTGTTCTACCAGCTGCACCCGTACGGCACCCAGTGGGGCCCGATGCACTGGGGTCACGTCTCCTCCAACGACATGCTCAACTGGAAGCGTGAGCCGATCATGTTCGCCCCGACTCTCGAAGAGGAAAAAGACGGCGTGTTCTCCGGTTCCGCAGTGATCGGCGATGACGGCGAGCTCAAGTTCTACTACACCGGCCACCGCTGGGCCAACGGTGTCGACAACACTGGCGGCGACTGGCAGGTGCAGATGATCGCCGAGCCGGACAACGACGAGCTGACCAGCGCCACCAAGCGCGGCATGATCATCGATTGCCCGCTCGATAAGGTCGACCACCACTACCGTGACCCGAAGGTGTGGAAGACCGGAGACAAGTGGTACATGACCTTCGGTGTCTCCTCCGCAGAAAAGCGCGGCCAGATGTGGCTGTTCTCCTCCGATGACATGGTTCGTTGGACCTACGAGCGTGTGCTGTTCGAGCACCCGGATCCGAACGTCTTCATGCTTGAATGCCCGGACTTCTTCCCGATCAAGGACGCCGAGGGCAATGAGAAGTGGGTCATCGGCTTCTCCGCCATGGGCGCAAAGGCCTCCGGTTTCATGAACCGCAACGTTTCCAACGCCGGCTACATGATCGGCACGTGGACCCCGGGCGAGGCGTTCCAGCCGGAAACCGAGTTCCGCCTGTGGGATTGCGGCCACAACTATTACGCTCCGCAGTCCTTCAACGATGGCGAGCGCCAGATCGTATACGGCTGGATGAGCCCGTTCGTTGAGCCGATTCCGATGCAGGATGACGGCTGGTGCGGCAACCTGACCCTTCCGCGTGAGATCACCCTGGGCGCCGACGGCGATCTGCACACCGCTCCGGTTGCCGAAATGGAGGGCTTGCGCGAAAACACCACCGATTTCGGTGCGATCTCACTTGGTGTCAATGGCGAGCAGACCATTGCTGACGATGCCGAAGCCGTGGAAATCGAAATGACCATCGATCTCAACGCCTCCACTGCGGAACGTGCTGGTCTGAAGATTCATGCGACCGAAGATGGCGCTTACACGTACGTGGCGTTCGACGATCAGATCGGTCGTGTGGTGATCGACCGTCAGGCCGCAGCCCAGGGTGATCGCGGCTACCGTACGGCACCGCTGTCCGAAGCCGAACTTGCCGCCGGCGAACTCAAGCTGCGCGTGTTCGTGGATCGCGGCTGCGTGGAAGTGTATGTAAACGACGGCCGTCAGGCCATGAGCTCCTTCAGCTACGCTTCCGAAGGCCCACGAGCCATCAAACTTGTTGCCGAATCCGGCACGCTTGAGGTCAAGTCCTTGAAGCTCCACACCATGAAGTCCATCGGACTGGAGTGAGGCTAATCCAAGGCAGTAGCAAGGGGTAAAGAGTAAGGTGGGTTCCGTGTCGGGCAAGATACGGAACCCACCTTGCGTTATACGGCAAGTTATGACTTACGTGTTGGTTTGAAGAACGATTTTCGTTTCAGAACGTGGTTTAGGGAGTGCTTTATACTGGCACCCCGGTAATGAACTTTTCTGACCGGAACGCGGGCAGGCTCCTCACCTTACTGATTTCTCGCCACCGGTCACGTGCGCGCCCACTATGGCGCAGAAAGCAAGGTGAACGATGGCGGTTTCGCACGTTCAACACATACACTCTGAGCATACTCAGTCAGTGATCTCACGATTTTTCTCCACTGTTCTGAGTATCTGCAGGCGCAGTATTCCCACAGTCATCGCAGTAGTGTTGCTGTTGGTGGTTTGGGAGGCGTGGGTTCGTATCGACAATGTGCCCAGCACCATGATTGCCGCGCCGAGCGAAATCGCGCAGGCCACCGTCGAAACCTGGTCGACGTTATGGCCCGCCACCCAAGTTACCCTGATTGAAGGCACCGTCGGTTTTCTGTTCGCCGTACTGTTCGGCATTCTTATCGGCATATTGTTATACTGCTCACGCATTGCGAACGCCGCATTGCTCCCGTTGCTTTCGGCCGCGCAGACCATGCCGTTGATTTCCATCGCTCCCCTGTTCTTGATTTGGTTCGGTTTTGAAATTTCTGGAAAAATCGTGATCGTAACAGTATTCGGCTTATTCCCGATTGCAGTGCAGACGATTCGCGGTCTTGAAGCGGTCCCCCAGTTTTATTCGGATGTTGCGCTGACTTGTGGTGCCACGAAAACGTGGACACTGTGGCATGTGAAGTTGCGTGTTGCCGCTCGTCAGATTTATGGTGGTATCCGCGTTTCCGGCGCATACATTTTCGCCACTGCTGCCACCGCAGAATATTTGGGTGCACGCAAGGGTCTTGGCATTTGGCTACAGGCCGCCTACAACTCGTTCCGCACACCGCTGATCTTCTCGGCGACGCTGGTCATCATCGCCATCACCGGCGTTCTGATGTGCCTGGTGAACCTCAGCGAACGCGTCCTGCTCGGCCCAGCTGATGCCGACGCCGATCCCGATGCAGACCAGTAAGTCAAACACGCCAAACATCCTCGGCCTTCTGCAAACGCAGCATTCGCCACTCCGCATTGCATGTCGGTCACGCTGCCTACGTATAATAAAACCCGCTGTTAAGCCAATGCGTGGCAAACCGGCAATATTCCACGCCTTTCACTAGGCACCGTAAGGAATGTCGGGGGCATTGGACGAGCGGGGGCCTGAGGCCCTTCGTATCGTTTTCTGCCCGAACTCCGCTCGCAGCATATCCCTAGAAAACGATAGAGAATACAGATTCAAGGGAAATCGCTTTATGAGCATCTTCAGCAGGCATGACGCCACCGCACGTACTCACATCGCAAGCACAATAATCGCACTCTTCAGCGCAATCGCCATGTTGTTCAGCGTTACCGCATGCGGACAAAGCAACGATTCCGCAACAAGCACAGCATCTGGCAGCAGCGATCTGACCAAAGTGACCTTCATGCTGTCCTGGGCGCCCGACACCAATCATATCGGCGTATATGTGGCGAAAAACAAGGGTTATTTCAAAGAGGCAGGTCTTGACGTTGATATCGTGGCCGTGGCACAGGCCGGTGCCGAACAGGCCGTGAACAACGGCGTGGCCGACTTCGCATTGTCGAACCTCACCAACGTAAGCACGTACGCTGTTAAGGGCGCAACCATCAAGCAGGTGCTGCAGGTACAGCAGAAGCCAAGCGCCATCTGGTGTTCGCTCGCTTCCAACACTGAAATCAAATCCCCGAAGGATTTCGACGGCAAGACTTTCGCCACGTTCGGATCCAACGAATCCGATGCGGTGATCCGTCGCATGATTCAGTCGGACGGAGGTAAGGGCGAATTCGACAAGGTGACCGTCGGCACGTCCACGTTCCAAACGCTGTCCAGCAACAAGGCTGATTTCGGTGGTTTCTATGCCACTTGGGAGGGTGTGCAGGCCGACATGTACGGTCCGAAGCTCAACTGCTTTACCGAACCGGATTACGGCGTTCCCGGCAATGCCGACACTATTGGCGTGATCACCAGCGACAAGACGATTTCCAACAATCCCGAACTGGTGAAGAAGTTCGTACAAGCCACCAAGAAGGGCTACGAGTACGCATATTCGAATCCTGACGATGCAGCGAAGATCCTTGTGAAGGAAGCTCCCGACGCGAATCTCAAGCTTGATTTCGTCAAGAAAAGCATGAAAACCATTGTGGACGGTCAGTATTGGGGCGATCCCGCCAAGATCAAGGATGGTTCGTTCACGTTCGGTACGAACGACGTTGAAGGCGCCCAGCAGTATTTCGACTTCCTCGCTCAGGAAGACGCCTACACCGATTCGCATGACAAGGTGGTGCACGACGCTCCGCAAGCCAAGGATCTCGCCACCGACGAATTCCTGAAATAATCGGGTTTGAACGAGTAGGTTTGTAACCCGTTTAGGTGCGAATAATCGAAAATATTGGAATACGGCATCCTGCATTTTTATTTCATGCCCAACACTGCTTGCTCAGTTCGGGTTGAACATGGTTTGTGGGATGCCGCACCATTATGCGTTGCATTTGGCTTCATTGCACGAATTTGATTAAATACAAATATGACACGACTGATTCTTGATGTGGACACCGGTATCGACGATGCACTGGCGTTGGCATACCTTGCGACGTTCGACACTGTTGACGTGCTTGGCGTGATCGGCACGTACGGCAATGTTTCCGTCGACACTGCGGTTCGCAATACTTCGTATGTGCTGGAACGGTTGGGGCTTCGGCACATTCCAGTGATACGTGGATCGTCGCATCCTTCATGGGCTCGGTGTTTCATTCCGGATGCAGGTTGTGCGCAGTTTCACGGCACGGACGGATTGGGAGGATTCGGCCCGGCTTGCGATAGTTCGTCTTCGGATACTGCTTTTTCAGATATTTTTTCGGATAATTCCGGTTCTGATACTGTTTTTTCTCGTGATTATCGTAGTCTGATTTCCGTTGGCGGATATGCGTTGGATGATGTTCATGCGAATCCTGCGGTTGATTCGTTTGAATTGTCGCTTACTACGGATTCGGCTTCTTTTATTCATGTTGATGATTCTTCCGCCGACTCGGTTTCCGAAGGCGTGCAGTTCATTATTGATCAGGTTCGCGCTTATGGTTTCGACGTCACTGTGGTTGCGACCGGTCCGCTGACCGATATTGATGCTGCGATCGCGGCCGCACCGGATATTGCCGGCAAACTCAAACTGGTGATGATGGGCGGCACGTTGACGCAGGAAGGCAACTGTTGGGATCTGACTGCGGAAACGAACATCATTCAGGATCCGGAAGCCGCAGATCGCGTGTTCCATTCCGGTGCCGACATCACCATGGTCGGCTTGGACGTAACGCATCAATGCCTGATGGGTTCCGATGCGACCCGTGCTTGGCGCGAAGCGGCGAATGCTGACACACTTACCAGCTCGACCGCATCCCAAGTCGCTGATTCACTTGATGGTTCAGCTGGTAGTTCAAATGCAGCTTCAGCTCGAACCTCGAGTGTGGCTGCAAGCCCATCTGCTTCCGATGTGCGCGTATTCCTCGCCGACATGGCTGATTTTTCCATTGCCGCAAACCTCAAGGCCGACGCACGACTGTTTTCACAGGGCATGCCATTGCATGATCCGCTGGCCGCCGCCGTTGCCGTGGATCCGTCGCTGGTGACCTGTATCGACCTACCAATGAAAGTCGAACTCGAAACCGGCGATTTCCACGGCACCCGAGGCCGAACCATCGGCGATCCCGCCGGACTGATCGACTCCAACGCACCCCGCATCCACGTAGCCTTCCAAGTCGACTCCTCCCGTTTCGTCCCCACCTTCACCACCCGAATCAGCACGTTGTAACAAACAAAACGGGGAGAACATTATGTTCTCCCCGCAGTTAACCTAATCAACTCAGCAAAAACTACTTTTTGACGCCGCCGAAACGACGGTCGCGGTGAATGTAGTGGTCGATCGAACGCCATAGCACGTCTCGACCGCAATCGGGGAACAGTTCCGGCACGAAATCAAGTTCGGCATATGCCGCTTCCCACGGCAGGAAGTTCGACGTGCGCTGTTCGCCGGAAGTACGAATCACCAAATCGCAATCAGGAATATCAGGATTGTACAGGTGTTCGGAAATCATTTTTTCCGTTACGCGATCGCCGGAGATCTTGCCGTCACGCACTTCCTTTGCGATTGCCGCGCAAGCATCCGCAATTTCGGCACGTCCGCCGTAATTCAGGCAGAACACCACGTCGATGGTCGTGTTGTTTTTGGTACGTTCCTGTGCTTTTTCCAATTCGTCGATAACGGATTTCCATAGTTTCGGACGTCGGCCGGACCAGCGCACGCGCACGCCCCACGCGTTCATCTGCTCCACACGACGGTGGATGATGTCACGCGAGAAGCCCATCAGGAAGCGCACTTCCTGCGGGGAACGCTTCCAGTTCTCCGTGGAGAACGTATACAGCGACAGGTAGCGCACACCGGCTTCGATGGCACCTGCGATGGTGTCGAACACCACCGGTTCGGCAGCCTGATGCCCGTCGGTGCGAATCAGCCCACGCTGCTGCGCCCAACGACCATTACCGTCCATGATCACGCCGATATGGCGCGGAACCTTGTTCTTCGGAAAATCAGGAATAATCGACGGGTCAGAAAATGGTGCCGCCGGAATGTCAGGGGACTTGTAATCCACGTTCTCAAAAGCCATACCCGCTAATCTAGCAAGCGCATGGAACGAATCGGACGTTCCAAATAGTATTCACCCCATTTTTCTACCATTTGTCGGGTTTCCGGAAGCAACGCCGTGCCGTCCAGCTCTCCCCAATCGCCGTCTACAAGCGCCTGCAGCTGGCAGATCGCATTCCACGAAACATCAAACGATTCACGAATATGATCGGTCAAACACATTAGTCCGCCCGCGGAAATCGAAAAGAACCATGGACGATCAGCAGAAATCGGCTCCCCGCACACCACGCAGGCACGCAAACGCGGCGTCCAGCCAGCGATCGCAAGAGCACGCATCACGTAGGAATCGCCAATCGCAGCAGCCTCATGCGCATGCTTGGAAAGGGCATTCAACGCTCCCAGCACCAGCCGATACTGTGCCACGGAACGCTCCTGCTCCGTCACTACCAGCTTGTCAGCGGTTTCGCAAATCACATTCGCTGCGGTATACGCCTTGAAATCGGTGCAGATGCCTCTCGCATACGCCGACACCGACTCGGCTTGGGAAATCACATCAAGCGAACGCCCTTCCGCAATAAGCAACGAGACGCGCATGAAAGGCTCCAAACGACCTCCGAAACGCGATTTGGTTCGACGCACACCTTTGGCGACGGCGCGGATTTTGCCATGGTCACGTGTCAGCAAAGTGACGATACGATCAGCTTCGCCAAGTTTGACGGTACGCAAGACCACGCCCTCGTCCTGATACAACGGCATTCACACACCTCCTTCGCCTCGACTCGTTTTCTTAACTGAACTATCTATACTTTCCGCACGTTCTCGCGCCAGCCGCGCTCCCCCGCGATATCAGTAAATAAACAATCCCCAGAACGCGAACACCAACAGCACATACAGCATGGTGACCGCCGTGATCCAAAACATCACACGGCCGAACCTCGTCGACGCGAGCACCGGCTGGCGGCCACTCACAATCGCGCCTATAGCCCCCTTACGCGGTGGCCATTGTGCAAGACCACGATTCGTCGCCTCCTCGATAAGACGCACGAACACGCGGGACCACGCCCACACCACAACAACACACACCATTTGAATAACCGGCCAACTCCAATACATCATGCCCGGATCCTCGGCGGGAGCGCCACCCCACGCTAGCTTGACCACGCCCATAACCACTTCGCTCAATCCTGCACCAAACAGCACAAAAGTGGCCATGGTGGCAACGGCAAGCGTAATCAACGCATTTTTGAACACAGGTCTCAGCCCCAACACATATCGGCGTCGATGCGCATGCGCCCAAATCTTACGTACGAGCACAATCAGCCACAGCACGCCGATCACCAGTAGCAACAGCACCATGCTGGCATGCAGCACCACGAGATAAATGGTCAGCCCGCTGTTCGCCTGCAATTCCAACGGCACCGCAATCGACTGATACAAGTTGGTACCGGCCACACGTTCGCTGGTCTGCTCCAGTCCTTGCGTGGTACCGACGGCCCAACTGATCACATCATCCACGTAGGCGTCGGCGAACGGAGTGCCGCTGTTGGACTCGTCGCCGAGCCGGAGCACATGGTTGGCGATCGGATATGTGCGCACGGTCACGTCCCAATTGCCCGCCTTATGCGCCATGTCGATGATTTTCTCCGTACCTTCCACCTGCGCGGTCATCACATCTTTGGTGCCGTACGCCACAAGCGTGGGAATGGAATAGGCTTGGGGATTCAACGTGTCGAGGTCGAGATTGGTCAGGCCGAACAATTCCGCATCGATGTTGAACGCGCGGCGCACAATGGACTGGTATCCATCATGCGCTCCGACCAGCGCGAAATCCTGCGCCGCAAGGAATCCCAACGAATGTCGTGGCGAATACACCATTGGGCTCAGCAACACCTGGAATGCCACGTCGGGGTCTTGATCAAGCAGATATGAGGAAATCCAAGTGCTTTCGGAAGTCGCGTAAATGCCGACATTCGAAGCGTCAACGTTGTCGAGATCACGCAACATGGTGATGACCTGATCGTAAATGGCCGCGGAGCCCGGGTAATCACGGGTCGCATCGTTGGTGGACCATACCGGCTTGTCGAGCACGGCCGTCACGAAGCCTGCGGATGAGAGATCGGTGGCCATGTCTCCAAATGAGTTGTCACAGGTACCATATCCGGCACCATGCATGAACACCACGCCGGGCCGATTGTTTCCCGCGTCTTTCGGCTCTCGAATCAACACTTTGACCTGTTGTATTTCACCGGTTGACGGCTGTTTCGCCTCAATGGTGACATATCGTTGCGTCACTTCGTAATCGCCTCGTTTGGCAAGGGTTTTGCCGGAAGGATTATCGAAGGTCACTGCCGTGTCGGATGATAACGTTTCGATGGTTTGACCGGTTGGCTCGTACTTCCATGACGATGCCGTCAAATTGGATACCGACACCAGAATGCCCAGCAGGATGATGAAGATAGGCAGACTGACCATCAGCCGTCTGCCCCTCGTCCACTGACTGGATTGGCTCTCCGCGCTGGACATGACTGACTGACGTTCCTGATCTGACACGCCGTTCATTGTACCGACTCCAGCTGAAATGGCAATCGACAACCAGCAAAACCAGCGGGCGGCCGATCACAATCTGCAATCGACCGCCCGTGGTCAGCGAAATCAACAATTACCTTGCGCCACCGGCACCACCACCGGTCCTGTGGCGTTGACGGGCACCTGTCCGTCCGCTTCCATCTGCGCGGCGATCTCCTGCGCTTTGACCAGCAGCGTTTCCACAATCTGGTCTTCCGGCACGGTTTGAATGACTTTACCCTTGATGAAAATCTGTCCCTTGCCGTTGCCGGATGCCACACCCAAATCGGCTTCACGGGCCTCGCCCGGACCGTTGACGATGCAGCCCATAACAGCCACGCGAATCGGCGCGGTCACATCCTTTAAACCTTCGGTCACCGCATTGGCCAACTGAATCACATCAACCTGGGAACGACCGCAGCTCGGGCAGGAGATAATGTCGAACTTGCGCGGACGCAATCCCATGTATTCCAGCAGCTTGCACCCGACTTTCACTTCTTCGACGGGCGGTGCCGACAGCGAAACGCGAATCGTGTCTCCAATACCTTCAGCCAGCAGCGCACCAAATGCAAGACAGCTTTTGATCGTACCCTGCCATGCGGGGCCCGCCTCGGTAACGCCGAGATGCAGCGGCCAGTCGCCTTTGGACGCGAGCAGACGGTACGTCTCCACCATAGTGATCACATCATGATGTTTGACGGAAATCTTGAAATCATGGAAGCCGACGTCTTCAAACATGCGCGCTTCCTTCATGGCAGACGCAACCAACGCTTCCGGCGTCGGACCGCCATATTTCGCATACAGTTCCTTATCGAGCGAGCCCGCGTTCACGCCGATGCGCAACGAAATGCCCGCATCAGTGGCGGCCTTGCAGATGGAGGGACCAACCTCATCGAATTTGCGAATGTTGCCCGGATTCACGCGCACCGCGGCACAGCCCGCATCAATAGCCTGAAACACGTATTTGCTTTGAAAATGAATATCGGCGATTACCGGAATCGGCGATTTCTTCACGATTTCCGGCAGTGCGTCGGCATCATCCTGGCTTGGCACGGCCACACGCACGATGTCGCATCCGGCTGCGGTCAGTTCGGCGATCTGCTGCAATGTTGCGGGCACATTGGCGGTCAGCGTGTTGGTCATGGATTGCACCGAAATTGGGGCTCCCCCACCGACTGGAACGGGACCGACCATAATACGGTGCGATTTGCGGCGCGGATGCAGCGGGCTTTCGCTAATGGCTGCCTCACCGGTTTTACGGAACGGCTTTTCGATTTCTGGCATACGTCAAATCCTTGCAATAACAAGGCTCCCGACTTAGGGAGCCTTGCGTCACTTACGTTTCGTCTGTTTGTTTTGTTTCGTTTTCCGTTACTTGTTTATCAGGTCGTCGGCTCGACGACGGGCTTCCAGCTCGAGTTGGCTCATTTCCTCCACGGAAGCGAATAGCGGATTGCCGCGCAGTTCCGCATCCATTTCGTCCAACACTTCCTTGACGGTATCGACGATGCCGAGATATGGCAAGCGATGTTCGAGGAAGGCGTGAACGGCCTGTTCGTTGGCAGCATTCAGCACGGCCGTATGCTTTTCGGAAGCTTCCAAGCAATGTCGAGCCAAGCTCACTGCGGGGAATGCCTCATCGTCAAGCGGTTCGAACGTCCACATGGCGGCTTTCGTCCAATCACAGGCCGCTGCGATGTTGCCAAGTCGTTCGGGAGCCGATAGGCCAAGCGCGATCGGCAGACGCATATCAGGCGGTGAAGCCTGTGCGATGGTGGCGCCATCGCGGAATTCCACCATGGAATGCACGATGGATTGCGGGTGCACGGTCACGTCGATACGGCTCGGAGGCACGTCGAACAGACGGCTCGCTTCGATGACTTCAAGCCCCTTGTTCATCAACGTGGACGAGTTGATGGTCACCACCGGACCCATATTCCAAGTAGGGTGGTTCAACGCCTGTTCAGGCGTGATGTCGGTCATCTGCTCGCGTTTCCAACCGCGGAACGGACCTCCGGAAGCGGTGACCACGAGTTTCGACACTTCACCGTGCGTGCCCGAACGCAACGATTGCCAGATGGCGGAATGTTCGGAATCAACCGGATTGATCTGCTGCGCACGAACCTGTGCGTCGAACAGCAGATGACCGCCGGCCACAACGGATTCCTTGTTGGCGAGCGCCAGCTGCGATCCTGCCTGCAGTGCCGCAATCGAAGGTTCAAGGCCGATGGATCCGGTAATGCCGTTCAACACCACGTCGGCACCGGATCCGGCCATGGCGATTACCGCTTCCGACCCGGCCATGATTTCCACATGGCTTGCGCCGGCTTGGTTTAGCGCATCTTGGAGCGCATGGACCGCGTTTGTATTGAAGATGGCGACTTTCGAAACGTGAAATTGGACCGCCTGTTGGGCCAGAAGTTCCACGTGGGAGCCGCCTGCCGCAAGTCCGACCACGTTGAAACGGTCGAGATGGCGGGAGATGACGTCAAGTCCTTGGGTGCCGATGGATCCGGTGGATCCCAGAATGACTACGGTTGAGGTTTGCATGGGTTATGCGTGTGCTCCGTATTTGTTTTGGATTATTCGTGTGAACGCGAAAACAGGCTGACGGTCACGTCAGCCTGTTCAGTGCGATTGCCTACTCAAAAGAGGGGAACGACAGGTCGGGAATATCGACATCCAGATTGCTGTTGGATGCTTCGAACATCGGATTGGTTGCCGGCTTGGTTTCGTTCTTCTTCTCTTCCTCTGCCGGTTTCGCCGGTTCAACGGGAGTTGCCGTTGTCGAGTGATCTGCGGAGGTGGCTGGTTCCAGCGTGAAGGAGGGTGGGACGGTCGGCAAGGTTCCGAGATTAATCGAGTCGGTATTGACCTGCGGAAGGTTCGGCGTCGACAGGCTTGGCATGCGCGGGGTGAACGTGTCTTCGACCGGATCGGGAGCGTCGATGTTCTGGGCCATCTGCGCCAAGGCAGCCAACGAAGAATCGGGAGCGATGGTGATGCCGTGAGATTCTTCCGGCTGATGCGCGACCGAAGTGTCTGGAATCACAGGAGCCGCAGGCGCGGCCGGAGCGTCATAGCTCGGCGCGCCATCATCAGAAAGCGGATTGAACGCTTCGGTTTCCGTTCCTGCGGAAGATGGCTCCTCGTCAACCGCATTGGACGCTTTGAACAGGTGTGCCAACGACTGTTCCGGAGCCGCTGGAGCAACCGGAGCGGCCTGAGGTTCCGGCGTTACAGGAGCTGCCGGAGTTACCGGAGCCGACGGGGTGCTGATGGTTGGCTGGAACACAGGCGGAACCACGGGAGCATACGTCGGCGCAGCGGTTTGAGTGGCCGGAATGCTCACCGGGGACGTTGCAGGCGTGGTGAAAATCTCACGTTCCGCCTTATTCAAAGCGTCGAAGGAGTCAGTGCTGTTTTGAACCTGAGCGGGCTGCGCAATAGGTTCTGCGGAAACGGCTGGAACGGCGAATAACGGCGAGACCACCTGCGTCTCTTGGGATGCCAGACTGGTTGCGGACGGATTGGCTGCGGTCATCGCGCTTTCGGAGGGCTCGCCCACGAAGTCGGCCACACGAGCATAGGATTCGAGTCTGGTCAGCAGCTGCACGCATTCGTTCAGGTAATAATCCACCTGACGCTCGTCATAGCCACGCTTGCCCTTGCGCTGGGTGAAGATCACATTCGCCACGGTCTGGGAGTTCAGATCGACAAGTTTCTTGGCATCGTCTTCCGACACTTCCTCAACGCCGAGCTCGCCAGCGGCCTTCGTCAGGCACTGATCGACGATGCGATCCACTTGCTTGCGGTCATAGCTCGGTTCCTTGCCTTCTCCTGGCTTGAAACGTTCGCCGTGCTCACGTTTGGAATGGGCGTCAAGCTGGCGGAACAGACTTTCGGTCTGCGCTTTCCACGCCACACGACCATGCTGCGAAATCTCCCATGTGGTCTGCTTGTCCACCACGGCGCGCTCCAAACGAGCAAGGGCCGCGTCCACTTGGGCGATCACATAGCCGCCTTTGACCAAATCGAAAGAAACATTCTGAATATCATGCTGGGTGAGTTGCGCTCCCTCACCTTCGTACAGCATGTGCGCACGCTCAAGAAAAGCGTCCACCTGTTCGGAATCATACCCCCACTTGCGCTTTGAAGTACGAGCGATCCCCGATGCGTTCCTCTCGGATTCAGGTTCCTGCGCCATTGGCTATCGACCTCCTACTGCACTACTCAACGTCCTTACTCTACGTGATTGATTCGACGCTTTTGGCTTTCTTGTGGAAAATTCAGCGAATCGACACTCAAATCACACCATTTTTCACGCATTTACTATGGAAGGAACCCCTATTGGGCAGCGCGACACACGTTGAAGCTGTCGCAGGCAACGAATACTGTACAGTAGAGCTTTGCGGGCGATTAGCTCAGTTGGTTAGAGCGCCACCTTTACACGGTGGATGTCGGGGGTTCGAGTCCCTCATCGCCCACTTCCCGGAATCCTTGAGATTCCAACGATTCAAACACTCCGCACATGCACCTCATCATCATGTGCCCACATTTTGCCCACATCACGCGAAGCGACCTGCACGGCGGCGTCGATGGTACGAGCCACGTCATCCAGGTCGGAATCAAAGAGGTCGGCGTAGACGTCCAAAGTCATGGCCGCGCTCTTATGGCCAAGCATGCGCTGCAGCGCCTTGATGTTCGCGCCGGCATGCACCGCGATGGATGCGGCCGTATGCCGAAGGTCATGCGGCGGCAGAGGCTCCACGCCCGCCCTCCTGCACGCGCTGACGAACCACGTACGGTTCGACTTCGCGCCCGCTGCCGACTGGTTGCGCGGAGGACGGCCAAGATGGTCACGGAAAACCCAATCGGACGGCCCCTTGCCAGCCAGCACGGGAAGCAGCGCCTCGCCGACTATGGATGGCATCGGCACGTCGCGCATCTCATGCGACTTCGGCGAGGTCTCTGACCATTCGCTGCCGATGCGCGTAACATTCCGCCTGACGTGTATTCGGCGGCGTCCATAGTCCACGTCCTCCACCCTCAATCCGCACATCTCGCCCCAACGCAGTCCGCACAGGCCAAGCACCAGTACGAGCGCCTTGCGGTCGGTCGGCTGGATACGCGCCCTGCCGGCCTCATCAGCGACGGCCAGCAGTTGCTCGATGGTCAGATACCGGTGCAGTCGCCTGCCCTCACGCCTGGGCAGCGCGAGTTCGTCGGTCGGCGCTTTGGCGATGAGCCTGTTTTTGACGGCGAGATCGCAGATTCCTTTGAGCACGCCGACGATCTTGAGCACCGTGCTCGGGGCCAGCTTTTCCGCTTTGCCGCTGACAAAGGCCTGCAATTCGCGGTGTGTGATGGATCCGATCTGCCGTGCGGCGTATTCCGGCTCCACGTGCGTCTTCCAGGTGATTTCGTCGGTGCGAATGGTGTTTGGTTTGAGGATTGGACGTCGTGAGTCCATCCATTCCTGGAAAATCTCGCCGACGAGGGTGCGGCCGGCTGACTGGTCAACGAAGCTGCCGTCCCTTTTGGCGGCGTTGACATGCTGATCGCCCCACGCTTCCGCGTCCATTTTGCGTCGGAAGCCGCGTTTTCCGGTCGGCGCTCCGTCCGGTTTGCGGTAGCGTACCTCGTATCTTTTTCCGGCTTTGATGGCGTATTGGCGGATCGTGTAGGCCATGCTGGTCTCCTTTTGCTGACATGGCCAATTATAAGAGAGGCGGAGCCTTGCATTGCCCGGCTCCGCCTCGTCCGTTTGTGTCAGCAAAACAGACGCTCTAATTCTAGTGCGCGACACGCCCGAGTTGTATATTACTCCAAACGGAGTAATATTGGTCATGTCAGCAAAACAGAAAGGAAACATCAAAATGTTCACCGCAATCGACATCAACACCAACGAGAACATCTCCATCAAACCAATCGCAATCTACCAGAGTGACGCATTTGACGTTCTCCTCCTTGCCGACGCGAATACCGGCAAGGGCATCTGGAGGGGTTTCGACTACCAGTGGTATACCGACCCGGAAGACGGAGACCTCGACCACGACGCCGACAAAATCGAAGACGTGTACGGCGCAGACGAAGAAGAATGGGAGGCCGCGGCAAACGCGAAGCTTGCGGAATATGGTTTTAAGCTCGGCGACTTCGACGAGAAGGCCGGAGACCGTTACACGCTAGTCGAGGCCTGACATGACGCGCGGAAAAAACAGGCGACTTCGCCTCATCCCATCCCACCTGCCGCTCATCCGCGACAAGCTCGCCGACTTCGCCAAATACAGGCTTGGGGAACTCGGCTCGCAAACTCAATACGAGGCCATGATGGCCAACGCCTGGAGCATGACCGATCAGATCAGAACCGCACAATTGTGGTGGGTCAGCCGAGATATGACGCGCCTGGCCGAGGACACCGTGCAGGCCGGAGATTTTCCGGAACCCGATCCGCCGGCGCAATGCGGAATGATTTTTTTCGAGGGCGACGTGCAGCACATCTCATTCCGCTTCGATAACGACGGGTACGGCGAAACTCGCGTAGCCGCGATCCTATGGCAGGATGTGGGGCGCGAGAGCGTCAAGATATCGGTGTTCACCGACAATCCCGTGGGGATCAGGGAGATGCACGCCGATTTATTCGGCCTCCCCGTCGTCTCGCTCGCCCCCTCCGTCGTCCGCGAGAACGACGGGAGCTTCCGGTGGCTCTGCGGCCTGCTGCGCGCGGTGTGGGCGTTGAGCGCGGAACCGCATATCTGCGAGGCGAAACCGGCGAAACCCGATATGGCGCATCCGCTGCCGCAGCGTTTCGACCCGGAAATCCGCAAGGTCAAGATGCTGGTGCTGCGTGAGAATCTGCATCGTCCGGGCGGAAGCGCCGATGATGACGAGCGGGTGCGGCGTGAATATTCGCATCGTTTCATCGTGCGCGGCTTCTGGAGGGATCAGGCGTATGGGCCGAATCATTCGTTGAGGCGCAGGCAGTGGATACCGCCATTCGTCAAAGGCCCGTCCGACAAGCCCTTGATCTGCAAGGAGACGGTGCGCATATGGAGACGCTGACCGACATGACCGCCGGATTCCTTGCCGGGGTGACGCCAGATACGAGACGCAATTACCGTGGCGTCATCTCGCTCTGGCTCCGCTGGTGCTCCGAGAATGGCATCAACGCCCTGCATGCGAAAAGGAGCCATATCGAGGTTTTCGCGTCGACCGGAGTGGACATGCGCAAGTCGCCGAAACGCACCGTGTATTTCCGTGAGAGCGTCCTCTGCTGCTTCTACCGCTATCTCTACGAGGAGAAGTACATCGACTCTGACCCCGGAGAGCACGTGCGCAGGCCGAGGCTTTACGGCCACTCCGACGGCACCTGTCTCACCCGCGATCAGGCCATGGATTTTTTGGATGAGGCACATCGTATGGACGCACAGACCGACGCTCTGTGCAGTCTGCTGCTGTTGACCGGTGCGAGGGTCGGCGAGGCGCTCGGACTGAACGTTGAAGACTGCCACCTGGATGACGGTCGCCCGTGGGTGCGGTTCGACCGCAAGGGCGACTGGTCGCAGCGCGTGGCAGTCCCGTCCGATGCGGCCGAATCGCTTGCCCGACATCTCGGACACCGTAAGCGTGGGCCGGTGTTCCGGGAGCCGTCCGGCGTGCGGCTACGGCATCAGCGGGCTGTCGGCATCGTCTCGTCGGTGGCCCTGCGGATCGGCGTGCCGGGTATATCTCCGCACTCATTGCGGCGTACCTTCTGCACGCTCTCCCGTGACGCGGGAGTGCCGGACAGGGACATCATGGCCGCCGGCGGCTGGAATACCACGCAGATGCTCGACTATTACGACATGGCCCGACGCGGATTGAATGGTGCGGCTGGGGACGGATTGCAGGATTTCCTGAGCAAGGACGAGGAGGATTGACATATGGGACTCAAGAATATGCGCGAAAGGGCGGGGTTGTCTCAGCAGGATCTGTGTCGCGCGATGGGATGCAGCTCCGTAGGCAGGGTGTGGTCATGGGAGGCGTGGGGCCAGTCGCCGCGTCCGAAGTCGGCGCGCAATCCGCGCATCATGAGCCTTGAGACGGCGAAGCTGATGGCCGATGCACTGGGCATGTCCCTGGATGATTTTTACGCCGGATTGGCCGACTGATCGCGACACGCCCGAGTTGTATATTACTCCAAACGGAGTAATATTGGTCATGTCAGCAAAACAGAAAGGAAACATCATGGTAGTCCTCATCGACAGCAACAAGGCAGTCAACATCACGATCCGCGAGTGGAACTCGGAGAATCCGGGATACGGCCCCGACTGGTCGGCCGATTTCTTCGAGGTCGGAAACCTGAAGACCTGCTTCGCCGACGACAGCATGGAGCCCGCCTACATCGTGGATGACGTCGATTACTGCATTGAGCAGGCGAACGACATGGTGGCCGGCGTCGGCGACTTCGCAGGATACGGCGCGCAGCCGAATCAGGTCGTGGATGTGACGGAAATCGACCGTAGCGCATACCCGGCATTGTGACCGCCGGAAACGCAAAAAAAGCCCCTCCCCCAGCAATGCTGAGAGAGGGGCGATGTTTAACCGAGTTTTCCGATGATCTGTTGTTCTTTGTCGTTGAGAGGCCATACGGTCACATCCTCCGCGGACTTCAGTTCCGCGGCCTTCAGTTCCGCCGCCTTGGCTTCGCTCATCAGATAGCCGCCGCCGAAGATGGTCTTCTTCGCGGCCTTCTGCGAATCGAGTGCCCGCGTGAACGCCACATCCGAAGCCTTGACGCGAAAATCCACACCGGCATTACCGACCTTATTCAGCCGTGTGACGGTCAACAATTCCGGCGGATACACATACTTCGGCAGATGTTTCCTGCTTTCGCGCCTGACTCGTTTCACCGTATCGTTGACCAGCTTCGTCAGATCCGGTGCGGTGCGGATCAGGTCATCGCCGAAACTCGTCACGAAGCTGGTGTTGACGATAGCGCCGTTGGCGTATTCGATCGCGCAATCAGTGACCAGCATATGCGCGCCGTTGCGCGACGTGGTGCTGAAAATCGTGAGGTTCGGCGCGAACAGAAAGAACGGAACATGGTTGTCACGGTAGAACGCGCATATCTTCGACAGAATCGAGAACGGTGGATTGTCCACCACCACCCTGCCGCCAGAATAGTCGAAACTCTCGTAGTCGCCACCCGGATAGAACGGGCGCACCACCTTGCTGGGGTCGATGCCAAACTCACGGCATGCCCAGTCCTTTATCGCCTCATATACTGCTGGGGGGGGGTATAGCAGTCGTCCGTGGTCTTCTTCGGCTTGAATTTATCCACGAACGCACCGTAATCGTCAATCGTCTGCTGTCTGATGCCCATTTGAAAAGTCCTAAAAATAAAGCCCCTCCTCCAAAATGGAGAAGGGGCAGATTTAAAAACAGGGTGTGAGAATTTCCACGGACACTACAGTGCCGCAAATTTTTCCACACCCGAGGTTGATTTTCCGGCGCGAGATTGAGTCTCACACCAGAAAAGTAATCACGGTCAGGCGTTGCGCAGCGGATTGTAGGCGACACCGAAACCGGACGCAACGACACCGGCAGCGGTGGAAATGAAACCGCCCACCTGCGCATCACCGAACATCATGAAACCCAACCCGACGATGGACGCGGCCAGAGAGGCCACGTAGATGACGGTCCTGACCGTATCGTTGAACACCGGCCTGTAACCACCGGAATCCTTGTAGTCGTCGGAAAGATCATCCACGACCGCCTCGACCGTGGAACGCGCATGCTCAGCCATTAATACCACCTTCCTTTATCAGGCCTTGACGAGATACCAGGCTGACTTGTCCGCTGGTGCCAGCGCGACGTAGCGCACCGCTCCGCTGTAAGCCACGTAGCGGCCCCAGATGTAGCCGTCCGCGACGGTGCCCCAATGGTCCAGATTGACGGTCTGTCCGTTGGAATAGGTGGCTACCACATTGCCGGAGACGCTCGGACGGTCGCGCACGTTGAGCCCGTCCACGGCCACACGGTACGTGCCCTGCAACACGTTTACGGCGGACGATGCCGTGGCGGACTGCGTCGGCTGGACAGTTGGCGTCGGCGCCGTAGCGCCGGTCATCCTGTCATACCATGCCTGCGCGCGAGCCATGTAGGCGTCGCGCTGGTCTCCTGCGATGGATGCGGGGCAGGCGGTGGATGTGAAGTCGGAGTGCGGGAAAACGTTGACGCGCCACTGCGGGCGTCCGAGGCCGTAATGCTTGCAGAGCGCGGCCACGAGATGCGCGCCGTTGTCCAACGTCGCCTCGCTCAACATCCACGGGTCGGCCGAGATGTCGGCATGCTCCACGCCGATGGACGTGAGGTTCGCATTCCAATCACCCGCATGCCACGCCGTATCGGTGTCCCATACGAGCTGCGTGATCCTGCCGTCAGCCGCCGCCTGATAGTGCGCGGAAGCCTCACGGGTCTGCCACACGTCATAGCAGTCCTTGCCGGTCAGGTTGCCGCCATTATGATGCACGACGATCTTGTCGATCTTGCATCCCTGGCGTCCCTTGGTCATGTGGGTGGAGAGGATGAGATTCTCGTCAGCCTCCAGATTCTCCCATGATTTCATATTTCCTCCTTTTTGATGGTTTTACGCGAAGACGAGCGTCCACATCATGACGGCCATCTCCAGCAGTCGCAGGAGCGGCAGCATGAGCAGGACGACGCAGACGAGAGCGAACGAGGCCAAAAGCAGCGTCGTAACACAGGTGAGCCAGACCGGCACGTCGCGGCCATGCCACAGCAGCCACGCCACCGCAAGCAGCAGCACGACGAACACGGCGGCAGCGGACGTCAAAGCGAGCATGCTGGCTGTCATTGCCTGTCCTCCAAATATTTTTCGGCTGCGTTGACGATCCAGCATCGCGCGTCCAATTTTTCAAGCTTCGCCAACTCGTATCGGACGGCCTCGCTGTGATCGGTCGTGCGGTCGCCGTACATCAGTGAGATCAGCGTGTTTTTGATGGTGTCGCGGCAGAGTTCGTCCATGCGCTCGTCGAATTTCTCGGTACGTTCGCCAAGCTGCCGTGTCTTGGCGAAATGCTGCGAGAGTGGACTGTCATAGGGCAGCCGTTCCGGCTGCACGTGCGAGTACAGGCATGTCGCCAGAGTTTCGAGAGCGCCCGGCCAGACTTTAAGTCCGAGCGTGATGAGCGCGCACGCGCCGCCCACACCCCCAAAACCCGCTAGAAAATTTTGCAGCACATTACATCTCCTTACAGGAAAGCCCCGCACGTGGCGGGGCTGTGGTTTGTTTAATACGGGTGGTCGGTGGCGGCGAACACGAGCGGCAGACCGGCATTAGTCAGAACGTCATATGCAGCCGGATCACAGACAGCGACCCCGACCGGATTCCACGGGGTAGTGTCGAAATATTGGATGACATGTTTTGTTCCGACGATCCGATAGACGCGATACCGGTCGCGCACGGTACCGACTGTGGGGAAACCTGTCGCATCTTCCGTGCCGAGCGCAGAGAGATAACCTTTTGCGGACTCGATGATGAACATGGCGCCCGTAGTCGCAGGATTGACAATGCCGCCAAAACTGACCGGCTTTCTGTTGGGACTGTATGTCCACGTGCCATCAGCGTTTTCGGTGACGGCACAGTCACCCCAGACCGTCATTTTCTTCTGCGCTTTGGGGTCTTTAGCGAGATTCCTGATCCTCACGCGGCCACCCCCAAACTGAGGGCTAGTAGATTGCCGTATCCTTGTCGAAGCAGACGACGCCCAAAGCTTGCATGACCCGCCAGTCCTCGTCGCTGAAACATCCGATGCACGGTATGGTCACGTGCGCGCCCTTGGCGAGTAATATGCCGTCCCACCACCATGCGGTCGTTTCGTGCATGGTGGCCCAGCCATCCGCGATGGTCACCTTCTCGCTCGTCGCGGTAACGCCGGATGACATGTCCGTGAGAATCGCGGAATACATGCCAGACGTCGGCATGACGGGCACAATATTGCCCCATACTCGCAAAAGCTGCGGATCGTCCGCCGTGCCGGTATAGGTCAATCCGTCCGTCCGCCCCTCGAAACCATTGTCGATAGGCTTGGTCGGCGCCGTCGCTTGATTTCTGAGTCTCATCGGCGGTCACCCGCCTTGAGGTCAGTACGGCGCGGTCTGCGCGGTGAAGAAGCTTGGAAGCCCCCCCCCCGAAAACGAAAATGTCGTATGCGGGCTTGGATTCGATGGCGACGTTACGGCAAGTGGTCTTGTCCTGCGCCTGGATGTTGAGTGCCATCTGCTTGTCGAGGTGGAATTCCGCCTCAGTATTGGTGGCGCGGATGGAAGCCAGCACCCCCCATCTGTCGTCGGCAACGCAAAGCTTTCCGCCCTCGCTGTGGACGTGGTAGTCTCCGGCAGGAAGCGTCGTTTTGTACAGCGAAGAGTTTGTCGATTCTGACATGATGTTCTCCGAAAACAGTAGGTTCCGTCTCATCACAATTCCTTTCCGGTCAATAGCTTCCAACCATTCCATTCTTTGCGCCATATTTCGCGGATACGGTCGATGAGGAAGCACATGACATTCGCATCGTCGCCGACTGCGCCGGTGTAATACTTGAGGCCATTGTGGAGTTTTTCGGTGCGGCACCACAGACTGCCGACCGGAACCGTCGCCGGCTGGTCGGACTGGACGAGAATCTGCTTGGCGCCCAAAGCCTTGCCGCCTTCGGCGATGGCCACGTGGCACGGGCTGTAAGCGTCCTTTTTGAGGACGGTGAGGAAATTCGTGGTGTCGCTCACGAAGCTGACCGTGCCGGCATTGATGCTCGCCACGGTGGAATCCGCGATGGACAGCGTCAAGGACGCGTCCTCGATGTGGCCGTCGGCGAAGACCTTCTGGGCGGCCACCTTGACTTCCGGATGGTCGGCATAGAGTGCCTGAGCTGTGAAATCGACCGGTTTGAGCCACACGTCCACGAGTGTTTCGGCGGCTGGCGGCCATACCTGCATGCCATCGTAAAGCGCGTTCATCGGCACAGGCACGCCACCATTGGCCATATACGGGAGGCCGACCCTCGTGCCGTCAAGCAACACTCCCATGTCACACCTCCTGAGAGGAAGCGGAATCGGTGGAATCGGTCGGCATGGCATCCGTCCTATCCTCGCCAGACACGTCGGACGCCTTGTCACGCACCTGCTTCACCGCCTCGTCAATCGCCGTCAGAGCCTCATTCGCATGGGATTCCACGACCGTCTTGGACTCGCTGATGCTATCGGCGACAGACTGCACCGCGGCGGCGTTGGCCGACAACTGAGCCGTCTGCTCCGATACAGACTGCACGGCATCCGCAGCCTGCACGCTCGCCGCCTGCGCACCGGCAGCCGAAGCCTGCGCCGCATTAGCCGCCTGAGCAGCCGCAGCCGACTGCGACTCCACCACGGCACGCGCACCGGTCAGATCCTCTAGAATCTGGGAAGCCACCGTCTTAGCCTGACCCTCCGGATAAAACACCATCTGACCAGGATTCGCCACCGTCATGGCCTGCGCCTCCTGCAAGCTGGACGCCAGCAGATAGGTCAAGGCCGCACCAGTGTTAAGCGCCGGAGCCAAAGTACTCGAATCCACATCGACCAGGTCCGCGAACTCCACGGCCGTGTCCGAATCCGGCACCTGCACGCATCGGACGAAACGCCAAGCGTCCGGCGATTCGCCTACCGTCACCTCATACGCGAACGTGTTGTCGGTCGGCGGAACGTTAACGGTGGCAGTGCCGCGTTCCGACAGTCGCACGTCGAAAGAGTCGCGCACGACGATGCGCTTGCCGACCTTGAACCGTTCGGTCGGCACCACATGCACCAGTTCGCCAGCCAGGACCGCGACGCCCTCGGCGCTTGGATGGCCGAAATCGAAATTAATCTGAGTCAAAATATCCTCCTAAAACAGGGATATGGAACAATAGGGAAACCCACACACACGCCCGTCCAACAACAACACGACGATGTGTGGGATTATTCAACAGAATTGGAAAGGAACCAATGCTTTTCGACACATTCGTAACCACCGTTTGGAAACCCTCATGTGCGAAACTCCGCGAATGCACCAAAGTAGGCTACGAAAGCGCCCTGAATTGCCATATCCTCCCGCAATGGAGCGGAAGGGACATGGACGCGATCAGCGTGGCGGACATCGAATCATGGTTGGACTCCTTCGACAAGCCGGGAGCGGCACGCAAGGCCTACGCGGTGTTCCGAGCGATACTGCGACTCGCGTTCAAACGCGGTTTGGCCGACAATGACGTGACCAGACGCGAGATACGCCTGCCCCGCCTACGACACTATGAGCCGCAAGTACTGTCCGCGTCGGAAGTCCGACGCCTGTTGAAAGGCTTCTACGGGCATCCATTGGAAGCGTGGCTATTGGTGTCCGTGTGCGCCGGATTGCGCCGCTGCGAGTCGGTCGGCTTGGAATGGGCCGACTTGGATCTGCGTCGCGGCACCGTCACGGTGAAAAGGTCGGTGCAGTGGGTGGCGGGCCATGAGACGGTCACCGAACCGAAGACCGATCTGAGCCGACGAACCGTCGCATTGCCACGGTTCGCGGTCAAACGCTTGGCGGAACTACGCCACGGCACGAAGACCGGACGACTGGCCGGCAGTCTGAACGCGAACCAAGTGGCGAACCACTACCGCAGTTGGTGCAAGCGCATGAAACTGCCCTGCGTGCCTCCACGCAACCTGCGCCACACGTTCGGCACGTTGGCGATCAAGGCCGGAACCGACATCAGCGTGGTCGCACGGCAGCTCGGACACTCCGACATCCAAACCACCGCACGGTATTACCTCAAGCCCGATCTGAGCGTCCTCAAGGACATGCAGAAAGCATGGCAGAAACTCATATTGACCTGCTGATAGCATTCCGTAACCCTTGAACGGCAGATTTGGCATGGGCCTTACGGCATGACGATACA